>ENA-UOUE01000247-UOUE01000247.1-compost-metagenome-genome-assembly--contig:-NODE-247-length-45666-cov-4.149685_pt1 | contig 45666 bp, 19 predicted proteins | sample MGYA00238146_ERZ747223 | MGnify/ENA primary metagenome ERZ747223 (study PRJEB28781, sample SAMN06268865) | compost metagenome | isolation source: single cell | place: USA: California, Emeryville, Joint...
CCGAAAAATTGGCTACTTGTATTCTGAATTGTTTTTCAATTTCAGAAAAATTTTTTTGAATACAAAAACGCACTGACCTCAAATAAATACAAACACCGAAAACAGCTGAAACAAATCAAAATTAATGCAATGTGTTATGTAAAACCTCTGAAAGAGTTTTATTTATTTTCTTAAACTTCACTGTGACGCAAAATGAGAGTGATGTCGTCATCATAATATCGCGTCACAATTGACACAGCGTCATTTTCTGTAACCAAATTGCGCACTGGGATGGTCAACGCATTGATCTTGATCAATAACAATTGGAGTAACCCATTGCTTTCATTTGCTCAATGGGATTTTCAATTGTGGAAGAAATACCGCTCCTTTTTATTAAACTGAAAATTAACTCTCCAAAAAATATTTTAAATTTCGGGTGTCTTTCAAGTTCTATCGATTCTTATTCTTTTAACCTCCTTGGTGTAAAAGTATTGCATGCACTTATTGAAAACACGATTGACAAATACTGTAGTGATACAATTCGTATTAAATAAAGTTTGGAATAGCTATCATGAAATCTTTGAATTAATTTCTATGATTGGACCCGCATGATCCAACTCTTGCTTTGCTTCTATATCTCTTCAATTCCTTCATCAGTCTCAGTCATTAATTTAAAATTCAAAAAGAATTTTAAGTTCTAATCTAAGGCGGAATGAATCCTGTTATTATGTTCTTATTCGGATTCTAGGTCCACCTTGTACTCTCGCATTCTGTCTGTTAAATCTTATTTCTGGCCTGGCGAACCGAACACCCAACTTTCGAACACTGTGCGCAATATGGTCGCATAATTCCCACCCCGAGGCAGTGCCGTCCTTTGGTGCCAATTCACCTATGATAAAAAAATATTATCTTTTATAGAACTGTCTGTTCGTGGTTTTTCAATAAGGAAGGGGCTTACTTCTCTCAAAGGGATTAGATAACTGAGTAGTAAATAGAATATGAAGAGACAGAAATGTATCTTTGTCTTCTCGTTAGGGTTTTTTGAAAGCGAAACGGTTCATGTAGTTGAGGAAGAAGTTCCTGTTTCTACCATGTTCTTCCACCGTTTCAAGCTCTGGAACTCTAACCATTGCTTGTTCAATCTTCTCTCCGTTCATCAAACGGTTCAAGATCTCAATCAACACAAGCAGTGCTTTTAGATGGAATCGGATGCAACGCTGTCTCTCCAAATTCGTGATCGTCGCGAAGTACACTCGGTAGTGCGTCTTTGGATCCTTTAGGATCGCTTCAAGCTCTTCCTCAGTGTTCTTGCAGTTTTCCAAGAACTCTTCAAACAGATCTTTCATCATCCCAAGCGCTTTCAACTCGAGACCTAAATCCTTTACATAAAACAAATCATCAACAGTATGAACTCCCGCTTTCCAGTTCAACGCTTTGTAGTAAGTGGCTAACTCGAGCGCGAACTTCCTTCTTCTTACCTTTAGTTTTTTTACCTTAGACATTTTGAAGTATTTGACCTTCTCAAGAAGCCACTTGTCAGTGAGAGATTTGAAGTAAGGGAATTTGAAATGGACGTTTTCGTATTTGTTGTACTCAACAGCAGCACCGTAGTGGACAAGCATGAATCTGTTGCTGTTTCTTCCGTAGAAGAGATGGATTTGGGCATTCTTTTTGTAGTTGCAGATTGCCTTCAATCCTAAGGAGCGTTTTGCGTTTTCCTCCCAGTTTTCGTCTTCACTGCGTCTTTTCTCAAGAGGGATGATCGGCTTGCGGAGTCTGCGGTCAATCGTTCGGAACTGCTCGAGTCTGGCACTCAGCTCCTTTGGCCACAGAAGAGCCTCCTCGTGGTATTTGGTAATCTCTTTGCTGAAAGCAGCGAGTTGGCTCTCGGCTTCAGTGACTTGTTTGTCTGCTTCTTCGAGAGAGATTTTGCCATTTTGGAGATCGTTGTCAATGACTCTCAGATGAGTCAAGACCTGATTAGCGAAGAAGACTGTAATATGATCTCCCCAATTCAGTTCGTTGACAATAATGTTTCGGATCTGTGTGGCTCTGGTCCTCAATGCCTCTTCGGCAGCGAAGAGATTCGTTTCTTCAGGCTCTTCTTGCTCTTTCTTTTCTTCAAAGATCACGGTTTCTTTCACAGGGACCTCTTCTTTGTCATATTCGAAATCAGAGTCGTAGTCCTGTTCAACACTTTTAATCGTATCGTCAGAAGTATTCCCATCATCTTCTTCAGTCTTGGTCTCTACGTACTTTGACTTGTCAGCAGTCACACCATCTGTTTTCGGCATGTACTCAACAACTCCAATCGTCTCGTGGTTGAGATATTCTCCGATAGGAGCATAGCCTTGGTATTTTAGAGGTGCTTCGTACTGACGAGTGTAGAGAGCCAAATACATCCACTTAATGTTCTCATAAGTGAAATACTCCTTCTTGAGGATCGTTGGATATCGACTAGCGAGCTCCATGACCGATTTTGCCTCATCTTCAAAGGTTTCTCTTGCTAACTTGGCGAAACGGACCAAAGATTTGTCTTCTAGGAGTTGCAGCTCATCTTCCTCCCAGAACGCAGCGGTATCGATTACTTTTGGGATGTTTTCAAAGATATCGTATAGTGGAGACTCTTCACCCCTTGAAAGCTCGTATACGAAGTAGACGAGGTTCATTCGGAACTCCCAAAGATTGTATCGGAATGGGAAGTAGTAATCGGTCTTCTGTTCCAGGATGAACTGCAGAGAGTCCATCAGCTTGTTAGGAGTGGTAGGATTGAAGTAGTCAGGGTTCTCCTGGAAAATGAACTTCAGCGGACTTTCCCAGGCGTCTCGAGCAGTGATCAGCAAATTGTGGGGAATCTCCATCACTGTTTCTCCTTTGTAGATTTCTTCAGTGGCGTAGATTCCACAGTACTGAGAGCCGTTCTTTCCCTTGAACTTTCCAACGGAAAGTTTGTTCATCTTGAGGCCTTTAGGGATGAGTGAGTCAAGGTATCTCTTGCGACTTGGAGGCATATCTTCTCCAACGAAGTTAAAGTCGTCAGCAGTGACGTGCTTCTTGGCACGGAGGAATTTTCCGATAGTGGTGGCTTTGTTAATTTGTGAATTATCCATGTTAAGTTAATAATTATAAAAAAACTCGCTTGCAAAGCTTTAGAACACTCTGGTGGCTTGCAGAACGAGTCTTGATTTTCTTTATAAGGTTATTAAAATTTTTATTTGTTCGATAGAATCGCTCTCACTGGACTACTTTTATTCAAAAACTGTTGCCTTAAATTCAAAAAAAAAAAACCTGCTTCAAAACGTGATCAGAAGACGGACGAGAGACTAACCACTCTTTTTCCGTGGCTCTTGATGCAATTAAAAGGCAGGCCTCTGGTGCTTACACAACAAATCGAACGAGGATAAAAAGATTTTCATCAGGACAGATAAGTGCGAGCAATGCCTAGCTTAACTGCCTATTAACTCATAAAATGCTCTAATCTCTCTAAATTGAGCACTATTTGTCTCGCTGCTAAAGGTATTTCGATAGATATTAATTATATATGTAGCGCTCTCTTGGTAGAGAAAGTCTTCGAGGGGATTGAATTGACTTACGGCTCATGCTAGCGATAAGGAGGTGGGCATCTGAGTTTTTAGATGCGTAGGTAATTTGGAAATTTTGATTTTTCGTGCTTCCTCTTTAAAATTCTAAAAATAAGGTTAATCAAAAATGCACATGAAATTTTTAATCAAGGAAAGACTCCTGACTGACGTCGAGAAAATCTTCCGACTAAAAATTAAAAAAATCCTTTCGTGATTCCAATCATCAATGAGTTAGAGGAAAATCTTAGGAAAAGGACCAAAGAGAAAATAAAGTGCGTATCTTGTAAGTGCTCTGCGTATTTAATTTACTTCGGCTCGACGTGGATTTGAATTTAATGCGTCTTTGGAAAGATACTTTACTTTTGTCGTATAAGCACAAATTAGCCTCATTAGTCTGTTTGCTTGTATCCAGGTTACTGTTTCAACTTCCGTTCACTACCTTAGCAGAACCTGACCTAGTCCTTTGTAGCATTGACAGAATTGTGAGTATTTCTCAGTTCGGGTGGGTAATATCATTCCAAATCGTTCGAAATGCGTGAAAACCGCCATAAAGATCCTAATCAGTCCTGAGACATCGTGTGGAAGCATGACATTCACATTATAGATAACATTATCGTTCGGTGACACGAGTGCAAAATTTGACCAAAAACCTTTCCAAATTGCTTCTGGAACTATGGAGAAGGGAGCCAATCATTAAAGAAGTTAAAGAGATGAGATTGAATGCCGAATTCATGTATATTTCCAGAATCAATGAAAAAAGAGACCAAATAGCGTCTAGAATTGGCTTGAAACGATCGCCTCTGCGCAATAGACCTTACTGAGCACTAGCCTCTGCAATAGGAGAGCTGAATCTTTCGAATTAAGGCCAATAGAAAAGATATCGAATCTGATTTACACAATGATCAGTTGAGTTTGCAATACTCGTTCGAATAGATCGAAAACAGCCCCGTGAAATATATAACCATGGTTATTTTTCCCGAATTTTGAACGTTCTATGTTTCAATACAGATTAATTGTATCTTAGGATTTGTGAAGTCGAGCGGTCTCTGCTGTAACCGTAATATTCCGAGTTATTTTCACAGTCAACGAAAGGTAATGATGCGTTTTTCACCAGAAATGAGTATCTATGGTCTGATTTTCTGTCATAATTCAATTCTTTGCATTTACAAAATCCAACATAAAACCGAACCTTAATACAACAACCAGGATCACTTATTGAGAAATTAACTAAGAAAATGGTCTAACTCCTACAGGCCTATTTTTTTTTTTTGGTTTCTGAGCATGTAAGAAATTGACATCTAATTGATTGAACTATCCAATTTTAACTGAACTCAACTTCTCAAGAAGACAACAAACTTTTTTTCCCTAATTGCTTTTTGTGGAAACCACAGCCTGAGAATAGTGAGGAAAACTCAAAGATAGGCAAATCATGCTTGCTACTCGTGTGAATCCTCTTTAAAACTTTACCACCGAAAACTCTATACAGTAAGAATCACGATTTTTATGAAAAATTTCAACAAGAAGCACGACCCCCGCCGAGGAAGGGGATAACTTTCATGAAAATCAAAGATTCTGCCATTAAGAGATTCGTTTCTGAGGTAAAAAGAAAAAACCACGTTTAAAATATATTAGAGTTTGTAAATAAATTAGTTTGAATAAAACGCTTGAGTCTATTTTTTTCTTCCGATCTCTTTGAGCTAGCAAAGTAAATGCTTCATTTTGAGCTTATTAGAGTCGACAGCAACAGCAACAGCATTTTAGCCATCACTGGCTTGCATAATTCTCATTTTGGAACGAGTTTCTGAAATAATACTGTTAATGCTGCCATGGAAGTGCTATTAGCCTTTACAGCTTCCTCAGCTCAATTTTTAAAGTTACGTTCAGTGGGGAAAATTCAACCTGCCTTCATTATGAAATTTGCTTTGATGGCGTCATTCTGTAGTTTCAACAAGTATCAAACTAAATCATTTTATAGTGCGTCATTGCTGAAAGTATCTCTGCACACATAGATTAGATACTTAAAATAATGCGTGTACATTTTTCTCAAGATTCTCGTCTCCCCAGAGACGAAAACCTCTTAACTTCGCAAAAACAAAAAGAACGTTTCTTTCATTTCAAGAATTGCAGATATCTTAACTCGTATGAAATATTTCTAAATTTTCATTTTTGTTAAGAAAGATATCAGCAAAGTCATTCGAAGATATTTTCACAACTCATAGGCAACTACAAACGGCCTGATGCAAAAAAGTGGTTTCTTATATTAATTTACTGTCCAGAAAACAGAAAACAGAAAACAGCTAACGCCTTAAAAATGCATATCACATTACTTGCTTTCATTGTAAACTCTTTTCAGCTTCAGTTGATTCCGGCTCCAATTTTTCTTCACTTCAAGGAACTCTTGAAATTTCTCTTTGCTATTTTCGCACGCAGCCATCAGTTTAATCAGCTTTCCTTGATTTATGTTTTTAATTGTAAGAGTCGTCTCTGCGATTTGGTCACATTCTGCTATCAGCTCATCTGAAACAACTCCTGGCACCCAGACCTGCTTGAAATTACGTTTCGGGTGGTAGTTCATAATCGTCAAGGGTGTTATCTCCGCTTGGTAGTAATTACCGATCCTTTCATGAACGTCTTCTTTTGCTTTTAATACGATTGGCACGCTTTCATTCTGAATGTTTTCTTGCTGGGCCGACTTGCCTGACTGGGATTTCTGTTCTTTGAAAAAAGCTGTTCTTCCAACATCAGAATTTTCTGAATCGAGTGCTGCGCTCTTTATTTCTTCAGAAAGCCTCTCTTTGGAGAGAATATCTATTTCTTCCTCGGTGTGAGGCATTCCGCTGCCTTCGCTTGTCGATTCTAGTACCATGTTTCTGTCATCAATTTCCTTCTTCGCGACTTTCAAAGAAGGAACCGTGTCTTCATTCTCATGGTTCAGTTTAAATTTTTTATTGGCTAGCTTCTTCATCACTCGCAATTTGGAGTTAATTGACGTGTTGTTTTTCGAGATCTTCTTCGACTTGCTTGAGCGAGAGACGATCTGTTCAACCTTGGCTTCTGTTTCTTCTTCGCCTTTGATAACCTCTTGCTTGAGGTCCGATTGGGGCTTTCCAGGCTTTCTATTTCTTTGCTCAGGCGCTTTTTTAGGATTCCGAAGTTTTGTTCGAGGTACTTCCTGAAGATTAAACTCGAAAAATTCTTTGACTTTTTTCCCTGCTCTTTTGAGAAGGGCGATCTCCCGGTCAAGGTCAAGGATACCTGGCTCGGCTTGTTTGGCTTGTTTAGCCTTCTTTTGAGGACTTACATCGTCATTTTTATTCTGAGATTCTGTTTGGGTGTCTTGAGTGTTAGACTGTTGTTTTTTGCGAGGTTCTGCTGTGGCAAGCTTCATTTCAGGCTGTAGGCGAGGTCTCAGTGCCCGACCAGACCTTCTAACTGGAATAGTCTCATTGAGTTCCAAAAGAGGGTTATTCGCTAAGGGCAGGCACTCCTTATCAAGAATGAGCCCAGCATCCGATTTTGAGTGGCTTGCAACGCTTTCCGTTGATGTCGTGGGTTTTTTAGAGGTAGAGTCCAGCGAATCTTTGTCATCTATCATGCCATCTTTTTCATGTTGAAAGTCTTGAGGGAGGTGGTCTGGATTTTGAATAAAGTTGAAAAAGGAGTGTTTGGTGTTCAACCCCTCGTATATATCTCCTCTTTCGCTGGGAACTAGAAGGACCCCTATCTCTCTGCAATCAGAGGTGGGCTGAGAGAAAAATTGGTTGTTGTGAGAATTTGGTGTATTTAGACAGATTTCCATTTCAGGTTTCTGAGTAATGGTGAAGGTATGCAAAGGGAAAACTTATATTGCCGAAAAATTGGCTACTTGTATTCTGAATTGTTTTTCAATTTCAGAAAAATTTTTTTGAATACAAAAACGCACTGACTTGATTTAAATTAAGGATCAGATCCCTGACGAAAAATTGTCGAAGAATGAATTCAACTAAATTCAAACGCACCATAATACTATTTCCTCTCTTAGCTAGAGATCTTTCGTTATCTACCAAATTTCCCGCCATAGAACCTCAATCTTCAAGTTATTATAACATGAAAAACTCAGCACTGGGATTTTATATAGAGCTTATAAAGAATACACCTACTCACTAACCAATCGCTCTTTGGAAGCGAATTTTGAAAGAAATATAACGTTTGTGGACATAAGAGGCCTCCTAAGGAGTTCTAGCCATTAAAACTCGCATGAGTCGAACCCCAATTCCAGTATTTCAAAAAGGGAAATTGAGCTGAACTGGAATTGAAAATTTCTGATCGTTAGAAGCAAACTGGAACGTTGCTTGTAAATTTGCTTGAGGAGCTAATACTTTACTGATCAGCCTATTCGGAGGCTTTCCAGGTAAAATCATTGCGAATATTTAAGAAGACACAAACACAGGAAAAAATAGGTACAAACTTCAAATTATATTCCAGTAAAGCTTGCATTTTCATGGGGGCATGTAGTAGACACAGGTCTCATCTAACTTAGCCAGAAGTGATGCAATATTTCTTACAGTAAGGCGCTAGGTGTCACTTAACTTAAAATATCTCATCTATAGCAAAGGAAGCTCCAGAAAAAGCAGAGTCTCAAAAGAAATTGTCCCTACAAAAGGTCAAAATCGACTTTGGCTAACACTTTTGGGATATCATAATGTCAAAGGCTTCTGCCTCGAAAAACATTAATATTTAAAATCAATTTATCCTTGAATTCCACGTTTTACAATGAGGGCCTTTAGAAACCCTTCTGTAATTGATACTAAAATAATAGATAGAATTCGAGCATTTCCTTCCTACCGAAGCAGAGCTCATGCATAGCGAAGGGAGAAATTGTGTATAGCATTTCTCAAATACAGGTCCTCAGTGAACATGTTTGATATGCTTGGTAGTGGCCTATAAAAACTCGTAAGTCTTTAAGGTTGAGGCGATTCGAATCAAAAGTGAGCTTTTGAAAAGAATACTAATTTTTTCTAAAAGCTGTGTTCAACCTCGAATACTTAAAATTTGATCACAATTCACTCAGGGTTCTTAATAGTTATGCTGTGGATAGATGACTTTTCTTTGGATGATTATTGAGATTCAACCCAGGTCTGGCTGATGAGATTCTATTAAAACAAGTTAGTTCTCAAAACCAGCAGGTTATAAACGGAAGAAGCTGATCTTCTCAGTCAAATCATAAAAATCAGCATTTAATCAAACTGATGCCACATGAAGAAGAAGATTCACAATTTTTTTGAAGAGGTGCCTTAAACTACTCTCTCAATCATCATGCGAAGAGTTTTCAGTTGTTTGGCAATTCAAATTTAATTTAAAGTCATTTGATCGAAGTATAGTTCTTGAAATCCAAGAAATTCGTTTCTCATGTCGTGTAAGCTAGAAAGCAATTAATTTACCTAAAATTTGAGGAGGAACCTGCCGTACTATCCAGAGGCCTTGAGTTTATCTACGAAATGCGATGTAACATGGTTTAAATGACGGTTGTTTTAAACTTTGGAGATATTTCGGGGACTTTAGAGACTCTTTCAGAACAAATCACTCGCTTTCTTGCACAAAAATGACCTGAAAGGTTTCAAATTGCAATACTGACGTGCATCACAACGAAAATTTATAACTCGCTATCCCAAGAATCTCAAGTTTTGATATTCCCTTGCTGCGAAAATGCTTGAATCTCTTCTGGCGATAAATGCAGAGCAGGTAGTAGAAGATGAAGGGAAAACTTTCTAAATAAGCTTGATGCTAATCAAATCATAGCTGAGAATCAGCTAAAATATGAAAAAGAGTAAAATAATTCTATCAGATCCAATTTTCCACTTTCTAAGCCAAAATTTTTCTCTAACTCTTTAAGATGTAAAAATTATTCGCTAGAATGAGAAACGAGCCTCCAACACAATTTGATACTTCTTCAACAAATCAATATTTTAAACTCCATGACCCTGACTAAAAACTTTTTATTACTTAATTTTTTCTTGAGGAATATTCATTGAAGGAGATTCACCTTTGGAGAAGTTAATGAAATACTCGTCGCACCTAGGTATCAAAGCGTTTGTCTTCAAATTTCAGATTTTTTTATTTCATGATTTATTTCAAAACAAACTTCTAAACTCTTCTCTATTCTTCAAACTATTCATCAAACGCATCATTAACAGCACAAGACAATTATTAAGAATTCATTTTCATGAGCACTAGGCTCTAAACTATCAATAACTTTCCAATCTTTTTTAGTCCCAGAACTTAATCGTTCCGTCCCATCCATACGACAAGAATCTGCTCGGTTCAATCGGATGCCAGTCCACTCCTGTACAAGCTTGAGAATGCGCTTGGAAGGATCTAAGGTTGCGTGTGCTCTTCCAATCCCAGAAGAACACCTTTCCGTCAGAATCTCCTGACGCAATGAACTGCCCATCTGGAGAAAATGTAACTCCTATCGAGAAACCAGCGCACATATGCCCTGTGAACTTTCGTTTGCGATTCATTTTGAAGTTTCCATTCTTGCAGTCATAGATAACAACCTTATTGTCGGCTGATTGACCTGCCCAGTATTTTTTGTTAGGATGCAGATTCGTAGACGTTATCGCGTGCATATCGGGCTCCGCCATGTGTTTCACAACGACAGGAATACCGAATTCCCAAAGGAAAATCTTCTTGTCGTCCGAAGTCGATACGAACTTACGACCATTCTCGATGAAAGTAACTGTATTGACTGGGCCGAGATGTTCATCGTACTGCTGGGTTCTGTTGCCCGTTCTCACATCGAATTGTGCGATCTTTTTGTTCGCGCTTGCGCAGAGGAAAGCGTATTGTCTATCTGGATCAGGGTTAAATCTCACGCAATAAGGATGCTTTCGAATGTTAAACGTCTTGATGACTTGTCCCTTTTCTGTGTCCCAGTAATGAATCGTTTTGTCATAACTCGCACTCAAGAAATGCAGTCCATCATTCGTGAAGTACACATCTCTGACAGCGTCCTTATGTCCATCGTACGTTCTGATACAGCGCTTGTCATTATACACATCCCAGAGTTTCACCTTCGAGTCCATGCTGCCACTCAACACATAATGGCCGTATGATGGGAAAAACCGCGCGACCATGACTCCTTTGGTATGGCCAGACCAAGTGTGAATCAGCTTTTTGGGGATGAAGCAGACGTGGTCTTTGGGTTTCAGTTCAGCTGGAGGCAGAATGTAGCTTCGTCCTTTGTAATCAAAGAGGGTGTCTCCATGGAAAGTAGAGGTGATCTCGAATTCTTCCTCTTTCTTGAGTTCTTCCATCTTTTGTTTTCGTTTTTCTTCAATGGCAGTCAAGATGTTTTTACGTTCTTCATCTAACTCCATATTCGCGTTGAATTTATCGTCTCCTTCGTTCTCGTAAGCTGCCCAGGGACCTTGGAAGTCACCGCGAGAGGGATCATTGACTCTTTTGCGCTTTTTAGCGATTTCATCACGTCTTTTTCGTTCTTCTTGGATCTGCATGTTATAGATAGAGAGCTGTGAGTAGTTAGGGTCATCGCCTGAAACTACTTCGATATTTGGCCTTTTTGTGTATCCTTCTTCCTTGATGCTGTGATTAATGACAATTCGATTGGTTTCTGGGTTCGGGTCGTGAGCTATGCCGTATTTATTGAAGCTGTGGTACTGCTCATCGAAATTGAAGTCATTCATGCTCCATTGCTCGACGTTGCCAGTAAGATGGTTACTTGCCTGACCTTCTTTATAAAATTTCGCAAGAATCTGATTTTTCTCTTCTTGACTTTTCAGTACTAAGGCGGTAGTGTCAGCACTAGGTTTCGGATTTATTTTTATTGGAGCAAAGCCTGTTGCTATCCCGACTTCCTTATGTTTTTTCTCTCCATCGGAGTCTGAATCGTAATTCACAACACCTTTCATTTTTTTTTGAAATGATTTGGTTCGAATTTATGTTTATTCTATTCCAATTTAGTAGCAATAATCTAATTCAAATTAGAGGAAATGCTGACTTAAAATATCCTTTAGAGAAAGGGGGTTTTAGAGAAAATCCAATTGCTAAATTAGAGTCCTTCTGAGTGAGGACCTCAAATTAGTAAAGAATTCTCAGAAAACGATATATTTTTGTCACTCAAAGTGGCTAAAACGAAGAATTATTCTGTGTCATTCAAAGGGTTTGTGACATTAAGATGGGAAAGAATTGTTCTTGTGGCATTTCAATGCAGTCTTTAATGATTTGTGGTTTTTCGAATATAATGAGACTATATAAGCAAACTCATTCATTTCTGCCAATGAATTTGTCATTATAACAAATTGAGTATTGATATGGAGGTCAAGCATGAGCTTGCTTATTATGTGGTAAAGTTCCTTGAAAGATTCTACTTTGAATATCATTGAAAATACAAGCCGTGAAATAATAATTGCATTCCTAATTAGATGATGAGATACTCGACGATCTATTTTCAGGGAATGAGCGAAAAGAAAAACGATTGGTGCACATGGACCAACAAAAGTCTGATTCTCAAAAAACTAATTACATTTGATGAAAAATGAGTAGTTCAAGTAATGCAAATATTGAACTTGTGAAATATATTTTATTGCTGCATTATGTCTCTAATACAATGCATATCAACAAAGAAAAAAAGAGTCAAAAATTGTTTTTAAAATCAAAATCAAAATCTTAATTGTCTTTTATAGTTATCTTCAGTTGGCTCCTCTGCTCTCTTCGAAGCTGAATTCAAATTAGAAATCTTCTCTGCCTCTCGGACAAAAGCCCCTAACCGATCTTCTAACCTATCAACTTTGCTTTTCAACCCACTAACGTGGCCTGAGAGAAGACTGCTTTCATTCTCTTTATATTTGCTTGTTAATACCTATCATGAAAAAATTCGTTAGAACCAGCTTCAAGCAAGTAAAAGATATTTCGAATGAGAGAGAAAAGATGGAAAAATGAATAATAGAATTGAAAAAGTTTTTTACAGGTTCCCGACGGCTCTCGAGCTTCTCATGCGAATGGGTTCTCCCGATCCTTGCAGAAGTCTGCGTTGAGAAACTTAAAATTCCTTTAATCTTCTCAATCTCATTGTATTTTTCTTCTAACAAATCATTTAACCGCTCATTCTCATTCATCAATGATCTAATTGTCTTGTGCGCTTCTTCCACCTCAGCCGGCCCTCGTGCCAGACTATTATTTGCATCCTTTAGCCTCTGTTGCAAGAACCCGATCTCTCGATCTTTTTCATCAATAATTTGGCTTAACTTCTCATTCTCTTTCTCCAGCTCCAGCAACTTTAACTCAATTTCATCCAATCGATTTACCTCTCTATCTCGTGAACCAGCACTCCTTCTCTCTTCTCCTTTCTTGCTTTCATATTGTTTCGAAGAATATCTTTCTCTCTCAGGAGACTGTTGCTTTTCGCTCTGGGCTATCCTTCCAACCAAATATTCAATCTCAATATTTTTCTCATTTAACTCAGTTGTTAACCTCTCAATCTCGTTGTTCAGCTTATCAATCTCGCTGTTCAGTTTAGCAATCTCAGCTTGATGATCGTTGGTATCCACGACAGCAGAATGATATTTAACTTTAATATCACTGTTATTTCTTGACAGTGATCTCGACCGTCCAGTTGAACCACCTCTCTTCGTTTTTTTCGCATCGGTCTGTGGTGACGTTAGCAGCGATCGATTTGTTGTCGTTTTCTTAGGAGGAATCGATTTAGTCTTTGTCTTTGATGCTCGCAATGAAGTTTGTAGTGTTGCGATCTCTTTCTTAGCCTCCGATAGCTGGTTCAGTAGACCCTGATACCCGATGAGTTTCGAATCAGAAGCTTTCTGTTTCGTGGGCGTAGTATGCGCAGTATGCGACGTTCTCCAGCCTTCGGAAGTCGCATCAGACCCTTCATCAGTGCTTGTGAATTTCCTTCCTCTCATTGTTTCGAGCTCTTTGGTTTTCCTGACTAAGATTTGATGCTCTTTGGTTACTTCATCCATTTGATGATTGAGATCAATGATGTTCTGCTTCAACTTCTCAACCAACTTCTGAGAGGCTTCAAGCTCATCTTCTTTCCTTCTCAAAACTCTCTTGAGATCTTCAAACTCTTTTTGAGTCACATCTCGATCCATCTCGATCACTGCTAGTCTTCTTCTTGCGTCATCATGAATCGCAGCGCTTTCTTTCTCTTTGCTGAGCAAGTTGATCAGGCTTTTGTTCTCTTGGGTGAGTACCTGAACTCTTTTCTCAAGATCATGAATCTTTTCAGCAGCCGGTCGTAAATTTTCAAGCTCGTTTCGCATTTCTCTGAGTATTTTGTTCAGAGACTCGTTTTCGTCCTGGAGAAATACTACGCGCTTCTGTATTTGAGGAAGAGGGCCAACCTGACCCTTAAGGCCTTGGTTTTCTCTCTGTAGCTCTCTGACAATCGAGTTCAAGTGCTCTCCTTCGCTAATTGCTTTCTCATAGAGAGCCTCTAGATCATTTAATTTCAGTTCGAGCTCTTGGAAGGCTTTTTTGCTTTCCTGGTACTTGTTTTCGGCTTTTTCTTCCTGAACTTCGAGAGATCTGATAATGGTTTCTCTTTCCTCAAGAACATCGCTCAATTTCTGCAACTCATCTTCCAGTGAGCTCACTTGAGTCGCATACTTCTTTATGATTTCTTGCACTGTCACCTCCTTAGCCTCAAGCTCAATAACTCTTTTTGATAAACTCACAGCTTCTAGCGCGACTTTTTCGATTTCTCTATCCCTCGCAGCGATTTCCTTCTTTGCCTGCTCGTTGTCTCTGAGAAACTCAGAATTATTTCTCTTTAGCTCTGGCAATTGAGAAGCTTGGCGCTGAAGACGACGATTATCGTCCTGCGCATCTTTCAATAGAACCTCCAATCTTTCTTTGTCTTCATTGGCTTTGATAAGACTGCTTTGCAACTCTTCTGCTTTCATTGCCAAGTTCTCAGCGTCATGGGCTTTTTTACTGAGTTTTTCGTTGTCTTTCTGCAGGCTTTCGATATCATAAGACAGCACCTTTTTCTCATGATTGGCAGTCCGCAAATTTTTCTCAAGCTCCTCGATTTGCGCGGCTTTAGCTTTAGATTCCTCCTTGCTCGCATCAAGCTCTTTTTGCTGATTTCTGAGTTTCTCTTGTTGGCTTTCCAGCTCTTTCAAGTTGCTTTTTATCGATTCTTTATAAGCATCTATATCTTTCTGCTGGCCCTTATTTATTTCCTTCTGCATTTCTAGATCTCTTTGCTGAGCCTTCATTAGACTCTTTTGAGTCTCGACCTCTCTTTCAAACTTTAATAGCTGATCCTCTTGAGTGCGTATAGTTTCCTGAGCCTCAAAGTTCTTACGAAGTAAATCTTCAATTTCCTTTTGGAAATCTTCCTCCATCCTTTGTCTTTCTTCGTGTAGGTTTACGTTCTTGCTTCTGAGGTCTTCAATCTCTTGCTGTCGTCTATTCAGCAAATCATTGAGTCTATCCTTCCCAGTTGTTAATTGGATGACCCTTTCCTCAAGGTATTGAGCTTTTTCGTCTTGGTCCTTCAGCTTAGCTAGTTTATTTTCCAGCGAGGCGATTTCCTTTTGCTGGGCTTCATCTTTCTCTTTGAGCTCTTCATTTGCTGATTGGAGCTCATCAAGCGACTTCTGCATTCCAAAGTACTTTGAGTTATCTTTGCGTAACCGGTCGACCTGTTTGTGAAGCTCATCAATCAAATTTTGCATCTCTCCTCTTTGTCTCGTCGATTCGTTTACCCTCTCTTGCAGTTCAGGGACCAATGCTGCTTGCTCTTCCGCTCGTTCTAGTTTTATTGAGGTTTCTCGGAGATCCTGATGCAATTGTTCATTTTCTTCGATGATTTGATGTATGCGTTTTTCTAAATCAGGCACGAGTTGCTGAACGGTTCTTAACTCGCTGAGTTCTTCCTTCTGCTTCTCTGAAAGCTCTCTCAAGTTCTCTCTTTCAAGGAGTAAATCCTTGATTTTCTTATCAAGGGTAGAAATTTTCGCATTTTCTCTAAGTAACTCGTGCTTATGGTTTTGTAGTTCCTGTGCGTGAAGCTGGCATCTATCCAATTCATCACGGATTTTCTCTTTCTCTTCGAGTGCGTTCTTCAGCGCTTCGTCTTTTTCCCTCATTCTTTTCTCAGCGTTCTGCTTATTGATATCATTTTCTTTTTGGCTCTGGGTTAATTGCTCCTTCAACCTTGTATTTTCAATAATAAGCGCATTCATTCTTTCATTTCCAGTGTAGCTCTCAGTTTCGTGCTGATTCTTAAGCTTATCGAGTTGCTCTTTAGCTTCACCTAACCGCCTGTTTATTTTCTCGTTCTCTTTTCGCATATTCTCCAAGCGCCTCTCTAAATCCAACGATTTGTATTGAAGCGTCTCGTTTTCTTCAATGACCCGTTTATAATTATTACTCTTATTGTTGATCTCTTCCTGCTGCTCTTTCGCCAATGCTTCTAACTTCGCATTCTTCAACTGCAGATCCTGCACCGAATGTCGGAGGCCTTCGAGTTCAGCGCGTCCGTCATTCAATCTGACCTGGAACCTCTCGTTTTCGTTTCTTAGCGAAAGAATCTGACTCATTAGGTCAGGGCTTTTGTGACTTTCAAGTTCCCGAATACGATCCTGTGATTCGAGGTATCGATTTCTCCACTGCTCTACACTTTGATTTAATCGCTCGATTTCCGCATTCAGATGACGGAATTTCTCCTGATGTTGCCCATCTGGCGTCCTCATCGGGCTATAACCGCCTAATTTCTTCTCAGTTCTCGAATTTTCCAGAGCTTGCTTTAAATCCTGAATTGTAAACAAGAGCTCACTGTTCTTATTCGTCAGCTCAACGACTCTCTCTTCAAGTTCTTGGTTATAAGAATCTTTCACGGGAAGTTTTTTATTTGAGGATCTCTGGTCTCCGGTACCATTGCTAAGCTTGGCTTTTAGCAGTTCGATTTCTCTGTTTTTTTCAGTTAACGCTGTGCTGAGTCTTAGATTATCCCTTTGAAGGATTCGAATGCGCTCAGCATGAGAGTGACTAGCGCTTTCGGTGAGTAGTCTCTCGAGTTCATTATTGTGTTCTTGCAAGGCTTCCATCGCTGAGAGAGAAGCCTGGTGGATATCGTTGAGGCGTTTGTTTTCTTTAACGAGGGCTGAAAGTCTTAGTTCCCAATCTTTTTCATTGAAATTTGGTCTGCTTTTGGAGAGTTCGTCCACCAGGGAGCCGAGTCTCTCGTTCTCGTTAATCAAAAATTTGATTCTGCTCTCGACGTTTCGGCCTGGGTCGTTTTTCGTTACTGTTTTTGCGAAATCTGCATTAGGCGACTTGCTTCGAGAGCGGTCTGGAGATCTGCTCTTACTTGATTTTCGGTTTTTCTGGGTAGTAGGGGTGGTAGTGTTTCTGTAATTGCTCATTGAGGTTTGCTAATAGAGGGAAGAAGTGATAATATTTTGTTGCTGTGGTGAAGTTGACGGTGGTTGTGGTTAATCCGCACACTTTCAAATATAAATAACAAAATTAACGGACTAATTTACCGAAAAGCTTTATAACTCAGTTGCCGCTTTGATTTGTTGAAATTAGTCTACCTCTCAAATATCACTGTAAATTCTTATCTCTCTTGATTGTAGATCAGGTTTTGGTCGATCTCTACTCCCAATTACTGTAATTGCAATCCCAAATAACAATCATGAGTTGATCTCCAGTTCTCTCTTCCATTAGATGCTATCTGATAATTTCGCGATTGTCTAATACCATGTAAGAGATCTTAGACCCTTGGCATTCAGTAGAAGGATATTTTAATTGGTTTACAGTCTGCATTTATAGAAAAGATAATATTAGGTCTCAGAATAAGAGAATACAAAAATCAGAACAATTTTTAAACAGATACATTCTATTTATTTATTCAACAAAAAGCGTAAATTTGCAAATTTATTGATTATGGCGGAGTTTTCGCGGAGTCGGCTGCCTTCAGGAGCTCAAGCTGGGAGCAATGGTCGAAAAGATCCCTTCCAACCTTTTGAACCAATGCAGAGCCCTCTGAAATTGCGAGTAACAAAACAGGCTTTTCTCGATGAAATTGGCGATGTGGAGCCCATTATCCAAAGAGATGTTGAAGGGTTGCTCTCACGTCTCGATTTTAAAACGCAAACCAAAGAAGAAATATACAACTCGCTCGTTAACGATATCCATCAGAAAGTTGAAGAGATTTCTCGAAAAAGAGTAAAATTTGGTTTATTAGAGTTATTATATTATCCGCGCAGAATATAAGGCCACCAACACAACAGAGAAGGCTTATAACTATTGACACAATGGAAGATATCAAGTAAATCAAATCTTGGCGCTATTTTCCAAATTTTTTTTGAACAGACCATTGCCTCAAGGTTTCAGGAAAGGAAAAGAGCCATTGGAAAAGGAAGTAATAAAAGCCATACAAGAAAGAAGCCCAGAGAAGCTTGATGTAGTTATCGTAATCAACTCTTGCTGGATAATTTTTTTGATCTGATCAATATCATAGAAAAAAAATCAACAAAGGCTCGAATATTTAGAGCAGCAGTACAGAACTAAGAAAATGCAAATGGACCAGAGACATCGTTCTGTCGCCAACATCAGTTCTCCAAACAACGTTTCTCAACATTTTTTTCTCTATAGTAAGTTACCGTTGAATTAAATTTCTTATATATATATTAGAATCATTTAAGACTCCTACAAGCACTCTGATTAACAGCAAAATGTCAACGTCTCCAAGCCTCAATTCGATGAGTCTTGGTCCAGACTCAATGAAGGCGTCAAAAATTCAGAATGGGTTGAGTTCATCAGTGCTTGCTCCTTATCAAATAAACACAAGAAAAGCCAGTGATTCAATTCTCGCCTCCAAATATTCTTCAAGCAATGTCCCTCGCCAATTCCGAATCACGAAAAAATAAACCTAGCAATCAATAAATAAAACATTCAGGCAGCATGGCTTCTCGTCACCAAATGAATCGGCTCAGTCTGGCTTTAAGCTATTTAAATTGTAATTCATGATTGATTTAATGACTTCATTATAAAAGAGAAAATCAATCAATAGAGTGATTTTTTATAGCCTTGTTCGAATTTATTTATTAAGGAAGACCTGCAAATTTTCCATAATCAGGATAGCCAAATTCTTGCTCTTTTTTTTTTTAATTCAATTACATGTACTTGAAATAACTCTGGTACAGCTAAAACAAACGATAAATAATTTTTTAATTATGATAAAACCTCAGAGGATATTTCACACAGCTAAATCACTACACAGTCTGTCCAAGCAGCGATTCTCTGATCTAGCAAAGCTGAATTATATTAACTTCACCAATGATGCAGCAGTTACTGATCTCATTGTATTGCATGGCGTGATGGGAAACAAATTTAATTTCCGTTCCATTGCCAAGCACAAAGACCTGAAGAGTCTTTGCAACTCATATCTCTTCGACCTCCGAAACCATGGTAAATCAGAACATAAACCTACCATGACGCTTGAGCAAATGGCAAATGATCTAGAAGCGGCTGTCCAGCAAATCGGATTAGATAAATTTTATCTGATGGGACACAGTCTTGGTGGGAAAGTTGCAATGGAATACTCTAAGCTCTTTGCTGAGAGACTGAAAGGGCTTATCATTATTGATATCGGTCCTTTTAATTACAATGATACCAGTAAATTTAAGTGCGGAATGGAACTGCGCAACATGCTTCATGCGCTCGCCAAAATTCCTTTGGAAGGAATATCTCGTGAACAACTCGAATTAGAAATCTACAAAGCTGCGAATGAGGATAAAAATCTGGCTGGTGTGCTGTGGGCTAACATTGAGGAGCCAGCAAAGAATGAATTTAAATGGAGAGTTAACATTGACGTAATTGACAGGTCAACTGAAGATTTTTTAGGGGATCTCACTGAGCCTTCGAAAAAATATAACAAACCAGTGAAGATAATTGCAGGCGGTCATTCAGAATTTGTGCCGAGAGATGAGCTGGCAGAATTCGAAAAGGTGTTTGACAATTTTGATACTCGAAGAGATGTCGTTTATTTTGAAGGAGCTGACCATTGGGTGCATTTTGGTAGAGCACAAGAGTTTGTTAATGAGGTTAGCTCCTTTATCAAGCAAAATGAGAAACTTTGATAGGATAATGTGAATATATTTTGATTTGTAAAAACTCTATATGATTTTAGCAATTTAGATAGATAATACATCTCATGATCTCAAATTTCATAATAAGCCTATTTCATGATAAAAATGATCAGTGCACAAGAATACCTTAGAGACGACATCAGCAATTCGAAAGATGAGAAAATTTGATACAAAGCAGTGAAAAATATAATGTGAATTACGCCCAATATATGCATAATATTGATTCCATATTGCAAACAAAATTAAAAAAAACAAACATTTAAGATCGAAAAAAACTCAAGCCAATTACCCTTTTAAACAAAGCTCGACACTTTAATGAGCAAGCGTGTACTAGAAGATAATGCAATCTTTACCCCCACAGTTGTTTTGTCTTTTCGTTTCAATAAGCACTGAGTCATCGTTTATCTTCGAATTCTTTTTAATCGGGAGTGTCGAGTTCGGTTTAAGACTATCAGTCCCACCCTGCTTTCCAAACGTTTCTCGGGCGCTGCCAGAGCGATATGAAAAATCTCTATTGTTTTCCATGACAGACACGTAGCTCTTCACCATTAACGAAAGTCGCGATCGATCTCCAACTCCTTGTAGTCCTTGTTCACAGTACTCAGCAAATGAAGGCTAGAATAAGATAAATGGTGACTCTTTGCACAGGAAATAATAAGATACCGATTGCTCATATTTCATCTTCTGATAATTCAGTCGATTGTACTCCTCTAATTTCAACAAGTGCGCTGCTGACTGTTGCTGCACATCAAGCCTCCTGAATAATTCGCTTAGACTATTCCAAAACGATTTCAATATTACAATGCATTGAGAACAACCCTCAATTTTTCATATTCTCTTTCAAGGTCGCGCACTAACTCTCTTTCGGACTCTACATTCTGCTTTAACCGTCCCAAAGTGTCTTTCTTCTTAGAAAACAGCTCTTCGGCCTTTTGATACTCGCTTTCAGCTGTTAATAAATTTTCGTTGTGGTTGTTCTCGGATTTTTGGCCCTAAACAATTCATGTTTAAGTGCCTTTACGGTTATTTGAAATTACTTCAGAATTGGCTTCATACAGCTTTTTCTCAAGTACAGCCATGTCTCTCTTGACTCTCTCGATGTTTATTTTACATTTCTTAATGGCTTCTTCCTTTGATTTAAGAATATCTTTTCTCCTCTCATCAGCCTACGTTTGCCCTCTCTGAGAAAATTGTTTTTCCGAAAATACTTACTCTTTTATTCGATGCTTTGAAGAAACAGATGTCGCAGATACGTGCATCTTCAATTTTGTTCGTTGAGCATTCCTTACAGACTGATTTGCCGCAAAATTGGCTTTAAAATTGACTTATTGAATAGTTAGTGAAGAGAATCGCATACCAATGCTGTTGAACAATTCCTTTGAGCTGATGAAAAAGCCGAAGGCACACATTACATTTGGATCCATACTCGTATTCCGTTTCATTCTTTAACTTTCCATCTTTCCCAAGAGGAGAGACGAGTTTTTTGTCTCCACTGATGATTTCAGACTTTGTTCTCATGTCTTTTCGAGCGCTGGTAACGACGGCTGATTTGATAGGCGATTAGGGGGATGCTAAGCAGAGAAACCTTACAGGCCGTTCCTTGGGAAGGTCTTCCCGACATTTTGTTCTTCGGAGTCTCAAGAGTGCTCGTCTTTTTGTCAAAAACGAGTGACATGACTTCGGTCTTCCCTCTTTCAGGGATTCTTGAACCATCCTGCGACTTGGTAAGGGACATCTTGCTCATTGGGATCTCAAAATTTAGGAATAGAAATAATTATTCCCACTTCTCAGTTGATTAAATGCAGTTAATACGTTTTAATCACCTCTTCATGAAGATGCTATTAAAATTTATGTTAGATGGAATGTGTGTGTTTTGAAATTTCTAGCGAAGTACGAAAAAAATGATACTCAGGTCCACCTGCACCATAATCCTAGGACATTTATAATTTTATGATGTTAAACGCGACTAGGAGAAAAATTATGGAAAAAAGCGTTTTAATGATCGTTCATTTATCTTCTTGTTTTTTTCCCCTCTTATTCATGAGTTATACTGTTTCTCTTGATGCTACTGAATAGCATTGTTAAATATGTTGAAGATTTAGTATTTATTTGGTTGTTTTTATGAGTGTTGAACTGATCATTTCAGAAGAGTTAGTTGTTTTGAACCAGTAAGAGTATTGTTAGCATAGAGGAGCATTACACCACAAGCCCTTGGTAGTTACTAGGAAATTTTGGTGAAAAGCGCAGTTGGATTTTATTGTACTCGTGTGGTAGTTGGTCTAGCGCTATGTCGATCAACGAATATATAGAAAAATAATTCAGAATAAATATATCATCAGTTATCATTTAGAATCATTTTGCTGGGGGTGAAAAAACATGTTTGTAGAGATTTGTAAATATTTGAGTAGATCCTCGTGCATTGCAAATGCGAGAAGCCTAATTTGTCATTAAAAGAGTGCGATTTTTACGAATTGGATAATTTTGTTGCTATTATGCCAGAGCAGAACGTGCAAGTATGATAAATATTCTGATTTATTCTATAACTATCTCTGTAGAATTTCTAAAATTTTTATATTTTCTGTCCACAATGACAGAATTTCCTCCCTGGTAGGCTGTAAACATGGGTCTCTCGGAAAACTATAAACTTGACAGCGATTATCTCAAAGTAATTCGTTGTGTTGAATGATCGCTTTTCACTGCTACGTAACAGCCAACAATTAATCACTGAAATTGGTCGTTCATATTGACTTGAAATACTTGTACACACTCTCTGCTACATGTCTCGAACAAAAATCATCTGCTACACACCAAGTTTTCTCATCACAATATTTTCAATGTACTTGCTACAGATGTTGTTCTTGGTTAATTCTATTTTTTTCCAAACGTGGGCAACAAGAGAATTTCATCACGCCAGCTTACTTTTCTTCGTAAACTTTACCTAACAGTTTCGAACAAATCATTCATTATGTGATGCTAGAACGCCTTCTTTCGCTCCTTATTGAACATTGTCGTTTCTCTCCATATCATCCTCATCAATACACCCTTTTTCATTCAAATATCCCCAATAGATGATTCGAAAGAAAGCCAAGCAAAATTCGGTTCACTCTACAGGACATAACGGCTCTAAAAACCAAATAAATTATCCTAATAAATAATATATTGCTTACAGATAGCTTTGTCTGATAATGAACAAGAAACCTTCAACAGCCAAAAGATCCACAATAAGTGGTGAATTAGTGAAAGACGCTGGAAAAACGGACTTTAGTCCTGTAAATCAAGGCGCAGCAAGCAAAACTCAGAGGGCTCGGTACCAATCTTCATTAGACATTCAACCACTGGACAATGCCAGATCACCCAATGAGCCCAGTGGCTCTGGGACCTCTAAAAAACAACAAAATAGCTCCGATAACGATCCTTCATCAAAGGAATCCCGTCAGTCCAGTATAAACGATCTTGTTTTGAGATTTATGAAGGAAATTGAAGAAAAAAGAGGATCAGACAATGCATTGGATTTGGATACTTGGAAGAAAGCACTCTTAAACGTCCTCGAGAAGGCTCGAGCTTCTCAAGAAAGCAATGAACCAATCCAACTAGAGCCCATTGAGTCCCAGTCACTTGAGCGGCTTCAGCAATACATAGAAAAGCAAGAAGGACCACTCTCCAGGTTTGGGAATCTAGTTGAAACTTCAGCTACTAATCCTCAAAACCTAGAAGCTCTGAAACAGTGGAGCTCTAACCTGTTATCAACATCTAACATCGCACAAACAACTGAACAAGCTAATGCATCAGAAGATGTTTCTGAAGAGTCAGCTGAAGAGGCTAACGAAGGAGATCTTAGTGCTCGAGCGAACACTTATGCTAGCAATCCGGTAAGGACTTCAGTAGAAAGAAGTCCAGGTTTTGATACTGATCGATCTGGTGTTGAGGCCGGTAAAACAAGAGAATCCACGAGTCCTAATAGAGCGAAGCGGAAGGTTAAACGCAAAAAGTTCACAGAATTAGGTAAACCACGCTCTTATCTAACGGCTTGTTAAATTTTCTTTTCATCTAGACTATTACCTTACAAAAGTCACACCCAGGGAATTTGAAGAAAGCTACTACCAAAACAACGTCAGCGACTTCCTCCAGAGGAAGAAAGAGCACAGACAGCTAGAGAGCAGAAGGAGAGAGCTTGAAGAGTCAAAAGAGTTGAAATTCCAACCAACGATTAAGAAATATCCTAGCGCTTCAAACTTAAATAGCAATTCGTCTGTCTACGAGCGGTTGCAGCAATATCAGTCTCTGCTCGACATTAAACTCGAGAAACTGAGAGAAGAGGCTCTTAGAGAAAGAGAAATTGCGGACGCTCAAGAGATAACATTTAAGCCAAAGATAAACGGCCAGTACAACTCGACTGAAGACTGGATTCGCAATGCAGGCTCTTTCTTTTCAAGGGATCCCCTTGTGATGTTGACTCAACGAGATAGGACGTCCCCAAAGGAAGTCCAAATGACTTCCACAGAAATTCAAAATTTCCGTCCAACGCTGAATGAGAAGACGGAGAGAATAGCGGTAAGTTCCTCTTTAAGAAGCGATCTGAGTTGTTATATTTAGGAAATGTATATCAACGGCACATCACCAGACGTAGTAGAGCGGCTGATGCTCTTCCCAAACTGGAGGAAAGCTAAAATGGAGAAAATATCTGAAAAATACCAGCCTACATTTGCTCCGACTATCACTCCCTATGCGGAGAGACTTTTCCGAAGAAGGGCAAAAGGCGACACGCTTAGCCAATTAACAGAAAACAATCTCTCGTATATTGCAGCTCAAGATGAGCTCCGAGAAAAATTGTACAGAGAACAAGAAAAAAGAGAAAGAATCGCACCTAGCAAAAGCAGGTCGAAGTCTCCAAGGCTTAGAGCTTCTAAATCTGCATCAAATCTTTCGAGAGCAACTCCAGGGAAATCGAATCAATCGAACATGACGAGTTCTAAATCTGACCTGAACTCACATCTCATTGAAAATTTGAGATCAAGAGGGAATTTCACGGACGATGAGCTGATAGAGATGCTGATACAAGTTCGGAACATGCTTGGATTGGATAGTGGACTAGAAGAGAGCAGTGGGCAAAAGAACGCTCCTGACGATTCGAGGAGCGATAGAATAGAATTCCTGAGGAAAAGATTCGAAGAGAACCTTCAAAAGCTTCAGGGTCTTTACCAAAGCACACAGCCTGAGACGGATTTGGATTTTGAAGACCGAGTAGTTACCGAAGAAGGTGAATTTGGATGGGCAACGTCTCGAAGTAGCAAGCTAAACACTGAGGAATCTATAAGGAGAAAAGAGCCCGAAATTGTAAAGCGCGGCTCAAAACTAGGCGAGTCGAAGTCAAGAAGCTCCCTACAAAAACCTCAACAACGCAAAACCATACCTCGAGGCTCCGTTTACCCAGACCAAAGTATGTTCGATGAAGGCAGCGGCAAAAGGACGAGCTTGAAGAAGAAACCTGTGGCTACAGGTCAAAAGACCAAAAAGAGTAGCACAGGAAACCTGACTGAGCGAAGTGAACCACGCACAAAGCTACGCAAGGAAAATACAAGGAATTCAGTTTACCCTGATCAAGGAATGTTCGAAGAAAAAACACTAAAGAAACCGAAAACTAAGAGCAGAGCTTCAGTTTATCCAGACAAAAATCTCTTCATAGAGAAAGGCCCTCCAAGAAATAAGAGCAAACAAAGGCTGTCAGTGTACCCAAATAGTGAAATGTACGAGGAAGGAAGTGGAGAAAACACCAAGAGAAGTCCCAAAAAACGTGTGAGTACAGTAGGAAAAACATCAAAACAGGTCGCCAGAAAGTCCGTATATCCTGATAAGAACCTCTTTACCGAGAAGGAGCCCAAAACAAATAAAAGCAAGCAAAGAGCTTCGGTGTACCCAGGCAATGAGATGTTTGACGAAGGCCATTTCGAAAGCATAAACTCAAAGAGTACTCAGGAGAAAGGACTGAATAAAAAAAAGAAAAAAGTTAAGGAAGGTCCTCGAGGCTCAGTGTATCCAGATCAGGCGATGTTTATTGAAGAAAATGAGCCAGAAACACTCAGAAGTCAAAAGAAAGCAAAGGAACGTGCTCGAGGGTCAATATACCCTGGGAAAGAGATGTTTGAAGAAGACACAGAGGAGCAAACAGGACGTCAGCAGGAATATTTATCACCAGATACAAATAAACAGAAGAACCTGCAGAGAGAATCTCTTTATTCGGAAAGGAGTATTTTCGAGGAGGATGAAGAGAACGAAGAAGACAGCGAACCTGAGCGTCTCGATACCGAACAAAAGGGAAAACAAAGCAAGAAATCACCAAAAAAATCTAAGAGAGCTCGCACAAAAAACTCTGGACAAAGAGATTCACTGTACCCAGATCTCCACGTTTTTCAACCAGAGAATTCCGAGGAGGATGAGCAAAAAGTTGAAATCGAAGGTGAAACAATCGAACAAAGTGGCGAAAGAAAACGGGCAGGGTCAAATTCCTCAATCCCAGAACGTGCTGACAGCGAAGATCACATACCAATGGCTGAAGAGGTCAATGAGGACTCGAATGTTCCCGCCGAAGACGCATTGAATAACAAAGAGGACGCAGTGCAGGAAGACGAGGACGCATTAGAAAACAAAGAGGAGATAATAGATGAGGAAAGTGCTGAAAAAGATGAAAAACAACAGCAGGAGGCCGACAAATTAACTGAAGTCTTATTGCAAAATGAGCACCTTCAGCGAGCTCTTGCTATCTCAGATCAAAATGCTCGGCATTTCCAAGAGCAACTACAAAAGCTGCTCTCTGAAAGAGAACATAGAAGAGCAAAAGTCAGATTCGATTCTACAGACAGCTTTACCTACTCACCAGATGAATCGAGATCTTTCACTCACAGACCGACTTGGGGCACTGAGGAATCAGAATCTTTGCCCAAAGCCTCCGAGCTCTTCGAGATTACTCTGTTTAACAATGAGCTACGAAACGCGCCAAAAGAAGCTCAAACTCTGAAAAACCTGGGACAATCACTGAAAAAGAAATTTTTTAAAAATCAAAAAGCTCCGGAAGAAGAGCCAAGTCATCGTTATGATCACTTCCAAACCGAAACGAGCGTCGAAAGGCCAGAAGACCTATCTTTTGGAATCCAAACTGAGGAAAGCGCTCTCGGGAGATCAGCGTTCGTTTGAGGAACACACAAATTCTGCAATAACGAAATCTTAAAATCGAGAGAAGTCTGTGATTAGTAGATATCGGGAAAATTTAATTAGCGGTAGTTTCAAAATCCTCATGCAACTGATACAGATAACTATGTTTACTAAATGCATAGAATTAGATTGAGAGGGATTTTATTGATTTTTCCTTATATACTGCATGCTTATCGATTTATATGTAAGTTTCGATAGCAAAAGACGAAAATACTCACCTAAATAAAACCCTAAAATTTCTAAAACACTTTGCTATTCATTGGAGCTGTGCTTCAATTAATGTTTTTTGAAGACAGTATTAGCTAAGATAATCGAAGAGATTGATGCGGCAGTGACTCCGAGGTCATTTCCGATAGAAATCAAGTTAAGAGAGACTTCCTTGTCAGACTTATCAATCTCTGTTGATCCCAACAACAAATAGACGACGTTAACATAGGAAGCTCCTCCCATAAGTCCAACCACGATCATAACTGCAAATTGAATAGGAAGAGCGAAAGCCTGAGTCGCTGCCATAATGGCCCAGATCACGAAGTTGACTGCTTGGATCAGCGTGATTATCCACACCTTTTCTATTTTAATGCACTCCAAAGATGATCGCGAGATCAATACACCGATTTGGTAGCAAAGTTGCAAAACCACAAAAGACTAAGTAGTGTAAAAGCTTAGGTAAGAGTCGATATATGATAATATTTACGTATTCCTCATACCATATAGTGCTCTTTTCGTAAATAGCTGTTGAGCGATTAGCAAAACCTGTCGTGCAAGTGTATTCGAGATAGTACACCTATTGTACTAGATAAGGCAAAGATTTAAAGACAGATGCGTTACTGCGCCGAGATTAAAGCTGAAATAAATAAGGGATCTCCATAATCTTTTGAAATTGGCAACTGAAATGAGTTTGTTCATATCAGCTTCTTTTGTGGCGTTTTTCTCGGGTACATCTGATGAGTCTGATACTTCGACCAATCTGTTTTTCAACCAATTGAAAAGCAAGAAGTAAACTAAACTGAGGGGCAGCACGGCAATAAATATCTAGCAAAGAAAGTTTGTTAAAGCAAAAGAAGAATGTCGTTTCGTTTTACTATAAAGTCTGAAAGGTGAAAGAATCTCAATATGAGATTGTATCCAGCGCCAAAGACGCCAGCAAAACCAGTTCCTGAACCCCATCCGCTGATAATCTGAGGATCAAATCCCTTGAGGAAACCGACAATGGTGACTTCACCGAGAGATGATGCCATTCCCATCACCATAGACCCCAATATGGCCAAATAAAAGCCCCACTTCTCTGTGATTCTTGTACTTAATCCAATGACGATATAAGCAGTCAATTGGAAACAGACGACTGTACGAATCTTGCCGACGTGTCTCACTTTAAGCAGGTACTTTGAGTTAATGAACTTCGTACCCATTCCAAAGAAAATAAGAACGCTAGTTCAAATAGTTAGTGGTGTATTGAATGGAAAAAGTACAATTGGAAGAAACCCATGAAGTCATCTTCTCCGAACTTTTTAGCAAGCGATTGAGCTGAGGAGTTAACGAGAACGTAACCGCAGTTGTTGATTGCTCCTAAAGCAAACAGAACCCAAAAGTAAACTCTCTTTCTTTGTTCTAAGTCCGCTTGCTATGTGAGTTTGTTGGAAATGGGTAGGCGAAATAACGAGTAATTACCAAAAGAGACTTGTTAACGTCTGTGTCGGTAACTTGGATTTCGCTGTCAGTGCCCATAAAAAGGGTTTTGTTAATAGTGTAAAAATAAATTATAAATTGAATCAGTCACTTTTTATGCATTCAATCAGCTCTTGAGTATGTGAATACTTGCTGTTTTGAAGATAAAATAAATATGACAGAGCTAAGAGTGCTCAATTTTTTGTTTATTTTGTTTATCATGCACAGAGCTACGAGGTTTCGATCTTCTTTGAGAGAAAAAAGAAGATTTGTGCTTTTTTGCTTTGGTGATGTCACCCAGAACTTGTTTTTTTTTAGTTTCATCATTTGGCATTGCTTTGAAATTTTGTGTGGCTTTCCTAATTTTTGCATTCTTCATGATTTTTAAATTGAAAACCTTCGTACTCTCTTTTTCAAGCATAATAAATTTTTTTTGTGTTGGAGCAATTGGGAATGCTGTATTAAAATTTGATAAGTTGTACCTGTATCAAGATGAACCAGCATAAAAGATTGAAGAGAAATAAGAAATATTATGAATTGAGTGAGACAGAACTTTCTGGTTCAATACATTGAAGCTAAGTCATCTTATTTCAATGAGGTGGTTCATTCAAGTTTTGTTAGAAATTTGATGTTTATAGATATCGTGGAGCTTTCGAGAAATTACATGCTGGCAGAGATTTGATTGTCTTCTTTATCCAATTATAATTCGTTCCAGATACTGAAATGACGTTTTTGAATTCACTTTATTTCAGGAATAAAATAAAACAATATCCAACAAAGAATTTTGCTGCTTTGCTATTTTGGTTTCCTCTTTAGAAAAACAATTAAATTTGCCAGGGAAAGCTCTCTAACCAGCTTTTGAGCCATTAATCGCAACATAATTAAAGCGCGACCAATGTTGGTAAATTCTTCTCTATAGCGCAACTTTTTTCTTAATAAATCAAGTGATATTGGCTCCTCTTTTTCGGACGCTACAAAGAAAAATATATTTTCTACTGATTGACATTTTAAATAAATGATGATATCTCCAACGATTTAGGCTCAACAAAACCATGACTGAAACACGCTTAAAAAATTTTTATAAACCTACTGATAATCATCCAGATTGCTTGAATGAAATGGAAGAATTTGCTTCAGACTTCATGATCAAGTTCATTCGAAATGCTCTTTAATATTCAAAATCTCGTGATCTTCCTGCAATTATGGATTATGCATTAGGAGATAAGCGGCATCTTTTTCTGCTATTTGCCACTCTAAATACTTTGCATTCTCCTTATTTTAGTATATACCTCATTGATCTCAGGTCACAATGAATTACAATTCAAACTTTGTCTTCTTAATATCTAAAATAAATTTAGAGCTGGCTATGATCAAGCAATTGGTTATTCGATTCGCCTCGAGACCTGAGGTTCCCAAATTTTTCTTCTCCACTGCCAAAGCGAAAAAGAGCACTAGACCAGAGTACAATATTTTCCAAGCCTTAAAACTCGCCAGAACTTTCTCAGTCGCTCCTTACGATGAGAGTGTTGAAATTTGCATTCAGTATATTCCCGCTTTTCTCCCCATCTTATCGAGATTTCCCTAGTTTAAATGTTGATCCTAAGCACGGAGACCAAATTGTCAGAGGAACCTGCCTTATGCCTCATGGATTGGGAAAGAGCGTCGTCGTATGTGCTTGGGTCCCACCAAATCTTAGAGAAGCTGCACTTGCTGCAGGAGCTGATATGATTGGTGATCACGCTCTCCTCGAAGAGGTATCCTATGATGAACCTGACACAGATTACTCTAACTGCGAGCGCATAGATCAAGAAAGGGGTGATTAAATTCGAAAAATGTGTTGCAGTGAACGAAGTGATGCCAGAGTTAAAACCATTGGCTAGAGTTTTGGGTCCAAGAGGTTTAATGCCTAACCAAAAAACAGGAAACTTGGTTCTTCCAAAAGATCTTGGTAAGGCGATTATTTTTTCGTGAGTTTGATGGCAATTATGCTTTTGATGTAAATAGAGCAGACAATTAAAAACATGAAACAGGGTTCATTCCAATTCAGAGTTGATAAGGGCAGAAATATACATGCCCCTCTGGGAAAAGTGAGCTTTGAAGATGAAAAAATCGTTGGAAACCTGAAATCTTTGGTGACTACACTCATTGAGAAGAAACCAGCAAAGCTGAAAGGAAGCTATCTCGTTCGAGCTTTTCTAACAACAACTGCCGGTCCTAGCTGGACTTTGAAACTTGATACGATTGACACTAGAAGCAAAGCTTGCTTGCTCTAAATCTTCACAGAGAGGAGTAAAATGTATAACAGTTTGTTTTTTCTATGCTCTATGTTGTGATTGTGTCTATTATGGACTAAAAACACTTTTGAAAATGAAGTGATGTAGGGACTTGTATGACTGAATAGAGAAACTTTGCGAATCATGCAATACAATCGAAATCTATGGAAGGAAACTATTTAATTATTGGTGATTCAAAAATCGGTAGATTATTGATGGACACCACCACAATCATTTGATGCTTGAAGTGGAATGAGTAGTGAGGATATTGCCATGGTGTTAATAGCAATAATGCAATGTATCCATTTAAATATCATGAAACGATAAAATTATAAAAGAGGATTTTTTAGTCAAAAAGAATGTATTTTCGTGATAGAAAGAATTAAATACTTGAATGCTTTGTAATACTTGAATTAATAGAATAACCTCAAAGCTTCTAGTGAATAATCTCTCAATGAGCACCATCTTTGTCGATGTGTCTACAGATAATTATCAAATCTTCAAAACTCATTCTAATCATTTTGCTTCACTTATTCTCAAATTTTCTGTTATTTTCTTTTTTCTCTCTCTAAAAGTCCTAATTTTGAGTTTATTATCTTTGTAGTTGGCTCGAAAAACCCTAATTTTGAGTGATCCATTAGAATGTTAACTTTTGCGAGTCACTCCAATTTAATTCAAGATAATCGCTTTTAGGATGAAAATCTATGAATCACGAAATGTACAAAAAGAACACCTGAACACTTTACAATCATTCCTTAGGATAATAGACCTCTCTTGCGAAAAACGTCAATACTCGCGAGCCAGTCCAGATTCCAGGCGTTTTTCAGCCAATTTAGAAAAACAACATCTTCTATTTTCAAAAAAAAATTCCAAAAATTATGAAATCAGCAGCGTCACTCAAATAGTGCGTTTTTTTAAAACTGGTTTAAAACCCGACAACTCTTCAGAATATTTTCATAATTTTAGATATTTTTCAAATATGCTTAAGCAAGTTTCGAAGGTCTTCAGGCAAATGGTACCTGATTACCTCTCCTTTAACACCAGAAATGCTCTTCGATCCTCTTCCCTTTATTTCACAGCACCAGCCCGGCAGTTCTCTGAATTTAACTATCGCAATCCGAAGGCGAACTTCGCAACGATCGAAACAGAAGAAAGCGTAATACCCAAGGATGACTACGAGCGGAAAGGATACGCGCGCCCTATGGGATTAAATATCATTCCTCCTAAATCGATGCCATACAAATTGAGCGGTTTATTTTTCGATGTTCTCGAGCAAACGACGCCATACGGTTTCGATAACACTCGCCTACTGCGCTCTCTTATCCATAAGTCCCTGAAAAGTCTCAAATCGGAATCCGAGTACGAAGAGCTCAAAGAGAAAATCGCATCACTTAGTCCTCATGAGATGGACACCGTGATTCGAATGCTATATATTCATCAGCACGTTTTACAAATAGAAGAGGCTTCGGATCAGCAATTCAAAACAGATAAAAAAGAAACTCCGGTCCGAAAGACTGTAGGCACTCTTATGGAGGAGTTTGGGAGAGATAAAGCCTTAAAACTGATTCCTCCTTGGCTCGCAGAGGTGTTCACAGCGCATCCAGTGTTTGCTGATAAAGAATCCATTCTCACTCGAAAAGAAGAGCTGTCGAAGAATTACAAAGAATGGCTTCGCAAGAACGATATTATCTCTCACTTGCCGCCAAATACTCCTTCATACAGAGACTTGAGAATTGAAATGGACTCGCTATATGATCTCATGATCGAGTCTATGAGCACGATGCTTCAGACCGATCCTGTGCGTGAAATAAAGATCTCCTCTGCCCGAGAACAAGAAAATCTGAGAAGGCGGCTGGCGAAAGTCGTGCATGACTGCTTGTTAATGAGTGATTTCATCAAGAACATCATTCAAGAAAAAATGCTTGAACATATGTCACAAGAAATAATCGATGAAGGGAAAGGTGAGAAGGAGCTCAGTGATATACTCAAAAAACCTCGAAGTTATGGTAGAACCAAAGCTCTAAAGGAGCATCAAGCCTTGAAGACTCATCCTGAATACAAGAACGTCCTTGATAAGGACTTCTTTTTCACATTGAACGTTTGGGCCTTTGATTTAGACGGCAATCCAAACGTTACGCAAGAGACTTTGATTAAGAGTATTGCAGCTGGAATCAAAACGCTCTTTTTGTCCGAGCCGTTCATCGAAAGCGTTGAAGAATACATTCCAGTCAGTATTCACAAGGATGATGAAGACCTTGCTGAGGCCGTTCAGAATCGAATTGATTCTGTGGAACCGTACCTTTCAGGAACAATTGAAAGAACGAAAGATTTTGCTCCCTTGAGAAGGTTATGTCATGTTGCTCGCAGAAGAATCACGCTTACTATGGCAAAATGTGATGATGTCCTTTCCTCAGGAGCTCCTGGATTCTATGAGTTGCTCAACCACAACGGATTCAAGACCAGCCAAGAATTTCTGGACTTCATTGAACCGCTTGTCCAAGTAGAAAAGAGATACAATTTGGACAAAGTCTGGACCAACAGAGCCAGAATCGTCAAGACTTTCACACTTCCAATTGCTGAGTGCCATTTCCGTATCGCCGAAACCACAAACCAAGCTGCTCTCTCAGAATATCTCCATATCTTAGATCATAAACGGTTCCCTGAGGCTGACTCTCTTCTTAAGCTTTCTAACGAAGAACAAATCGCGATTTTCAAGCAAATCATCGATTCTAAAGAGAGAGTGAAAAATAAAGAACTCAGCAAACTCTCCAAACATAACTTGGAAACCTTTAGAAACTGGAAAGTCTTCTGCGTCCTCCAGAAAGAATCCCTCATCGTACAAAGCGATTCTACATCTCCCGACTACTCAATTCATATTTTGAAAGCGCTTGGAACTTTATTCGATTTCAATGGACAATACGCTCCGCTCTTTGAAAGCAAAGAAACTATGGAGAACGCACTCGAGAGAATTACTCAAGGCATTAAAGGCTCAGAAAAACTGTTTGAACAAGTTCGTATTATGAGCGCCGGCAGTGACAACCAGAAGAAAATGGGTGTCTTCCTTTCCGCTCATTATAATATCAAATTCATGTCATTGGCCGAGCAATTTGGTCTACCTTCTTTCTTAGGAAAAGGTTGCTCGGTGTTCCGATCGAAAAGACTCTACGGACTCACAGACATGGAAACCTGTCAGCCTGGCCGACAGCGAGAATTTTTAGAAAATCCAAAGGAATACTTACTCACGCGTTTTGTTAGAAGACTGCTTTTTAAGAGGCAAATGGCAAGTTTAACGCCAGAAGAGCATAAAACAATGGAAAAGATTGCTTCCAAAATTTGCGAAAGAGCTTACGAAGGTAGGCAAAAGCATCTCGCAAAGCTATCTCCGGCTCTCAACTCGACGTTTACAGAATATCTTGGAAAGTCACTGAGTACAGCTTACTCTAGACCAGACAAAAAGGCCGTGGCTGGAGGAGACCTTCTTGTAACTGTTCGAGCCATCGTTGCTTCAAAGATTAAACTTTACACAAGCATGCATCTTGACACAGATATCGGTGACATTAAGGAGGAAGTCACGAAAGCCATCAGCGAACTTAAGGCGGAGGGGATTACGGACGAGCAGATTTATTCCGTGTTCAAAAAGCCTCCTTACCGAGCGGTAACGGATGCAATTATCGATTTCTTGAACCTTTACGATGAGAAGATTGCTGGAGATCAAGACACTCAAAATGTGCGTATCAACGTACAAGATGTCCGAGACGTTTATAAGATGCTTACTGGCGAAGAGCCAATCGTTGGACCTAAAGACCCATACCTCAGGTTGGTGAGGCTGATTTGTTTGGAAGCGAAAAAGAACCCGAAAATGCCATATATTCCTGAGTTCCTCTTCTGTCGTTACCCTGTATAAAGCTTTTAGGCTTGCTAGTTAGAGATGAAGGATTGATAGAGATAATAACGATTTGTTGCGTGTTAGCTGAATGCCGAAAAATTTCTACAGTTTTGACAAATTTCATCATCTTCCTCAAAATTATCGCTAATTAAATAGCTCTCATGTTTCTAAAGGATAGTATTATGTAAGGCAGGAAAGGCCCAAAAAAAAAAATTATCAAGCGATCAACGAGCAATTGGAATTAATAAAAACTAAATTTAATTTCGTAAACCGAATCAAGAAACCGATCATTATCAAATGAACTCGGGCAGCGAAGACCAGCCATATGCAGCAACCACGCAAACGCTTTCTAAATCCACTTCAGAGGCAACACCGAAACGCCTGCTATTACAAAAGATCAACTTCTTGGGCTTGAAAGTAAAGCGTCGGGCAGTCATTGAAGGACATGACCTTGCTATCTACAAATCATCAAAAGCAACGCAATCCAGCAAAAAAATCGGCCTGAAGGAAGCTCGAGTGAGCTTCCCAGCAGAGCAGCAACAACAACCAAATAAAGCTTTCAATCCATCGAAATACGCGATAAGATTAGTGCAAAATAAAAAGTTTACGTACTGGCTGTACCCAAACAGTTACGAAGACTACCTCCTATTGAAAACTCAGATTGAATTAGTGAGAAGCGGCAGCAATATTCAAACAATAAGCAAGAAAGTCCCTGAGGAGGAGGTGTTAGAGTTCAATAATCAGCCGTTGGCAAATTCAAAGTGGAATAGCCCAAATGAATCAGCTTCACGAGAGGGGGTCGCTCAGGATGACTGGGATGATAGTTTTCATGAAGAAGATCTCATTGAAGGCTCTGATTTAGAGAGCACTGTGAGCTATAACATGACTTTCTACTCAAGCTCGTTAGTCAAACAGAAAAGAAACCTAGAGAGTAAGTATATGTATCAATCTTTTCAAGCCCGGAAGACGAAATTTGGTTTCCTACCGCTCAAAACTCAGCATTTTGATGAATTATATGAAGGAAGCAGAGACTCACTTGTGCCGCAGTCGAATTTTAATGTTTCTGAATTGAAAACGAAACGAGCTTCAGTCGATCACTCTCCATTTATGGACATGAATAGAAGCGAGCGTAGACCTGGCCCTGGATCGAAAAGAGAGAAGTTTATTCGTTCTGCTACTACTTTTGCTGGAGGCATCCCTCGGACTACTGGCGGTAGAGACACTGAAATGGTGGACTCGCCATTAATAAAAGCAACGAAAAACAACGAATTTTTCCCTAGTTTGGTATATCCACCAGATGATAGCTTTATTTCAAGGCCGGTAGATATATACGATTCTTTTGGCCCTCATTTGATGGGAAGAGGCTCTCCATTCAATCCGTTGGAAGAAATTCTGAATGATGACGAAGATAATCTAATTGTGAGGACCTTGTCTCATGCGAGAGAGATGCTGGAAATTGAGGAAGACCAGAAGGTTATAGAGAGAATGCAGTCGAAGAAAGAGCATGGGAGCTTGAAATATGGGCTTAGTCGCGAAATTCGTTCGTATTATGTTGAAGGCAATTGTGAAGAAAACCTCTTTACTAGACTCGAATCGAAGAAGTCTCGCATGCTAAGCTATCAGCCCGCGAATTCCCTCGAGGATGCGTTTGAATTGCTTCATAATTTCGAGTTAGCAGAAGCAAAAGAGCTCTTTTCAACGCTCGCGAAAGATAATCCACGAATCAAATTATTTGTCATCGAATGCGATCTTATTATCCTCTCGCTAAATGGGAAAAAAGAGCTAGTAGAGAGCTGTTTGCAAGAGCTCTCTCAGCTAACGACGCAGCTTCTTCAAATGTCACCAACGTTGAAGTCGAATCCCAACGCCCATTATGAGAATGAAATTACTAAGGCAGAGTGCATTGTGTTGAAAGGCATATTAAATGTTGTTTTAAATCACAAATGGCAGGCATTCCTATGCATTTCTGAGTCTTGGAGGATTATAAAGAAGCTGGAAGCGCAACTCCAGAACCCGAAAATTCAAGCGGAACTGAGCTTGGAAGTCTCGAATAGGATTTTGTTTGCAGTAGGAGCGTTCAACCTCGCTTTTTCGCTTGTGCCTCCCACATTGCGCAAGATTCTTAAAATCGTGGGAATTACTCCAAATAAGCAGCTTGGACTCCAGCTTTTGCAAAAGTGTTGGGAAACGAAGTTCTCTAGGTCGATGTATGCTGCGCTTCTGATTAGCTGCTATCATCTAGAGTTTGAGTCGGACTCACAGAAGGCTTGCGAAGTGATCGAAAAAGCGATGATACAATTCTGTCGGTTTCCGTTGTTTTCTTGGGTGGGCGCATTGCTTTCGTGGAGATTCTTTCAGGTAATATATTAACCTAGTTATTACTAATGTTGATATATATCTATTATTAGCTTCAAGATGTGGAAGTATTAGTTAAGAACGGATTAGAAAAATGCAACAGCTTTGTTCAGAACCCCATCTTTCTCACTTATGAGTTGGGATGGTACTACTTCATTACAGGCAAGTGGGAACCAGCGTTAGATATATTCCTCAAAGTGGCAGCTGGGATTTTGAAGCCTCAATTTTTCAAAAACTTCCCACAAGACGTACTGCAAGTTTCAAAGTCTTTAAGACACAAAGGGATCACAATTTCCACAGACTTCGGACCCTTCCTACTAGAAGACGCGCCACACGCATTGTTTCCTAATTTAACCAACATTTTACTAAATATCTCTGCCTGCTATTTCGAATTGAAGAATCACAACGAGAGCGATCGATGGCTAGTGGCAGCGTTGATTGCTAATAAAAAATATTTGAATTATCACAATAAAACTGAGAGCGATTTTGGACACTTAGCCGAAAAATTCCTGAAGAGAAAATCGCGAAATATGCTTGTATTTGAGCTCTTGTACTTCCTCAAACAGCTTGTAAAGCTGCCAGATGAAAATCTGAAGCAGATAACTCAGATGGTTGATGGCTATCTGAAAACCCTTCAACTTAGTACAGAGAAAAATCAAATACCTTTCAACAGTCAAGCCCTTGTGGAATATTTAAGTGGTGTGCTTATAAACACTGTCAGCAATTGCATGATGGGAGAGACATCTTCAGTCTTATCCACCTCAGCTTCAGTGATTAATTTCATTGAGAATATGCCCTCAGAATTTAACTATATCAGTCAGCATATTTTATATTGGTTTGGTCGTGCGGCCATTTCCGAAGAGAATTTTAAATTGGCAGCGTCGATGCTGAAAAAAGCAGCTAAAATCAAAACAAACGAGTTCAGCTACTCAGAGAAATGTCGGAAATTGATTCAGCAGCATAATTTGTGACCTCATTTCGTATACTAATTTTACAATTTTTTGAAATGTTTCGTTGTTTATAGGAATTCATATGTTATTCCTTTCAAAGTCATAAAATTCTTTATTGTTAATCACGAATTTTATCGCAGCACCTAATCTTTCAAATATATTCTCCTTGAGTGATAACTAACATTTCATTTTCATGACCTGTCTAATAAAAAAAATATGTATTCATGTATGTGGACTACAATTGACAAATTTTCAGTTTCAATTTCATTACTACTGATCTAAGCCGTAGAATTTAATGAGTGCGGGATCATAGCATGAGGACGCAATTAAGGCCACATTCTCTTTCATCAGAGAAACGAAGTAATTCTCAACTTCTTTGCCATCAAAAGTATCTTTGAAATAATCTCCCCACAGCGAATCCTCACAGAGCTTAGTTGAAGGGTCCAGTTCTTCCATGATACAGACTGCATCAGTCTGCTTATTAGCCTCCGAAGCCAGGCAATCTGTTATGTAGTTGTCACCGTAAAACAGCACTCTTCCATCTCTCTTTGCTATCTTCCTAATAAAAACTAAGCTTTCTTTTGCTGATTTTTTTCTTTACTTAAAGTAGTTGTAAAGAAGCTCTTCGGTTCCTTCCAAAACGATCTTACCTGGCTCCGGCTCTGTAAGCTCCTTTCCTAGTCTATTTGGCTGCTTTTCATCAACTTCTCTGAACTTTTTATCTTTATTCATGAAGAAGGTGGGTTTCTTCGCCCAACCAACCACCGCATCAAACAGATTTAACCAATCCTAAGAAAGTAAATGTCATTTAAATTCAAATATTCCCAAAAAGGAATAAGCGTACCTCTCCAAATGAGCATCGAAAGATGTAGTCCAGATACTCGTAGTGAGAGTTACTATTTACAAACAGGAGTACTCCTTTAGCTCTAAGGCCTTCTAAGATCTTCCTCATTCGCGTTTGCTTGGGAAAAACTTTCTCACTCTGAGCCAGCGTCATTGGGAAATAATGCCCGAATTCGCGGATGTTATGATATTCTTTATCGGAGTAGTGCTGGAAGTTATCCATAAGGACTTTATGTATTTCGGTATATAAATCATTGTAAGTTTTCGATGCGTATTTCGGGTCTTTATCCTATTCGAAACCACTTGAAATTTGCTCATATCACATAATTGTACCTTTAAATCAACTAATTGCATATACACGAAAGGGACTTCGGCTTCAAAGAAGGTTGTGCAGATCATATATTTAGGCGGATTGCGACTCTTATTAATGTCAAAGTCAAACTTTCGGTCAGGTCCATAATAGCCCTTGATCTAAAGGGTGATTAGGATCGAGTGAATTCGAATATGAAGGGAAATACCTCGTCATCCGTAAGCATAGTAAGGCCATGTGAAGCACGTAGTACTTCTTTCTCTTTTCCAACTTTTAGAACATTTCCGGTTTGCTATGAGATATATCATCTGAGGGAACTGTTGATAGTATTACCAAGTCTAAGATGAGGTTGTTTTGAATGTGTGGATAAAAGACTTTTGGATCGAAGGTAAACAGCTCTGGGGGATATTTGAAGTTATCGCAGAGACTCTTGCAAATTGATTCATAGCAGATTCGAGTTAATTCGCGTAACTCGTACTTGATAATGCAGAGATCTGCGTCAAATCCGACTGCGATATAGTCGTCAAGTGATTTAAGCTTAGGAGCGGGTTCATAATGCATCATGGCAAGGTGAGAAGAAAGTCGAACGAGGTTATTGAAAAAAGAAGAAGAATATAAACTCAGAGTATAAAGTTTATCCTGAGCATACGTTTCCTAGATAACAAATAAACACTTGGTTGTAGCAGACAGATAATTGAATATTGCATAAATTGCTAGAGATTTCTCTCTTTGCCTTCAATGATGTTACATTAGATATGTCAAAAAGCATATTTTATATTGGCTTGACCATGCAGCCATTTCCGAGGAGAATTTTAAATTGGCAGCGTCGATGCTGAAAAAAGCAGCTAAAATCAAAACAAACGTGTTCAGTTACTCAGAGAAATGTCGGAAATTGATTCAGCAGCATAATTTGTGACCTCATTTCGTATACTAATTTTACAATTTTTTGAAATGTTTCGTTGTTTATAGGAATTCATATGTTATTCCTTTCAAAGTCATAAAATTCTTTATTGTTAATCACGAATTTTATCGCAGCACCTAATCTTTCAAATATATTCTCCTTGAGTGATAACTAACATTTCATTTTCATGACCTGTCTAATAAAAAAAATATGTATTCATGTATGTGGACTACAATTGACAAATTTTCAGTTTCAATTTCATTACTACTGATCTAAGCCGTAGAATTTAATGAGTGCGGGATCATAGCATGAGGACGCAATTAAGGCCACATTCTCTTTCATCAGAGAAACGAAGTAATTCTCAACTTCTTTGCCATCAAAAGTATCTTTGAAATAATCTCCCCACAGCGAATCCTCACAGAGCTTAGTTGAAGGGTCCAGTTCTTCCATGATACAGACTGCATCAGTCTGCTTATTAGCCTCCGAAGCCAGGCAATCTGTTATGTAGTTGTCACCGTAAAACAGCACTCTTCCATCTCTCTTTGCTATCTTCCTAATAAAAACTAAGCTCTCCTTTGCTGATTTTTTTCTTTACTTAAAGTAGTTGTAAAGAAGCTCTTCGTTTCCTTCGCAAACGATCTTCCCCGGTTCCGGCTCTGTAAGTTCCTTTCCTAATCTATTCGGCTGCGTTTCGTCAATTTCTCTAAACTTTTTATCTTTGTTCATGAAGAAGGCTGGCTTCATTCCCATAGCAATAACCACATCGAAAAGGTTTACCCAATCCTAATGAGAAAAATACACGACATTCAAATTCCAATCTTCTCAAAAAGGATGAAGCGTACCTCTCCAAATTCACATCGAAAAATGAAGTCCAGATATTCATAGTGAGAGTTGCTATTTATAAACAGGAGTACTCCTTTAGCCCTAAGGCCTTCTAGGATCTTCTTCATTCGTGTTTGCTTGGTAAAAACCTTGTCACTTTGAGCCAGTGTCATTGGGAAATAATTTCCGAATTCGCGGATGCTATAATATTCTTTATCGCTGTAATGCTTGAAATTATCCAAAAGAGATTGATGTATTTCGAGATATAACTCGTTATAGGTTTTCGTTGCGTATTTAGGGTCTTTATCCTATTCGCAACCACTTGAAATTTGCCCATATCACAATTGTACCTTTAAATCAACCAATTGCATAAACACGAACGGGATTTCGGCTTCGAAGAAGCTGGTACAGAGAACATATTTCGGCGGATTTCGACTCTTCATATAATCAAAGTCAAACTTTCGATCTGGTCCATAATAGCCCTTGATCTGAACGGCGATGTGAGTTCAATTGCATCAAATATGAAAGAAAATACCTCGTCAACAGTTAGCATAGTAAGGCCATGTGAAGCACGTAGTACTTCTTTCTCTTTTCCAAGTTTCAGAACATTTCCGGTTTGCTATGAGAGATATCAGCTGTGGAAATTGTTGATAGTATTACCAAGTCTAAGATAAGGTTGTTTTGGATGTGTGGATAAAAGACATTGGGATCGAAGACAAAAATCTCTGCGGGATATTTGAAGTTATCACAGAGACTCTTGCAAATTGATTCATAGGTGATTCGAGTTAATTCGCGTAACTCGTACTTAATAATACAGAGATCTGCGTCAAATCCGATTGCGATGTAGTCTTCAAGAGGTCTTAGCTTAGGAGCGGGTTCATATTGCATCATGGCGAGTTCAGAAGAAAGTCTGAAAGGTTAATGAAATAAGAAGAAGATAAAAATGAAATTCCAAAGTTAGTCGGAAAAGGCTTTTTCTAGATAATAAATAAACACTCGGCTGCAGCAGACAGATAATTGAATATTGTATAAATTGCTAGAGATTTCTCTCTTTGTCTTCAATGGTGTTACAGTAGATACAGTAGACAGACAGTGATTTGAACTATTGAATAGTGAAATGTTCTATACATCGGTTCGATTATTTATTTCAAGATAAGGTATTTCATAGTAAACTACTATCTATTTCTTAATAGTTTAAGATTATTAATTAACACATGAGTTTGCAAATGACACTTAAAATTCTGCAGAAACTTTAGGATTTAAATTTTCTCGAGTGAATTAATGATAAATGACTAATTTTACTCAATTTTGAACCTTCATTTATTACCAATAGCAAGTTCATCAGTAAAAGTAAAATCTTAAACAAGCTATTTCTTTCAGAAATGTGCTACCAATACCCAACATCGTATAATGATAAATCCAATTCCTCTCTAGGTAAGTATTATAGTTTTCTCCCTAATGAAATTTTCGACAAATTATCAAAAATATAAATAATAATTATTATTTAAAGGTCAGTCATGAACTAAAATCAAACATTTTTCACAACTCAATAAATTTTGAAAAATATTCTCTCTTTTAAATATTTCTCTCTTGCGGAAAGCATTCTTTGATGCAAAATACCCTATGAGGTAATAATGCTTGGTTTCCATGTAGAATTGATTCTTAAGAGAAAATTACAGAGAGGCTAACTTCCAAAAAAAGATAATTAGTAATCGCATTTGATACATTGTTGAGTACTTGCATTAATAAACAGGCAAAAAGTAGGTGTAGAGTCAGAAAAGAAAGAAAAATATCATACAGCACAAAAATTTACGATAGTTAATCAACCATGATAATCATTTTATTATCTATTTATTCCATTTCTTCCCCACCTTCATATTCATATTCATCTACAAATGAATGAGACAGCGGTGACCTTGGATCCTCGAATTGAACTAGGCTCTCAATATCTTTGTAAATAACCAAATGGTCAAAAAACTCCTCTTCTATATGTCTTGGCTCCATTTCAAGCCACTTCACAACGGATTCAATCTTCAATTTAAGCAGATTTTCTCTCTCGTTTCTTCCTTGCTGTTTCAGATCATATATAATATACACCAGTTTCCTTTGAATGCAGTATTTATGAATCAACTTCAGCATCGCCTCTCTATCAATTTTCCGCAGCAACTGGCTCGCATATTTTTGATTACAATCCAAGATGCTAATATCGCTCCCCTTACTCATCAAGAGCTCAAAAGACTCAATCGAACTCGCCAATGCGTTTTCAGCCAAGCAGTGCAAAGGAGTCATTCCTCTAATATTCTGCTTATTTAAAAGTTTTTTGAACTCTTTCAATTCCATATATTTCTCCAATAGTCCCACTAACTGCTTCACCTCCTCCGCTGAAGTAGCCGATCTACAAACAGTATGTAATAATCCATCACGTTCTGTATATAAGCTCGAAGGATCGATTTGTTTGCTTTGCAATAGCAACTCAACACAGTCTAAATTCATGACTTCAACGCTGAAATGGAGCAGGTTTTTTCCTTTTTGCACACCAAAAGTCGTACTTTTCAGCAAGAAGGTAAGCATCTTCCGATTGATTTGCTTCCTGAGGAGCAGCTCATGTACAAACGTCAGTCCTCTTGAATCTAGTACATTCAGATTTGTCTTGTACAAATCAAATAACGTGAAAATATCAATGAAGCGCTGCTCAAGCTCTTCAGTGGAAGGACCTGTCGCTGATAGCGAGTACAAATAAAAAAACTTCCCGAAGCACCAGGGATATGATTCGAAAGTTTTTGATGAGAGAGTCAAATCGACTCCCCACCTCATTAGCAGTTCAACCGCATCGAAATTTCCGTTGATGATCGCCCGATGAAGGGCAGTCGAACGCTGAAAACAAACCGAGTTGAGAATAGTATTGTGATTTTTATAAAATGGGAGTATTAGTTTAAGGAAGTTGATGCAATTATCGTATTGGCTCGGGTTACTTGCTTTACAGATTAGGTGTAGGAATGTTTCACCAAAATGCGTTTTTGCTCGGGATGAAAATTGATGTTTGCAGAGATAATTTTGAAGTTTGTTTGTAAGTTTGGCCGGAGTGATGTTTTTTGGATCCGCCAGGAGGAATTCATACTCAAATTCTTCAGCAGCAGCCTTCGAGATGAAGGTGTGCTTTTCCGGGAAGTAGATTGCAGGTTTTTGGATGCCTCCACCCATGAAGTCAAGTTAAGCGATAGCTATAAATATATATATAATTTGAAAACTTCATAAAATAATTGAAGGATCTCGATAGAAATTTAATTGTAGAGGTCATCCTAATAATAGCTGGAGATCATCGTACTCATTTTTGTTCCTTACTCAATGACTTCTTATTTATTTTGAGCACTCGATTATATTTGCATTGTATGCTCTTCGAAGAATTTTGATTTCATACTTAACTGACCAAAACCTATAGGTATGGAACTCTAAAGGATCTCTTCAACTATTAAGAGAGAAGTCTCGTTGAATTAAACAATCAAGGGACTCAGATCAGAGCCTATTGCGATAACCCAGATTAAAATTACAAATTTTCCCAGAAAGAATAACATAGTAACTTTCTATTTCGAGTCCACATACATCGAACATGACCTAACAACAATCTTTTAGAAAACGACATCGGCTTCGCTCTCTATGCGGACTGTTCGAATTGCGATATTTCCGTCCCATGTTCGATTACACCCTGCAACAAGCAAATCTCTTTCGAATATATGGGCTAACGGCATCATTTCCATCGGCAACTCCTCGAGCGCTAGCTCTTGAATCAACAGCTCAGAGTTGGCTCCTTCTTGCGCTCCCAACTTTTTGTTTATGAGCAGTATCATTGCTTGGGACGTTTCTAACGGGTACTTCTTAACCGACATCGCTATTGTATGCGGGCCAATCGTATAGATAATCTGCCCTATATAGTAATTCTTCAATTCAAAATGGTCTACATACTCCTCAGGAAACTTATTCACATCCCAAATACACAACTTCGTGGGTCTATCAGTGTTTGCACTGTATAATAGCCGTCTTTTCACATCAAGTTCCAGTAAATTGACGCTCTGGTGCATTGCATAGCCTTTTAAGTGACAAACAATCACTTTCGCTTTAAAATCATAAATCGCAAGTGCTCCCTTCTCGGCCGAAAATACAGCGCTATCTCTCCAAGGAAGGTACCTGACCGCTAATACAGTACAATAAGGCGCGATGCTATAACAAACTTTATCTTTTGAGGGCGCATCGATCACGTACAAAGCAGGAAATTCTCCTCCAACAACCACTTTCGTTTTGTCTATCACATCAAACGAGCTAATTGGCCCCGGAAGCTCGAAGGTCTGTCTCGGAGATATCGCTCTGTCGATCTTCCAACTCCTGAGTTTATAGTCTGCAGAAGACGTAAACAGTGTCCCTCTCTTAGGGAAATACCTCATACCAGTAATTTCATTTGAATGCGCCTTCTCAAAAGAATTGATCACCTCGAAAGTTTTAGTATCAACGAGATGCAGATCATGGTCAGTACAAAAGAGCAGCTGGTCGGTTCCCGGTATATTCTCAAGGAACCGGATCTTGTCAACATCATAGTGATAATTCTCGGCCTCAACGAGCGAGACTGCTTCTTTGTGAGGTTTCAGCTTAAATTGCGGTAACTTCGATTTATCTGGAGATTTTGAAAGACTAGAATCTCTGGAGTCAGTCACAGACTCGCTAAATCCATGCAGGTCGAGTATTTTCTTAATGCCTTGGTCTGTAGTTTTAAGGAGGTTTT
>ENA-UOUE01000249-UOUE01000249.1-compost-metagenome-genome-assembly--contig:-NODE-249-length-45411-cov-7.255040_pt1 | contig 45411 bp, 32 predicted proteins | sample MGYA00238146_ERZ747223 | MGnify/ENA primary metagenome ERZ747223 (study PRJEB28781, sample SAMN06268865) | compost metagenome | isolation source: single cell | place: USA: California, Emeryville, Joint...
CAGAAATAATTGTTCACAATAACTATATTAAGAATATTCTAAAAAATGATCAAGGCTCATTGTAAAGCCTTATTTTAAAAACCAGGTGCGCTCGCTAAACCGGAGCGCAGTTTGGGTTATTGTCTATTTGATTAAGTTCATATTATTTTTATGTCTAAAGGACTTTCTGATAAATATTTTGCTACCTACCGTGATTTGTATGACTTTGATTACCGATTGAATAGCTTTGAAAAACTTAACAGAAGAACAAAAGTTAAGGAATTGACAATTAATTGCCGGGAAATCATTCGAAACTGCCTTATTTTTTTATTTGTTGAGAATTCCATGCTAATTGAAAGAGTACTGGAACCGGCATAAGATCAAGTATTTCGCTGATTAACTCAACTTATTGGAGCGTCTAAAACGAATGATAACAATTGAGGCAACTTTATAAGAACAGTAATCAGTCTTATTACTTTCTTAAAACATCATAAATGAATTCAGTATTATGGAATTTAACACTCAAAGGCATTCCCAATCAACATATCCTCATAACATTAAAGTCGTCAAAATAATAATTCGGAATATATAGTTACTTAATTCTATTAATTCGAACCGAGTATCTTCTCTTCCCTTTCAAATGCCTACGCGAAATCTTTTTATTGCATTTTGACATACTGGTAGGGGCGGTGATCTTGATAATTTGCGTTGTGACTCTGCATCCTCTTGTACTCGTCTCCGAATCCACAGCTCATATAATTCGTGTTATAGTTATAATAATAGTTGCCTTGGTTATTAACACTGTTGTAGTAGAGCATCGCGTCAGGATTTCCTGACGGATAATTTTTCTCGAATGCTTGCATCGGAACCTGCTCATAAGGACCTCTCAGCTGGTCTATCTGCTGCATTGGTTGCATATAATACTGTGTTCCTCGTTGATACCCTACCTGGGGATATTCTTGCTGAAAATTGAGTCCTTGGCTGAACGACGCGTTCTCAAAGTTTCTTGAACCTTTCTTCAACAGTTTATTTTTCAATGGCAATTTCTCTTTCAGCCATCTGCTTTTCTTCTCGATCTCTTCAGAGTTTTCCTCGAATTTTCGTTCCTCTTTGTCACAGTCTTCTAGGCTAAATACCAGCCCCGAATAATGAAACCCAGCGATTGAAACCTTCATTTCTGAGGCTTTTTTGAAGTGTTTTTCGAATTTTCGCAGAAGCTTATTCTCAAGGACGACAGCAACCGCCAGGAAAATCGAGTAAAGTTTATTCACATAAGATTCAAAGCTTCTCCTCACGAATTTCCCGGTGCTGTTGAACTGATACATTAGAGCATTAGACACGCTGAAATATAATTTCTCTTCATTTTCCTTAGAGAGAATAACTTTGTAGCCCTGTCCGAAGCCTTGGACCACCTGCCCAAGCATATAGAATATCTGATTCAGTCTATCTGTTACGACCTTGACAACTGGCTTCTTCATCGCCAAAAATTCTTGGTCAAGGATAAATCGCCTCAGCTCCTCTTCAGTTACCGCACCAGATTCGACGAGTCCTTGCTGATAGTTGCGCTGGTTCAGCATAACGATTGAATCGACAAATCTCTGGAAATGGGGCTGCTCTGAGAAGAAAAGCAGATCAGAGAGCTCGCACACGGAGATTGCTTCCACTTCTCCCAGAGAGGATTCATTGGCTTGCTTTTCCGCATTATTGAGTGCATAATAATGAAATCTATTCCTTTCTGGCTTATTTTTCCTGGTCATGGAAAGGACTTGTGTCAAGGACTCATGAATATCTTGAACTATTGCTTGACTACTAATTGTGAAGGCTTTTTCTTTCTTTTCTGTAGGGAGTTCTCTTACAAAATTCTCTAACTCTGGATGATTATAATATTTCCACGAGCAAGTATCTGATCCGATCTTCATTTTTAGATCATTGAGAAACAGACCGTTGAAATTCAGTAGCATATGTTGACTTGTGTGCTTTTCGGATGGAAGAGTTTGAGTTAAAATATGAATATAAGTTTTGAGGAGTGGGCATAGTTTTGTTCACTCGATGAATTTTGTTGAAAAAGTACTGAATGTTTAGTTTAAAGAATTTTATTATGATATCAACAAATTCTCTTTATACAAGACACATTTCCTTTGGAGAGGGGCTAGACTTGGTCGAGAAAATCTAATAGAAGGGGATTTAGTGTGGTTGGACTTTGCATCGAGAGAGAGAGAATGGTATTGAGTTGAGCTCAGAAATCAATTCTGAAGTCTCTGATAAAAAAGGAGTCACTCTGAAATCACGCAAACTGATCAGAAATTATTCGCAATCGAAGAAAGTCATCTTGAATCCAAATTCGCTAGCAAGCTTTTCTCACTCTGCCAATCAGGACTAGCTCCCTTTCTGATCTGAAAGCCCTGAGCAATGAGATTGAATCATCCCTAACTTAATTCTGTGCTTATGGGGTTAATTTCTTGAGCAAAATCTGCTCATTGAATCACAGACTCTTATTCTTCCAAAGAACCAATAATACCCAGAGGATATTTATCAATATTTTGACATCCAAGGTATTAGCATTGGCCAGGGCAGGTTATTGTATGAGGGCAAGAACTAGCCAAAGCCTTCCTTTAATTAAAAAAAAAGAAGAAGCTAAAATGAGTAGTTTATTTAAGTGATTCAAATTCAGAATTTTAAAAAAAACCCTGCGAGATTCCCAGGAATAGTATTATCAAGAAAGCCCATTTCAATTCAAATCTCCAGGATAACTCCGTGGGTCCCTAACTCTCTTGCTCTCAAGAAAACAACAAGAATGTCTAACTTATAAAAAAAAATTATTTTATGTCTTGTTGAATGAAAAAAACTGCATATTTCTTAATATTTGAATAAAACGGGAGATCTCTTATTTATTTGAGTAAAACTTCATTGATCATTTAAAATTGATTTACTAATCAACTTCCACCAACTCCAAAGGTAAAATCTAAATTGACCTTCACGTTATCAACAACCTTTTGCTTTCAAACAGGAAGATTTAACATTACTGATGAACGACATTCCAAGAGACCTTGAAAAGGCCAGAGAAGCCTATAGAGCTGGCGATATCCAAGCCAGCATTAAAGCTCATCAACTCGATCCACATAAAGAAAACCACAAATCTGGAGGTGAACTCCTTAAGAGTGCCGTCTATGGTGGATTTGACGGTATCATAAACGTCATTGCAGCTATCACTGGAGCTGAAGGCTCTGATCTTGGTGCATTAGTTATTCTCATCATCGGCCTCTCTGTCATCATTAGTGATGCCTTGTCAATGGCTTTCGGAGATTACCTCGGTTCACGAGCAGAGAACCAATTTGCTGCAAATGAGCGAAGGAGAGAGGAATGGGAAGTTGATAACAACCCAGAAGGAGAAAAACAAGAAATGATTGAAATCTATCAGAAGAAAGGCATGGCCAAAGAAGATGCCGAAGAAATGATGGACATCCTCTCCAAATATAAAGGCGCTTGGGTCGACGTGATGATGGTGGAAGAGCTGGGAATCACTCCAGGTGATGACTCTCCTGCGAAGAACGCGGTTGTTACTTTCTTCGCATTCCTGATTGCTGGACTTCTTCCGATCATTCCCTATGCAATTGGTCACGCGGCTCACGTTGAGAAAAATACAACAGTTCCATTTGCTTTGAGTCTTGTTGTCGGTGCAATTTTGCTATTTTGCGTTGGAGTGTTAAAATCGAGGCTCTCAGGCCAGAATTTCATCAAGTCAGGATTTGAAGCTCTGATTATCGGAGCTCTTGCCGGTGCTGCAGCCTATGGAATTGGAGCAGCTATGAAGCCTCTGACTGGTGGAAGAGTAGCTGCCTAAGTTTGTTTTATAAAAGCTTGATTTCGCCAAGAAGTGAGTGCAAATTCATAATATTGTTGCTTGCCACATTCGTGCTGAAGAGTAGAAATTGATATAGTCTCGTTTTCTATCAAATATCAGTATTAAATTTCGAGATTTTAACTCCGTGAAAACATTAATAAAATAAGAGCCACTTTCTGAATCTCCTTTGCTGAAGATGAAATATCAATTATTTATTGTGCTAAGGCGCCTTCAGCGTAATTTGCGACCTCAAGTAGCGATAGAGGTTATATTTGTATAGCCAAAGCCATTATTTTTGTTTACAAAAAATTCGTTCTCATTAAAGATCACAAGTAATTGTATGGAACCGTGGACAATCATTATTTGGAAAGTACGGAAAGTTTAAATCAAAGAGTGGATCGGCCTTGAGATTTATGTCAAAAGTATTTGTAAAGCAAGAGGCAGGTGAACCATAAATTTCACATTGAGTAGTATTTTTTCAATATGTTAGAAATCCAGTATAGCTTGATTTATAGGAATTGATGATAACTGTATTAAATATTCAGGAAATAAAAGCTCCAGTGCAAGCCTTTAATAAAACATTTTTATGCAAATATCAATTTTGTTTCATCAGATTTGCTGATGAGTTGAACAGTGAAATTGCTTTATTTCTTCTGATGAGCACCTCTTTTGCAATCAGTTAGTATCTTTGAATTTCAGCCTAAGCAACGGAGTTTCTGAATAAGTGACGTAATCATAGGCTTCAAACAAAATTTTTTTTTTTTATTTATAGCTAATATTAGCTTTGCTACTAAGAATTCTTTCTTCACTCTTTAGGCCCTTCCTGTCAATGCATGCTCTTGTCAGATGTCTCTTTCACGCCCTACAACCAATTTGAATTAACTGCACTCTTAGTAGCCCATGCTTATTCCCATCGATTTTCTAGAGCATTCGAAAAAAGTAATTTTCCAATTATTGTGTAATTGACTACGATACCTGACATCTACTTAATGGATAAGCAACTTTGCTTCGAGTGTAATCGACATTCTTTAAAAAGACCTTTTTACCCCTTTATTTATGCGATTCTTCGTTTTTTTTCCAATAAAAATTTAATCAAAATCCATCAACCCCATGGAATCCAAGCCCTACGCGAAGGTAACTTCATTCCGCGACAATTCTATACCTTGCATAGGAGATAGTGCTGACCGACGATGAAGACGTATCCATTAGTCTAGTAGAGTTAAAGAAAGAAGTTTCAAGTCTGAAACCTTCAATTTTTTTTCAAATTACCAATACATCTCTTTTCTACCTTAGCACTCAGCAAGCAATTCACTAGACTTGAAACTGATGTGAAAAAGCAAATGACGCAGCTTCGATTTGATCTGCTAACTCTTATCGAAGCGAAATTTTCAGAGATAATTACGGGTATTGTTAAAGACATAAAATAATGCTAAACACTTTTTTTTTGACTGCTCTAAACAGAAGGACTGCTAAATCCGTCAGCAAAGTCACTCGTGGACATGGAGGAGACTGGTAAGCCTTTGTGTCAAAGCAAATCTAATTCAACTTTGATCCAATAATAGATGCTCTAAAAAATTCGGTTATTCTCAGTGGAGATGAGGACATTCTTTTGGTCAAAGACCTATGCCATAATTTCAAGGAACCTTTTGAATTGCATCTGCTATTTCGTGCAAGCGAGCATGGATTCAGTGCATACAGATTCCATTATTACTGCGATCTCAAAGGCCCTACTCTCATATTAGCACAAACTAATATTGGAATTGTGGGAGGGATAACTCCTATTTCGTGGGATTCTTATTCTTCGTCACGAAATGGAGGAAAAGACAACGTTATATTTTTCTTAAAGGAGAAAAGGATATACAGACTCTCAGAGGAAGGTCAGGCTATCGTTTGCAACGGAGATAACGGACCGATTTTTGGCACGGGAGCTGACCTTTATTTCAGCAGCGACCTCAGACAAGGATTCTCTTCGCCAGGAAATTATATTTTAGAAGGATCAAAGATCTCATTCACTGTCACTGAGCTTGAAGTTTACCAAATCAATGCTCGTAAAACTTGTCTTTTATTGATTGATGAGCTAATTTTTCTTTTTTAAAGTTAACGTCAGTGACATCGACATGAACGTGAAGAAAACCCTCAACATAAAGATGGATAATTCTCTCATTATTCAGCCGAACCTCGAAGGAGCGTTCGTCGTTGGACTAATCCGAAATTTCAGCCCAAAAACCAAACCAAAGAAGATTTTCGCTGCCTCTGTTAACGGCTTCAGCGCAAGCGCGTTTCATCGATACTGTGATGTTATCGCTCCTACGCTCATCGTCGCCAAAACCTCAATTGGTGTTCTGGGAGGGATCAACACGTTGACCTGGGAGCCTACGGGCGAGAAATATGGCGGCAGCAATCTCATTTTCTTTGCAAAGACTCAGAAGATTTACCACCACGATGGAACTGGATTAAGCATCGTTTGTAAACCAGACTCAGGACCGATCTTCGGCATTGGCGCTGATTTATATTTTTCAGAAGACCTCAGAAAAGGTTTTTCTGCAAGCGGAAATTATAGGCAAAACGAAGCTAAAATCAATTTTAATGTGCTGGAATTTGAAGTTTTTGCATTATAAAATCGCAAGTGAATGTGTATTTGAGATATATGTTCGTGTAAAGTCCTAAGTCACTTACAAATTACCAGAGCACCGACACAAAAAATAGCGCTTCGTTTTGAGTAATACAGGGGAGTAAGTTTCTTGTACACGGTACATCCAATAACAATAATAAAGAAGTAAAGCTATCAAAAATTTCCGTTGGCTAATAGAAATGGCAATATTTATTGTGGAGTGCCTAATACTTTCTATCAAGGAACTGAGAGTATTCACTAGCATTTCTTGAGAAACTCAAATTACCTAAATTGTAGTGATCAGAATCGCTGAGCTTAAATGGCCAATTTTGCATATACACATCATTTTTTGTATGAACAGCGTCTGGGACTTCGAAAGTATGCTTTGATTCGTCAAAGTGTTGCGCTGCTGGTTCGTCTATCATAAACAGACTGTCTTTCTTAGTGATAAGAGGAGGAAATAAATATGAGTTTGGATTGGCCTCGTAGCCTTGATTTGGATATTGGAACGGGGGATAATGCTCCGAACTCATCCTTCGACGCATTATCGAAGGCTTAAGCAGCATTTTCGAAGCAGGATTATCTAGAGATTCTAGGGTAGGCGCGAATTCCGTCGATATAGAAGGCGAGAAAAAATCTAACTCGTTGAAGCCTTTTCCCACGTCACCTAGGCTGTCCCTCCTATGGTGCATGGGGTCTCCGAACAGAGGATCCCCGGGCTTTCGTGGGAAATATTCTGGATGAGCGATGCCTTTAGTAAGCGCGTTTAATGCTGGATTGCCATCAGAAGGGTCTGAAAATAACACCGAGCTGGATCTCCGGCTGAGTGAAGGCATTTTAAACCCGATTTCATGGTCATCATTGGCATAGCTGATGAAATCGTTGTCGTATTCAATACCCATGGTGGTGGCTTTTGGGATCTCAAACCCATGGAGCTGTTTGAACTGTTCTGTAAGCTGATCAAACGATTTGCTGTCCTCGGGGACGGTATGGATCGCTTTAGTCTCTTCTTCCTGAGCATTACTGCATTTAGATAGCTTCAGCAGAGGAGGTCTCTCCTGTGAGTCGGAAACTTCAAGGCTCTTCTGGGCTTTCGAAGGCAACTGTAATCGTGCCCTCGACCGCTTCTTTTGGGACAGTTTGGCTGAATTTACCGTGAGCTCCTCTCTTTCGAGGTTCTTCGAGAGATTTTCAGCGATTCGCTTGCTAGTCCTGAGTACCTTCCTTTTAACAGGCGAGGACGCAGCAGATTTTGCATTGGAATATCGTACATTATCGGAATTTGAGCTTAGGTCCGGGCTCTCCTCTTCAAAGCTGTCATCCTCTTCAATTTTCAGTTTTGTATTCTTCTTTGAGTCTCCTGAATTTTGAATTTTAATTTTAGTATTTGCAGGTTCGCTCTTTTTCGCTCGCAATATCGCTCGAGCGAAACTCTTCTCGATGCAATCGTTTTCGGCATCGAGTTTCTTGGAAGGTGGGTCATTTTCTAGTTCCGCTTTGTACCGCCGAAGCAGCGAAATCCAACGATTTTTTACATTATTTTCGGTTCGTCCGCCGAGTCTTTTCGCGATCTCTGCCCATTTCTTCCCGAGTTCGATTAGTAGATTCAATAATTTCAAATCTTCGTTTTCGTCCCAGCCTCCCTTCCGGAGCGTGGGATCGAGATGATTGATCCAGCGCTCTCTGCACTGCTTTCCTTGCCGCAGGAACCCGCTACCACTTCGAGTCGCGAGCTCCAACGCAACGTGCTTCCAACGATGAGGACCTTTCTCCTGGACGATAGTCGTTAAGATATCGTCCTCTTCCTTCGTCCAGGGTGCCTTACTCAACGTCACCTTCAGGATCCCTTGCCATCGGAGTTTTATTTGATCTTCGCGTTTGCCTGGAAATATGCTCGCGATGTACCGATACGCTTCATCACTCTAAATAAAAAATGTTTTATTGAACTTCAACAAAATGAATTAAATACGAGTGAGTGACCTTCTTCACCTTTGAGAAGGCAGTAGTAAATGACTATATTTATAAGCAGAAGCGTTTCCGTTTCGCTCCAATTTTTTCGAACTTGCTTGGGGTTTTTGGCTAATTTAAACAATATCGGCTCAAAATAATCGAGGAGGTCATGAGGACTGCAAACTGAATTAATTTTGAAGTGCAAATGCTTCTTTAAACCTTGTAAAAACGATTCGGCATAAGGTTCCAAATCCATGACCGCTTTCTGAAATTCATAAAAATTCTTTCTGAGTTCCGTAGCTTGGGGTGTAAGCTCTATTTTCTGGTATGATCTGCTTGATTCTGAATCTGCTATCGAAGCGCTGGCTGTTGGAGTATCGAGATCTGAATACGTTTGGCTTGAATACTCCGAGGCTTGCGGTTTGCTCATTAGAACTAACGGAATTAATGAGTGTTCTCGTTCTGATTGAATTTAATGGTTACTTTCTTTGCAGAGAGGACTTTCATTCTCTAGGTATTGTTTTCGTTTTTTTGGGTCTGCTGCTGCTGATCTTGTTTTCATCGCAAAAGAGGGGAAAAAATTTTAGTTTACAATTCGGAATAGAACATTTTCTTTTTTTTAACACTCTAATCGTGATTACCAGTACATACAGGAAAAAGTTAGATTTGAGTTACTAATCCTTGCTTCAGTATTATGGTTTTTAGAAGGAAATTAAATCGAGATTCGAAGGAATTCTATCGATTTACTTATTGTTAATTTATCAATGAATTGATATTTTAAGGTAAGTGCGTTTGTGTTGGGTTTATTACTCTTGATCCTTCAGAATCAGTATTTACAGCAAAGGAGGTACATCCAGTTGGTTGGTTCGAAAGCGCAATGTCTTCTCTATATTATATAAGAAATATGAGATCCTTTAACAGGGAGGAAAAAATAAAGGGAATAAATTGAGTTAATATTTGAATGCAAGTCGTTTGTTCGTGGTGGAGTGAAGGAAGATTGCTTTGCTGGCTAATAGGCTGTGATTGAAAAATCCAAGATGATTGATCAAATGGCATTTTGTGGACCTTAATTCTAGTTAAAATTGCTTTATGAAAATGATCCAAAAGAGCGATTCACTGCCATCGAGCCAAGGAGAGTATAAAATAAAGGTTCTTGGGCTTGACTTCATTATATCAGGCAGAATGGAATGAGAACTAGTGGGTGTATAGGGGTATCAGAAACGGAAACATTAATAGTTTAAGGTAAATTTTCGAAAAGCTCGAAATTTATGATCGAATTTGAAGCTTGGAGAAATATCGAAATTCAGATAGCTTAAGATAAATTCTGTTTTAGTCTTGAGGCATTCAGCAACCAGTGATTTGCAATATGAAAGATCCCTGAGTTTTGCAGTCTTATATAAGAGGATTATAAATTCTCATATCACTCTTTCCAATTAATACCTCTAGGAATATATTTCGTTCTGACAAAAGACATGTGAAATGATCGAATTAGAGCATGGTGATAGCGTTAATGACATGACTTGTAGAAGAAGTACGGACAGGTTCAGAATGAGAGAAAAATCAATCAGTATTGTGAATTACCTACCAAAAAAAATTGCTACCACCAGAATGTTAAATCAATGAATTGAATTTCAACAAATGTTATTGGAAAAATGAGTTCCCGAGGAATAAACTTCTACTTCACGCAAGCGTTGAAACAGAGAAACAAATATTCTTTTCTCTCAATATTGACTTCGAAATCTTGGGAGTCAAGCCTGCAGCAGAACCAATGCGTTGTGGTGATTTTCTCATTATTAGATGAGAAAAAACTGCAGCATTATTCACTAAAAATAATTCCATCAACAACGGAATGAAAGTTATTTTCTACAATGTCTCTTCTGAAAAAGTAAGCAGAATAACACTTAAATTCGTGCAATTCATCAAGTTATTTGAATGACTGAGACATAGAATCTAATTAGATTTCATAATCATCCGTCAATGTTGTCAGTAGAATAATTTAAAGACCCGGAGGCACGCTGAATATTATTTTTGGAAGAGCAATGCTTTTGTTACATGGACCTTTTAAAGCTTCTCGAATTGAAAGGAATTTATTCTTTGTTGGTTCACATCGATATCTGAGTCATGATAAAGTACGTTTTAGAAAAGAAGGTACTTGTTAACTATAAAGTTTTTCAAAGGGCCTTTGTACCAATTCCAATCATTTAATTAATAAATAAATTTTCGTCATAAACCATATTAATCATATAACCGTAAAACCGATTCACATATATCTCCATTCTCACGCAAGTTTTTCCTTGTTGAGTCTATTAGTTGTACTTGAGGGCTCATGCAACAATAATTCATCAATACTGCTACTAATACATATTTTCAAATAATTAAAGGAATATAAGAAGGTCATTTTGAATACCCTATTACTCGGCATTGACAACCGCGCAAATCCTTCTCATTTAAAATATTTATTAACTATGGAAGCATTAACTGGCTACTGGGGGCGATTGCAGAAATTTTTGTTTTTCTATAAAAACGCTTGAATACGTCTCAATCTATTCAATTGAGGTAACAAAATATTTTAAGACGCATGAACCAACAACCTCGCAGTTTTCAGGTGCTCACTCCTTCAATCAACACCCCAGTTAACTCCAAGAACGCTTTCTTAAGCACTAGCGATGCTGAAAGCAGTAAGCGCTCTGGCATGCGTCCAGACGCATTTCAAGCCAGTCCTAATTTGAATATGATTCAATCGGGAAAGCACATTAACTTCAACAATCTCGATATTCCTCTCCAAGGACTCGACCAAACCTTTATCTCTATAATGGTGGGAGCTCTCTCAAGCATCCTCAATCAAATCAAGGAGTTATTGAGTCAGGAACTGCTATTTATCCAGCAAAACGCAAATGAAATTAAAAATTTCCACAAAAACACTCCAATCCAATCCCCGCGTCTCAGGACGCTTAAATATCTCCTCAATTTCAATTGTTTCACCATCTATACTCGCCGCATGCATCCTGATTATACGAAATATGAAGCAATTGTCGAAAGATTCACGAAACTTATCTCAATTATTGAAGAGATGATATGTATCCTTGAGAAGGAGAACGCAGATCGAACTCTCTTATTTTTCGAGGAATCTGAGTGCTACAAGTGCTTCTTGAAAATTTTTTCTTCGTCATTGTTCCAAAAAGAATTATTTCGCAAGCTCTGCTCAGAAATCTGGAGATATTTACGAAACGTCAACAGCACAGCAAACTCCAACTCGAAAAACGCAAAACTTTCGCCTAATCAATTGCAAACCATGCATCTAACGCTTCTATATGAGAGAGTTAAACTTTATTTATTTGGGATTTGCTTGCCGACTTCCGATCCCAGGGACTACCCTCTTCACCAAGCGATCTATGATTCAAATATACCATTAGTGCGGAAATTATGCAGTCGGACTCCTCAATCGGTTTTCTTCACTCATATTGAAGAGGCGGATCCCTCAGGAAACACGCCGCTGATGTTAGCTGTCAAACTGAATCGAAAGGAGATCGTTTTGATTCTAGCAGATCATGGCGCCGATCCAAAGCATCGAGTATTACCGAATTCCAAAACGCCTTTGGAAGCCGCGGTCGCTGCAGGTCAGCGGACTATCGTTCGAACGCTTGTAATAGCGTTTCATCATCAAATGCTGCTTAAATGGCAGAATAATAGCAGCAAAATACTCGCGCTTTTGGAGTCAATGCCTGATTTCACTTTCGAAATACATTGGGAATGTGACTCGAAATTCATTCCTTTAGTAAAAACGCTTACGCCAAATGACACTTATAAGCTATACAAACGAGGGAGCTTCTTGAGAATAGATATGAGTCTGATCGGCTGGTCGAAAGTAAGGGCACTCAAAGGCAACGTTAGTATCATTTTGCAAGGGAGAGGAAACAGAGAAGGGGAAATTTTGGTGGTTGATAATATCACAAAAACGGTTTCGAGTTTATTAAAAGATATCAACCTCACGCAGCTTGATAAGGAAGTGGATGACCTGCTTAACCAAGGACAATACACTAGCGAGCTTAAAGCTGAAAACGTCAGTTTGAATCTCGTGAAGAACTGGCGAGGAGACAGCGTAGCTCAGAAGATCGAGAATTACAATACTCTCAAATATCTTGTTAAAGGCACCTTTCACCTCACTGTTAACAAAGCGCTTAAGCACACAAAGATCGATTTTGAGAAAGCCAACTCTTTTAAAGAATATTTCGCGATGTGTTTGGATAATAGACACTGGATATCAGAAGAGGAGCTATTAGTAAGAGGTAAGATATAACTATATGTGGTTTCTTCTCGTGCTTAATACAATTTATTTTCTGAATAAATAGGTAGAAGTCGTGAAGTTTTAACAGAGAGCATCATTAGCTACATGGAGAGTAATCCAGATACAATGAATCTTCTGTTCGGAGAGTCGAATCAAAGGAAAACTCCAGATAATTCTACTTTATTCTCTCCGAGCAGCAAAGTCAAGACGGAAAAAACTCAACCTGATGAGAAAGCAAATGTCAAGCATTATAAAAAGAACATTTCTGCGACAGTCTGGCTCTGTGATAATTTCCCGCTGACCCTTGAGCATCTACTACCAATGCTTGACCTACTTTCTTCAGCGAATCCGAAAGTCAATCGAATTAGAGAGTTTTTTGAAAAGAAAAGCCTGATCCAAAAGAATAGCTTCCCGCTCAAGGCTGTAATCCCGATCTTTCTTTCCGTAAACGCGATTATCAGTTTCCAGAACTTCGTATTTAAGTAAAATCACCTTAGAAGGTATTTGCTAATAAATTTACTCGTTTAGAACTCCAGACGCAGCTTTATTCGACATCGACCGTCTCACTTCCAAAACCGGGTTTGAGAGGTTTGATATCTCGATCCCTTCGGATGAACGCGTCAAGACCGAAGGCTACGCTGATGATATTGACAGTCCGTTAAAATACAAAAAGAAATGGGAAGAGCTACTGAGAAATGACTGTGATAGCCCGTCACGAGGCGGGAAGAATGACGAGAGCGATTTTGGCATGACAAATTTTTCACCTACGCGAAGAGGATACGCGCCCTCAGCATTTGGAAAGGCTAAAACGAGAGTGTTAGATTCTGATTACGTAAATATATTTGAAGAAGATCAGCGTGATTACGAGATGGATGAAGACCAGGAGTTCTCAGACCTGTCGGAGAAGTTTAGAGATGAAACTTTGAAAGTCAACTCGCATCCAACAACAAATCCGAAGATGATTACATCGATTGTGGAGAAATTTTCTACAAAGACTACTCAAATGAACCAGCCACTGATGAAGGCATCTGCATTGGATTTCCAGAGCATGAGACACTCTGTGATGCCTAATATGAGTTATTTCAAGGATAGTAATAGTACGACACACCTGCCTAGTAACGACAGCGAAAGGGAGAGCATAGTTCTACCAGAGGTAACAGCGAATGACCAGCAAATGCGTAAGATCCAGAAGTATACCTCGAAGAAGCATACGATGCTTAGTAAAGGGGATATTAGTCAGTTTGGATTTCCAGCAGAGATCAGGTTGAATTCGAAAGAAGACGGAGCGATAGGATTGCTTAAATGGCGACGAAATAATCCAAAATAATATGATAATATTTTGCTGTCGAAAGCGGCAGTGATTTTTTAAGAGTTTTGTAAGTCGGTTTTCCTTTTAATAAGTAACTCCAGAATGTTTAGTTCAATATATACTTGGTGTGTGTGTGTTTGTATTTGTATTTGTATTTGTATTTTCCACAAGAAATTTTCGAGCCAAAGATGGCAACTCGAACATCATTTAACAAATTCCTTGAATTTGGTTGGTCGGAGTGAGGGTGTCTTAACAATAGGATGGCCGACCAGCTGCGAGAGAGAGAGTGGTTGCAGTAAATTTGAATAAGGTGGCAATTTTTGAAATTATCTTTAAAATAAGATCCTCGATATACAGAATATAATTTTTATTTAAATTTGAATGTTAGCGTGATATGCAGAGGCAAAACTCAAATCTAAAATTTCAATGTTAAATTGTAAACCAGTCAGGTAATGGTATCCATAGCTGAATGTGATGATTAATGGCTTACGGTAGAAGAGTGTTTGAAATGACAGTAATTAAAGTTTATAGAAACAAGTCAACAAGGATAGTTAAATTTGCAAGATAAATCTATCATATTCGTAAATTTTCCATCGGATCTATTTAGTCATTGGATTCGTTGCAATCGAGAATCTAAATCCAAAGAGATTTCTGTTCAATCTAAATATCTCTGCAAGAAAAAACCAAATCTCATAAATACTAAAGAGTTGTATTAAAACAGAATATTTCTTCAGGGAAGCTCTTTGTGGGATCACACAGTATATTTTAGTACAATCGAGTATGATAGACTTATTCATACTGTAAAGGGAGCAGAGTAAAAATCAATTTCATACGATGTAGATAGTCTAAACTAGCAGTCAAACTATATTATGATTGAATGATCCCTCAGGGCTTTAATGCTTTATCTTGGCAATTTAGGGAAAAATAGAGATTCAAACTGAGCTAAAAAGTGCTTCGCCAACATCATACTACAGTCTTTCAAACAAAAAATTCCAGCAAATAAATTCGATAGATGATTGAGTATAATACTCTGTTTTGTTTAATACATTCCTGAATGGGCTAGTAGTAATATATACAATATCAGTTCAGTCGTCTTGCTTGCTTGCATCGACTCAAATTTGAATTTGCTCAACTATACAATCTTGGCCGTAGATAAGATCTGTTGCTACTTGGAATGCAACTTCCAGATTTTCTGCAGTCGGACTCTCAATAAAGATACCTAATATATAGCAATAAAAGCGATACGCCGATTATTTCATTTTCGAAGGGTAATAGTCTCACCTTCACCGGTTGCATTGCAAAGGATCTTAAGCTTTGGTATGACATGTGGTTGCAAGCCGAGTCCAATAATGACTAACTTTACTCCTGCTCGACTATTTTTTCCAAAGCAAAGTTATTTATCCAGTGTAGAGGTTGTTTCATCATTACTAAAGTTTTTTGAGGATCTCTTCGTAAGTGATTCTACTGTCATTGTCATCACCATCCGTTAATGCAATAATCCATTTCGAATTAGCAGTTTGAGCTAATTTTATTACATAAGGATCAAGATGAGATAAGTGCACAAAGGCAAATGAAAAATTACGAGCTTTATGAAAGAGTTTAAGCGATTCATAGATTCCATTGTAGAGGGCTGTGCCACCAAAAGGCTTCGTGGATGACTCAATTTGTTTGCGAAGTTGTATCGTGTTCTTTTTAGGATCACTCAACGCGAACAAAATATCACAGTTTGTGCTGAATCGAATGAAACCCACTCTGTCCTTAGCCCTCAAATAATTATCAAAGACCTGACGACGATTGTAAGTGATATTTCTTCTCATAATTTAGATATAATTACTTTCAGTATGTTTTCTCTGGCTTGTGTGATTCTCAATCCGTCATTCATACTTTGAGAGTAGTCAAGTAAGAAGACAATATCCTTATAGGATGCCTTCATTGATTCCATCATTTTCACAAGACCTGGTGCGCTCATGAGTAATTCTTGGTCCTATTTATACAAACCAGATGCAGGTTTTCTCATTAATCTCTGTAACAACATACCTTCAAAATGTCCCACAGTCTCTCGAGACATTGCTTCCTGATATACGGATCATATATTTTTCCACTCTCCTTTATTGTGAAATTTCAGAGAAATATATTTCAACGAATGACATACCAGACAATTTGTGTACTGAATGCTTGCTTCTCTCTTCTTTCCAACTTTTGCACTGAGATTCGCGCTATAGTTTTTATGTTTAAGGTCAAATAAAATTGAAGGAAGTAGAAAAACCTGTAGAAAAGCTGTCTTTGCCTTAAGATGTCTGGTGGAATGCCGTCCGAATCGTCTTTATTAGGAGCGGATTGTTTCTCATATTCCTAAGAATGGAGCTGAGGGAAAGGAGCTCATTTGAATTGTTACGCTTAAATTTTTTTCTGCATGAATAAGTGCCCTTTTCGCATGACTAAATTTTCCACGTTCTTCAAATTTTAACACTTTATTCAACTTGTTCGTTGGGAAGAATACCTAGATGAGCAGCTGCAATTTCTTGCATGCAATAGACCACTCGAGGAGCATTCACATTCAGACTAAGGTCGTGTTGAATGACTTTGTTGAGGATTTGAACTATCTTCTCCCAACTTTGTATTTTATGAGATAAAAAAATGTTAAAATTAATGGTGTGAGCATTATAATCGCATACTCCTTTGAGTTTTTAGTTTTTTGGGCTTTCTTAATCAAACAATTAGCGAGCTGGAAGTTTCTGTTGCTCAAACATTGATTCAAGTCCATCTCCGCTTCATCGATAAGCTCAAAATTAGCTTTGGTCAGTTTTTTCCCCCTGATAAACTTTAATTTGCTATCTTCTTGATTCAACCTAGGGATACATTCAACTTATATGTCTTATGGGTTATTTCAAGCTTACAGCTCTTCTTGCTGGCGACGGAATTCATCGAGCTCTTGCTTCTCATTTTCGCACACTTTGTTATTTACGATTAAATCGTATAATGAGTCAGGACTATGATCGATTATTACTTTGAACAGCTTGCTCGTATTCTTTGAGCGCTTCATCAATTCTGTCGCTTCTCAAATGGATGTTCCCTATGTTATTGTGAATTACTCCACAGCCTTTTTTGTTGCCAAGTTGATTATAGATCGTTAATATTTTCGCATAATGTAAGAGAGCCACAGCAGGATTCCTTTCCTGATAAGCGTCATTCGCGTGCCTAAGCACGTTCTTGATCAATCCAAACGACGCTAATAGTTTATTAATTTCTAAAAAGTGTCTCTGCGCTTCCAATTTCTGCTTCTTGCCAGCCTTTAAGTCTTTGATCTCAAGCGCAGGATTATCAATATAACCAAACAGCTGGATCAGTTCCTAATGATTGTTGTTAATTCCCATTTTTCAATGTTGCTCTCACCTCAAGAGGAGCAATGAATCTGGATGACACTATATTTATCAGTCTGTAGACGAAGTAAAATGGGTGAATTTATCATTCCAGAGTGGGAAAAATTATTACTCCCAAGCAATAAAGAGAAAAGCCAGCAGTATTCCAGAGGCTAATCCAATTTGCCACCAAATACTCTTATTAATCGTCGATTGTAAACTCTCCGCTCCAGATAGGAACTGAGCCTCCTCCACACCGAAACAGAACGCTGCCTTTGCCTTGGCGTTCGGACTAGCCGTTGAAATCCGCATCGAAATGTCCGCAAAGGACATAATCCTTTGATTTAGAAAACTCAGACTGGAATTGTATATATGAGCGATACATTTTATTCCCCGCTGCGTTAGTATAGAACATAGAAAGATTTTGAGCAGTTGCTGTTGGATCGTCCAGTTGAGGCAGGTAATTAGATAGCAACTTGGTTTGGAAGTCAGTGCCTTTAGAGTTACTTGTGGTTGTATTAGTCGGAAACTCCAGATCTCCTATCCCAGCGTATAAGGAGCTGTTTTGGAAAAATTGGATAGAATTCATAAATGGATGGTAGATTGACTATAGGAATAGTAGTAATTAAATATCAAGGGGAAACATTTTTTCCTTTACAGTGTTTGACCATCTGTCAAGGATAAAGTAATAGCCGTTTTTCTTTACCGCAGTCTGATTGAAATGAGCGATGATGACTAGGTTAATAGGTGATGAAATGAAATTCTGAAGAGATTATGTACGGCTAGCATCGATGTCAAGACAGCTTGGTCGATTTTCTGCTGGAGAGGTATCTCCCTGCATAAGTAAACACACGGTGAGTATGATATGATCTTCACCAGCATTAGCGTAAGGAGTTTCAAAGAAAATATCATGAATGTTATCTATATGAACGATAAAAGAAAGCAAAACATTAGCAAGTATGCGTGGGAAAGAATATTTGCCTGGATCATTGGTGTCATATAGCTTTTTTAAGGTTGATATCTGTCTGTACCAAGGACGGCAAAGAAAATCAAAATAAGACTTTCCTCCCTTACAATCGAAGTTGAGGAAGAAATCGGCATATTTGAGAGGATATGAGTAGAATAAGCCGCCACTGTCCTGATAGTCTGAGAAATGGTATCCACCACTCTCATAGGCTGTATAGACTAGTCTGTATAATGCTGGGTCATAGATAGAGTGGAATATTGGCTCCATAGCCAGACTCCAATTAAGTCTTTGATATGACTGCTGGTAAGACGTTTTGACTTTGTCATAGTTGTTATATTGGTTGAAACCCACTGGTTCCCCTATATACCATGAAGCTCTTGTCAACGATGAGTTTCGCACAGTTGTATTGTATTCTTATTTACAGCATTTATAAGAAGGAGACGAAATAGGGTGTGTTACTCAGATATGCGTTACTCGTGGCATAAACTTGAGGATTTTGAGAAAATATTCTTCCATTATATAACCGATCATCCCACTTGTAAGAGTTATTATACAGCGCTGGATTTATAGCAATGGTTCCATTATAATTCTTCTCGTAGAATTTCTGAATCGCAAAAAGATCATTGAATATCTAAGTACATTGTGAATTTAGCTCATCGAATGATAGACTTACCCTTTCAGAGAGTTGAGCAAAGTTTGCACTCATTGAGATACTTATATCTCGGAGATTGTTCTGCTCGACAAAAATAACGTCATTTCTATACAGTGTCGGCCACTGTTGCACCCAATAGCCCATGAATCCGGTCCCAAGTATTGCCGCTACGATGAAGCCGAAACTCAACGGAATCAAAATACTGAGACGAAGGTCCTCGCGAATTCCCATAAATAATTGCTTTCAATAATTGCTATCAACGTATTTCAGGATTTAAAATTTTTTTAATTCAATCGATTTTAATTTGGAGTAGTAGGTTCACTCTTGGACAACTCTCTCTCTCCAAGAAAGCATTGGTAAAGATAAAATAAGGAAAGTTCAGAAGTTTTGATTCACCCAAGGCTGAGCATCCCTAAAGTTTGAGAGACAATGTTAATATTTGTTCTGACCTGGTCTGGTTTATCACTATTTGAGAGCCGGTGAAAGGGGCCAGTTCAAGTACAATCGAACGCATCTTAACAAAATCATTGTTTATGAATCCAGCCATATTGTTTTCTCTAAATATCGTGCTCTGTGTTTTTTTCGAAGGAATGGCGAAGACTATTACTTGATAATTAGCTTCTTCAATTCGAATTAGAGCTCTACCTAATGCATTCAGGCCGCTTCTATTGATACAAGAATACGTTAAGAACTCTCTGCCTATATGTGCTATTTCATGTCCAGGAATATGTAGAGCGTCTTTTTGCAATTATTGGAGGGTATTCCACTGTAGTTTTACTCTGAATTAATTGATTTATATATATGATTCCGATATTTCATTTTCAAAAATACTTCAATCACTAAAATAATTACCATCGAAAAGTTGTTGCTTGTTTCTCTGTCACAGAGCTCTGATTCTATCGATTCATCGAACTTCTTAATGACCAAATCGTAGAGCTGTCCATTCTTCCCCATCAAACTTTTCACGCTTACTTATTAGCAGTCATCTTACACACTTAGATATATTTTTTCTTGTCATGAGGAAATTGCTTCAAATTTTATAGATCTTTTGATATAAACTTAGATATTTGATCAATGGGATGTAAATATAATTGCATTTATCTAATTGAACATGGCTTATGATAAAAAAGGAAAACCACACATATAAAACTTAATAATAAGACAGATGATTAGCTTAGCAATCAACACCGAGGTAATCGTTTCGAGTTTAAACTTAAATTTGAATTTGTTCAACAATGTAATCTTGACCGTATATGAGATCTGTTGCCACTTGGAACGCAACTTCCAGATTTTCTGCAGTCGGACTCTCAATAAAGATACCTAATTCAACGATAAATGCATTATGCCGATTTAATCATTATGTTTTAAAGAGTAACAGTCCTCACCTTCACCAGTTGCATTGCAGAGGATCTTCAGTTTCGGTATAACATGAGGTTGTAAACCCAGTCCAATAATGACTAGTTTTGCTCCTGATCGGCTATTGTTACGATAGAAGTTATTAGTCTCGTGACGAGGTAGATTCATCATTACTAAAGCTTTTTGAGGATTTCTTCGTATGTGATTCTACTGTCATTGTCATCACCATCCGTAAGTGCAATAATCCATCTCGAATTAGCAGTTTGAGCTACATTTTTCCAAAATGAGGATTAAGATGAGATCGGTGCTCATAGACAAATGTAAGTTACGAGCTTTATTAAAGAGCTTAAGGGATTCATTTATTCCATTGTAGAAAGCTGTGCCCCCATGAGGCTTAGTGGATGACTCAATCTGCTTGCGAAGTTGTATCGTGTTCTTTTTAGGATCACTCAACGCGAACAAAACATCACAGTTTGTGCTGAATCGAATGAAACCCACTCTGTCTTTAGCCCTCAAATAATTATCAAAGACCTAACGAGAGTTGTAAGGACTGAATGTCGTTTCATAATTGAAACTAACTTTCAAGATGTTTTCTCTGGCTTGTGAGATTCTTAACCCATCGTTCATACTTTGAGAATAATCGAGCAAGAAAACAATATCTTTATAAGTCGGTTGCAGTGATTCCATCATTTTGACGAGACCTGGCGCCCTCATCGTCAATCCTTGATCCTATGTAAACAGAAGAAATGCAAAGTTTACAGTTAGACTTTGTAAAAACAAACCTTCAAAATGTCCCACAGTCTCTCGAGACATTGCTTCCTGATGTACGGATCATATATTTTTCCACTTTCCTTTATTGTGAAATTTTCAGGGAAAGACATTTCACAAATGACATACCAGACACGAGGTGTACAGATTGCATGCTTCTTTCTTCCTTCCAATTTTCGCCATGAGATTCGCGCTATAGGTTTGTTGATAATTTAATCAAGGGGTATGACTTATAACAAAATCTTAACCTATAAAGAAGTTGCCTCTGATGCAGGATTTCATATGGAATGTTCTCAGAGTCTTTCCTATCTGCAACAGGTATTTTTTTCTCTTTTTCCTACACCGGATCTAAGATATAAAGAAATGAAAGTTTTACGCTTAGCTTTTTTAGTTGTTCTGTTGCATGGTCTAGGGCAAATTTCACTTGGTAAAATGCCTTGCGTTCTTCAAAAGTTTGTCAGTTGAACTCTGGTAGATGAGAAATATAAACCTAAATGAGCAGCTGCTATCTCCTGCATGCAATAGATCACTCGATAAGGATTCGTCTCCATAGCAAGGTCATGATTCATGACTTCATTAAGTATTTTAACTAAGCATTCCCAGCTTTTTTATTTATGAAAGGAGAAAAAATTAGAATGGAAAGCACGAGCATTGTAATCGCATACTCCTTTTTATCTTTAGTTTTCTGTGCCTTTTTGATTAAACAATTCGCAAGCTGGAAGTTTCTGTTGCTCAAGCAATGTTCTAATTCATACTCTGCTTCATCAATAAGATCAAAGTTTGCTTTGATTGGCTTTTTTCCAAGCATAAACTTTAATTTGTTAGCTTCTTGATCCAACCTAACATAAGTTCAAATTGTCTGTCTCGTGGATTTTTTAAAAACTTACAGGTCTTCTTGCTGGCGACGGAATTCATGAAGCTCTTGCAGCTCTTTTTTGCACACTTCATTAATTGAAATAAGTTGGAAGCTTTTCAGAATATTATAGCATTACATTGGACAGCTTGCTCGTATCCTTTGAGTGCTTCATCAATTCTGTCGCTCCTCAAATGAATGTTGCCGATATTGTTGTGAATTACTCCCTGGCCTTTCTTGTTGCCAATTTGTTGATAGATAGATAATATTTTTGCATAATGCAAGAGAGCCACAGCAGGATTCCGTTCCTTATAAGCGTCATTTGCATGCTTGAGAACGCTTTTTATCAACCCAAATGAGGCTAGTAGTTTATTGATCTCCAAAAAGTGTCTCTTTGCTTCTAATTTCTGTTTCTTGCCAGCCTTCAAATCTCTTATTTCAAGCTCTGGATTTTCAATATAACCAAACAGCTGTATCAGCTCCTAATGATTGTTGTTAATTCCCATTTTTTAATGTTGCTCTCACCTCAAGAGGCGCAATGAATCTGGATGACATGTAGTTTATCAGCCTGAAATTAGACGAAGAAAAATGGATTAATTCAGCATTTTCACAGAGGGAAAAATCATTACTGCCATGCAATTAAGAGAAGGACCAAGAGTATTCCAAGAGCAATACCAATTTGCCAAAAAATACTCCTGTTAATTGTAGATCGTAGTTCATCCGACGCTGAAAGGACTAAGGTCTGATTCACTCCAAAGCAAAACGCGACTTTCGCTTTTGCATGAGAACTATTCGTTGAAATCCGCTGTGTCACGTTCGAAAAGCTCAATATCCTTGAATCATTCGCAATTCAGGTTATAACGAAACATTCGAAACATACATTCTATTCCCTTCTGCATTATCGTATATCAACGAAACGTTCTGATCGGTTGCAGCTGGATCGTCCAACATGTCTAAGGACTTCAACAAATTGATTTGAAAAGAGTTGGCCTTGCTGATATCATTAGGAAACTCCATATTTCCAATCTGAACAAATGAGGAACTGTTTTGGAAGTATATCTGAGAATTCATGAAAGGGTGGTACACCGACTGAGGAAATATTCCTAATTAAAGACAAAGGAGACCGATATGTTGCTTTACGCTGTTTGTCCATCTGTCAATAATAAAATAGTAGGCGTTTTTTTTTTTCGCAGTTTCGTTGAAATGAAAGATTAGTTCTAGAATGTAAAGAGCTGTTAACTGAGATGATTTCTTGGAAGATTACGATGAGTGTTCAGATCTAAACAGGTGGGGCGATTTTCCGGGGCAGAGGCATCTCCCTGCATTAGCAAGCACACTGTTGCAATGATGCCTTGAGAGTCAGCGTCCGCGTAAGGAGTTTCGTAGAAAACATCATGATAATGATCATTATCGCCTGTTCGTAATAGCCAAACAATTAATTCAGAGCAGAAAAGGATCATTACTCGGATCATTTGCATCATAAGATTTTTTTAAACTTGATATTTGTCTGTACCAAGGACGACAAAGAAAATCATAATAATTCTTGCCTCCTTTACAATCGAAATTGAGGTAGTAGGCAGTGTATTTTAGAGGATAAGAGAAGAAAACGCCTCCGCTTTCCTGACTGTCGAATCTGATATACCCACCTCTTTCGTACGCCGTATACATCAATTTATGTAGAGCTGGGTCAAAGATTGCCTGGAACAACGGTTCAGCAGCAAGACTCCAATTAAGTCTCTGGTAAGATTCTGGGTAAGATTTTTTGACGGAGTCGTAACTGTTTAATCCGTTGCTGCCCGGTGGTTCGCCGACATACCATGAAGATCGAGTCAGGGATGCATTTATCACAGTTTTATTGTACTCTTAAGTATTACATTGAATTAAGTGGAATCTGGAAGGAGGTGTTGTACTGAGTCTTGGATTACTCGAGTTATAAGAGAGAGGATTCTGAGAAAATTGTCTTCCGTTGTACAGCCGGTCATCATATGCTGTGACTGGTGGGGTAGGTGTATACAATGAAGCATTTATTGCGAGCTCTCCACTATATATTTTCTCATAGATTTTCTTGAAGGCGAAAAGATCATTGTATATCTACCATAATGGAATTATTTATTAGTTAAATGCCACAGCTTACCGTTCCCGAGAACTGAGTAAAGACGCCTGCCAATGAACTACTGATATCTCTAAGATTGCTCTGCTCTACGGCAATAACTTCTTCCTTGTAAAGGTCAGGCCAACGAAGCACCCAGAAACCCATGAGGCCAGTCGCAAGTAAGGACGCTAAGATGAATCCGAAACTCATCGGGACCAATATACTGAGTCGAAGGTCTTCGCGAATCCCCATTGAATACTATTCTCTGTTATGATTTTAAATCTTTTTATTTGAATCGTGAGCTAACAAATCCACTCAGCTCAGAAAAACTCATTTTTTAATCTCTCAACCAGTTGTTGCCTTCTCATGACATCAGAAGATAATTAGATTTCGAAAAGTGTCTTCGAAAATTCCACTAAGAGCTTTACATGCAACAAATAAGGTATATTCGCCCTTTTCTTTGGAGATAAGTCACGATTGTTAATCTCAATGAATAATAGTGCCTCTAGATAATTGAAAGAACCTCCGAAAAAAGCTGCCTCTTCATAAATCATTCTCAATGAAACTGATACTAGCATTTGGTATTTACTTTCTCTTTCTTTCTTTTTTTTTCGCGAGAAAACAAGAGTTGAGTATATCACCTTGTTTCAACTTTATTGGAGAGCGCATATAGGAGAGTCACTAATTGCCACGACTGTTTCAAAGCTATTGTCGTGTCTCATGCTCCAAATCATAGCATAATCCAGAAATCTAACTTTGCTATAATTACAATATTCACCAAGTCAAGTTTCCTCAATCACTCAATGAGATTTTGCTACTCAGACCCCTTTTATTTCGCGAAACAAGATATTGTTATCATCTATAACTGTGCTCAAATTAAGTAATTCATTACATAACTCTCATTTGATTACAATAATTCATGTACTTTCATCACTATCATTTTTTGGGGGATTTTTTTGGGACAATCCCATGCTCAATCAAACTGTAGGCCATTTCAATCAAGCTCTCTTCTATACCTATATATTTCATCCCTAGTACCTCAACACTCTTCGAATTATCAATCCGATAGAACTTCCCAACGTAATCAAGCACAAGTCTCACTTCCGAATCAAAAAGTGCAGCGAACTTCAGAGGGCATTTCCCCACTTTTCTCGTTGGAATTTTATACCCTTTGTTCGCAAACTCTTTCTTTAGGATCTTCGCCACTTCTTCTATCAGCAACGTTTTATTCGCAATCAGAAATCTTTTTCCTGTCGCATTAGGGTTCTCCATTGCCAAGACATGAGCATGAGCAACATCCCTTACATCCACGAAGGGAAAACTGAGAACAGGCAATCCAGGCATTTCGTTTTTCAGGATTCGAATAACTAACGTTGGTGACGCCGCAACGTTTTTTGAAAGAACAGGACCGATGATATACCCTGGGATGATAACGGACACTTCGATTTTATCTTTATTAGCTTCGTAGAATTTCCATGCCTCTTTTTCTGCGAGCATTTTGCCCTTTTCGTATGGAGTGCAAAATTCGATGTTCGACCATATGGTCTCATTGAAGATCATCTCGTTCGTTTTGTCACCATGGCCTGAATGCACAGTGCTCGAACTTGACGTTACGACGACTTTTTTGACTCCTGCTTTTAATGCTGCGTTGAGGACGTTTATCGTGCCTTGAACGGCTGGTTGGATTATTTCTTTGACCGGGTCTTTCGGAGTCTTGAGTAGTAATGGAGATGCCACATGTATGACGTAAAGGCAGTCCTTGCATGCCGCTTCCCAGCATTCGGTGTTAGAAAGCTCGGCTTCGACAAAATCGAGGGTATCTGGTGAGGCTTTTGGAAGTTTGAATAAATGCGCGTATTTTTGTTTGTCAGCGAGTTTCCGAACACTGCCTCTGACTCTATAATTGGCCTCAAGGAGCTCTTTGATGACATAGCCAGCGAGGTAGCCTGTGGCTCCTGTCACAAGAACCCAACTTTTGCTTGATTCCATGAGTTGAGAGGTTTAAAGTTCAACAAATTTCTTGAATTTATTGATCAATGAGATCAGGATCAATTTAAAGATTTGGATATAGTCGTTTAATATCCGAAATAAATCTATTACAGGAGTTTCGCTCATAGTTCAAGAATGCGGGGATTTTTCTTTCTGTGAGAAGAATATTGGTGCATATTCTAAAAATACCAGGCTATAAAATTATTGATATCTAATGCTTTCTATATTATATTCAGTATATTTAAGTCATATTTTTGTTTTTTATCTCCTGAGTGGGTGCTGCAGAACAATCTGAAGTGAGATGTGATATTATTTGAACCAGCAAAGGAAAGAGAACTCAAAATTAAAAAATGGAATTGAGCCGGAAACAACAGAGGGATTTGAGTGACTCCTAAATCCTAAAATTAGTAGCCTTGATGCTATTTTGAAGAATCACGAAAGAGATTGTGATCTGTTTGAGGTTGAGGAAGTTGAATAAAGGTGACAGTTTTAGAATTCAAAGTCTTTTTGCAAATTGAAAAAAAAATTAAATAAAAAAAAGAAAAGTTCGGAAAACAGCCTCTCTTTTGGCAATTCAATGTGAATTAACAAATTTAAGTTGAGTTCTTCTTCCTCATACTCGCTTTCAAAGCACTGTAAGGAAATTTTGTACGGTTTCAATCGAAGAATCAATTCCAAAAATAAATCAATCGTTGTAGCAATAGAAAATAAAAAACATAAGTTCAAAGATTCAAAGTTAGCTTCTCTTCTAATTAAACTCAATGAGACCACAACTAAAGATCAAACACTACGGCACCAAATCAAGGTTTAATGCCAGAGAGTGAGATGCAGTAATCAGCTTTCAATATTGAGCAACAGATTTAAGGACGTCAAATGATATTATCTCCGAAAGTAGTAGGACTGAATGCGTTTTGGCAACATTCAATTTCTCCTAAAATATAGGGTTGGAAATCTGATGTGGCTAGAACTTAATTTCTTCCATATAAGAATATAAGAGACTTATTTTTAATAAACGATAACTTACTTACTCATTAAGCGCTGAGGGTGAGCTCTCAAATTCGTTTATAATAGGGTTTTTGTCGAGGCTAAGATCAATTACCACCTAATAATACACATTCCAAAATTCTTAAACAAGAGCATGGAGAGTGTTGACTCTATTCTTTACGATCAGCATGCAGGAAAGATTCAAGACTACACAATCATTAAAGAAATCCTCAAAGATGATGATGCTCACACCTATCCGCTCTTTTTGGCGAGCTGCCAGAGCAGAAGTGATCCTAACACGATTCTATTTGCCATCAAGGCTATTCCTGTGCTAGACAACAGAGATTCTTTTCAAAATGAAATTGCTGTATCGAAACTTAAGCCTCACCCGAATATCCTCAACTGTGTTGAGGTAATAGAAAAAATTCAACTGAATTTTGGGAAGTTTGGCACAAAAAGATACAATCTACTCGTCTATCCGTATAAAACGAACGGTGATCTCTTCGAAGTCGTGAAGCAAATGAGATTTGACGAACAGATGATCCGATACTACATCGAACAAATATTGAATGCTGTGGAATATTTACACAGAAATGGCCTCGCTCACAGAGATATCAAACCCGATAATATACTATTAGATGACAATTGTAAGCTTGTGCTGACTGATTTTGGGTTCGCAGTGAATCATTCAAATCGCAATGGTCCAAGAGTTTTCGATGGTTTGACAGCAGTGACTTCCATTGGAATTTGCCCTCCAGAATATCACAAAGGTGCAGGATATCAAGGAATTGCGATGGATTTATTTGCTATTGGCAAACTTCTTCTGACGATGGCAACGGGAATTAATCCTTTTTTGAAAGCAAATTTAAAAGACTTACTATTTGCGACCGTCGAGGAGGAGAAATGGGAAACTTTTTGGACAAATATTTTAAGGTATGCACAGAGGAGATGGATTAACGATATCAGTTTAAGCATGGAATTCAAAGAGTTAATTCAGGGACTGTTGAACCCGGATCCAAGCAAAAGATGGAGTATCGCTCAGATTCGGGAAAGTTCATGGTTTGAAAAAACGAAAGCAAAGGACTTTTATGAAATCCAGAGCAGTATTCAAAGGGCGATTCTGTTACGAGCCAGATAAATTCTCTCTGTGTAAGATGGAGTACAGTAGCTGTGTTGAAATTTATTTTGAAGTGCTAACTTTGTCTGAATAATTCGATAATTGACTCACAATAATATACTTATAGATTAATTTTGGTGAGATGTAAAGTGAATATGCTTGAGCTTGGTGTGTAAAGTTTTTGTTTGAAAATTTTAGAGAAGCCAAAAACCAGTCCTACTTGAAATCTTTCTTCCCTATCGAAAAGTGGCTGAGCAAAGAAAGGAGCTATTGCGGCGGAATTATAAGTAAAACTAATAAATAGAATGTAATTTCAGAAATGTCTTGTTGTCAGAGCAAGAGAAATTTTCTAGCAACAAGCAGGAACATCTCGCGGGAACAGAGATTGTTGATCGCAAATAAAATTAAAAGATATTTATCATTTGAATTTGGGGTTTGATATGGCAAAACTTCCCACGAGCAGCATATAATCAATTTCTTTTGGCAATGATTTCAAAAAAATGAAAGGGTTTCTTTGCTTTCAAACGCAAGAATCGAATACGGTTTGATATTGGGGAGATATTATAAAAAACCCACAAGAACTGATTATTAAATTTCGATAATTTATCAATTCCATTCTACGAAAATATTAAACTTTATCCGCGCTCTTTACCCATTCAATCGGTTTTGACTCCTCAACTTCAATCATCATCTTTGTCGTCATAATTCTTCGTCGGTCCAATCTAAAAACGCAGAACACAAGCATGAAAACACAGACCAACGAATTCAGCATAAAAACAAAGTAATAATCAAATGGGAATCCCAAATTATTATTCAGTGACCAAGCCACCATCGACCCTCCTATCGGAGGTCCCAATCCTTGTGACACAGAACTTATTGACGCAAGCCATCCATTAACTCTTCCCCGTTTCGACATCCGGACAGAATCGTTAATTATTCTCTGCAACGCAGAGTAACCTAAGCTACTCACGCTCACTCTGATCAACCAAAAGACCATAAAATAAACTGTTGCGAAAAATTTCTCATCCCGCGTAAAGATCGTCCTTCCAAGCGGAAACGCCAGGAACGAAGGAATATTGATAACAGTCACCCAAACGGTCAAAGTCACGTCCCCATATTTATTCGCAAAAAAGGAATAAAGGACGACTTGCAGAATCAGCTGAGGAATACCTGTGATTGCCATAATATTTCCAACTTCTCTGGCTTCCATATCAAAACCTCCCTTATCGAACGGCGCATTGAGCCAGTTTGAGATCGTTTGGCTCATCAAGCTTTGGAAATAGATGAAAATCGAGTAAGCAAGGATTGCCTTGACGAGATTAGGCGTATCGAATATCTCCTTGAGATCCTCCCAGAACCCGAGCTCGTGAACAACTGCGGCGGGCTTCTTGCTAAGGTTATTTTTTACTTGAGCTTTTTTGGGAGGACCCGACGCTCTTCTGCGATTAAGTGTTGCTGAAGTTAACGGATCGACCACAATCAACGTGCTTTCTTCTGAGCGATTCGTGTCCGGGCTTTTAACGCTGACGCTTGTACTCATCTCAAGATCAGGCGAAGCTTCTTTGGGTTTCAAGCCTCTTTTGTATTCGGGATCTTCCTCAGAAAGCTCTTCCTTTTTCAAGGTTTCTCGTAACCCAAATAATATGATTGGGATCGAAATCGCCGAAATGCCTGTGGTAACGAGACCAGGAGCAAGAAATGGCTGCGAAGAGCCAAGATTCAAAAAATGACCTCCAATGAACGCACCAACTGAAGACCCGAGCTGCCAAAACGAATTTCCTATTGAAACCGTTAGTGATTTGTAGTTCGAAGGAGCGATCTCAGTCATAAGCGCTCGTCCAATAATGAGCAATCCAGCACCTGATACTCCTGAGGCGAGTCTAATAAGGAGTGCCCAGTAGTAATTTGTTGTAAAAGTGAATGCCGTGTTGAGTATGCCAGAAATGACCATGCTCCACACAAGACAAGGGATTCTCCCGTACATATCTGCGCATCTGCCCCATAAGCTAGAAGAAAAGACGCGACCAAAGAAAAGAGCGCCTCCCATTACTCCGGCGTAATAGCCAATTTTATTGGGATCTTTGGTGACACCATACATTTCCATCAGTTGTGGAAGGTAGGGGAATATGTAAATGCCGAGAATGGAATTCACCATGAGGACCCACCCGAGATTACAAGCTCGGATCAAGACGAGGAACTTCTCTCCCATATTGTAGTTGTTTATGAGTTAAATTAAATCAACTTAAAATGCTTTGGTAAGTGCTTAATTTTTGATGCATTACTTCGATAGATAATGCACTGGCTGTGATAATTTAGATTTGAGAACCGGCAGATAAATTTTTCTTTTGTTCGTTATAAAATGAGTTATGGAGCAATCCATCTTTGACTTGCGAAAGCATGCTATCAGCTTAAAATAGCGGCTAAGCGAGGTAAAATGCCCCAAAGGCTTGTGACGCTTTTTTGTTGAATGAAATTTTCTGAAAAAGAAAAAAAAAATTTTAATACCCGGAGCGACTGCCAAGTAAATGGTGTTTAATTAGCAACTATAAGCAGATTAGGATAAGTATGTCACATAATAATAACTTGTTTGTTTTCTCATTCAGAAAGGTCTAAGGATCTTGGTTTATTTTATCCCAAAAAATACATCAAGTGAAGTTAATAGTATAACCTTCTTAATGAGGCACTAGAAAGGGAAGCAGATGTTAGATTCCATACTCAGCTCGCTTTTCTATAATATTAGATAACTTTAGAAGCACCAATCTTAAGTTTTGATTGTTTTCAACAAGAAAGAAAACCTACCTGAATTTATAATATCAAATCCTCTCTACAGCCCATTCCTTCTTTGAGATATTGCCAGTATTGTCTGAAATTTTCTACTCTCTCTCTTGGCATCAAATTTCCAACAATTTGTTTCTTGGAAAATTTTCTTCAAATGGAGTTCTAAAGATCTCAACAAACTCAATTTGTTCAACATCTAATCTGAGATATTAGTTCCTTATCCCTTGGTTCTCTCAGCTTATATCAAAAACTAAATTTGCTTTTCCAAATTGGAAAAATTCAGAAAAAATTACCTCTGGTTCAAGCAGGGCGCGTGAAATCAAACTAATGAGAAACATCCTCCATTCATTAAATTGTCCATCCATCCATTTTTAGGTTAACAAGTGCTCATTAATACCTTGATAAAGCTTGATAAAGCGTACAATTGAATAAACACGATCTATATTAATTCAACAATAAGACAACAGAAATAACCTGACATTGTGAGAGTACCACTTCAATCAAATGAAGAAACTCTTTTTAACAGCGCTCGTCGCTGCAGTATGCCTCACAGCCCACGCAGAGACAGCGAAGGACATCCAGCAAGGACATTATGAAGATCAAGCAAATGTTGATGCTAAAATTATTGAAGCTAATTACCGACTCGAAACGAACGGACAAACCAAAGGAAGCCAAGACATCAACTTCACCGCGAATAGCACAGAAGGGGAAGACTTCAATGGGCAAAATGATAGAAATTATACGATGAGAAATGAATCTAATTGCCACTCTGGAAATGATTCGAATTTCTCACACTGCAGTTATAACTCATCTTCCAAAATTAACCAGATTTTGCATCTAAATTTGGGTTCAGCGTTCATTCCAGCAATAGTGATATCTTTTTGCCTATTATTGCTCTTCTTCTAAGACGAAGTGAATTTATAAATTGCGGTTGAACTCTGATCGAAAAACAACGATGTTTAGGTCTTTAATCAAAATTTTCGCTTGATATATGTTGTTTTGCGCTTGTTTCTAATTGTTATGCTGCTACCTATCATTTGATATATTTAGGATGGAATCATTTACGTGGTAATCTCACACGGTTGCTTCTTGCTGAAACATTAGGAAAAAAAACCAAACCTCTGAATCCCCTTCACACTTTTTTGTATTCAAAGCACAAAGTTTCGACAATCCTAAAACGAGTAGCGTTAAAACCGGATTATTGAAACGAGAATATCCTGCGTTTAGATTAAATTCAATTTTTTGCAAATAGAGTTTTAAGCTAAATTTGCCCGCCTTACAATAGGAACTGCGACAAGATCTCATTTATCAAAAAAGATAAATTTACAATTCAATCTCAGGAGTGATATAAGGTGGCATTGTACATTCTTTTAAAAAGCAGCTGACCTTCTCCGCGTGTAGTTCCAATGAAAATCAGCTTGTTGACGGGTGAATAAATGCTTTGATCTGAAAAAAATTCTCTTCATTGAATCCCTTTTGGAAAATTAGGAGAAGGTTAATTCCTTCAAATAATCGAAATTCTTACTCTCGGGTGTATTGCTATAAGGTTTTAATCAGATCTTTAAATTGCTGATCGGTGTCTAGGTTTAGTCTACAAAAATTCACAAGGGTAAAGCTTTCAGCTACTTGACGCTACTCTTATTTAAAATTCACATATATAATTTCTTCTACAATTCACAATACGAAATTCTTCTAACCATCATCTTCTTCTTGAGAGAGTTCCTCCTCCACTTTCTCTTCTGTCTTGAGGTTTTGGAATTCTTTTTCAGCCTCCTTCTCGATATCGTGTTCGAGCTCCCAATCATCCTCGCTTGTGATATCTGAGCTCGTTTGCTTTGTCATATTTTCCAACATCGTACTAAACAGCTTATTGATTTCTTTCTGATACTTCTGCTTCTGCTCTTTAGTGGTGATACGACTGACTCTAATGTATTTCTTCAGCTCAGGATCATTCGGGTTCTCATTCGCGATCTCGGTAACCATATTCTTTTTGTCCCAACGATGAAGTTTGGACAAGTACTCGGGATTTATGTCCTTTCTGTATTTCAGAATAAATGCCTCCATAGTCTTATTCTCGAGCGAACGTAAATCAGCGTCAGTTCCTGTAATCATGTTCGCTTTGTCATTATCCTTTTTCTTGCTTTCGTCCTTATCATATCGCGATGTTTTCATCGGGAACTTCACATAGGAGTATCCGCCATGTCCGTTGGTTGGGTCTCCAAAACCGGTCAGATATAGCCTTCCTTTCTTTTGCTTGGCGTCAGAGAAGCTCTGGCTGAGATTCCAGGCAGTCAACTGGAGCTCTTCTGCGATATATCGAGCCAATAGGCATTTTTTTGCTTTTTCTTCCTCAGTGAGGTTGGGATCTGCCTTAATTTTCTTAATATATTTCAGCTTCACAGTGTTGATCTTATCGCAAGACTTGAGTTCCTCGAGTCCGAGATTTTTTAGTCTTACACGGCTTGTGTGCATTCGCTCGTACAAACACACGTCATCTGGTTTCATTGTGCCTTCAGTGTGCTCGGCGTCGCCTTCACGGTCACTGTCTACCTTATCTTTGTTAAACGAAAACTTTTTGCTATCCTTAGGGTCTTGCTCTCCGCCGAGGTCTCTGATTTGTTTTCTCAGATTATGCTCATTGTACGTCGGGAAAATTTTGTTCAGTTCACGCAGGTCCACCGATTCACCCTTCTTAAACTTGTCTTTTATTACAAACTGAAGGCATTTCTTAAAGAAGTCTCGCAGCGCGCGGGAATGAGGAGTAAAAACTTCTCGCCTAGGTTCTATCTGTCCAACTGTGTACAAACTTTCTATTTTCCTCAAGAAAAATTTCGTATAGCCTTCACTGGTAACATGCCTTACAAGTACAAAATCGGTGGTTTTGGGCTTCTGCGGGAAGATTGGAGCAACGTACAGATTGTTTTCGAGCACTGGGATTCCGATGTACTTCTCATTGGTTATATTTGCCATGAGTGGTGGCTTCTCGGAATTAGAATCAGTGACTAAGCGGATGACTCCATTAGGTCCAAGTTTCTCATTGATATGGTCGTAGAACTTCTTATTATTCTCAGTTCGTTCGTCAATCTTCTCCTCTGACGCCTTTGGATCCTTGCCAGATTCAGAAGACTGAGCAGCTTTGAGCTGATTGATGACTCGCTCAGGATACACATACCTCAAAATCCTACTTGCCATACCGACGTTAGGGATGATAAGCGGAGTCTCCTCAATGAACTCAAACAGCGCGAACGCGCCTTCACGCAGAGACAGTCTCTTTTGATTTTTGAAATGCTCGAAAGATGCCACAATCTTAGTGGTCGCCTTATCTTTCTTTCTATCCTTGACGTTTTTGACAATCTCAACTTTCCAAGTATGCCCTTGCTTGTATCTGTTTCGCATCAGGCTCGGTCTATGGAAGTCTGTGAAGTCTGAGTCTTTCACTAAAAATTCGTTAAATTCAAAGTTTTCTGCTACTCGAGAGTCTTGAATTGGCTCCAAGCGTCTGTTCTTGCTGAGAATATCGTTCTCGAATCCAAGAATGCTCTTAATAGCATTATTATCGGTGCTGGTGGCTTTCTTTTCAACTCCGATCCTCGCAGCATCGCTCTCAAGCATCATCTTGATGTTATCAATGTTGTCTGGGTCTAATCCTCTCTTAACAAGCTCAGTTCTGAGAGTTTTCTTGATGTCAATCAAGGTCTTTGAATTCAATCGCTCAATACCAGCAACTTCTGGTTCTTTAACTTGGGCTCCCTCTCCTTTACTCGCTTGAATTGCGCTGTCTGGTAGCGCGCCTTGAGCTGTTCCAATCGCTGCAGTTGATCCTGCAGAAGCGTTCGGATCAGTTGCTACGACTTCTGGGATAACTCGTTTTACTTGAGCCTTATGCGCGCCAAAGACGATAGGATTGATTTTATGATAGAACAAACTACGGTCGTTGAGATCGATCAATATGCTGGAATAATCCTTCTCTAATTCCTTGGATGGAGGCTTCTCCGCAAAGAACTCTTTCCATGATCCTTGCAGCAGATGGTTATTGCAGTAGATCAAGTCAAGATTATTCGCATTAATATTGACCTTCCCGAATCGTTTGCTAATTTTGATCTTTTTGTTTGCATTGCTAGCCGCGCCTTCGTTTCCAGGTTCCTGAGGAATGTTTTCCTCTTCTTCGTAGTCAAAGATACGTCTGCCTAAATCACTTCTAAATGCTACCTGAATCGAACCTTCATCATAATACTCCATTTTTTGCTTTTTCGCATGATTCAATCCGCCATGGTTTTCAATATCCATGTCAGAATTATGTCCCTTCCCTTCGTGTTTCTTTCTGAAGAGAGTCATCCTAAATTCCTGAAGGAACTTTGAATCATCACCCTGATGCTCCTGCATGTAGTATTGAGTATTAACCACTTCGTCCATGACTTTGGACTTCTCAGTCAGTATATCTCCAAAATTTCTCATTTCATCGCCCAGATCCCTATTGTCTCGTTGGACACTATCCAAATGGTCTAAGAAATGATGAAGCGAATGAAACTCCTTTGATGGAGTTTCTGACCTATTTGGAGTGTCGTGAAGATTCGTCGTTCCACTCCTCTGATACGACCTATCGCTCTGACGACTCGCGCTTTCCATCGCCAGAGATTTCTTTAAAAACTGAGTGCCGAAGGGGTCTGCTGAATGAGCGACAACATGCGATTTTTTTGAGGATTCACCTCGAATCTCTTTCTCCAATTCATAGGTAGACGTGCTCATAAAAGGCCGCATTTCACCCAAAAGCTGTCCCTTCAGATCCGAAAACCATTCATGTGAATTAACTTGCTGGTGCTTTGTGTATTGTTTCATTTTGTCATAAGGATCATCGAAAATATCTTTCTTCAGCCTGAAATCATCTTGGGGCTTCTGGACGCTACGATTCGCCTCCATGAGATGCGCCTCTCCTTGCCGCCGCCGGTTGATTTCCTGAATCTTGTGTTGCCTTTCCTTTTCCTGCTTCTCAACAGCCTGATGGAATAAATCAACGTACTCCTGCAGCTTTTTTGGATCCACTTTCTTGGAATTTTGTCGAAGAATCTGATCAGGATCTCGAAGATACTCCTCATACGCGGTTTTCAAAAGACTATCGGCAATGATGTGATGCTCTGGATAAAACAAATTTGAAAATTTGTAAATGGTTTCATTGCGATTGCCTGGAAACACTCCGAGCACTTCTTCAACTTTAAAGTTCGCGGGAATGGGCTTGCGGACACGAACAGGCTTCTTTGGAATGGCTTCTTGCTGCTGCTGTTGCTGGCTTTGAGTTTTTGCAGGTTTTTCCGTGCTATCAAAGTAGTCCTCGTAATCCTCATCGTCGTCTTGATTGATTTTTTGAAAAGCATTGAATTCCAAGTTATCTTCTCTCCCAGCTCTGGAACCGAACTTTATCTTCTTCTCCTCATCTGAATCGATTTTGATCTCATTTATATCGTCATCATCAGAATCGACATGCTTTGCTTGCTTTTCTGCGCTGGCTTGATCATCTTGTCCGAAGTTTTCTCCAGTCATCTTGTTAAGATCGATATCTTTTGAAAGAAAGTCGAAGGCACCACGGACATCTTCCGCAATGCCTCCGAACAGGAAGCCAAGCATATAGTTTTTGCTCATTTTCGATTTATTACTACGATGAAATAGGATAAATTCAATTTCTTTCTTTAGACGAGCAGATAAAAAAGCCTACTGCAAATGTACTCAAAATATCAAAATTTTAATTGAGATTTGCGCTCCAAAATCAATTTCTGGAGATTTGCTATTTTTCCAAAGTTTTAGTTGTTCGGAGAAAGTTTGGCTCAGTTTACTAAAAGAGGAGTTCTCATATTATAATAGACAATTTGCTTTGCAAAATACGATGAGTTTGAGAAAGGATGTTTCAACAAAAAAAAAACAATGAAAATAAAAGCACAATTTCAGTTTTCCTGTTCCTGGATATCGTAGTCAGATCAAGTCTGAATATATAGAAAAAAGCGAATCCGTCCTTGGTCTAGCGAAAATTGAGTTTTTCTTCGGTTCAGAAGAAAAATAGACTGCTTTAAAGCTAATGGATGTATGCATTCGTCCTCTTGAGAGTCTTGTTGACTTATGAATGCTCTCGAATGGCCATGTTTTCATGAAGAAAAATTCTACCTTGTAATGCTTCGATTATTTGGGCATGGGGTTTTATTTGTTTACTCGTCAATCAAGAATTCTCGAATATTCTTTATAAAGAAAAAAAAAATACTTGGCGCACTTTCTGATTTTAAGCTTTGATGAAGGTCTAGAAAGCCGAGGCCTGCAGAAAGATCACCTGAGATTAAAGCTTGATTGATAGAAAATCTTGAGCTCTCCTATTAAAATTAATACCATCACATTTTCAGTTAAAAAATAAAATTTACTGATATCAACCTCTAAGTGAGCGAGAGAAGAAAAAAAAAATATGGAGAGTATGACTAACGCTTTATTCAACTCTTCAAATTTTCCCGTAAAACACAGATAAAACAAATTTGAGTAAGATAGTAAAAAAATGCTGTATACAGACCTCAAAAGCCTCTTTATTGAATTAGGTATACAAAAGTATGTACCTAATGTCTCAAAAAAATTGCATTGGTGATATCAGTTAGCTGATGCTAAACTTGTTCTGCAACTCACAGATATCCTTGCTTTTTGAAGACTACTCTGGATTTCGTCAAAATTCTTCGGCATGGTTTTCTCGAACCATTCGCTTTCCCTTATCTGCTCAATACCCCATCTTTTGCTCGGATCTGGGCTGAGAAGCCCTTGAATTAACTCTTTGAATTCCAAAGTAAACTCTGTTTCTTTTATCCATTTCTTCTTCACACACGTCTCGATGGTTTTCCAAAAGGTCTCCCAATCCCCCTCTTCCACCAGCTTATACTGCAAATCTTTCGCATTTGCCTTCATAAAAGGATTTATTCCCGTTGCCATGGTGAGAAGAAGTTTCCCAATCGCAAACAAATCCATATCAACTCCTTTATATCCTCCCCCACTGTGATACTCCGGAGGGCAAATCCCAATAGAAGTCACAGTTTCAAACATTCTAGGACCTTTACAGTTAGAATGGTTCACTGTAAATCCGAAATCAGCTAGAACGAGTTTGTAGTTTTCATCCACGAGCACATTATCAAGTTTGATGTCTCTATGAGCGAGTCCGTTTTTGTGCAGGTGTTCTACAGCGTCTAGGATCTGTGGAATGAAATATCGGATCATTTGCTCGTCAAAACGCATTTGAGATGTAATTTCGAAGAGATCGCCGTTAGATTTGAAAGGGTAGACCAATAGGTTGTATCTCCTGCCGAGAAATCGTCCGAAGTTTAATTGAACCTTCTCGATTATCTCAATACAGTTGAGAATATTGGTGTGGGGGCTGAGTCTCGCGGCAGCGACCTCATTTTGAAAGGAGTTGCGGTTATCTAAGACCGGGATAGCCTTGATCGCAAAAAAAGGAGCTTGATGGGCGAAATCGCCCCGATAGCAAGCTAAGAAGAGAGGATATGTGTGCATGTCATCATCATCAAAGACTTCTTTGAGGATGGTGTAGCTTTGAATAACACCTAATCCGTTGTTATCGTTCGTAGCAGAGACACCTTCCATGTTCTGTGATGATTAGCTTTGGAAGAGCAAAAGATGATGAGGGTATTAGAGTCTACTCTCAAAATTAAACTATTATATTACGTTCGGAGGGGATCTTGATCTTATTTTCTTGAGAAGTGATTTAAATTTAGAGGAGTTTTGAACACATACTATAAATATTTATTTAATCTCTAATAACGATAGCATATGTATACTGACATAATTGTTTTGTTCCATCGAGTAGTTGCGTCTTGATTATGAGTAAGTGGCCAAATTTTCTCCTCTTGGCTGATTAAAAGGAAGGCATAGATGACGTCGTCCGTGAATTGGCTCCATTTTATCCTGAAGTAAATTAAATATTTGATGACTAACAAAAAATTGAATTAGTTTATTATTTGGGAGTGCATCAATTAGACAAAAAATTGGTGATATTTTTCAGCCTTGGTGATTAGGATGTGAGCAACTTTCGTCTTTTCACGCCATTATTTGAAAAAACAAAAATCAAACTTCCACCTTCTCCTTAATTAAAAGACCTTGATCCTTGAGGGTTCTAAAACTCAAAATTGTGGTGGAGTATATGAAAATTATTGATGGTTTTTTGTGGATTTTTTATAATAACGAAAATTATGACTAAAACCCTGAACTGTGTGTTCTAGAAATGATGTCTAAATTACGAAGAGTTTGATATCTCATTATTCAAAAAATGTTTGAACTTTGAAGTCTCAAATGTTTTGCTTGAAATATATTTAATTTCACAACAAGTGCTTTCTGAAATTTTCACATGATTTTCAGAAGCATGAATAACCAATGATATTTTCTGGACTGGCAATTATTTCAGAGACTCTGAAGGATGAGTCCAAGTTAGAGTGATTCTCAAAAATATTCGCAGTAAAAGTAATTACTTACTAATATCTCGAGAGATAGTCTCATCGGGAAATTACATTTTCATGAATTTAGCTCCTTGTCAAACCAAATGCTTTACCTTTTTCATCTTTTCTGCTTTAATAATAGGATATAGACCAAATATTTGACAACTGCCTTAGGTTACTTGGTGAGAGTTGATGATAAGAGTATTAAAACATCATTGGATTAGCGATTATATACACTAAAACTTTATTTTGAAGAGTTAAATGAAATCAAAGCAAAGACGCTATAATTCAGTTGAAAAAGTCAGAATCGGTCGAGCTGATAGGCAATACAAAGACCAACTCTTGATCCTGGGCCCAAACGTCATCCATCGACCAAACAGCATCATAATTCCTAGAGATGACACCGGTTATATTTATGTAACGAAGGAAGGGCACTTAGTAGAAAGAGAAAAGCCACCAGAATTGATCCCTTCTTATGACTTTCAAACTCGGAAAACCAAACCCTACGAGACACGCGCAAGCTACTTTATGAAAAAACACGCGGCTTTTGTTGATTCGACTGGAGACCACACGATGGCAGGAATTGTGCAAAGGATCGCTGACAAGAGAGATATCTTTTTAGAAAAATATACGCAAATCTTTGCTCATAAGAGAGACAAATCCAATCCGAGACTGGCCGAAGCGAAAGAAATTCTTGCACACCTTGAGCATCCGCGTAATAACCGTGATAAGAGAAAGTTTATCAGGAAAGGAAACACGGTTCTGAATGCTGTTGATAAAGAAGATCTTAATTTTCAGGAGGAACTGGAAAAAATTGATCAATATACGTACTAAAGCATTTAATATGGTTATATGTGTGGTGATGCTGTTGTAATAATATTTCATTGAGTTTGTGAGTGAAAGTATTTTCTTCATTTTTAATGAGTCATTTGAATATGAGTGCTACCTCATTCCTTTCTCTCGAGTCAAAACCAGGCTTTTATTTGTTAGAAATGTGTAAGTCGTTATGGACTAAGTTTAAAGGAGTTAAACAGATCATTGTAGCTATAGACGGGCCTTGAGGACAATGTGATCCTTCTTTGGAAGATCATGAGGTGCTCCTTTGACGAGTACGGTGGGAGTTAATCATTCACAACAAAATTAGATATTTCGATGTTCCGCTAGCATTCAAGTTCACAATTATCATCGAAATTTTAACATTCGCACAGTTTTATGAAGCTCATTATTGAAATTAAATCGGTGAATATAATTTCAAATCTTCTATTCAATTGCAACAAACTTGACACATAGTTGGAAAGTATGTATCTATGTAACTTCTCATTTGTTCATTTCAAGGTTTACTTGCTATATATTTTCAGGAGCTCAAAGAAGCAGCCTTGGCTTTGTAAAGCAAATAACGCGCGCAACGCTCTCACTGGAAGTGTCCATCAGAAACGCAGATGAGTTCCGAACATTTTCAAGAACGAACCGTATTTTCAACAGAGCTGTATATCATGAATAGCTACATTAGTAGTCATAACAAATTTTGCCCCCTAACTAAGAGAAAACTCTTTCTTTGAATAAATCTAACTGACTGATGAGACACTTGTTTTTCAATGTGTGTATATCAAAAAATTAGCTCGAATATTCAGAACAATGCAGAATAAAATGTATGCAATTAAAAGTGCATTTTGTCGATTAATCTATGAAGAAATAAAATATCGAGTAAATAATTCGGTCGGTTCTGAACTGAGTTCACAATTTTTGTAACCCAACTCTGAAAAAACCAATGCAAAAACAAGAAACTCGAGATAGCACACAAAAAACAAGTGCATTCACGAAAACTACACATTCTTCAGGGGTCTACAGCGAGTTCAACTCACAATCAATCCAAGAAGAGAACTTCATTGAGGAAGGCGAAAAGACACTATTAACCTCACATTTCAAAAACTTCAGAATTATCTTTCTGACTGATACGCGACCAATCCAGATCCAGGTCCTCAAAGAGGAAGCACGTTTTCGCAATGTATCCTGGCTTGTTGAGCAAGTTAATCTTCGAATGAGAATATCTGAAGGCGCAAAGTTGTCCAAATCCTCTGACTCCATCCAAATGCTCCGGACAGAAAGCAGGCGTATTGTCTACGACTACTTGCTCTCTGTCCCTAGTTCTACGCTTGACAGTTTTCCTGACAACATCGATTTTACTCCATATATACCAGTCCAACGGTCAATAAACCTGAGTGATCCGATCTCAATGTCTCCGGGAGTTAAAATTGGTGATTTTGATATGTATGCGAAGATAGGAAGAGGAGGCTTTTCAACGGTATACGTAGGTAAGCATAAATTTATGTGGACTATTGAGTGATAATATATCCTTTCAGGACGCAAGAGAGATTAAGCAGGTTAAGAAGGGGTACTGCAAAAACCCTCAATACGAAAGTAATGCGTTAATAAACGAGAAAAATATCCATTTAAAATTGGAGGGCATCTTGCATATTACTCTCCACTACGCGTTTCAGTCGGTAATGATTGACATCAAGAACTGTTTCACTGACTTTGTGATTATAGAAGTATCATTATTATTTAGTGCTTGACTACTTGCCTGGTGGTAACTTGAGAAGGCTGTTACGAGAGAAAACGCAATTTACTGAAGCACAAACCAGATTTTTTATCGCAGAAACGCTTTCGGATCTCATTTTAATGCACGATAAATACATTCTCTATCGAGACCTCAAAGTACATAATTTCCGTTCTGAGCATCCTCAATATAACATTTTATAAATGCTTTAGTCCGAAAACCTGCTCTTGGACGCTAAAGGACACGTGCACATATGTGATTTTGGAATAACAAAGCAACTGCAACCAGAAAATCCCTACTTAACTTCCATCTGCGGGACTCTAGAGTAAATTTCTCACAAACCATAGTCCTAATACACATTTCCATCAGAATGATGGCTCCTGAGGTTGTTATGGGAGAAAAATATTCGTTCACGGCTGATTACTATGGCTTAGGAGTGCTTACTTATGAGCTACTCATTGGAAACCCTCCCTTTTCTGGCGAGCAAAGCAAAAAAGAGCTAGTGAATAAAATTGTCAATGTTCATCCTACCATCCCGAATAACATATCGCCGAATCTTGAAGATTTTCTGCGAGGTTTACTCACAAAAGATCCTTCAAAAAGACTTGGCGCTAAAGGCTACAAAGAGATATTGGAGCATCCTTGGCTGGCTGGGATCGATTTTGGAAAGGTAAAGGCCAGATCCTGGCCTGCATGTTTTGATATGGCAGAGAGACTCGCAGATCTGAAATTTAAGAGGGTCTATCAAATCAATAACGAGTCAGAAAACGAGATCGTGGAGCCTGTGGGTCCGAGTGGAGAGTACTCGTTTGCCTATGGTGGAGATAATAAATCTCAACCGATGATAAAAGCGAGGTACTTCTCTGCACTCAAGGAGAATAAGCCGAATTTTTCTCGGTTCAACTCGATAGCAGGTCAAATGAACAAAATTCCTTTTATTTCGGAGATGATGGGACAGTCATTTGATACGGCAACAAATATTGTTACCAATGTTCTATTTTCTGAGTCAGCGAGTATGAATTCACGAAATTCTGAGCATGGTCAGTTCAAAGCGTTCCATACGTTAAAGTATTTGATCGCTCCTTCCAAAAAGGACGAAATAGAAGATGATTATGATGAATCAGGGATACCGGTGGATTTTAACCCAGTAACGAAACAAGTGAAGCAGTACCGAATGCTAACAAAAGCAAACATGAAAAGTGTTCAATGACGTAAGCTTCTGCTTCTCAGTATGGTGGATGAAGTGACTGTCTCTATGTTTTTTAATAATTTAAATTGCCATTTTCCGCTTGATTGTAGCAATAAAGGCTCTTCTGAGCAAAGAGTGATATTTTCAATATTTCCAAAAAGAAATATCGTGATTTTGTAATAAATTTTGTACAATCAATTCCATGCCAAACCTTCATAAGGATTATTCATAATTCGATTATGAATATCGCTTTCTTCTCATGAAAATTTTCATATCAATATTTAATCCCTCATTTTTATGCAACAATTGTCTGTCTTCAGCCTTTGAGCTCAATACTATAGTTTATTTCAATTTATTGGAACTCACAATACACTTGACGTCTAATTATCGCGATGGTCAGTTCTAAGGAAGAGCTCAATTATGTCAGCTTCAATCAAGACCAAAGTTGCTTCATTTGTGCTACGAACAACGGATTCACGATCTACAGCGCCTTTCCTTTTGAAGAGATCTCCTTGAGAGACCTAGGTGGAAGCCTCGGCATAGCTGAAATGTTTTATTGCACTAACTTGCTCGCGTTAGTCGGAGGAGGATCAAATCCCAAGTTTCCACCCAATAAAGTCGTGTTGTGGGACGACAAACAAACCAAAGTCGTCGCTGAACTCATTTTTTTATCAGAGGTCCGAACGATTAAACTGAGAAAAAGCAAGTTGCTAGTCGCAATCGACAACAAAATCTTCCTCTACCAGCTCCATGATCTGAAGATCTTAGACATCATTGATACTTGCTACAACCCACTCGGATTGTGCTGTTTCTCGCTCGATGAAGACATCATGAGTTGTCCGGATAGCACTGTTGGTCATATAATCGTGAATAACTACACGAAAAAGACCTCGAAGACTAGGAAAGCGCATAATTCGATTATCCGAAAGGTTGAAATAAGCGATTCAGGGGCATATCTTGCGACTGCGTCAGAAAAAGGGACCATTATTCGAATTTTCGACGTGAATAGTTTAACGATAATGAAAGAGTTACGCCATGGAACTGATTACCAGCATATAGTGTCCATCGCGTTTAACGTCAATGATAGCTGGATAGCTGTGATGAGTCACACTGGGAGGTTAAGCATATTCAACACAACTGAATTACCGAAAGAGGTGAGAGCTGAGAACGAAAAAAAAGGAAAAGACAAAGATAAGAAGTCAAACAATTCATCATTCAAGATTCCTGTGCCAGGGTTTCTAACGTCTTTCTTCAATCCTCAAGCAAGTTATCAGAAACTGGAGTTAAAAGATAAAGGAGCCAAACTCTCATTTGGCGCTGGAGCTGATCAGCTATTTATAATCAGTTTGGATGGCAATTACTACCATGTAAATCCGCAAATGAAAAAACCAGGAGAGAATCAGATTAAAGAAAAAAAGACATTTTTTAAAAGCAATTCGAGTCCTTAAGTATTTTTTATCTTACAATAAATAAGCGCGCAATGCTATCTTTTTTGTTTTGCTCAATTCTCAATGTAATGTAGCAATAATATGTCCGGAAGGATTTATTATTCGGAGAATGCTTTGACAATTTTTAATCATGGGTTTGTCTTCAAGAAAAGAAAACTATGAAACTATATCTTCATTGAATTAAATCGTCTAGGTAATACATTATCTGCACTGTGATAGAGGGTTTTTAATTTATTCATATATTAATAAGTCAATTTTTTTCCCTTTTTCAATATGGTACTTTGTTCTTTAATTCATCATGCAATGACACTAAGGGTACGACTGTGTACTTGCTAAGTTAGAATATGTTTATAAAGGAGGTTTTTGTAAATAAAAAATACTAATCCAACGCAATATTTATTATAAGTGCATATATAAATTCAAAAACTCATCAAATTGAGAATAACCTACCACACTTGGAATGCGAGTCAAGAAGCAACTACAGTATTGACAACCTAAAATCCAAAGTCCTATAAATCAAAACAGATTACTTAATTTTGATTTAGAGGCCTTTCTTTGATAGATAGTTTTTCGTAGAAACAGAGCTGCAAATTTTTTACGCTTTGCGTACTTTCTTAAAAGCCGATTCTTTGATATCCAAGTGAATTGGCTTTGGACAAAGGATCTTGTGACTAGTTTTATCTTTTCCTTCTTGCTCAGTTTCGACGCTTGAGTTCTCCTCCGAGGAATTCGGTTTCGCTAGCTGAATTACTGGCTTAATCTTCAATGAATCTTGCGCAGCCGTCTTTTGATTCAACGCCTGAGGAACCTGAGGGAGAGTTAAAATGCTTGGAATATAAATTGGCACGCCTGAACCCTGCCAAAT
>ENA-UOUE01000250-UOUE01000250.1-compost-metagenome-genome-assembly--contig:-NODE-250-length-45356-cov-8.975927_pt1 | contig 45356 bp, 29 predicted proteins | sample MGYA00238146_ERZ747223 | MGnify/ENA primary metagenome ERZ747223 (study PRJEB28781, sample SAMN06268865) | compost metagenome | isolation source: single cell | place: USA: California, Emeryville, Joint...
GTGGAGAAATACAAACTGCATGTTGAGACGCTGATCTTTAAAGAGATCCTTAACCAAACGACTGAAGGAATCATCATCTGCGACTTGAAAAGGTCTGTGCAGTTTCTAAATTTGTCGGAAGGAAAATTTAATTGGTGGGACAACGACCTTACGTTTACCGAAAACATTGAGCAAATTCAAGTCGAACAACAAATAAATCTCCTTGAACAAAGCACAGATACAGTGAGTGATATTTTCCAAAAATTTTAGCTTAATGAATAATGTAGGTGTTGAATATCGTGGCAGATCCAAATGACCAGGCCAATTTGGCTTCAGTACTGGAGAAATTAATCTCTACGCTGAAGCCAAAGGCTTTAAATAGTTTCCTTCAGTCAGATAATCAGATGCAAAACTTGATGATTGTCCATGCAAAAGTTCCAAATGGAACCACAAACGCAAGCCAAACATTAGAGATCAGAGTCATGGGTCTCGTCTACCAAGAAGGACCTTCAATCGCGCTTATCTTTACAGATATCACGGAAAGGAACCTTGTTGTCAAACTACAAGATACGAATGACTACAAAAACAGACTTCTCGCCTCAGTTTCCCATGAGCTGAGAACTCCACTCAATGCGAGTCTCAATTTCATTCAAGCAGCCATTGAAGATCCTCAAACACCTGCTCATATCCGTGAAGAATACCTCACTCCTTCCCTGACTTCGAGTCAGCTTCTCCTACACCTAATCAACGATATTCTTGATTTCTCGCAGATGTCTGTGAACAAACTCAGACTCGTTTATGAAACATGTGACGTGAAAAAGACTCTTAACGATTGTATTAATTTAATGAAGATGCAAGCAACTAAGAAAGGTCTCGGTCTTTCTTTAGACGTTGAAGTAGAGACCCCGGACTCGGAGTTCTCAACGGATCACAATAGACTCAAACAGATTGTATTAAACCTGCTGAGTAATGCTGTGAAATTCACTTTGAAAGGGATGATCAGAGTGAAAGCAACGCTCTCTGAGACTGTTGATAATGGAAAGGTTTTGCATGTTGCAGTAACCGATACAGGAATTGGAATTTCAAGTGAAGATCAGAAAAAACTTTTTAAATCCTTTGAGAAAATCGATCTTGGAGAGAAGGCCTTTCTGAACTCAACAGGAGCTGGTTTGGGATTGGTTATTTCAAGCAATCTTGTGTTGATGCTGGGTCCTGAAGATAAAAGTAATGGCTTGCAGATAAAATCCCAGTTGGGCCAAGGGTCAACTTTCTCTTTCCGGATTCTAAATAAAAAGCTGAGGCATCCGAAAGCTCAGTTGAATTTATCAGATAGATCTGAAAATTTCGATAACCAAATGGATGAGCTGGACCTGCCCAGGGAGACTACTCAACAGTTTGAGACTCTGAGTAACATTCCCCTTACGAAGCCTCCGACAATGAAGCGAAATCGTTTGATATCGGCGACGGGTGCAACAACAAACGATCAAATCAGTATTAAATTGTCGCAGCCTTGCCTTTGCCCACCCTTCCTCATTGTTGATGATGATATTTTCAATATTACAGCACTATCAACGATACTCAAGCAACTGGGGCATACATGCAACGCTGCCTATAATGGCCAGCAGGCCATTGAAAAGGCGCTCGAGAGACAAAATGTGAAGTGTGGGCATCAGTGTCGACAATATAAGATGATTTTCATGGATTTTAGCATGCCTATCATGGATGGTTTTGAAGCGGCTCGCAGGTTAAAAGGGTTGATGAGGGATGGTGAAATCTCGAAGATTACGATTATAGGCTGTACTGCTTTTGTGCAAGAGCATGAGCTACAACGTGGGATCGAAGCAGGGATGGATGAACATTGCACCAAACCGCTAAATAGAAATAAAATTAGTGCGTTCTTGTTCAAGCTATCTTCTCAGGTTGAGCGAGAAGGATCTTCTAAAAATAATTTGTGCATTTGATTTCTTAAATTTACTCCTGCTGCGATTAACTTCCTCCGAAGAGAAGGTACTTTCCCATACGCTATGTGAAAGCCTGCAGCCGATAGTATCGAAGCCTATTTATCCTTACTTTTGTATTTTGAGCGTTATATGGATAGGAGAGCTCATTTCAACGCATTCAGTTAGGTTATAAGTAATTCAAAAGCCCAGCTATTTAAAATAAGAAAACAGTTTCATTATGATCTTGTTGAAATTGCATCTGAAAGTTTGGCTTAGTGATATACGTGAGTTATGTGTTAGTTTTCGATTGTTTCCATTGTTGCAGAGATGTTCATCGATTCCGACTTCTATTTATTTCATTTACAACGCGCTGTGGAATGTGAAGTGAAAATTGTGTGTGTGTGAATTTATTTTTTTCTTTTCTTTTCCTCTCCTCTCTTCTCTCAGAAGCGGTGTAATCAACATTTATGAGATAACTTTTTCAAACTGGTATCGTTTGTATGTGACGGTCAGCTCTTAATGTACAAGGAAGTTGAAAAAAGGGATCGAACACGATTTCATTTCATTTCATTTTTGTTTAGTTAATTTAGGTATAACAAGTAATAGCGTCTCATTCAAACAAGGTGAATATCAATATTTAGAACTTCCAAATATAATTAAATTTCAGGCACAAGTATGAATTAGTACTAACGACTCACCTATTCATAACAATTGGTAAAAATTAGAGATGTTGAAATTTTACCTGGACAAGGTATTTCATTTTGATTTGGCTGGTATCATACACAATATACTCGTTATAATTTAGCGCATGTGGGTGGAGAGCTTTCTCGAATTTGTGGTTCATATGCTTACCACATGGAACCTTGCATCCATTTGGGAGCACCACACTTTGGTTCATGTCAGGTTCCGAGTACCCAAGCGCTTTGACAGATTTAAAGGGATCTAAGTAGTGATTACTCAGCATATGGCTCTCAAAAACCCGATTTACTTAGTAATTCTGTGATATATTGAGCTTGTCTCAGCTCATACATTGGCCCCAAAGCGACTTCACAGAGAATCATCAACGCATAAGACTTCTTGTTCTCTTCATCATACACAGTGTCTCCGCAATATCCAAAACTCTTCAGGAATGTATCAGCAAAGTAAACTCCTTTCCCGAACATATAACCAGTGACCGGAGCCTCTGGAGGCGCAATACGTAGCCCTTGTTTGAAGATGCCCATGAAATTCGAGGCTCTGGATCCATGCCAAAGCAGCATCCTATTATCCACATGCTTATTTTTTTCCGTCTCTCCTTTACGTTCCAACGCGAAAATATTTTGGATGAAACCTTCATGGTACTCGCCGTAGCCATTTTGAATGTACTGTTGAATAATCTGGTATTCAGGATGCTCTTTTGGTAGAGGGATCAGATTGATGTTCAGGGCATTATAGCAGTAATCCAATGGATTAATTTCCTGAATTCGATTGTAGGCGCCTTCATAATAAAATAACACATTAGAATTGTTTTGTAATGGCTTTATAGTTATTACCTAAGATCACTTTCAGTGAAATCTCCACGTCGAAAAGATTTTCAACCATCTCAATTTTGTTTTTCAGTTCATCTTTACTGGTTATCGGTTTTATTGGTTGATTACGGAACTGGGTACTGGGAAGCAGCTCATAGAATCGACTCGTCTTATCACTCAACGCTTCCCGAATTCTCTGCATCTCTGAGAGCTACACATGAATAAAATTAAGTAAGCAATTCTCTTTTTTTTTTGAAAAAATTACATCCAACTCTGCTGTGCTCGCTCCCTTAACTCCTTCTAGCTCGTCTAATAAATCAGCGATGTCAACTAGGACTTGCTTTGCTTCTAGCAACAGAGTTTTCGTCAAAGACGCCAATGGCAGGAATCGCGTATCAAGGTTGTAGCTTTGGAAGGCTTTTTGGTACATTTTCACGCTGGTTATCCCTTGAATAACACCTTTCGTTTCTTTATCAAGTTCGGTGGCAGGGATCGCAGGGTCTTCAAGGTTGAAAGGTTTAAGGTAGTCAGTATGCTTAACTTTTCTCTCGAATTTCAAGAGCTGATATTTCTGAGGCACCTTTTTGAAATTGTCCTTCTCTTCCCACAGATTTCCTGTCTTCTCCTTGAATATTTTACAAAATTCAGCAATGCAGTCCTCCTTCTTTCCGAACGGTGTCTGCTGGAAGGCTCCAGTCTCTCCAATTCGTCCCCATCTTGTGAACAGGATGTATACGTTTCGGTCCCTCGCATAAAGGACTTGCATGACATAAAACATGTTTTCGCCGTAGCCGCCGACTTTGACATCGACTTTGGTCATAGTTAAGCTGTAGGGACCGAGCTTTTCATCGTAAACGACTTCAAGTTGATTACTAATCCCAGCTTTGGGATCTGGTTCCTCTTTTTCTTCTTCAACCATCATTTTCTCTCGTTCCTGGGCTTTCTCGAGAAATTTTTCAGCATCAGCCTCGTAATCAACCTCCTCTTTTGGCCAGTCTTTCTCCATACTCGTCAAGGTGGCTCGATGTTTTAGATCTGTAGAGTAAGTATCTTCAGCTCCAAGCTCCTTCAGCTTTGCTATCATTCGACTAGAACCTTGGAGATAAGCGTAATACATGGGAGCTTTCCCATCAGCATCTGGTTCATTCAGATTGAACCCTGCTCGGGCAAGGGCTTCAAGCATCTCCATGTTTTCATAGGAACCATAAGACAGAGGACTAACGACATAATGAACGGGCGTTTTACCGAATTTGTCTTGTTGCTTTACATCTGTGTCGGGTAGAGTCAAAAAGAAATTAAACAGCTCAGTTGCGTTCTCTTTGATGGCGTAAACGAGAGGGGTCTGACCTTCATCATCAGTATCGTTCACAGTGATACCTTCCGCGAGGAGCGCCCTGAATAATGATTTGTTTCTGTTGCCATTGACTAGTAAATAGATCAAAGCGTTGACTTCCACCATTCTGTCTTTAACTTTTGCAGGGAATTTGACAGCAAAATTGAATCCCAATCGCTTGAACATAGGTATCTCATCCTTCGTAATCCCATGACAAGTCAAATAAATTGAATAGGCTGTGTGCTTGCTGTTATCAACATGATTAGGGTCACATCCATTCTGGACGAGCTTTACCATGAGGTAAACGAATTGGGCCTCTGCTGCATAGTGAAGAGGCGTTTTTCCAGCATTATCAACCGCTTTTACATCAATTTTATATCTCAAGAGCTCATTTACAACCTCAGTGCAGATTTCTGCTGAGCAGCTTCCTCCTCTCTGAGCGAAACTATGGAAAAGGTTTTGACCTTGGTCATTTGGTTTACGGATTTGTTCATAGCTGGAAACCTTAGACAGTAACGAGACGACGTACTTAAATTGATTTTCGTTAATTGCATTGTGAATTGCATTCACGAGAGGATAACCTTTCTGAATAAGAAGATAGCTAACACCCTGCCAGCCCTGCTTCAGAGCAGCTGTAAACATGGATTGCTTGGTATTTCTTGCTTCTACCCCTTCACGGCTGCTTCCAAAAATAGGCTTGGTGACATCGGCGCTGTGCTGAATGAGTGTAATGCTCATATCTAATAATTTTTTGCAGTTAATTATCATTGAAAAACTCATCAAAGAATCACTTGGGAGATTTGATTTCATTGCTAGTGCAAGTGGAGTGTTTCCGTCGACGTTCGTAGCATCTACTTCTGCACCTTTGTTAAGTAGCTCGATCACGCAAAGGGTAGAATCGCTCTGAGCCGCATAGTGTAAAAGAGTATCATTCCATTTATCTAGAGGGGAAAGCTTTTACGATTCAGAGACAAACTGTTTAATACCTCTGGCCAGAATATCGCATCCAGAATATCCTAGAAGACCTGTCACAGTTTCAATAGGATCGATATTTCTTGGACGGGCATAGGCATCCTCTGCCCTGACGAAGGCGAAGTGGAGAGGCGTTCTTAAATTTTTGTCTTTAGCATTTATGTCAGCTCCATTATCTAGCAGCAGTTTCTCCATCGCGAATGATGTGTCTGTGCTTGAACAGGATCTGATGACTGCATGATGCAAGGGAGTGGCTCCACTATGATCAGCAAGTTTCACGTCTGCTCCCATCTCGATCAATGTTTTAACGTTCTAGCGATCAAGTTGACTAATGAGAGAGAGAAAAAAAAAATTGTTTATATAGTCTACTGGGATATGGTTCCTTTTGACCCAATAGATCAAAGGAGTATCTTCTTCATTATTCACAACATTTATATTTGCTCCATGCTTCAAGAGCGTTCTGGCCAGATCGAAGTTGCCATCAGTGAGAGCTTTGTAAATAGGAAGAACGGTTCCTCCAAGGTTAGGATTAGCTCCTGCTTTGAGTAGCGCATTCAGGACTTCAGTGTGATTAATACGAGCCGTTCTAAGCAATTACAAAAGTGAGCAAATATTCAATAAGTCCTCCAATTACGCATAAGCGTCGTAGGAGTTGATAAGCAGATTCAATGCTGTTTGATCGTTTCTATCTTGTTGGTTGACGTCGAAACGACCCTTCTCAAGCAAAAATTTCACAACTTTTGAGTGTGGATACCTCATGATTATATGGAGGGCAGTTTGGCTTTCTTGAGGTTCATAGTGATTCGATTCTTCAATAGGTTTGACGGAATCTTGTTTAACAGATTCATCCTCCACAGAATCTGATTTTATCTCCTCTACCATCTCATCGTTACCAGTTTTTATTTCTGATTTAGGAAAGTTGTGATTGATTTTCGATTTTTGCACAGTGTCTCTAAGATCAGAGCCAAAATTTACGAAAAATTGTAGTTTTTCGAGGAATCGAGTGACAAAGTCATCGAATTCTTTTTGGGCCTCTCTTTCGAGATTGGCTGCTTCTTGTGGAGTGAGAAGGTGCTGTGTATTGTTACTCTTGTAATCGGCAGCATGGACTGGATTTTGGAGATTCGGAGATAGCCGGCTGGCTTGCTTCTCTTGGTATTCGTGGAAGAGACGTTCTTTGCACTCGTTGTAAACGCCTTCCGCATTCATTGCAAATTCCTGGATATAAAGCAGTAACGGAGTAAACCCATTGGCATCAACGAGCTTGTACAGGTCATTTTGGGGCCCCACGAGTTTGCAGATCTTCTCATAAAGCTTCATTCCTTGAGTACTCAAGATGATTGGAACCAAATGATGGTAAATTCCTGAATTAGAGGAATCTATTTCAACTAACGACAGTTCTAATGCAAAAAGAGTCAAACGCCCAGAAAAACTCACTTCTTTACCTTTATGCTCAAGCAAAATATCAATAACTTCATAATTTCGACAGCTAAGAGCAATTTGGAAAGGAGTCTCTCCTTTGTTAGTTTTTGCATTGATGTTCGCTCCGTATTTAAGCAGCATGTTCACAACTTCCAGCTACAGAATATTAAGGATTTTTTTCAAATTATGGCTCTATTTTACCATAAGCTTCTTCTGTTGCTCTTCGCCAGTGGTGGCAGTTCCATCATTTTTGTAGATAGCCTGCTGGCATGTAAAATGAAGCGGGGTCCATCCATCTCTATCTGGTAGATTGATATCCGCCTTTTTGTCTTTGATTAAGATCTTAAGGTTTTCCATGCTCTGTTCATTCAGATTCTCCAGCGTGCAGCTGACAAGCGAGCGTCCTCGGTCATCTTTGCAGTTAATATCAGTATTCTTCAAATCGATCAAGACTTTCACGCAGTCATATCTATTCTTTAGCATCGCAACAGTGAGCGGCGTCAACTAGAAATTAAATGATCGCTTAGTTAAGAAATCTTGAAGTCAATACTAAATTACATTGAAGGAGTTGTTCTTGTTTTGATCAGCACCAGCCTTGATCAGAAGGTCGATACAGTCAGTCCAGCCGTAGGCTGCAGCATAATGCATCGGATAATTATCCGAAGAATCAGGCTGATCAACATCGGCGCCACTATTTCGAAAAAAGAAATTTTATTAAAAAGAAGTGAACTTTTGGTTCAAATTACTGAGCAAGAAGGTAGCTAACAATTCTCGCATTTCCGTTTTTGACCGCCATCGTCAACGCTGTCCGATTAAACTTATCCTTTCCTGATATTCTCGCTTTATTTTCGTGAAGATATTTAACACAATCCAAGTGACCATAGGCAGCGGCAAACATGAGTGGAGTTATTCGAAATCTTCCTGAAGCGTTGATATCCGCTCCTTTCTGAAGTAGCTCTCTGACACAGTCAATATGTCCTCTCATCGCAGCGAGATGTATCGCCATCATGCCTTCCTTGTTCTTGGCATTAATATTGGATCTATCTTCCTTCTCCAGCAGAAAACGCACGTTATTTGCTCTTCCGTAAATTGCTGCTATCATCAAAGGGGTGATACCGAGCTGATCACCTTCTCGCATATCTACACCCTTGCTAGCGAGAACTTCCAACGGCCCAGTCCCGACGCAAGCAGCGGCATAATGTACAGGCTTTCGGAGAGTTTCGTCTGGGAAAGTATATTCCGGACAGATTTCAAGGAATTTTTCAAGGACTGCTTTGTTGGGATTGATACAAGCACAGAAGAGAGGCGTGACCAATTTTCCGACGGTCTTTTTGGTAGCCGAGACGCGTTTCATTTGTGCAATTTCCTCGCCTGTGGTTGCTTTAAGAGCAAGTTCGTGGGTTTCAGTAAAGCCATATCCTCCTTGCTTATTCAGTTGTGTGATTACATGTAAAGCGAGATCTTTGTTGCCAGATTTAACAATCAGGTCGATATAGTCAGCAAGTATGTTTGTAGAGCCTCCTATTAAATTATGTATACAGCTAAGTATGGAAGTTCAAAGCATTGAATTACCGAGTCTGGCTTGGAGGATGTCCATCATCTGAGGATCTACATCCATTACTGCAATTTTTTCATAGAATCTTTTGTCAAAAGCACGAGGCTCGCGAATATCAGCAACAAATGCATTATTCCCCTCTCTTGATCCTCTTGCCATGTTGACTCTTCGTACTTTCACTCCGAAGGTGTATCTGCTATTGTAGCCAGTGTTAATCTGACGAAGGAAGCATTGAGGACTCGCGGCTGTTTTAGTGTTTGCTCCTAAATATGAATCTAAGAAAATGTCAAGTCCTTTTTTGTCTTTGTTCTTAAATATGAGCTCCAAGGCCGACATATCATTCTCAGCACCCCATGTATCAAAAAAAGTCGAGAGTTTGCCACTTGTAAACACTTTGCTGAGAAGAGCATGGTTTTTAGTATAGGCGGCTCTGATGATGTTTCTATTGTTTGATTTTGTAGACTTGTAGTCGATGACTTCATCCGAAGGATCTTCAAGTTGAGGTGTGATGGTCAGTTCCTCGACATCTTGGTTGAGTTTTCCTTTCTGATGAGTCGGCGGCTTCTTGGATTTGCTCGCTTTTTTTGCTTTATTGTTCGTCTTGTCTTCATTTACTTCTTCTTCACGTATTTCTTCTTCAATTTTGGAGCTTTTCTTCTGATTCTTTATTGTCTTCTTGCGAGCTTTCTCTTTTTTCTCCTCCTTCACTTCTTCATTTTCATTCTCTTCTTCTTTACCATCGTCTTCATCTTCCTTCGAAATGATTTCCTTAACTGTTGAGTATCCTAGATGCAATTATGCTCGAAAAGCTACACAAGACAGTTACTCATTGTTGTTTTTGTGAATAGTTGATATTTATTGCGGCTAAAGTATTTGTAAGAAGATCTCAAATTATCAGCATGCAACTTTGCATTATTGTCCTCTTCAGATATTATTTGTGGCGGTTTCACTCTCTTGGCAAAGGTCCTGGCAGACAATTGGTGCAATGACCTATAAGGCACGGTTTTCGTAGCGAAAGCAAGTAAAAAGTTCATTAAATTGAGGCCATAAATTTAAGATCAAATATTTTTTAAATCAGTTAATATTGCGCAAGGATTTGCATTATGTAATGTTAACATTTAGGCTCCCGATTTATGACCATTCTTCAGTATTAACTCTGCAAAATGAACAAGCTGAATGTATTATCTGAGCCTAAACCAAAATCACTCAATTCCTATAGTATTATTTCGGGATTATTATATGAGTCAGTCAAAAAACAAAAGGTTTGTGTATTCTCAGTTCGAACAAGTCTGACATTGCTAGTTTGGAAATCGTATCGAAGGTAAGATAACAATGGTTAAAATTTTATTTGTGTAATCCGAAGATATATGAGAAATTTTACACTAGGTTCAAAAGATGATTAGTTCCTGTAATTCCTTCTCTCTTTTTTTTAACAAACTTGATCCTAGTCCCACCTCTGCAAACTTTGTTCAAGTACAATTAGTGGAAATTTCGCTAAATGTCAACCGCATAAGATAATGCAATTAGAATTGCAATGAGTTTCAAAATGCAAGAACGCTTAAATAAAAACTTATTTTATAATCGAAACTTCGAACTTTTTGGCATTATCAGGATGAAAGATCCTTCCAAATCCGTAATAAAAGATGAAAGTTTCAACAATAATTAGACAGTTCCGGTTAGTCTAGAGGTTTTGCTACTTGAAGACTCGAAAAAATAGTGAAAATCTAAAGTCATAAGTTGTCCCAAGTCATCTGTAAACTCGCGAAAACAAGATCTTACCGGCCTAATATCTCGCAATACTGAACCAATACGAGCGGCAAACTAATTGTAATTCAAAAGAAACTACGACCAAGACTCTTGACAGATAAATATAGACATTTACAACAATTTTTCGAGAAAAAGTCTCTTAACAGCAGTCATTTTCTGTAATAGGTGTTGCTGTTTTTGTAAAATTTGTAAATTCTGATGTTGACTACCGCAAGAACAATAAATACGTTGATAAGTTGTCTGAAAAAGATAAGCGATGCACGTAACTAAATTGAATTGCTTTTATTATTGAGAATGGTATTCTTGATTCATTTTCCTTTTCTTTTTCTCAGCACGAATTACCTTTTCAAATGAAGCAGACTGAGGAGGCGCCATCTAGCAATTAAATGGAGGATAACGACTAATAATATCATGGAAGAAATACTTCCGTCTGAAGTGGTTCCAGTATAGATCACCTTCCCAGTACTAAAGTCCAACAATTTTACTTTTTGATCATGGGAGGCGGTTGCAAGCATATCTCCTTGAGGGTTCCATCGAACACAGTGGATAATATCTAGAAAATAACATACCAATTAAAAAATAATTCATACCGCTATGAAGGCCGCTTTCAAGGGTCTTGACAAACTTCGATTCTCTTTTATCAAATATCTTGATATCCGAAAAACCAATACTTGTTGCCAGCAAGTTTCCGTTGCTCTGGCACACATCAATCCAGAGCGTAACATCTTTAAGGAACAAATATCGGATCAAAGAAGAAATTGATAATTGATCAGGCATTTAGAAAAGAAAGGAGAGAGAGAGATTAAAAATAATAAAAGTTTGCTCAAATTACAAAATGCATCAATGTTAATCGGTTTTTTCAATGTCATTTCTTTCTTTTCAACATCAAGGACGTTGAGATCCTTTGAATCATACTTGACATATACTAAAGCTTCACCACAATTAGTTGTCCATCTGCAGCGGCTTTGAGGATCTAATCAACGAGTAGCAATTAATCCATGAAAAAAGAGCAAAATGATCGAATAAGAGGGAAAAATGGATTACCTTTTGTTGTTTTCAAGTCCAAATGAAAACGGTAGGTGTTGGTTCTCAGATCCGATAATAAGCACACTCCAAACTGATTCATGGTCGCTACCATCTCTCCGTCAGGATTGAAATCTAAACTCGTAATGATTGCTTCTTGGAAACTTGAATCTAATAAATCGTTAGCATCCATAAAAGAATAACGAACTAAGTTGGTCATACTATATTGCGGATGCCATTTCGCTTTGGTTATTAACTTTATTTCGGACTCAGACTTCCCTCCAATGCATTCAATATTCCAAAGGTGATAAGCAATCTTCTCGGAAAGAGAGATCGCGCCAAGGGAACCTCTCCTTTGATTGTATGTCATATCTCCCTCACCAACCTCTATCATTGAGAATTTAAGGATGCTTTTCAAATCAATAGGTTTTAGTATTATTATGAAAGCAGCTTTATAGGAATCTTGGTTTATAATCAATATTTACCTCCAAAAACTTCCTCAAAAGCATAAATTTTCTTTGCCTCTTTCTGTGAAATGTCATATATTGCCAAATTGGCTGAAGTAGCCGGGTGATGGTGGAGTGAGACAAGTAAGCTTGTGTTTGGAATTTCTTTTATACGTGTGTGAGCTCCTGCAATCATAGATTAATTAAATTAACTTGAAAAACTTAGACTACCCTCTTTTATTTGAACTCCTTGGAAGTTAGTAAAATCTTCCTTCGTTTCGAGCTCAATGATCTTGATATTGTTGGCTTCGTAAGAAGACCAAGCTAATCTTGTCGAAGGTGTGGAACTTTTATCTGCTATCAAAAATTAGGTAGAGTTAACAAGCGGTTTGGGACACGAAAAAGAATGAGATTACCTTCACTCAGGGACTTTTTAAGAGTATCATCTTTTAGCGAGTCGCTGCTAGCCTGCTTTGACTCTTCAAGAACCGTGGAAGCGAGGTTCTGACCCTCTTTCACCTCGTTTGTTGGCAGCATGCTTTTTCTTTTTTTTTAGAGTTGAATTGCAGATTTATTTTATTAATACAAAGATATCCCTCCTGCCTTAATTGAGTAAATTGTAATTAAGTAAAGTGTTAATTTAGAAAACATTCAGAACTAATTTGAATTATACTGAGAGTTCTGAGGAACAATTTTTAAAAAAATTTGCCATTATGACTATTAGCCATTAACAAAACCGAAACCATCGCATCTTGCTATAGAGAGTAAGGAGCTTTGATTTCCTAAGGGTTTTCACTTTGGACCTCTGCGCTACGCGATGGATAGCGATTGTCAGTACATGAGGCTACATTCTTCGATCAAGAGCTTCAGGTTTGCTTTAGCTATCAGATACTTCAGATACCTCAGTTGCAGTCTGAAATAATTAATGTCAACGTCCTAGTTCTAATATTTCAAAAGAGGTTCAACCCAATAAAATAATGCTTCTTAACCTTATCCAAAATTCTTTAACTTCATCCTCAGAAGATGCTGTCTTGTTTTAATGTAGCACGATTAGGTTTGCATTTATATTAATAAAGGAATCTCAAAGATTTGAATTATTTTATCATAAATTAGCCACAAAATGATGGTTAGCTATTTTTGTTATGGGTGCTAGGTGGCAACTTTTAAAATAAACAGACTTTTTTTTTTTGGTAGTAAATATTCTGAATATATACCCTGCTAATGCCTCAAAATTCACTAGACAAAACACACGGAAGATGTGTCTCCTAAATGTTAGACGAAAGTTAAAAAATTTTACTAAGATAGTTAATTTACCGTAGTTGGTCGAAAGTCGCTGAGAAAAAATGATCTTCCCCGTTTTAAAGTCAAACAACCCCAGAATATTGTCGCCCGAAATACTTGCTAACATATCTCCTTCTGGGTTCCATTGCACGCAATAAGTAAAATTATCTTTAAATCAATTGATCAGCTTCAGATGCCAAATAAATAAAGAAAGCGAAAAAAAAAAAGAACAGCAAAGCAATAGTCTTGATATTAAAACGATACGATTGCCTTTTGGGTCAGCTTTTTCAAATGTTTTGACGATCTTGGAGTGCCGCTTATCGTAAATCTTGATATTCTCCTTCACGCCCATTGCAAGCAAATTTCCATCTCTCGGACTGACATCAATCGTGGAGGTGACATCTAGAAAAATCGTGTTAATTGTGTAGAAATAAATTTAATAATACAACAAAGTTTAAAGATTAGTCAATGAAACGAAGAAGCTGACTTACGTTCTTTGTGAAGTTGAATAGCTGGCGATAAAGTTAATTTTTTCTTCTCAGCATCAAGAACGTTAAGATACCTCTGTTGATACGCAATAAATAGGTGACATTCGCCAGAATTAACGCTCCACTTGCAACGATTGCACTCAAGCGTATCTAGTATATAGTGAAACGTGGACGATTGTAAAATATTTATTCCTTAGTGTATTTGCTGAAATCATGATCTTAGAGATAATACAGACAAAAGAAGTGAGAATATCAGCAATATTACAAGTGGTATTGTCGGTGGTGCGCAAGTGGAAGTTATAGTTATCAGTATTTACATTCGAAATCAAACACACTCCATTGCTATCGATTGTAGCTGCAATCTCACCTGTCGGATCAAAATCAAATCCAGTAACCGTGTTCACTAATTAAAAACTTATCAGCTGTGAAAACAGAAAAACGCAAGCGACATTCATGAGTGCTGTATTGAGAATGCCATTTCGACTTTCGGCAGAGTTTTGCGAAATTATTAGTTTTTGAGAAGTGCGAGTCGACAGAGAACAAGTGATACGCTGCTTTTCCTCCGAGAGGAATTGCTCCAAGGATGCTCCTACGAGGATTGTAAGTCACATCTCCAGGTCCCGTAACTAAAATAAGAAATAAGTATGCTTTTTTATGATTGAACTCTACCTCCTAAGACTTCCTCAAAAGAGAAAACTTTCCTCGCTTGGTCTTTCTTCGGAATGTCAAATATTTCCATATTTGCAGACTTGGAGAAGCAATAATGAAGAGATATAAGTAGACTCGTATTTGGGATTGCTTTTAAAAGCGACCAATTAGTCACTTAATGAACATGTATAATTCCAAACTTCGGTTGAGACGTATCAATTACTATCCCTGCTACTAAGCTGAACTCCGTCGAACTTGACATAATTTTGTTTCGTTTCGAGATCAATGACGCTGATCTTGTTATACCATCTCGTACAAGTAGCAAGCAATCCTCTAGTTTCTATCCGAAGTGACTAAATGATAAAAATTTCAGTCAATATACGATAAGACGACACTGACTCTTGTAAGGGTGATAACGTCTGCTTATTTCCCATCAAATATCTGCAATTTTGAGAATTGAGCAAAAATAAAAATTTATTTCTGATAAAGTAAAACCTTGAATAATTAACTCTCTCAAAGCCAGCAATCCTGCTATTTTCGTGAGAACGAGCACTTTAGTATCTTTTTTTTTTTCTTCAGAAGAATGTTAGAAATAAAAGGAATCTTTGAAAAAAACTATTTACAAGAGAAGTGAGACGAAGGTTCTCATAGCTTTCTACAAAATGATTTTCAGCCTGCCGAATACAGCAAGCTATCCAAGCTAATAAATTGTCCAGTGAAAGCAAGCTCTCTTTGCATATGTCTTACGTAAAGAGCTGGCACAAAATCGCGATTTCTTCTAATTCTAAAACTTTTTCATTGGCAATGTTAAGAGGAGAAAAAAAAGAGAGAAGATTTACACTGATATTTGAGCAGTTGCCAACCATATTGTCACATTTGTATGCCTTATTAAAATTTTCGTGTTGTTGACATAATTATTCATCTTGCATTAAGAACTTGGATTAAAGAGGAAATATTCTCGCACGCCAAAGTTTAAACGATCATTCCCCCTCCCCCCCCCCCAAAACTTAGATGACTCTCTAAAACTCAGGATTGTTGACTAATAACATTCGAAAGTTGAAGAAGTTTTTGATGGTGTTCACTCAAATTAGATTATTCGATTTGAATCCAAGCTAGTTTTTGCCTTTGATTCCTCTCAAGAAGAATATTCCCTTCTAAACATGAGACTCATCAACAGTATTCCTCAGCTTTGCCTTGTCTTTAGCTATTTGTATGCAGTCGGCAGTGCGAGATGTTTTCTGTTGCTTTCAAATGAACGCTATTAAATTATATACTTATATTTCAATCCATCTTTTAACAACCTAAATCTCCTGAATGAAAGAAACGCTCTCTCCATAAATTTTACTTTATTTACAAAGTGACAGTCAATAATGGTTGGGAATGGGCACTCTAAACATTTTTTACAGATTATTCACCATCACAATCTAGGGGTCGTCAATTAATCACATTTCCATAACAAGAGTTTGAACATGTCACCCGAGTAAGAATACTGCCTCAGATTAAGTAAAATACTTTTACTTAAAATACGCGTGAATGCTCTTAAAATATTAACACAAGGATCAGTAAACTGATAACTGACTGAAATTTGAACAAATCAAAAAAAGAGCAATTAAGATGTGTTCCAGTCAGTTAACAGAAAATTAATTAAAGAAAGTACCCCAATATAATATAAGTACCTCCAGCAATTCATAACATCGAGTTGCAGCTGAGAAGAAATGAAGAGATTATCAATTAATCCATTTAATGCGAGCTATATTACTTCGTATTTAAATCATACCAGTAGTCATAGGCGCCATGACGTAAAAAAGTTACTTTATGAATCCTCTCATCGCTCGGAACTTATCATTATGCCCTCAAAAGAGCATCTCCAATGTATCGATGATTATCCAACATATTCATCAAACAAATTGTAAAGTCTATATGTTCAGACTCTAAGAGTTAATCAAATCAAGGAAAAGAAAAATTTTAAAGAGTCTCAACCGAAAGGGAACAAGACTTGTACATACTTATACTCACTTAGCTCACTTGGAAGCAAAATCGCACTTTGACTAAATGTGTCAGTAGGACTGTCAAACCCTAAATTGGATTATAAATTTATGTATTACATTATCTGCGCCGAATTGGAATGTTATTAATCAAGGTCTTCAGTATTTTAGGGTAAATTTTATGAACACCAGTTTATCAGTAAAAAAAAAAATCAATAAATGCAAAAAAATTTAAGCATCACACTCCGCATTCTTCTTTCTCAATTTCGAAAATATGAATGCCTTTCTCGAATTCAAAAATAAGAAGCTCGAAGACCGTTTCTATGATAAACTCGATTCGTACACCTCTCATATGATAGTTACTCACACACTGCTTGCCATTACTGCTCTACCGACTGGATTGGTAAACCAAGCCTTGAAGGCCGGGAGTTTTCTCGATCACATAAGCTGTGGAATGCAGTGGACGGGGTTTTTTATAGTTCTCCTGCTTATGGGGTTGCTCGCAAGAAGTTTCAGAACAAAACTTGCAAAATACAAAAGAATTTCAAGATGGGCGCTGGATCTATTCTATACTTGTCTATCAGCGTTTCTACTTTTTATTGGCTGGAACGCCATGACGCAAAACGCTCCACCACCGGTTCTGTATCTAGTTGGATGGTGGCACTGTCTTGTTTGCACAGCAACATTGTGTATTATCTCCAGATGGTACTTGAAGGCTATGGCTTTTTGTGCTGTCGTGATACGTATGGGATTAGGAGCTTATTTCGAGTATGACCGTCCGATATTCCTAAATTTAATGATTGGAATCACGCTTTTCATGTGCCTCAATTCCTACTTTCAAGAGAGAAGCGAAAAAAAGCGTTTCATCGAAAAATACAAGTTTGAAGTAGAAACAGCGATCTTTAAAGAGATTCTTCACCAAACCACTGAAGGAATCATCATTAGTGATCTTGAAGGAAAGATACAGTTTAAAAATCTGTCTGAAGGCAAATTTGGTTGGTGGGATGAAAACCACAGCTTTAGTGAGAACCTTGAGCAGATTGAAGTAGAACAACAAATAAATCTGCTGGAGCAAACCATGGATACAGTATTCAAAATTCTTGAAATTTGAAATAAAATTTATTGAATTAGGTACTGAATATTGGCGTAGATCCTAATGAGCCGACTAATTTTTCATATGTGCTTCAGAAGCTCGTCCAGGCTCTAAGACCTATGCCTCAGGGTATTTCAAGTCCTACTGACCATCAGATGCAGAATCTGATGATTGTCAATGCGAAGATTATGAATAAAGTCACTGAAGTCAACCAACTGCTTGAGATCAGAGTAATGTGGCTCATGTATCAAGAAGTGCCTTCACTCGCGCTGATTTTCACCGACATCACAGAGAGAAACCTCGTCGTCAAGCTACAGGATACGAATGACTACAAGAATAGACTCCTTGCTTCCGTTTCACATGAGCTAAGAACACCTCTCAATGCCAGCCTGAACTTCATTCAAGCATCTATCGAAGACCCTCAGATGCCACCTCACATCACTGAAGATTATCTCACTCCTTCTCTGACTTCTAGCTACCTGTTACTTCACCTAATCAATGACATCCTGGATTTCTCGCAAATGTCTGCAAATAAACTCAGACTCACGTTTGAAACTTGTGATGTGAAGAAGACTCTCGACAACTGCATCAATTTGATGAAAATGCAAGCGAGTAAGAAAGAACTCGAACTCGTACTCGAAGTTGATGTGAAAACGCCAAACTCCGAGTTCACTACTGACCATAATAGACTCAGACAAATTATCTTAAACTTGCTGAGTAATGCGGTGAAGTTTACATTGAAAGGAACGATCAAGATTAAAGCCACTCTCACTGATACGATGGAATATGGGAAAGTTCTTTCTGTTGAAGTTTCCGATACAGGCATCGGAATATCAGAAGAAGACCAGAAAAAGCTGTTCAAATCTTTCGAGAAGATCGACTTGGGGGAGAGAGCTTTCCTGAATTCAACAGGAATTGGCCTGGGATTGGTTATCTCAAGCAACCTTGTCCTGATGCTGGGTCCGGAGGAGAGAAATAACGGAATCCAGATAAAATCTCGAGTAAATGAAGGAACAACATTCTCCTTTTGGATTGTGAATAAGGAGCTAAACTACCCAAAAAGCAAGTTGGATGTATCATGCAGGTCGGAGAACTACGACATCCAGATGGATGAGCTTGCTTTAGCAAGAGATGCTTATCCCTTCGAAACTCAAGGGAATCTTATCACATCAGGGCCTCCAACGACAAGAAGGCACCTCTTCTCGCCAAAAGTATGTCCTGAAAGCAATAACCAACTCAGTACCACGCCATCTCAGCTCTGTACCTGTCCCCCATTTTTGATTGTCGATGATGACGTTTTCAACATTGCAGCTCTGTCGATGATACTCAAACAACTCGGACAAACTTGCAATACTGCTTACAATGGCCAGCAGGCCATTGAGAAAGTTTTTGAGAGGGAAAAGGTGAAATGTGGACCGGATTGTAAACAATACAAGATGATTTTCATGGATTACAGCATGCCAATCATGGATGGTTTTGAAGCTGCGCGTATATTAAAAGAGTATATGAGTGAGCATAAGCTACCTATGATAACAATAGTAGGGTGTACAGCGTTTGTACACGAAAAAGAATTAAAAAGAGGAATTGAAGCGGGAATGGACCGATACTGCACCAAACCATTGAATAAGGGCCAAATTAGTGCACTATTAAATTCAGTAAATGACTAGGTTTCATTTGAGAGATAAATAATTCTAAATTATTCATTTTTCTTGTTCTTTTTTGAGACCAATTTGATTCAGTCCTGAAATAATGTTAGTTATTGATTCGTTGGAATGTAAGGATTTATCGGTTATCGGTGTCCTTTGCTTTTCCTATAAATGCTTGTTGAAGTTTCAGACTGTATTTTTCCCTATATGTAATGTATAAGTCATTCTTTCTAAAATATTTAACTGAATTTCAGGACCCATTCATTTGCAGGCCTCGTTGAGCCCTTCAATTGCAAATAGAATTGAGGGAGGCTAGTAAGTTTGATTTGAAAACTCTTTAAAATTATCATGTTATCATCAACATCTTTTTCCAACAAGTTTTGCAGCAAGCATTCAAATATGTATATTTCAATCTAAGACTCTTTGGTGGTGTGATTGGATACAAAATTCATCTTATTCAACTGATATCAGGCCTTGCGAGAATTAGTTTGCTCAAGATTCCTCGGTCGAAATTAATCAGTTCTCAGTTAAATTATTTGAAAAGCCCTCGTCGAGCATTAAAAACAGCATTTTCTTGATTGTAGACGATGAATCGCTCCATGATACGGGGGGTCTATAGTGACATGGGCTCTTATTACTCGCGATTTGATGCTTATTTGAGCTCTCACTCTGAAATGAGATTTACCCTCTTCTACTTGATTTAACTACTATTTATCCCTCAACTCTCAAACTCGTAGCCGATTTCAATCTCCTCTCAACCTAAAATTCTTATAGTAAAGTTATGTTATTGCTACAGATGCTCTTATTATTTTTCAATGTTCCATGTTAGTACAAATTAGAGCAAAGAGTTCTCTAAGATCTCACAAGACAGATAAACCCTTGGATTAGTTATGTCTTTTCATAACATATGAACTTAAATTGTGAAAAAGGCAAGTCCAAGGGAAAAATACGGCGCTACCGAACGCATACGAATGTTAAATACTCAAATTATAATTACTTGCCAATGCTGGCACAGGGATCAGTAAATTAATTAACTGAACCAGAGAAGTATAAAAAATAGAGGCTGAGATTTATTTCTGTTCAGTGAGTGAATAAAGTATTTTCAAGCAAATACCCCCATTTATTGTATTTATTGTTGATCCATACTTGGTTTTGAGCTTCTGTCATCATCATATACTACAGATAAAGCAGCAAATAAGATGTCGCACAAGAATAATTTAATGTTTTTAGTCTCTTCATTGCATTTTTTAATTGAAAAACGGGAATGATGCTCATAGTTTTGCTGCGTCAGCCTATCCTGAGCTCTACTTACCAATATAGGAGAACCGAAAACTTTCACAGCAGCGGATCTGTGATAAACTGAGACTATTTTATCTCTGGCGAAAGCGCTTAGGAAAAAAAAATTTGAAAGAAGGTAGAACTGTTGAGATTAGAGGTCTGTGATGCAGAACTTTTATCCAATGATTTTACAAAATAACTCTTTTCTTACTGAAAAAAAAAATATTTTAAGAATTCAAATTGATCGTATGGTAATGAACGAGCCACCAAGCCGATCAGTTCAGCACAACGCTAAATTCTTTTTTGAAGAATATGGCTATCAGTGAGAGACTTACTATCTATGTCTTGAGCGAGAGGCTATGACTCCAACATAACATAGCCATAACGAATAATTAATGAGTTATCCCAAATCAAAATTTCAGAACAAATCGACCAGGAGTCACACTACTCATAACCATTTCTGACGAAATTTTATTTATAACATTTAATCAAACAAAAATTTTCATCACCATCTTCTTCGATATTCAATATGAATGTCTTTCTCGAATTCAAAAATAAGAAGCTTGAATGCAGCTTCTATGGGAACCTGGACTCTTACACCTCTCATATGATAATTACTCAGACACTACTTGCGATTGTTGCTTTACCGACTGCATTGATAAACCAAGCCATTAAAGCAGGCGGTATTATGAACCATATGAGATGTGCGATGGAGTGGCTGTCGTTTTTCCTTGTCTTGCTGCTCATGGCTATTCTTGCAAGAACGTTCAGAACAAAACTCGTGAAACACAAAAGGCTTGCAAGATGGGCGCTGGATCTATTCTATACAGCGATGTCTGGTTATTTATTTGTAATCGGCTGGGATGGAATGCTCCAAGAAGCTGACACAGCGGTACTGTATCTTATTGGATGGTGGCACTGTCTGATTTGTGCTGCAACTTTGTGTATCATCTCCAGATGGTATTTGAAGGGTATGGCTTTCTGTATTGTGGTTCTACGTATGGGAATTGGAGCGTATGTGAAGTTTGGCCATGTGATATTTCTAAACACAATGATTGGAATCTCCCTTTTTATGTGCCTCAATTCCTACTTCCAAGAGAGAAGCGAAAAACACCGTTTTATCGAAAAATACAAACTCGAAGTAGAAACAGTGATCTTCAAAGAGATTCTTCATCAAACGACAGAAGGTATTATTATTAGTGATCTTGAAAGAAAGATCCAGTTTCGAAATCTGTCAGATGAGAAATTTAGTTGGTGGGATGAAAGTCGTACTTTTTGTGAAAACCTTGAACAAATTGAGGTTGAACAGCAAATAAACCTCGCTGAACCGAACATGGACACAGTAAGCGAATTTATTCAAATTTGAAATAAAATTTAATGAATTAGGTACTGAATATTGAAGACGATCCCAAAGAGACAACCAATTTTGCTTCGATACTTGACAAACTGACCCATGCATTAAAGCTCAAGTCTCCGGCGTTACCAGATCAAACAGACCATCAGATGCAAAACTTGATGATTGTCAATGCGAAGATTATAAATAGGCATACTAATCTCAATCAGATGATAGAGGTCAGGGTTATGTACCTGATCTACCAAGAAGTCCCTTCTCTAGCGCTTATTTTCACGGATATCACAGAGAGGAACCTCATAACCAAACTACAGGACATCAATGACTATAAAAATCGACTTCTGGCCTCAGTTTCTCACGAGCTGAGAACGCCTCTCAACGCTAGCCTCAATCTCATTCAAGCGGCTCTAGAAGACCCTCAAATACCTGCTCATATTCGAGAAGATTATCTCACTCCTTCTCTAACCTCAAGCCAGCTTCTCCTGTTCCTTATTAATGACATCCTCGATTTCTCACAGATGTCTGCAAATAAACTCAGACTCGCGTTTGAAGCCTGCGATGTAAAGAAGACTCTTGACTATTGCGTCAATTTGATGAAAATGCAAGCGAGTAAGAAAGCACTCGACCTTTCACTTGAAGTTGAAGTGGAAACTCAGGACTCAGAATTCACTACTGATCATAATAGACTGAAGCAGATCGTCTTAAATTTGTTGAGCAACGCAGTTAAATTTACCTTGAAAGGGTCGATCAAGGTCAAAGCAACACTTTCTGAGACAGCGGAATATGGGAAAGTTCTTTCTGTTGAAGTTTCCGATACAGGCATCGGAATATCAGAAGAAGACCGGAAAAAGTTGTTTACGTCGTTTGAGAAGATCGACTTGGGGGAGAGGGCATTCCTGAACTCAACAGGCGTTGGTTTGGGGCTAGTTATTTCAAGAAATCTTGTGCTCTTGCTGGGTCCTGAGGAGAGAAATAATGGAATCCAGATAAAATCTCAAGTTAATCAAGGATCGACGTTCTCGTTTTGGGTTGTGAATAAAAAAGAAATCAATTGTCAGAAAAGCCAGCTAGATTTATCATACAAGTCTGAGGATTATGATAATCAAATGAACGAGCTTGTGCAAGAAAAAGATACTCACGCTTTCGAAACACAGGCAAATCTGATCGCTACTGAACGTCTGTCAACCAGGCGACATCTTATCTCCTCAAATCTATGTCTTCCTACGACTAACCACATCAGCATTAGATCATCTCAGCGTTGTCTCTGTCCTTCCTTCCTCATCGCTGATGATGATATTTTCAATATCGCTGCTTTGTCTACAATCCTAAAGCAACTTGGACAGACTTGCAATACAGCTTACAATGGCCAACAGGCCATTGAAAAAGTATTTGAGAGACAGAAAGTGAAATGCGGGCCGGATTGTAAACAATATAAGATAATTTTCATGGATTATAGCATGCCGATCATGGATGGCTTTGAGGCTTCTCGAAAACTCAAAGATTTGATGAAAAAGTGTGAGTTACCGATGATAACGATAATAGGATGTACGGCTTTTGTTCAAGAGGAAGAGCTCAAGCGAGGAATTGAAGCGGGAATGGATCGATGCTGCACTAAGCCATTGAGCAAAAACAAAATTAGTGCCATCCTAACTAAATTAAATGACTAAATTTTCCAGTATGAGTCTACCAACTAGAAGATGATGATAGTTACTTACCATTATAGTTTGTGTGGTGGCTCAATAAACAATTTGTTTGATATTAATGTAGTTGTAGCTACATGATCTTTCAACAATTAATTGAAGTTGCTGAGTTTTTCCAATAAACAAAGAGAGTGTGCCTAATTTATTAATAGTCGCGCCAACAACATTAGCTTCTTAGTCTTTATTTGTCCACAAATATATATTTTTCATTCGTTCATATTGAATTACAGTGAATCTTGTACAGAAATTATTGTATGCTTGATAATACAGATCAAATCAAACCCTGATTACTATCTTGCTTTAGCAAACTTGTTGGTTCGATTTGGATGCGCAACCTCCACAAGATGTAATGAATAGAGGTAATTTGAATTATAATTTGTCATTCCGTGGTAAAGCCAATTTGTGATCAGGTGCGCTTGGTGGCATTTCATGACCCTTCTAAATCCAGGCAGATTTATGATGACTACTTCCAAGGAACACACGCTCCCTTTTCAGCAGTCATTCGTCGAGAATGATGAAATTCATGTTGGATAGGTACCCCACACTGGCAATCTGATTTGTCTTCATCATTAAGGCGAAAGAATTATGCCACCTTCGAAATAATACACTTCCTAACTAAGAGGTGCATATTTTCGAGTTCTTTCTACATCCATTTAGGTCTGACGAAAAGTACTTGTTTCTGGGAGCGAAGATAACATAGCCCTTTATCAAACGTAGTTATTATTATCAAAAGGTAACTATGAGAAATTGCAAGGCTTTTTTCGATACTCTTCAAAGCTTAGAATAGAATTGGTTAAGTCTTTGTTAACACACAATAATACCTTGCCTCCCTTCTCATGAATTCGTTGAGCTTATAGGAAAAAGTATGATCGGAATTCGCGCATTCTGGCTACTCTATAATTGAATATTCCTTTGGATTTCCAATATACTGATTTCTTCCATAATTCCATTAGAAATCTCAAAAATTGTAGGATTTCCCACTCTCTCTCTCAGAAATAGACTGTGAATTTAATTTTTAGATCATAAGAACAAATATGATCAACAGGACTACCAAGCATACTGCATCCGCGATGCAGTTTCTTAATGACCATGAAGACAAGAGTTGTATCTATGCAGAATAGTTTTTACTTTTAACAATTCAATTTTTGTTTCCAATCTCTTCCAAGACCCTTTTTCTCTGAATTTATCGTTCTTATTTCTATGAAACAAGCTTTTCTCAACAAATATTCCAAACACTGCCCGCTATCAATGTCTAAATATTTCGTGCTTGGCTCATCTGGAAGTCAACGTAAGCACCGTAATTCTTATCAAAGAGGAAATACCTTAATTTTAATTGCTTGTTAGATATCGCAATAGAATTCAGATTTATATGACAGTTAAATAAACTTACACCGATAATTAAAAATTTGTAGGTGTTTTCTATTTAGTTTTTTTGGTAATTTTATTTCTTCTAAATTATGCTTCTATAAAAATCAAAAAGAATCGATAGTCTGAGAAGAGAGGGAAAAAAGAAACCAAATTTATTCAATTCTATTAGATTCTTGGATCATTGAATAGAGCTGTTTGCCATGCCGGTCTGAATTGAGTGGCTTATTGTCGACAGAAGAAGAAACCAAGAAATCTCATTCATAAATTGGACATAAAAGAAAGACATTCCCAGCAATGAGTCAGATTTAAGCTTAAAAAATCCAACATGTGATCACATTATTAGGATTCCGAGTCTGAAAACAGCCAAACATGCCCTCAAAGGTAGAGCTAGTTTGGATTGAATGTCTTGAACAACGATAAATCATTTGGTTCTATTGCTCTCTCAATTTCTGTACTTCTTCCTATACTATATTCGCCTCGACGTCTGAGGAGGAAGGGTGATAAATTTCATCGAGATCTAATCAATATTTTCCATTGTAGTAGTATTAGGTCTAACCTTTTACACGTACTTTAGATTCATGATCAACAATTCAAAGTTTTGCTTAAATCATTGATTCCTCTCAACACGTATCGCCGTAATAGCATCAATAATACAATCCTCTAGAACTGAACGATAGAGAGTAGAAAGTCTAAAAGAAGATTCGAGCCCCAGCTTCAATATATTTGATAGATATAAAATTGCAAAAGTTTCTGTATTCTCTTTAGAGATAAAGTCTAATTAGATAGCTCCTTGAGGGAATAAAGATATATTTTCAAAGATTATTTCCCAAAAAAAAACCTATTTGCGATACTGTTCATTAGGGTTTTTGTACTTCAATTATATTTTTGATAATTAATTCAATATACAATCATCAAAGCTCACAATATAATTTATAGAAAATAAACACACTTCATCAGTACCAATTTAAATCTCCATCAGCTGAAAAGATGAATATCTTTCTGAAATTCAAAAACAAAAAGATCGAGAGCCTATTCTACAACAATTTGGACTCTTACACAGCCCATATGATGATCACTCACACCTCGCTTTCAATTGCTGGCCTCCCGACTGTTTTGATAAACCAATACTTCCTGACTGAGAGAAATTGGATGAAACATTTCAAGCGCGGAATGCAATGGATTTCGTTCTTTACGGTATTGCTGCTTCTGGGCATATTAGCAAGGATTTTCAGATCAAGACTCGAAAAGCATAAAGCAATCGTAAGATGGGTCTTAGATCTCTTCTATACAGGACTATCAGGCTTCTTACTCGACATCGTCTGGGAGGCGATGAATCAACAAGGCGCGACTAACGTTCGATATATCGTTGGATGGGAGCATTGCCTGTTTTATTTGGTGACATTAAGCATCATTTCGAGATGGTACCTAAAGGTCGCTGCTTTCTCTGCGGTAATTATGCGGTTGGCAATTGGAGCTTATATCAATACGGGCCAGCTGGCTTTCATATCGACCATGTGTGGAATTATAGTATTTACAAGTCTAAACACATACTTTCAAGAGCGGAACGAAAAGAATCGCTTTATTGAAAAATACAAATTGCATACGGAAACATTGATTTTTAAGGAAGTCCTGAGCCAGATTACTGAAGGGATAATCATCAGCGACCTTGAAGGAAACATCCAATTCCGGAATTTATCAGACGGGAAATTTAGTTGGTGGGACGCAGCCCACACCTTTCAAGAAAACCTTGGACAAATCCAGGTGGAGCACCAGATAAACCTCCTCACGCAAAATTCTGATGCAGTAAGCAAAGCTTTGAAATATTAAAAATCTAAGAATAATTTAATGAAATAGGTGATACATATTGAGACAGAATCCAATGAGTTTACCACTTTTTCTGAGGTGTTTGAGAGGCTGACTCGTGCTTTGAAGTCAAACGAGCATTTCTTCGATCAATCTGACCATCAGATGCAGAATCTGATGATTGCGAATGCAAGAGTTACAAATAAAGCGACAAATCTCAACCAAATGCTGGAGATAAGGGTCATGTGGCTTATCTATCAAGAAATGCCTTCGCTCGCGCTTATCTTCACTGATATCACGGAGAGAAACCTCGTCGTTCAATTACAAGATACGAACGACTACAAAAATCGACTTTTGGCTTCTGTTTCTCATGAATTGAGAACGCCTCTCAATGCCAGTCTTAATTTCATCCAAGCGGCCATTGAAGATCCTCAGATACCTATCCACATAAGCGAGGATTTTCTGGCACCTTCTCTTACTTCCAATCAGCTGTTATTGCATCTTATCAATGATATTCTCGATTTCTCGCAGATGTCTGCAAATAAGCTGAGACTTACCTATGAGAAATGTGACGTGGGGAAGACACTCGGTGACTGTGTCAATTTGATGAAATTGCAAGCGAGCAAGAAAGGGCTCGAGCTCTTGCTCGAATTTGATTGTGAAACGTTAGATTCTGAGTTTATTACTGATCATACTAGACTCAAACAGATTATTCTAAACTTGCTGAGCAACGCCGTCAAATTTACCTTGCATGGAATGATTAAAGTGAAAGCAGTCCTCTCGAATTCGATGGAAAAAGGGAAGATTTTAAAGGTGGAAGTTTCCGATACAGGCATTGGAATATCAGAAGAAAATCAAAAAAAGCTGTTTAAATCTTTCGAGAAGGTTGATCTTGGAGAACAAGCTTTTCTGAACTCAACCGGAGTCGGGTTAGGATTGGTGATTTCAAGCAATCTTGTGTTGATGCTGGGTCCTGAGGAGAAAAATAATGGAATTAAAATAAAATCTCGAGAGAATGAAGGGACAACATTCTCCTTCTGGATCGTGAATAAAGAGCTTAGCTCAAAGAGTAAATTGGATATCTCATACAGGTCCGAGAATTATAATAACCAAATGGATGAGCTCGATGTGCAAAGAGATACCCAACTCTTTGAAACTCAGGGTAACCTTATCTCCTTGGGGTCTCCGTCAACAAGACGCCGCTTTCTCCCAGTTAAGATGCATCCTCTCCTTAGTAACCATATCAGCCCTGGAATATCACAACGTTGTACGTGTCCCTCAGTTTTGATAGTTGATGATGATGTTTTCAACATTACAGCTCTGTCGATGATACTCAAGCAACTCGGGCAAACATGCGACCGTGCCTACAATGGCCAGCAGGCCATTGAAAAAATCTTCGAGAGACAAGAGGTGAAATGTGGACCTAGTTGTCAACAATACAAGTTAATTTTCATGGATTATAGCATGCCAATTATGGACGGATTTGAAGCGACCCGAAAGTTAAAAGAGCTCATGAGCAGCTGGGAGTTACCATTGATAACTATCATTGGTTGTACTGCTTTTGTGCAAGAGAAAGAGTTAAAGCGCGGAATCGAGGCAGGAATGGATGGCTATTGCATCAAGCCTCTCAACAAATGCAAAATCGGCGCAATTCTAACCAAATTAGCACATTAATAAGAGAGAAGCAATCAGCACAGATAAATTATCATTATGTGGTGATTTGAATATCTCATTTAATTCTCATGTAATTACACATGTATTTCGTTGTTGTGATCTACATAATGCCAGAGATTTTTGATGAAATTGACTATTTTAAATCTTTTTCATACATTTCTTAGTTTTTTTGAGTGCATATCAATTCAATCAAGAAAGTTTTGTACACAACAAAGAAAAATCGATCTGATCAAGTCAAACTTCTAAGAGCTCCTAATTTTGACAGATTCTACACTCTCATCCGAATCTATGAGACTCTTTTGAGAGATTTGGATCTATAGATGAGAATTTTTAAAGTTTGTTTTGAGGCATTTCCCATGACAATAGCAACTCCTCAAAATTACAACTCGAATATAACCTGTCATTTAAATTAAATTCTGAGAACGCCTATTCAATTCGATGCTTCTGAAGGAACTCCAGTCTTACAGTCTTGATTAATAAATTAAATAAAAGCAAAGAATTATCGACAATTCATGAATCGTCTGCTGACATTCAAGCACAAACCTTACGAGAACGCTTACAACAAAGATTTAGAGGCTTACACCTCTCATGTGATTCGATCACATCTACTAATCGCACTAATCGTCTTGCCTTTTCTTCCAATTAAACAATATTGGAATATCCGAAAATACTCTAACCTTCGTGACGGTCTCCGGGATTCTCTGATACTTTTATTCTTTTATCTGATAGTTCTCGTGATAAACTTAGTCGTTCGAAAGTTTCGTACCTACTGCGAACGTTTTACAGACAAGTTAATCTGGACGATGGACATGCTGCATGCTTTTCTATCTATATTCCTAAGCTTTGTGATAATCAGCGAGAGTAAAACCCATACTGATCCTCGAGAAAGATACCTGGACGGTTGGTGGACAGCGATTATTTGTGTAGCATTCTTTAGTACCATCTCCAACTGGTTTCTGCGTATTTCCGCTTACTCGACACTGATACTACGAAGTGGTTTACGTTTCTTTGTCACTCAAAATAATTACAGCGAATTGATTACCACGCTGCAAATTATTTTATTCCTTTCGTTGAAAACCTACTACGATGAAAGAAGAAAAAGAGAGTTTTTTATCGAAAAACAGGAATTAAGGGAAGAGTCGCAATTTCTGAAAGGGCTTCAGAGTAGGGTGAAAGTCGGGGTTGCTGCCTGTGATCTGAAAGGGAAAGTTGTGTTCAATAGTATGAGCCAGCAGATTCATCGGTGGTGGAGAAGCGACAGAAGCAATGAGCAAAATCTCAGCCAGATCACAATTACAAGGCGGAAGGAGACTTGGGATGACTTGACCGTGAGATTAGCAACAGTATCATAATCATCAGCAACTGTGCATTTAAACTTAATCTCTTTGATTACTAGATTGATCAGCCCGAAAACGATAGTCCCCTTCTTTTTGTTTTCGATGAACTTGCGAAAGAGTTCGCTCGAAGACAGGTGGACGCGACTACCAAGATACAAAAGAATGAATTTAGAAATATTGCGATCTTGGAAGGTAATGCGAAATGGGATGACTCTGACAGGAGCGGAGAACAGATCACTTGCCCTTTGGAAATAAAACTGGTTGGGACGGTCTTCAAAGGCGAATTGGTAGTCGTTTTGCTCTTTTCGGATATTAACGATCTAGCAATTCTCGAATATCACAAGAAAAAAACTGCTGAGCAGTCTAAATACTACTCACATTCTCTGCTCCATGTTCGATCGCTGCTAATAGCTAGCCGCTATATTACTCAATTGGCTAGCGAAGACAGAAGGGTTTCAAGACGTATAAAAGACGAGTATTTGATCCCAGCGGGCGCTTTAAACATACTGTTGATGAGTATAGTAAATGATTATACAGATTTCTATAGTATCGTGATGAACCGACTCAAATTGCTGATCAAAGCCAAGAGTGTGAGGAGAACCATTGATGATTGTGTGAAGTGGATGACTACGCATGTTCAGAGGAAGGAGCTGTATCTGAAAGTAGAATATCAGATAGAAACATCCACTGCGACCATTCGGACGGATCATGAACGACTCAGGCAAATTATATTGAATTTGTTAATAAACGCGATCAAATTAACCATCCACGGAGGAGTAACAATCTCGGTGAGACTCTTTAATAAAGAGCAAGAAGGGAAAATGCTTGAAGTGAGGGTCTCGGATACGGGCGTGGGATACTCTGGAGAGCAGAAAAGGAAAATAATGGATTTTTTAGAGAAGTTAGAACCTGAGGACCAGCAGAGTCGAGCTGCGGCAAATGGAATTGAGCTTGGATTGATTGTCTCGAATCATCTTGTGAAAGCGCTTGGGCCAGCCGATGAAGGAGGAGGTGGTGGGAAGGGGATGGTGATTGAGTCTGAGATTAATAAAGGGAACAAGTTTTCCTTTGTGATCGCAGACAAGGTTTTGGACGAGGATTCGATATTGAATTTAAGCGAAATTGATGGTCAAGCTGATGTCACAAGTGATGGAGAAGCTAACGTTGAGAGCTCTATAGAGGAAAGTGACGAATTATCCTTTTTGTAATAAGTCTCGAGACCGGAGTCATTCTTTGATAATATTTCCACGATGATATAATTCGGAAAAAAAGTACACCATTTCTAATCCATTGAACTATGGTTTCTATATATGAGTATAGTATTGAATGCTTATTGTACCCCATATATATTTGTATATCTCTCAATTCTTAATTAAATTCTCAGAAAAGTAAACATCCTTCTGAGAACAAAGTACAATCTCTTCTTTTACGGTGGAAACGGTTGATTTTGAATAAATAAACACATAAATATTCTGTTTTATGCAAATTACCTTATCAATCTCTAGAGTATCTGAGGAATTATAAATGTTATAACATTAACATATATTTAAACAGCAACTATCACATTCCAAGCATTTAAAGCACAATCCTCACACTATTAAAATTTGGAAAAACAGTCTCATTGGCCAGTCTTTATGTTCCAATTTAATCCGAAATCTCAGTCGAGCTTCGATTCATCGAGTTTTTCTTATTCGACTCAAATGGCTTTGTAGCTGACAAGTTCGTCAGATCTTTCAGCTTCTCGTTATCACTCAACGCAGAACGTGTGCTTGTTGAGCTCATTGGGCTCGACAACCTGTTTCGGGAGATACTTGACGTGAGCACAGAGCCACGTGTGAGCAGAATGTTCGCTGTTGGAACCGCACCGTTCAAGTTCATGGTACGCCTGTTGGATTTATTTTCAACCTTGAACTTCTCGTTCTCACGAAGAAGCGACTCCACTCTCTTCTCCAGTCTCGTGATCGTATCCTGCTGCTCGTTTCTCAAGTTGATCAGGCTGTCCTTTTCAGTCTGCCAAATCGCGCGCTCCTTCTCATGCTCGAAGATCAACGAGCATTTTCTTGCCTCGGATTCTTTGAATTTCTGGTCTAACTCTTCGATCTTTTCGCTCATTGCTTGCTTGTCTTTCTCGTACTGTCGCTGGAGCTCAAGCAATTTGGCATCCTTGGCTTCCTTTGATTTATCCAAATCCTTTCTGAGCTTCTTTTCATTCTCAGTGAGCTCGATCACCTTCTTTTCGTAATAAGTTTTTCCAAGTTTGCTTTGATCTCCAGATTTCTTATCATTGGCTAACTTGAGACTCTTCTCGAGTCTTCTCACCTTGCTTTCAAGGTCTTGCATCGCGACTCTATGGTTCTCATTCAATTCTTCGATCTGGCGTTGGTGGCGGGCTTCGATGGTAGCAAGCAGTGCGTTATCAGCGGTTGCTTTGCTCTCTTTATCAGAGTTTTTGAATTGCTGGATCTGCTGAATTGACAACTCAAAGTTCTTTTGAGCCTCGGCCAAATCGAGTTTGGCTTGGTTCTTTTGCTGCTCGAGGAAAGCAAACTTTCCTTCCCAAAGCGTCTTATCTCTTTCGTAGGTGGCCAACAGATCGTTATATTGCAGATCAAGTGCATTGTATTGCGTGCGAAGGGTCTCGCTGTCAGTATTCAGCTTAGCCTTGCATTCGTTGAGTTGTTCCTTGAGGTCATAGACTTGAGAGGAAAGACTTTGGTTTTCAGCATGAAGCTTCTTTTCAACTTCGGCTTTTTTGTTTTCGTTGGCAATCAACTTCTCATGTAAAACTGTCTTTTCCTTCTCCAGCTGAGAGAGCTGTCCGTTGTAAGTTGCTTCGATTTCTTTGAGCGATTTTTTGACACGTTCGTATTTGTTTTCTGCTGAACCAGCTTCATCCTTTGCTTTTTCCAGCTTCTCGTTGAGTTCTTGCATAAACTCTTGGCGTTGAGCTCCTATTAAATGCGTAAGTACGCTGAATAGATCGACGTTTGAGTTACTTAGCTTCTCTTCGTAATGTTCAACCATATCGTCAATTTGCTTTTGTTGCTCCTCGATCTTTTTGCTCAAAAATTCACTCTAAAAACACTTTTTAGCCAAATAGTCTCTTAAATAATGCTTACTTGTTGCTTGCTGAGTGCCAATTCTCTGCCGTATTCAACCTGTCTGCTGATATTATCCTCGTTAAGTTTCTGATTCCTAAAATTTGACCGGTTACAATCTTAACTCTGAAAACTATGATATTTACTTGAGTTTTAACTCCTCGAGCTTCTCATTCAAGGTCTTTTTATCCTCAGCCAATTGATTTCTTTCCTTGTCAAGCAAAGTCTCCTTTTTCTGCATAGCAGCTTTCTCTTGCTCTCTGTTCTTTTGGAACAGCGAGATCTCCTTCTCTTTCTTCAAGATCTCCATCGTCAGGTTTTCTATTTTGGTCATCAGCTTCGTTCTCTCGTCAGCAAAGTTCTTCATATGATTCTCCAATGAAGCAGAATTGCTATTCTGGAACTGGCTTATTGTGTCTCTTGTGTCCTGCAGATGCTTTTCCAGCGTATCAATGGACTGCTGCTTCAGAGATAGTTCCTGCTCATGCTGCTGTTCCAGCGCAGAGAGCTGGTATTCTCTCTCCCGCAGTTCGTCCCGAAGACTTTCAACTTCATCTTCATGATTTTGAAGTTCTTCTTTCATCTTAGTCTCATACTCTTCCAACTGAGCCGCCAGCTTTGATTCGTATTTCTCTTTCTCTTCATAAACGCGATTTTCAAGTTTTTCTTTCTCTTGTTTAAACAATTCCTTCAAGTCGTTAAGGTTCTTCTCAGATTGGCTTTGGAGATGAGTTATTTCCTGCTGGTATCTCTGATTCGCTGTTTCGAGTTTATTTTCGAGTTCTTTTCCGACTTTTGAGTACTTTTCTTCAGTTTCGCGAATCGCCTTGGCTTTTTCCTCTTCCGCTGCCCTCAACTGGTTATTTAACTTTTCCAGTTGCTCATCTTTCGCTTGAACGTCCTGTCTCAGAGCCTGTAATTCCTTTTCAATTTCAGAGTTTTCGGTCTGGATGCGACTTTCTAGTTTGCTGTTTTCCTCATTCAAAGCCTCGATTTGCTGGTTCAAACGTTTCTTGATGATGTTGAATTCATTCTCCATTCTCTGAATCTCGTTTTTGTGTGCTTCTTTAACTTCGTTGAGGACCTTCTCGTCAAGGTCTCCGCCCTTTTGAGACTCGAACATGCTGAGAGTGTTCTTATAAGCTTTCTTTGTTTCCGCGAGATGCGATCTGACCTCCTCGAGCTGGATTTCTAAGAATTCAACTTTTTGCACCAGAAGCGCTTTCTCTTTCTCCAAGCCTGATCTCACAGCTTTAAACTATAAAGAGAATTCATTATTATTTCTTTCTGGCTTAATAGAGAATTTTCATACGTTGTCTTCCTTTGTAAGCAACGTTTCTTCGAGTTTAGCGATTCTGCTTCTGAGGTCGTTCAAAGTTCCTTCATACTTCTCTCTCAATTCCTTATTTTCTTTGGAGAACATCTCTCTGTTCTCGGATAATTCCTTCTGAAGGTTCTCAATTGTTGCTTGGGCTTCTCCCAAAGCAGAGGAAGCATGGAGGTCGTTTGTTTCCCATCGTCTTCTTTCAAACTGAAGCTGCTGGTCACGATTTCTAACTTCGTTCTAGAGTTTTATTATTAGCTCTATGGTTCTCAAAGGAGAGTTCAGTTACTTCCATTTCAGAGATTTTGTCTTCGAGCTGCCTGATTTTCTGCTGCAGTCCTCGAGCAGTGCTTTCGTTCTTAGCACTCATCTCTTTCATTTGTACGCTGTGCTCCTTTTTCGTGTTTTTCAGCTCATTTGACAGATCCTAAAGTACCCAATTATGTTGAAAAACAGGTCAAAAACTCTATGATATTTACCTTTTCCTTAGCCGCCATCTCTTCGATTGACTTCTCATAATGTTCCACTTTCTGTAGAAGCAAGGCTCTCTCTTTCTTGAACTCAGATTCAACCAAGTATGACTTGGTTTGGTTCTCTTTCAGAGATTCTTCGTTGGAAATCATTCTGGCGCTCAACTCTTCAATTTGCTTAAGAAGCGCTTCTTTTTCCGCGGTTAGTTCCTTTCTCAGCTCCTCCTCAAATTTCAGTCTATCAGAGCCAATCCTCTCGATTTCCTCTTGTAACATGGCTTCTCGGCTTTCAAAATCAGCTCGCTCGGTTTCTAATTCCCTGAGTCTTTGCTGGAAATCTTCTCTTTCCTTAACATTGTCTCTTTTCAGCTCAGATAGCTGCTGTTCAAGGTTCTTTTGCAATTCTCTTTTTAAAATTATCGTGATGAGTTGATATTTAGCAGTATTTTGTTTTACTTCATGACTCCTTTTTGTAGATTTAGCTCATGTTGCAGCTGAGAAACAAAGTATTCAGCTCCTTCGCTAATCGCATTCTTTAAGAAATCTAGTATAATCGTCTTATGGTTTGGACCATTAGGACCATTTTCGAGGAAATAGGCATGGAAGCTCCTCAACTCTTTTTCATACTCAATGAAGGAATTGTAATCGTTTGATTTGAGCCTCTTGTGGATGTTCGCAAACTCTTTCGAAATAAACGCCTGACATACTCGCTGATAAATTATCATTGGTTTAGTCTTAATGATATAAGGAAGTTTACATTTGATTCTCTTTCGTTTTCTAGACGAATCGCTTGCTGTCTTGAGCGGATCTTATCCTTCAACATTCTTTCAAAGTCTTCTCTCGAGTCTCCGACAGCCTTCTCTCTAAACGTTTCCAATACTGCGATCTTCAACTCGTGACTATACTGGTCGAGCTCAGCCTCACTAACCGCGGTTCTCTCCTGAATAAACGACTTTATCTGCTTATCGTAGAGTTCGATGCTCTCCTCCAGCGCTTTACGACACTGCGATTCGCAGACATAACTCCAAGCGTTTTGAATGTTAGGCACCGAGCCGTTGTTAATCGCGTTCACGTAAGATTGAATCAAGCCGAGGAACATCTGCCCATCGAGCTTCTTGCCATCGATTTGCTTTGGCTTTATTTTCGTTAAAATGTGCTTTCGCAGCGTCATCATCTGTTCAACAAACTCCGGACGGAGTTGATCGAAATCCACAGTCTCGAGTTTCTGGAGGTTCTGCTCATCAAGCAATGGGCGAACCAGCGTGAAGCATTCTTTTTCAGGGAAAAAGGAGTTCAAAAGCCGTCTAATGCGGTTCTTGTGCTCGATTTGGTCGGAAAATCCGTGTTGTGGCTCTAGTGCTTTCTCCAAGTACTTTTTCGAAGAGATTTCTTCTCCGGCTGCGTCGACTAGCTGCAAAGTGAAATCTCTAACGACCCAAATGAACGTAGGGAAGTATTTAGCGTAATCTTCGGTGTCGACTTCCGCTGCGGAATTTGCGTTAATTTGGATGTTTTTGGTGAGGTTAACGACAAGAGAGAGATTTTCTATCGAGCTTTCGTCAATGCTGCCGACGCTGTTGTAGAGGAAGCATGAGCTGAGGAGGATTGACAGCGCGAAGATGCGAGAGTCGTGGGTAGAGTCCTGATCAAGAGCTCCGATTCCCTCAGAGTCAATGACTAAAATTTTGAGAGATTCTCCAGTGGCCGTGCGACCGAGGACAGGTTTTCCCCATATCCAAAGTCCCTTTGAGAGGATAATAGTAAGAATGGTGATGAGAGAGTGGTGTGGTTTACTTTTGTGCAAGGGTTGATGGTTGGGCCGACGCCGAATCCACCAGATCGGTTAAGGATCATGCGGTTAAGGAGGTAAGACTTTCCGGTTCTGTAAAGGCCGGCAACGCTGACGACTCCGACAGGACCACGGACAGATTTTAAGAAATCTTGGCCTTCATCGCTGATGGTGAATTCTAATCGTGATGAGTTTGTATGAAATAGGTGGGATAGTGTGTACTGTTTGTTTGAGGGTTGAGGGTGATGAGGGGAATCGCCTCGTCTCTGAAAGCTGCTGAACAAGTATCCATTTTTTAAAAAAATCAAATATTTTATATCTTTTGTATCACTCTGAGTTTTATCTAATTCGAATTCAAATTTGATTAGATAGGAGTTAGATTTTTCAATTTTTAATAGAATTAATTAACTGCTAACTCGTCCAAGTATCTGTGGATTTCGTTTTTCCTCTGGATCCCAGCGAGTTCTGTTGAGAATTGTCATGCTATTTGATTATTCAGATAGATTAGCGAGCTTTTTTGAACTGACTTCAATTGTCGAAACGAAATCATATGAAACGCTAATTTGTTCAAGATTTTAAGTTGTTTGACTTCATCCACGATGCATGCTTGAAATATTATCTTCATCCAAGGATTAGTTTCTCTCTAAACATTTGAGTTCGAAAAGCAAAGAAAAAAAATACAATCTATTGATATGCCGATGGCTCACTTAGGGTTACTCTATTCATGGATTATTAGAGACATTCTCCTAATCACAATATAAATATGCCATTCATAAGCCTTCATTGGGGGATTCTTTGTTGTGGAAAACGAAAAACCATGAAAACTATGACAAAATGTTCAATTATCGAGTTTTATTAACAAAAATTTCACAAGCTCTCTGAAATCACATAAAGAGTGTAATGAAGATTTAAATTCTTAACTTTCACGGGTGAAGACAATTGTGAGAGACAGCTCCCATAGAATATTTATCTTGAAGAAGTAATCAAAATTTTCAAATTATTTTAAATATCGTGTGTGGATATAAACGACTTCTTCCTCACATACCGAAAATCCAAATTGAAATTATTGATAATAATTGTTTCAACCTCCAGAGGAAACTTCACAAAATGATGGGAGTTTAAATTCTCATGATTTTGATATATTTATTAGATCCAAAGTTGAACCATGGCTTTTTTTTCCCCCTCAAAAAAGATTGTTTCACTATAAATGTGATACAATTAGCTGAAATCTCGTTTCAACTTTCATTTTCACAGTTAGATGCACAGGGTATTTTGCCTGATACTAATCCGACTACAATAATTTATCAATTTAAGGAGCTGAATTAGGATGAGTATTACGCGAAAATTTATTTTTTATAAAAATAAAAACTTAATAAATCCGCACCAAGATTCTCAAATGTCAATCAGCCACAGGTCTAACCTCAAAGACAGCGATCAATTTGAGAAATCCTCACCACTGCAAGATTCACGAACCTTTGGATATCTGAGTCCAAAGAGCTATTACAACAGCAACGACCTCAAAACCAGTCAGCTCCTCATGGACGCCAGAAACGCCAACCCTAACGACGAAAAGACTCTTGCTTTATTGCTTGAGCGCGTCGAGCTTCTCCACTCCGAGAACAAGAATCTTCATGACCTGATTTGCAGTTTTTCCAAAGATAAAGACTCTCTTCAGCAAAAAGACCTCATAATCCTTCAACTCGAAGCAAAACGTAAGGCCGCTGAGCTCGAGAGCCAAAAGCAGCTTCAATTAATCAATGAACTCCATCAAGACCTCGAAAACTGGAAACAACACTCGGTTAACAGTGAAAAGAGACTTGCTACAATGGGAGAGTCAGAAATGAAGCTCCAGAATCTTATGAACGATTATGAAAGACTCTTGACTGTTCTGAAGGCGAAAGAGGAAGATATACAGAGGCTTAACGCGACGATAGCTGAGAAAATCCAAGAGTTAAACTCTTACAGGTCTCAAAACATGAGCTCTGAGCTGAAAAGCAAGGAATTAGTCTCAGAAAACGAGAGACTTTCAAGACTTTTACAAGAGAAAGACAGAAGCATCGATGCGTTGAGAGGGGAAAGGGACCAACTTTTCCTTCGTCTCAAGAACTTCGAGGGTTTGGATGGTGAAATGGGAGTTTTGAGAAGGGAAAACCAGTTGCTTCAGGAAGACAATGAGAAATTTAATCACGTTCTCGCCTTGAAAATTCAAGAATTGGAAACACTGAAACTGAAGCACGCTCAATTGGAATCCAGCTACCAGGAAGTTAATGAGCTGAGACAAAGGCTTGAAGCCAAGGATCTCGAGCTAGCCAGAGCGTATGAGACGATCGCTGCCAAGGAAGAGCTCATCAATTCTCTGAAGAAGAAAGAAATTGAAAGAGCTGAAGAGCTGCATTCAAAGGCCGAACTTGAAGGGAAACTGAAACTTTTCCTCCGAGAGAATGAGAGACTTGAGAATGAATTGAGGCTGGTTTCAGCCCAATTCAACGAACTTAAGGTAAATAACGCTGACCTCGAGCTGAAGGTTGGATGCATCGTCCAGGATAACGAAAGAATGGAGAAGCTGGTTGAAGATTGGAAACTTCAAGCTGGTGAAAACACAGAACTAAAGGCAAAATTGGAGCAGATGGGCTCTGAAATCAGCCAGCTAACTCAGGATAAAGCGCGGTTAGAGCAACTAGTAACGGAATTGGGTCAGGTTAAAGAGGATCTAGAGAGAGAAGCATCAACGAATCAGGTTCTTCAGGATAAGATTGAGGTTGGAAGGATCCAAAATTCTCACTTGTTCGAGCGAATCGAGGAGTTAGAAAAAAATGTTGAGTTTTGGAAGATCCGCACCATCGAACTCGAGAAACAGCTTGCTGACGGCTCCGAGTTGGAAAGCAAGGTCAGAGTCGTCATCGATGAGAACAGCAGACTCGAGTTGATCATCGAGTCGAAGAACGCTGAGAACGCGCTGCTCCAACAAAGAATCGAAGGCTTGCAGAGCCAAGTGACTGAATCAGAACATTTAAAAGCGGCCCAGGCAAAATTAAATACTGATATTAGTACATTGAATACGCTCCTTGAGCAGAAAAAACAGAGAGAGGTTGAGCAATTGCGTCTGATCATTCGTGATCAAGAGATGAAGTTGATGGAAAGCATGGAACTTGGACGCAATGTGGAGCTCCTAAAGAGTGATAATCATCAACTTTCTACCCTGTTGAATGAAAAAATGAAGGATTGCGAAGCTCTGAAGGCCGATCTTAAAGAGTTAGAAAAACGAGACCTCGCTATCAATGATCTTCAGATGAGACTATCTCTGGCTACCAGCGAAAAAGAGAGACTTGCTGCGCAAGTGAAGGATCGCATAGCCGATCTGACCTCTCAGCAAGAGCGTATAATGTTCCTCGAGAGCGAGGTGGTCAAACTCAACGACCTCCAAAATAAGCTCACTCTCTTAGCCACAGAGAACCAACACCTCAATTTGATGTTATCTGAGCAACAAAAAGAGACATCTGCTCTAAAACTCGCGCATTCTGAGCACATCCATGATCTCCACTCCAAAGAGCTCGAACTCGACGCGATTAGATGCCAAATCGAAGAAGCAAAGAAGCAATTTGCTCATTTGAGTGAGCAAAACCAGCACCTTAATTTGATTCTTTCTGACAAAGCTGAAGAGGTTGCGAGCTTGAGAAACAGATACGAGGGCAATGAACACAGGCTTTTGGACACTGAGAGTATGAGAAAAACGCTTTCGATACTCTCTGAAGAAAATAACAAGTTGCGCAATAAAATAGAAGAATACGAAAGAAAATCTACGGTGGATATTGGCCACGTTGTCAGCGAAAATCAACGATTAAATGACTTGCTGACAAGGTATGTGAGAGAAAGCGAAACTTTACGCAAAGAGCTTGACGCTTCCAGACTCGCGAACTTGGACACGGTGAAGAAGGGGAATTTGTTTAGCCCGCAGAATGATAAGCAGAAACAATGGAGCGCCGAGAATACGATGGAGATCAGTCCTTGGATGAATAAAACCTATCGTTCAGAGCCTGTTATTCAGAACGCTGAGGAAAAGCTTCAAATCGTTGTGGATGAGAATGAAAGATTGAATAAACTTCTTCAAGAAGTGACTAAGGAGAAAGATTCCTGGAGAAGCAGATGCTTGGCTGGAGCTGAAGTTAAGACTGCAAATGCTTAATTTGTTGTTCTATGTCGCTTTATAAACGAATCATAGTAGCAAAAAAAGTAGTAAGTAAATCATAACAAATTTTAAGATTTGAACAGCATGAATGCAAATCCAAAAAGTAAAGCTGAGATGAAAAGAAAAATATTTATAAAAGAGGTGAGGAGAATGAAGCCCTATGAGTAAAAAAAGAGAAGCAGCAGAGCAGGTAAGTGAAAATGTTTAGTTCCTATGTTTTCAATTAGAAATTATTGTAAATATTTTTCTGACAACAGATCAGTATTTTAGAATGGCTAACTAAATTTCAAAAGTAAACTCATCTGTGCATTACTGCTTGGGACGATGTGTATAAGTATTTTAATAATACAATTCTTGGTTTATGAATATAGTTACTAGCAGTAATTTCATCAAAGACTGAGGCAGGATAATTTCATTCAATTGAAAAGTTCATTGAGATGGATTTTCAAATAATAAATAGTCTCAGTTACAAAAGATCCAACGTATAAGTGTGATAATTGTGAATTTAAATTAAATTTTCGAACAGTTGTCAATTCATCATTCGGAGTTATACCAATACAAATCAAAGCCAAATATAAGATCAATTTATATATTCCATAGCACAGCTGGAAAGCATAGCAAATTTCTTACTGCTCAACCAGTACAAATCTGATCAAAATATGAAACTTTTGTTACCGAATACCCGTATACACTCGTTTTGTATGAGAAAGTCAAATCTAAACAGGTTTCACGCGATAAATTATTCAATAATAAATTAAATTTTTTTCCATTTCAAAAAAATAATTACAAATATCTGAAAGACACAAAAATAAATATTGATCATCTCGATGCATTCATCATCTATGAAAATTTTCCTTGAAAATAGAAATAAGAATTATTAATATTTATTCTCCCTTTGGAAATTGAGAAAGGGACCCAGTTGAAATAGTAGAGAGAGAGACATATAAGTAAGTACATTTGAGCTTTTAGTGATCAATGCAAACGCAGATCAATTCTTGGTTATTATTTCTTTCAAACAAGATACTGCTTTATGAAAGTAAGTCTGTGTTCGCTGCAAACAAAGTTTAGGTGCATTTCATTTCTCTTGGGAAATTCAATATATGATTGAAATTTCATGTACTAAGCAAATTAGCTATGGAAGAATTAGTTATAATACATATAAGAACACGATAATCAGATTCTTCAAAGAAATATCATCTCTTTCGAGCATATTGTAAATTAATAGCAATAAATTCAATATGTACACCCTAGCTATATTAATTTATACCATTTTTCTGGACTCGCTTTCAAGAGTTTCTTCTTCACAGTTCGCCAGCATCGTTTCAAGATTGATTTTGGTAAATGACTCGCAATCCAAAGTTAATATTTGTAATTTTGGATTTGACTATTTGCAATCTGTTTTTGCGTTCATGATGTTTCTGAGCTTCTCAATGATATTCAATTTCTTTAAGTAGAGTCTCGAAAGGACTCGGATTTAAGTGGAAATCCAGATGACTACTTGTTGGAGTTGGGTCATACTGAGAGCAATTAGATAAATCATGATAACTATCATTGAAAAGGACTGGTTCAGAGCCGTCAAAATGTGAGCATTGTCCTCTGAGATAGGCGTCTCTGCTCTGTCTTGGCAATTATAACCCTTAGCGAAAGCCGGTGTGGCAAGAGAGAGGGCAAAAAATGTCAAGAAGATAAAAGATTTCATAATTCTTGTATAATTTGAATTGATTAAATAAATCACTGAATTAAGATACTTTGTTTTGTGTTCATTATTGTTAGTTCCAAAAGAAGTCAAATTATTTCGATTCTAAATCCTTCTCTAATAATTGAATCTAAAAATACTGGTACACACGACTAAAAAAGAGAAAGGAAACTTTTGAATATTCCAAGGTGCTTCCTGGTTTTTTATTCATTTTATTAAATATCAGTCTATGAATTTTTTGACTTAATCAATGAACCAAATTTCCGTGTTGAAAAGTATGAGTTCGCTACCAGGTATTTCAACTCTAATTTGCCCAGATATTTTCAGTTTCTGTTAGTGAGCATATTTGTTTCATTTTCCTAGAGGTTAATCTCGATTGTTTTTTCTTTATTTTCCATTAAAAAAAGCGATTTGGTCATCAGACAACATGTTTTTCAAAAGAGAAGCTTTGGTTCACTTTGCCATTACATGAATTAATTACGTCAACATTCCACATAGCAAAAGGAGAGCGCACTTCAAATACAAACATTTATACTTTGAGCCAACTGAAACTTTTCCCTTTAATGATGGCTCTTGCCAGCGGCCTCAACAGCTTTTTCCTCCTTTTTGCTTTTGGCCACTGCCCAAATTAAAATATAGATTTTAATAGCCGTCTTGATCACCCAATACGCAATAAAGATAGGCAACGCTCCTACAATTCAAAATTTGTTATTAACCACTCCAATATTCGAAGGTCAGATTACTTGAGGTCAACAACTTAATAGCTGCCTTTGATGTTTTCAGTCTTTGCTCATAATTATTTCTCACAGTTATGTTTACAATTCGAGCTCCAGGGAATTCTTTGTAAAGCACTGACTCATAGCTTCCAAGCTGGTCCGCCAACCTAAAACACATATCGCTCAATGGAAATTCATTAATCGCAGCCTACCCCAGTTGGTGTGCTTTCGTGCCTGTCCAAAGGTTTCTGAGAACCTCCTCGTGGCTCGTGCTGCCTTCCCCGAGCTTTTTGCCTCGGTATTTTTCAACTTGTTTGTAAAGTTGCTCATCCATATCTTTTACGACATCTTTCAGAAGATTCTTTGCAGGCTCGCTGATTTCGTCTTTGTAAGGACTCACTTTTTTTGTGAGCAAATCGCTATGAGAGATTATTATATCCGGTGAGATTCTCGGGAAAGTTACTCGCTTGAGTAGAAAGTTCTGTATCTGAGCCCATATCTCTCCAAAAATTTATTAACTCCCATCCATTGGCTCGAAACGCCAACATTACCAACCATCGTCGTTGAGTCTACATAGACTTTATCGCCTGAAAAGTAAGAAAAACGCGTTGTTTGAAATGAAGATGGGTTGTTGAGGGTACCTGAGGCTAGGATGCAGTATCCAGTGGAAGTAACGGTATGCTCACCAAAGGTGTACAATTTTAAATGATGCTCATGGCAAAATGATTGCAATTTATCGATAATGAGTTCGGTTTGAGTGGGAGAACCGCCTTGAATATGTTGTGAGATGGGAAGTGGGAGGTGTGGTCTTACCATGGGAGTTGACCACGACGACGAGGGCCTTAGATCTGTTTGGGTTTACGCGCTCCAAGCTCTTTGAGACCAAAACAGTCCTGGAAACTCATAGTAAGAGAATAGTGGGACTGGATTACTGGGCGTTGTCGATAACTCCGTTGATCTTTATCATTGGAACCAATGGCTTGAGAAGGAGCCTTTGAAGTGTCCCCAGGTTCATGGTGTGAAATAGATAGTGTGTATCTTAATCAAAATATATATAAAATCTCTTGATTAGATACAAAAAGAAAAAACAGTATGAGCATATCGAAACTAATATTAATGTGAGGCACATATTTTTCATATATTCAGGAGAAGCATAGTAGAGAATTTCGTAATGGATATTTTAGAGATTGGTTTAGTTATTATGAAGCTAGGGTCTAATTGACGAGTTCAACAGTTAATTTAAATTCGTTGTCTTTCGAGATATTGTTTAAGCTAATTGAATAATTCAAAGTTGGTTGATTCGAACTTAATTTTATGTAAATATCTTTGTGCTTTGTGTGCATTTGAAATCTTTTCAAAATATTAAGTGATTATTTTTGTTTTTGTTTGCTTTGTTTTGTACGAACTCAATCTTTTGATGTAAGTTAAAAAAGTTACGCAGAATTTCCATATCTTCATATTTAAGTACTCGATCCCAGAAATCCCGTTTCTTGAATCTAATAATACGAAACTATCACATCCAAAGACCAATTACAAGGCAACTGTACCGTTTCCCATGAATATTTTGCATTTCAATCAATTGTCTACAGCATTACCATCCAAGTTCATTTTTTCTTTCGTTTTTCAAAATAATAAATTATAAGAAAATGAATTTGTTTAATTATTTAGCTCCCAAAAAAAAGTATAAATAGCAACTAATTAAAAAATTAGAATTCATAGCACTTAATTTCATTAAATATTATACAATTCGATAGCAATCCTCTTTGTTCGATATGTGAAAATCAATACTTTGCAGTAGTAGTTATCGCCCAGTAGACTTCAAAAGAGTGTTCAACATGAGTCTCTCGCTACTCTTTTGTTCATCGGAGCATATCATTCATTGACTCTCTACTACCTCTTAGTAAATTCTTCGAATGTAATTTGCTGAATTGGAAGACCTTGGCTCCAAGATCTTGCTGCTATGGCTTTGATTACCTGAGATGGTTGTTGATCCTGCTATGAGAAAATTATCTGTAAGAATGAGAGGGTGACAAGTAATAACAGAAATAGAATAATCGAATATCTCATTAAAGATGAATTCCCTCAAGCCAAAACTGCCAGACTTTTTATAGGCCAATAGTTCACCGATCTCACCAAGAATTACTAATTAAAGAAAGATCGCCTGCTTTTCTTGATGTAATTTAAAAGGGGCAGTGAGGTAATATGCTTAGTATTGAAAGGTTTGCTCTGTTAAATGCTTTGCGTAGTCTCCCTAACACTGTAAATGCAAGCTAATTAAGCTATGTTAGTTTTAATTCTTTTAGAGACAACTCAAACGGAGACAAAACGAGAAACAATAAAGTAGAAATTAAAAAAGTTTCTATTCGAGAACAGAATTTTCGAGGAAGCTCCGATTTCTGATTCAATACGAATTTTGAATAATTATAATACCGAGCTAAAGAGAAAAAAATTTAATTTTACAAGCCAATAACAATTCGGAA
>ENA-UOUE01000251-UOUE01000251.1-compost-metagenome-genome-assembly--contig:-NODE-251-length-45288-cov-8.458672_pt1 | contig 45288 bp, 34 predicted proteins | sample MGYA00238146_ERZ747223 | MGnify/ENA primary metagenome ERZ747223 (study PRJEB28781, sample SAMN06268865) | compost metagenome | isolation source: single cell | place: USA: California, Emeryville, Joint...
AAGCCCACGCGATGTTTGCTTTCTTTCAGAAACCTGATCTCACTTTTTTCTCACGTAGAATAGACCTTCTGACTTGATTTTGCCATATTTTCGAGCAGCTCGAAGCTCGAAATGACCCTTTTAAACGAGATATCGAAGGTTGTTGGGCTGTTATCTCACCTTTTACTCATGAGCATGTTTCATATTTATACTTTGATAAAGAACGCGACGGTTTTTATTGAGAGGCTATCCGACGCGATAATTGGTGACCAATTGAACAAAGGCCATTTCCAACATCCTTAGATACATTTTTCTATTCACACAATTCGCACCCTGTTAAACACAACTTAGAAATGCTGATAGTATTATTATACAAGAAACCAAGACTTGAGTTTGCTGGCTTAAAGGTTTAAATAGCTAATGAACCATATAATGATCGTCTTCCTATGAAAAACGTCCTAAGTATTGAATTCTTCACGCGATAATACAAGTCCTTGAGCAAGAACTCCATATTCTCAACTTTTCTATTAACCTCAAATATAAATTAGAAGTTAGAAGTAAAGGACCAAATCCACTTGGTCTAAGCATCTATCTTCTATATCCAGTACTAATTAGACCGAGCCCATATTAAATCATCCTTTACGGGCCCAAACGGAAATTATCAAACTCATGAAGAGTTCCAAATTCGCAAAAATTCGAAAATCATAAAAATCCCACAAACAGACTATATCATATATCCTTCGCGCTAGAGCTCCGACTTTCAAAAGAAGCATAAAATGGAATATTATTAGTTATTTACTTCTACTGAAGCATCACACGACCAGTTTCAGTATCAAATCACACTCTTCTCGTATATACTGAGAATTTCAAATTTTTCAAAAAGATTCCTTTCCAGTAACAAAATTTTGAAATTACTGATTCTATCCTATATAAGAAATGAAAGAGACAGCCGATAGAATAAAATTCAGAAAAAACCATTCAAAATACTATGGAAAACCCCACAACCGTGGACCAGCCTTTAATGTTCACAGAGCACAAAGAAGATCGTGTGCACCGTGGATCTAACCTCTCAGACTCCGAAAAATATTACGATCTAGAGAAAGTTATCAAAGAAAGCGAAACATCCGGAAAGAAAGTCGTTCTACGATTAATATCCGTCTCTGCTGTCTGCATATTATTCATGTCTGCAGAGATCGTTGGTGGTATTTTAGCCAATTCATTGGCGATTATGACAGACGCTGGACATTTATTCTCAGATTTCTTCGGATTTTTGGTCTCGATTATCTCGCTTTGGATCGGCAGGAGACCTGCAACGCGATCGCTTTCTTACGGATACGCGAGAGCCGAAGTCATCGGTGCACTATGCAGCGTCGTTATCATTTGGGGCTTAGCGGCGTTGTTTATTTACGAAGGTGTGGAGAAAATCCTGAACCCGCGTCCTGTTGATGGGAAGATCATGTTTATCACGGCTTGTTTTGGATTAGGTTGCAATTTGGTCATGATGAAAATCCTTCACAGTCATGGTCACGATCATGGCCACGACCATGGGAATGGTCACGATCATGAGCATGAGCATGCACACAAGACTGAGCATAAGCATGACCATCAGCACGAGCATGAAAGCCATTCTCATTCTCATCCTCATAAGCATGACCATCAACGAGGGAAATATCCAGGCTCTGCAAGGTCCGGCTCTTCAAAATGTGAATTAGACAATGAGATTATTATGCCAAAAACAAAGGAGACACTGGTAAGCCTTCGTGAAAGGGTCTTCATTTGAACTAATATCCTTTCCTTATTTTAAGCCATCGCTGGGAGATCTCGAAAATAAACAAGAAGAAGTGATCATGGTTAGTAAAGAAGACCAGCAGGTGGTTGAGAGCTTGCAAGAAATTCAAAATCTACCGAAAAACGGGACAGTTGACAAGAAGAGCAAGAAGAAGGTGAAAGCTGAGGCAGCAGACTCAAAGCAAAGAACTCGAAGTCTCTCTCAGGCTGATGTCCATGAAAACGTCAACCTGCGAGCCGCTTTCATTCATATCCTCGGTAATTATGTCATAACACCCACACTGACCATCCCATATAGGCGATATCGTTCAAAGCATAGGCGTTATTATTGCGAGCGTGATCATTTGGGTTAAGCCTGACTGGCACCTTGCCGATCCGATCTGCACGTTTATTTTCTCGATCATTTCATTGTTCACGACATTCCGAGTGCTCGGGTTCTGTATCAAAATTTTAATGGAAGGCAGTCCCCACGAACTCGATCATGAGGCGTTTGAAGCCGGACTCTACACCGTCGTTGGAGTTGTAGATGTCCATGATCTGCACGTTTGGTTGCTCAGTGCAGGAAAGCCAGCGATGTCTGCGCATCTGGTCTCGACTGATCCTGATGAAACGTTGAAGCATGCGACGAGATACGTGAGGAAGTTCGGAATATTCCACTCTACGCTTCAAGTGGAGAGGGTTAACACTCATGGCAGAGATATCAAGATTGCATGCGCTCATAATGTACATCAATAATTAGTAATGATAAGAGGGTAATGCGTTGAGTTTTTTGCTCGCTCTCTAGAGCTAATTAATTGATTGGAAAAAAGACTGAGCATTATTATTGTTATGAGAATGTGAAATTATTTGGAAATTTGTGACTTTATAGGTATATGTATGCAAAGTAACAAATATGGTTACTTGGATGAGGGTTCGTTCTGAAAGAAACTTTAAATTGAGGAGAAAATTGAAGTATTTGTTGCTAATTAAATTTTGATAGACGCTCAACACGTTAGATCGATTATTGCATCTACGCCCCAAAAAATTTCAATTTTCGCTAACGAGCAAAAACAAAATAATTAGTGATATCATTGTATGTTATGCAAGAGAGTCTCAACCTTAGCACTTGACCCGTTCGATTCGTATTTTCCAATTAATTCTTCTCCGAGACTTATATTCGCAGCGTGCTTCGATGAAGTTGAGCTTCTCTCGCCTTTCATGCACCATCGACGGCAGAGATCTTTGAAGCCGATTAACGTCCTCCTAGAGACTCCATAAACAATCGCGTTGATAAACCCTTGGCAGAGGACAATTACTTCAATTAACACAGCCAAATTATTATTCGTAATGGTTGTGCCTGCTTGCAGTAGCAGCAAGCCTAATTGCAACGGTACCCAACAGATGATGAGAGCTCCAGGGTATTTCAATATCACCAGCCATCGATAGAAGTCCCCTCCACCGAAGATCCGGTTCAGACCTTTGATCGAATGAACTGAAAAATAAATACTCAGTATGACTGCGAGTATGAAATGAACGTTGACTCCGATGAACGCGCTGAGATCAAACTTCCCAATGTTGACTATATGCACGCAGGTATCTCCATCAGCATAGTAATAGACAAATCCCTGGTAGATGGCGAGAATAGAACTGCAAAGACTCGCAATAAGCGTTATCAAGACATAGTATTTCATATTTTTGTGTATGCGTGTATTATGCTCGTTTTTAATGAGGTCGCGGCAAGCATGAGTAAAACACACTGCCCAAGTGAACGAGGCATTAACTCCGATCTGGCTGGCAAGGAGGAAACCCTGGCATAAGGCTTGATTGAGGTTATGGATGTATCTCAGAGAGAAGATGGAGCCTGTGAAGACCAAATCGCAGATTGATATGCCTAAAATCATAGTGGTGAGTGGTGTTCTCGGAATTCGTAAAATGTAGACTGTGAAGAAAATGAAACCGATGCCAAGCGCAGTGAGAGTAAAGGAGATTGTGTATAGACCGCTCTTGAAAGTCAAGCAAACGCAGTTTTCAAGAGGTGTTATTGAGCCGCAGCATTTGTCTAAATCGGTTTCGCTCATCAGATTATTTGATAAAATTTCCTTAGTATTTCCTATTTAGAATAAAATCATTAATTGAATCATTAAGGTGGCAAAAGATAAATTGAAATTTCAACATTGTGGCAGCTTGCAGACAATAAAAGCAAGGAAAAGGATTTGTTGAATGATTGATTCTGTTGGACGTCGTGAGAGTAACTATAATGAATTTGGCTTGAAAAATGATATAATCTTCTCATAATCATCTTCTGAAGCTTTCAACACAGGGCATTGCTGAGAATTACAGTAAGTTTGTAGAGAAACTTTTGAAGTTCAGCGTGTTTTCTGACAATGCCTTGTTCCCAACGAAAATGAACTGTTATTCTTCCTTTGCTGTTTATTCATGAATAGGCTTACTGTGATTGATTGATATAGTTGTTAAGAACCGATTGCTCCATGCGATTCACTAGTAATTCTCTGAATACGGAGTCATAATGGTTCCTTTTGATACGAGATCTATGAGAAAAATTTCCCTTTCAACAAGTAATTAATTCCAAGCATGAGCGGAATTGAGCACACACACAAAGAAAGTGAAACCTATGAACACCGTATCCAATTATCCAAGAGAATACTCAAGAATCCCCATTATAAAGCACCTGCCATTCATCACAAACAAACTAGGACACCGCATTGAAATAGTTTGTTGATTTTCTCTTAAGTATAACGATTCATATTATGCCTTTAATTGTCATCCTTGGCCTTCATTGTATGGCATATCCAATAGTTTTATTTACTCTTCTTTAGGTCTATTATTCAGTACCAATCAGTTTGTATTCTCACAACCAAGACCAGGACCAAATAATTGGATTTCTCTATTCTACACTTGTAGTATCAAACTCTTAATTTTAGTGAAATAATTCATCTCTGCAATAAATTACCGTGAATAAAATTACCAAATCACTCTCCAAACCAAGAAATGCAAATATTCAACCACTTTATCTTCACAGTACCTGCATTATTGTGCATTTTCAAGCCCTGGGGCTGGGTTTTATTTTGGGTATGGCTGAACTCACTCATGCTTAATCTGGCATTACTTTCTTGGCGTCCTATCAACTTTTTCCGGTTTCCTCAAAGACCGAGTCTGACAGATTACCGAAGAATGATGGCTGGCTTCCCTTTCCGGACATTCACAGCGGTTGGGATCCTTTATACCTTCGTTAAATTCGCAGTTTTGTATAGCAGCGCTCCTCTATCCCAGAAATCCGTGCTCTATGACTTTCATTTCATCCTCAGCTTTTTCATGGCCTCGGCTACCTCTATCACAACTCTGAAAACCATCTACGTGATTTTGAAGACTCCTCGATTCAATATCCCCAGGCCGACACTCCTCAAAGCCTTTTACCTAATAATTTTCACCTACATTCTGATCTGCGCGCTGATTATCAATCATACCACTTCCTGCGAGATGTTCAAAGAAAAATTATCCTTTTTTAGCGTTTTTCTATTCGGAGGCGCGTTTTTCTGTCTACTTTTCCGCTTGGAGCGAACTACATGGAACTCACCGATATTCAACCCAAATCTCATACTAACCAAGATGCAAAGAGGACTATGCGCCGCCGGGTGCGTGTACTTTGGATTACTGTTGCCATACTCTATTTATTTGTATGGGAGACTTTCACAGCAACTCGTAAGAGGAGGAATAAAGTTCCAAGATTGCAGTTCTTACCCAACGATCAGCTTGCTCTATGTCGTAACGATATTTTGGCTCCTTGGACTCGGCCTGCTGGAGTCGTTTTTGGTGTTGCCGGTAATCTCGAAAAGATTGGCCAAGGAGTTTTGGCTCGATATAAAGAGGTATCTTAATGCGTTGAACTTGAGAATACAATTGTTGAGTCTCAGACTTCAGGTGAAAATGGGTGTAGAATTGGATAGTGAGAAAAGAGCGAGGCTCCAGCAGCTCGAGTTGCAAACGAGGATTAGTCCTTTAACGGGTTTTAACTATAATAACGTGCCGGAACATCTAATTAGAGGGGACGATTGCTCGATTTGCCTTGAAGAATTGCGCAGTCCAGCGCATAAAGTGGTTTATTGGAGGAAATGTTTGCACTTTTATCACGAAAAATGCTTGGCGGTGTGGACAAAGAATCATAGGAACTGTCCTCTTTGCAAGCAACCGATGTAAAGAGAGTGATTTGAGATGTAGGGAATGTATTGAATAAATGCACATCTGAGATATTACATGGATTGAGGAGTGTAAAAGAAGTTATGAAAATTTTTCATTGAGTTTCAATTTTTCAATCTTGCATGTTTAGACTGAAATGAAAATGTAATGTATTAGTTGTTTTGAGTCAATTTCTGTCTCTTGAAAATAAATAAATTCAAATCATTTCCAGGCTGGTGTTTGACTACTAATCTTAAATCATCGTTGTACTTTGTAAAATATTCCACATCAGCATTAATCTCATGAATTCATATCACCAAGAGCTTGGATTGTATTTTATTCATTTGTTTTTCATAGAAAGATATGTTCTTACACACTTAGAGGATATTTTTACATGTTCCACAACACTCTTTCGATTTTTTTTCAGAAAAACGGCGTTTTTGGTTTTGTGGACGAATTCCTCTGAAAGTTGAAAGTATCTTAGCTGCACGTACTGGTATTTTCCTTTAGCCCTGAGACTAATCTTTTATTAACTTCGATTTATTTCAATCTCGACTGTATCTGAAACATTCGAAAAGGAGAATCTTCTTTGTTCAGCTGCTCGAGCTCGAACAAATGAACTTTCTGAACAAATACTTCAGCCTGACAAATACAATGGCGAGAGGTGAAACGAATATTCGTCACAGCCATCGTCAGCCAGATTGCCAACGCCAGCAATCATTAGAAAACATATTATTCGCATCATACCAGCCTAAAGCGAAAGGAATCGGTTGCTACTTTCTTCGAAGGGAAGCGTCTTCCGAGTTAGAGTCTTCCAATTCCAATACAATATAGAATAGATGTTTCTCAGAAGTTTTCCTATGACAATTAGGATATTTTGGTAATTCCTCAGACTCTTAACAGATCTCCCTGACCCTAATGTTAAACCTACGCGATAATTTGGAAAAAGCGTGGATCTATTCTTGATGAACTACAATCCGCGCCTTTCCCGGCAGCTTCTCTGTCGAGCATTCCCATTTCAGACAATATACATACTCGGAAATCAGTTTGATGTTTGGAAAGGAACAAAAAAAGGGTACATTGGTAATAGGCAATTTTGGGATTTTTGCAGTTGCGAAATTAATATCTTCCCAGAAATTCCGGGTTGTGTTCTAAAGTTCGAACATGCAACTGATTCCTGAATTTGAATTAATTGTTCCGAGTGGTACTTTACGATTGAAAAATTATTAAATTTAATTGTGTTCTATCAAGCTGCTTTTACCCTAATAAGTACAAATCGGAATTATCTATCGTTTAAGAGACTTGCTGCGCCAGACTAAATCTGAGGATGTCAAATTATCATGCCAAACGTGAAATCCTAGTCTTTGTTATCCTTCAAATGTAGCAAATCCGGCATTTGAGGTCGTCCTAAGGCATGGTTAGAGTTGATAGATTGTTTTCGATAATGTTCTTCCGTTGCGGAGATTTTCTTTTCTTAAAAATCTCTTAGTGCTTTTTGGAAGGTTTCCATTGAACAGAAACGCAAAACCGATCTTAGTTTGATCTAATGGCCACTCACTATTTCGTTTGCTTTATAGTAGAACACTATTTTCAGCATAGGCTGCATTTGACTGCTATCATAGCAGAGAACCTTCCTTGAGGGCAAAGAAAAAAGAGGGAAGAGGATCAAAATTAAGTCGAGTACCCAATGGGAATTTAGAGTAGTCAATGTAGGTTTAGGAACTCCGCTTTTAATTCTATTAATGTCTATCTGCTTGACATGGAGAACATGCAAGGAGAAAAGACTACAGCCGTGAATTAGCAGGAAGCAGATTATGGGAAAGGGGCAGGATGGATCTGTGGGTTAATCGTTGATCGAAGAAAAATTAAGAGGAAGAAAATCTCTTAACTGCATGAACCCTTTAGTGTAATAGAACTTTCTAGATTTATATATTTGAAAACCGTAAAATCTTCATAAGATTATGTCGACTCGAATCGTTAAGATATGCTCTCTTGGAATTTAATCCGTTTGAACCAGTTTTTTCGAAGAAAAGATGGACGCTTTGAGAACAGAATTCTACTGGTATTTTCACATGTAATCTTGATAAAAAGAAACAAAAGAATAGAAAAATAAGGAGCATAGATTGCCGAGCTAAATGAATTCAAAAGTGCTAAATTTTTCGAGAACCATGAATAAGAATAACTTCTCAAATTTGTTAAATTTCCATTTAGCTTTGTTCGGAAAACACCCAGAAAACTATTTTCGTGAACATTATTCTTCTAATCATTTTGGAACAGCTCAAGATAATTTATCATCTGGTAGCCCCATCTCATGATGAAAATTTTGTGTTCTTTTTCTGCTCTTCTTGTCATAAGCAGAGTGCATACAGAAATTTCATTGTGAAAAACAGGGGAAAAATGTTAATGTCCAAATTGTTGAGTTATGTCGTTGCATATATCTCATTGTATTTCTAATTTTGAATAATGTTCTGCCATTTTTCAAAAATAAAGCTATAGTTCAAAACAAGATGCTTTCAGAGTGAAAACTCTAAAGGCGACCTTATCATGACCGGAAGAAGATTTGGTGTTCTTTTTTGGGCTTGCCAGCTAAAATGTACTTCTCAACGATCTATTCGAAGAGAACATATGCTGAATTTTCCATCGATTAATCTTCTGTCGGAAGAAATTAAATTAATAACGAAATTTTTTCAGCATCTATCAAAATACAGATAATTATAGATTTTGAATTATTTTTCCGCGAGGGGTCTAGAACATTCCATGAGTGCGTGCAAATAAGTAAAATATAGAATATTTTGGAATACTTCCAAATCAGGCTGTTCAATCCGGATTATAGATCATTCTACGAGCGAATTCGAGTTTCTATAAAAGATCTCGATCCCGAGGAACTATTCTACAACCATTAATTTCTTTCTTCCAATTCCAAAATGGAATGAGGAAGTAATGTGATCTTACCATTGATTCCCTCCAACCCGCAGATAACAGCCCAAAAACCTCCATCTTTGTACAACCTTCATCTGAGGCGCCTTCTAGCTTTGTTCCATCGGATTTGAATTGTATTTTACGTGTATTTTAAGTATTATCAGGGTGTTAGGGTTTATTTCTTTCTGGATGTATTATTAAACCTAATGCGTTTCGATTCCATCAATTCGAATTATCCAGAGAAAGAACTCTGAATTGATCTTCAATATTCTAATGAAAATTTTGAATGAACGAAAAATTAATTTGGCTACTGGAGTTAAATCAAAAGAAACATTTTTGGTTATCTGGAATTTTCAACTGGAACCAGACGCTGTATATCTAGATGACGCTGATATAAATAATAAAGCGAATATAATTCAAAGAAATCAGGCAAAATAAACGAGCTCACGTACCATGATCGACCAACTCAACCATTATGAAGCGCTTGGTGTCTCTCAAAATGCCACTCAAGCAGAAATCCGCTCTGCTTACAAAGCTCTTGTCTTAAAATTCCACCCAGTATATTCTCTACATTGTGTCTTATCTAACCGATACCCTTCAGGATAAAAACAGTGATAAAGAGACTGCTAATGTCATCTTTAACAGAGTTAGAGAGGCTTATGAGACTTTGAGTAATCAAGAGTCCCGAAACATGTACGACATGGCCTTGCTCATGAAATCGCTCATCAGTGATGACCAACTGAGCACGAGCGAAGAGACTGCGAGCACGGTCTTCGACGTAAACGAGAATTTATTCGAAAGCTTCACAGCGAATTTCGATTGTTTTAAAGACATTATTGAAGAGTATAGACCCCCTTGAATTTTTGAATATTAATTCGTTTTTTAAAAAAATAGTAAAGACACAAACGATGCTTTTATGTTCCGTCAGAGCGAAGATTTTAATTTCGAAGAGTATCAGGCGTTTAGAGACTTCATGAATAAAGTCGTCTTTGCGGAAGAAGAGGAACAAAGCACAGGGAAATTCTTCAATGAATGGAACTGTGAGAAAAAAGGCTCGAATTTAAACTCTCGAAGCCATAAAATATCAAAACCAGCTGAGCGAGCTAACAAGGTCAGGATTAACAAGAAGAACTAGCCGTAGGGTAGGAGTACACACTCTCTCTTGTTCTTGTGGGCGATGAAGCTGTGGATCAATTAAAACCGTGCTTATTAATCAATAATGAAAGCATCATAGTAAAATAATAACATACTATTGAAACCAAGGCGTCATGTCATGCAAAAGGATTCTTCCGAGGTTTGTATTATATTCTCGTATCCGGTTGATTATTTCTTATCTTTCAGTACTTGCAGGCTTTCTCTCTCTATCTTTTTTGTCCTATATATATCTGAATACAGCTATGTAAAGTAAGGGTTTTATCAGTATAGTATATATCACATGGTAAAACCTGTAATCTATATACGAGGCTTTATTTCCGATACATTGAACCAAATTTTTCTTCAGGTACGGCTGATTAGCAGTTTGTTAATTCGATTCGTTAAGTGAGTAGTATAATAGGAACCTCTTCTTACAATTTTTATGGGATATAGATTGAAGCCCTCTCTACTCTTTCATAAAAAGGCAGGGCTACTTAAGAGGTATGAGTGCAAAGTTAACTAGAAGGAAAGGAGGGAATTGAAAGCAGGTTTTGTATCAATTTGTTTACGAGGGTAAAACTCGTTTAGCTCTGATTTTAGACATTGTCTTATCAGAAAAAAAGTTATTATGAGAACAGCCAGTGAAGCAGGGCCCATCTTTTCCAACCGAAATATTGGAAAATTGACACGCATTGAACTCTCTTTTGGTTATTTCATGGAGTAAGCATAAAGTCCTTCATAGTTCCTTTGGGAAATAATATTGTTGGAATCAAATTTTCTGCTCCTTCTCATTTTGTACAGATTCAAGCGACAATAGACAGAAATTGAGTTCTAAATAGTTGCTCATAATGGAATCAAGCGATTCCTTACTTAATCATACCTTTCATCGAAAAGTGTCATAAGTAGGACATTTTGTGACTCAAGGCGAGCACTTATTGGAATTATTGATCAAAGAGAGTGCATTGTTGGAAAAAATCGTGCTTTTTAAAAGTTTTGCATTTTTCCTCCTCTCGCATGAACAATAATATAATATCCCTGAAGACCCTAGCTTGATCAAAAAATGGTTGAGAGATGGGCTCTCATATTTCCTAAAATGAGAGAGAACCTATATAAATAGAACACCCCATCCGTAAACACTTAGACACAAGAATGGTACCCTTTTCGGTTTTGAACCATTCATTCTAAATCATTGATAGGGAGGAGAAACAAGATGATATTAAACATTCTAAGTCGAGAAAGTATGGTCAAATCGATCTCACATCAATGATAGACAGCTATTTTCAGTTCAAACCTGTTCTTTAATTTTTATCCATTTGAATATTCGGTTTTGAGGGTTCTCATCAATTCAATCAATACTTCATTTCGAAAAATGATTGCTGCTGTTACTTCAGACAAAAGCTGAAGGAATTTGAAATTGTGGTGGATAACTGTGCATTCAAGGATCTGCAGAAAATTAAATATTTCTGACATTTGGAATTTTTATTTGAGGTTTCTTCGAAGGATAAACACCTTGAGAAAAAATAATTTGAATGAGGATGTTAATTATGACTCCTGTGTACAACAGAATTTACTCTGACCTGATCTAGTTATTTCAAAGCTATTCCCAAACTTCACCTTGAGAAAGCAATTAATTAACGTTATACTTTCAAAAGATTGAGATCCTCTAAAATTCCCGCTAAGTGAGTGATTAAGCCTAATAACTCCCTAACTTCTATTTCTGAGATAAAGAAAGGCATCCCTGGCCAAATAAGCACTTAATCTAAAGAATTTTAACTTCATAAGCTATGATTTGTTCTTAAACCTATCTATGCCTATTTGTAGGTATCCTATACTGAAGCGATTACCTTGGAATTGGATCGCATGGGATCGCAGCAACCAGGAAGAGAAAGGAGGCTTGTCTAATATGACAGCCAAAAGAAAGGAAGTAATCTATCTCTATAGCTTGATTCCGGGAAAGATCGACGCTTTGGCATCCAGGTCGGATGCTCACAGCTAAGAATGAACGAGTTAGATAGGTTGATCTAGCTCTATTTCATTTCTTTTTCAGTCTCCTCTAAGAGAGACGGCTTGAAGCGGAACTTGTAATCAGAGCCAGCTTTAGAGACAGATAATTTCCTTACGAATGGCTGTTTGTGGTCTCCTGTGCTTCTCTTGGCTAGTGGCCGCTCGGTCTCTCACGTCCTTTCATCTTCAAATTTCATCGGCGTTGCGGCTGTAGCCAGGAAAGTAATCCTGGCATTTAATTAAAAAATTATAAAAAACAGGAATAATCTCAGATTCAACTTCATTAAATTTATTTGATAAAATGCTCTTTCTTTTTTCCTCAATTTATACTCACTCGAATCGTTTTGCTGACCACAATTGAAATCATTCGCTAACTGCAGATGTCAGCAAGCGAGTAACACTATTCCAGTTAGAAAAGCCTCATTTACACAACTCTGATAGATCTCGTAGTGATGTACTTACCATCAGGACAGTAAAGCGAACTAGCAATGGTAGAGTAGAGTTTCCTTTAATTAACAAGTCTCTGAGGTAGCAATCCTCTGGAGAGCGACTATATATATGTTTGGCACTATAATTGATTAAATAGAATAAGTTTTCTCTGCCTAACCAGCAGATAATTGCTGTGCTAGGCTCAACGTCTGATATGAGGAGCATCCAGAGTGGTGTTCTCCCGCTATGATGTAATTTTTGCCTGCCAAAATGAGGTTAGGACTTCCTTAATATCTTAATTTATTTAAATAGAGCACTAATTCGGTCGCCCTTGCCTTTCGCAAGATTTTCTTGGCATACTAACTAGCGCAGGGCTCTTTTCCTGCAAGTCTAGAGCGGATTCTCTAAATCAGTTGGAATGTTCTGAAACACGTTATTGGAATAGCTGTGATTCGCTTAAATCCGAAGTTAGCCTTCTTATGGCAAGGGATATGACTCCTTAAGAGGTTTAATTTATTTTACTAAAGAAATATTGATTCCAAGCGGGGCTAGCCTTTCGTTTTCAAATTTTCTGGTGTTGCTAGAGAGTGCTACTGAGCTTCTATAATAGATCGAAGATTAAAGAGTCTCTAACTTCGAATAAATCGGCACGTTTCTGGTTATAAACTCAATTTATTTCAACGCACCAAATGAAATAGTTCTGGATCCCAGTGACCTCCAATCTATTGACTTACACCATTTCGAGTACTTACTTTTCTGGAGAGATGTATTGCCATTCTATGTGATGTATCTGCTTGAATTGCTCACCATCTCCGCTGGAGTATCCATTCTGTAAAGGTTCAAAACGCGTAGACTCGCTCTTAGAAATGGAGTAGGTAGGAGCAAAGGAAAATCAGAATGCTTTCCCTCCATTAATAATGTTAGAGATTTCAACTATTGTAAGCTTGCTGACGTTTCTTCGATGAGAGATCAAATCGAATAGAAACATCAGCTTCATTGTTTCTTTCTTTACTTTTCTCCCTTCGAAAGACCCCTCCTCTTTAGAGGGATATTTTCTGTCTTCACTCCGACCCAAATGCATCGTCACTTATCATTATGATTCATACTAACTCTAGAAAGAAGTAGAATTTATACATACGATTTTTGACTATTGAAAAAAAAGAGAAGCTTCTCTTGTAACTATGTTAACGAGATTTTGTTGCTGTGGAAACATTTTTCGAGTAGATTATGGTTTTTGAATTGCATTCTACAAGGACCGATTTTATATTTCAGCAGTTGAGACCTCTAAGAGAAGAATTTATTCTATTTGCGTCATCAAAACCGAGCGATGAAAAAAATTAATTGATCTCATTCTGCGTCAGCGAGATAGCTCTTTAATTTCGAATCTAATTTCTGGGTACATTTCACTTACTGAATGAACTGGAGGACACAATATGTTCACCAAAGCATTGTTGAGAAGGAGACTATCGCTGCGAATGGAGAAGCTATATTTAAGCGAGGCTGATGAACTACCGAATCGAACAGTCGATGAAATTTGCAAAGTGTTCAATAATGAACAAACAAAATTCTCTTATTTCCTACCATGAAGTTTCAGAATAGCTAAACAATATCATTAAAGATCTTCAAGAGATACACGAGAAGGAAAGAGGGAGCTTTTAAGCGGGTTTTGGGTGAAAGCGATTCATTTAAGAGGCAATGTACAAGTTTTTATATTATGAAAAGACAGCAAGGATAGGGTTCATCTCACATGAGTAGTGAGTAATGAATGCAAATTGAGTTGCTTAGAAATGTTGGTTGTAACGCATCCTTTTCCTCAAATAAATCCAGCTCACTGGATCAGTAAATAAAACTATTGCGATCAGTAGTACAAGGAAGCACAGTCTTTCTTGGTTTTTTTTTTTCAAGGTGAATGTGAGTTAATCAGCCTCTTTACTGATTTCACAACTGGGAAAAGAATACAAAGGCCTATTGATTCGCAAGAAAATCAAAATTAGTACAATCACTACTGAAATACTTCAAAGGTAGTCAGGAAATTCCAAAAAAATAATTTAAGACTTGGCATTAGAATTGATCAAACTATTTTGAATTGAAAATTTAGCTGTTAATTTGTAAAAACTAGAAACAAATCTTTCAAATTTGAATTTAAAATCAGCCCTTTTTTAACTGATCTCAAAGTACTATACCACCCAACGTTCTCGTTACAAGCCTGATCGATTCAGAAAGCACTCTAACTACTCATATTTCAGCTAAACCCTGTATTTTTAACAATTTTTTCTTGGACAGTAAATTGAATTCGAAAAATTCAAATGGAATCTTCGAGTTAAATTTTTATTATTTTCATAGTCGATAAGATATACATTTCATTTCTCATTTTAGCTCCATCTTTCACACCAACCACAATGCAAGCGATAGCCTTCGAATCAAAACAACTTTCCTACCCCAATATTTCAGACTACGCCCACTCGAACTCTGAATCTTCGGATGAATCCCAAAAAACTGACCAACCGAGTTTCACTCAAACCCAGCTACCTCAGCTCGATCTCATGGTTTCTGAGGTCCAAACGTTTTCTGATTACCACAGAGAGGACCATATCAAAGATTTCGACGGTGAAAGCCTCGGAGGCTTCAAGTATGAACCAGAAAGAAATAATCTGCTCAGAAGAGCTTCTTCAGCAAATCTAGACTCACAACCCGTGACATCTTCTCAGGTATTACACATGCAGGCATTGGAGAGGTTTTATTGCCATATCCACAGTTTTTACCTCCTTCCGAATGGAGTATTTGAAAACCAATCAAAATTAAGCAGAGATCCAAATCATTACGTCCCTGAAAACAAATTTAATGTCGGTACTCAGCCGGCTAAGGACAGAACATTCATAAAGTTATATGATAAGACTGTAAGCGATCATCATGCAAATATTATCTATAAAGATCGCTATCGGCCCTATTTCACGCTAATGCTATGTCAGCAGACACTCTTCGGAAAAGCCTCTCTGTTTTGTCGGTTTCCAGCAGAAGTCCATCGTTTAATCCTCAAATTTATTGGAGAAGACGTATCTTTCTTTATTCAAGACAATGGAAGCAGAGTTGGCACATTTGAGCGAATTTCTCCCTCGAAACCGATTACGCTGTGCAGCAACCAAGAGATGCAGCTCTCGATGGATACGACTATCAAGATTCTGCAGGCTGAGACCAAGAGAGGTGATATGAGTCTCAAACCTAATAGAAAAGACAGCAATATGCTGAAAAAATTCCTCAAGGACGGCGATGTTAAATTTATTGGTCTTGATGATAAGTATTTGGAGGTGCTAGCCTGTGAGTTGATATCGTTCCGTAAAAATAGTCATTATGAGACGCGGCGCCTAGACTGGTCTCATGAGCTAGGCTTCAGCATTCCATTCTTGAAACTCGAGGTGCATGAGCATAAAGATAATATCATATCAAAATATCTGCTCTTTCCAGTAGAAGCGCCCTTCAGTTATTCAATTGGGCGTAATGATTGCTCTGATATTTTTTTATCGAGTCCGACCTGTTCGCGACGACACTGCAGAATTATTTACTCCAAGGAGAGAAGAACATGGCAGATGCTAGATGGCGCTGATGGAACACCCAGCCTGGGCGGGACCTGGCGAAGTTTGCAAACTATACAAGAAAAACATGAAAAAAGACCATCGAAAGAGTTTCCTATTTATGATGGCTCGAAGTTCAAGCTGGGAGAAAACGTGTATGAGTTTTCGTATACGAGGAAAAAAGTTAAATTAGAATCACATGCAGCAGAGATTGGACATCGGTAGTTTGGGGGTAGTTATTGAACAATAAGTCTTCAACATCCTGCTAAGGTTAAAGCAACATTTTTTATAGGAGCTTTTGGGTGAATATTAGCATTTTTCTATCTATTTTTGTGAAGATTTTCTCAGTCAATCGGTAATCGAGATTTATATTTGTATCAGACGATGACGTATCTTTAGCCAATTTTGTGTTTCATGCCTCTGATTCTTTGCCAAAGTGCACTGGTTTGCTAGAATATCGGAAGAGATCGATTGGGCAAATAATGATAAAAAATGAAGCAATGTTGCCATTTCTATAGATACATATATGTTCCTAATGATTGTGTCTATGACAGATATTCAAACACAAACGGTTATGTAAAAAATAAACTAATAAGTGAGTTGATATAGCTATCTTTTCATATAAAACACACGTTTTTCATAAATAAGAGTTTCTTATATAAGATAATTGCTTTGATAACTTCCATTATTTCTTTTGTAAAAAAGACCATTGCTTTTTAGGTAAAGCTTTTTCTGTGGTAAACCTTTGAGTCCATTCCTGCCCTTTATCGTCAGTTAACAACACAGAGTATCCCGGAGCTTCTTCTTGAGCTTTCAATATGGTTGAAGGCTCTCTGCTCTTCAGTAGCACGCCAATCTCTTCACGGCAATTCTTGTTAGATTGCACCAGCTTAAACTCTTTGAAATCTAGTCCTTTATTCAAATTCTCGTTCTTCACCAATAGCCTTTGCTGCAATTTCAACTCAAAGTGCTCGTGTCCATTACTCAGCTGTTGGATATGAATCGTTCCGTCCTCAGTCACGTAAATCGAAGGCTTAGATATCGCTTGGAAGCGCGAGATCACCGTACGCGTTAACTCCAACGCCCTCCACTCTTTATTGACATCATCGTAAAGGTGCATCTCATGACTCGGGCGGGGCGGTTTCCTATGTGAATACCCTCCAAACACTAACACTTTCACCACGTTGAACTCGCCAAAGAAACAGCAGGCCGCGCCATTGACATGTGGAGTCGGCGTATCTTTGAGGGAAGTCCATGTTTCAGAGTTCATATCAAACACCTCTGCATTTGTTGAAAATTTATCTTTTTGTTCTCCAGAAAACGCAAAGAGCCTTCTTCCTGTAAAAGCCAGGCACGGACGCTTGATGCTTCGGGAATTCATGGACGGCTTTCGGACAAAGCAGTTGTGCTCGAGATAATAATGGTAATGTTTTGGCCCAACAAGCGCTATTTTATTCGGACTGATAAAACTTTGGCTGAATTGCTTTATTCTGGTTAAGATGTCATTAACCTCTTCGGTTTTTTGAATTATTGATGAGGAGGTGATCGCTCGCGTGCTGTGAAATACGCGGGCTTTGGTGAGATCGTTGGTGGTCCATTCTTTGGTTTCGAGATCAAAAGAGACAAACAGCATTGCTTCGGTGTCGAAGTGGAAAAGAATCTGATTCGTTTTGATCGGAGATATTTTTTCACATAGACCGGAAGTGAGGTTTTGAATATTAGCGCTTGAAGGGTCTGCTGACTTCTCAGTCGTTAGGATGTCAGGTAGAGAATGCATTGTTTTCGAATGCGGTTCTGCGAGGTCGGTGGTCGTAAGAATTTTGGATGAATCAAATATTTTGTTTTTTGTAGGATTGCAGCCCATTGCTAGTATGATTCCTTGCTTTCTTGTAAGCTAGCAAATTAATTCTTTTATATGCCAGATGCAGATAATTAGGAGCTAAAATTCTGAGATTATTATTACATTTAGGCTATTTGATTGAAGTTCAGTAAAATTCAGTAAGTAAATTGTGAGGGTTTTAATTATGGCTAATACTACTCAATAAATATTTGTGAACTGAGAGCTTGCTTTTTAGAATTTCCATCAAGCAGCCTGAGAGTACACATAAAAGAGCTGCTCGTGATATACGTCTATTTTACTGGATATGTTTCTTTATTCTTATGAGAATGAAAATTTCTCACACACAAAATTCGTCATGAATGACAACTGATGTAAGACCCTACAGGTTTGGTTGTTTTTGTCTCTTTCGATTCGTACTGTGAGGCTTTATAGGCGTACAGTAGGTTTCTGGATAAATTCCGTGTAAAATTTCTGATTCATGATTGAGAACTCTGACTGTTCTTAATTTGACCCGAACTTATCATTTAAAAACACAACAATCCATTAGGAGGATTTTATGATACAATGCAATTCTTAAAGTTATTTCAACGACATAACGACTCAGTATCATTAGCTAAATGAGATTAGAGCAGTTTTAATGATCCTCTATAATTATAAGAGACTTAACAATGAATTCGCATTACTCATAAGAATCATTTATAAATCAGGCATCTCCCACCGAAACCAACAACAATGCAGACTTGGTCCATGCAAAATAAAAACTTAAGCAAACTGAAGCTATGTTGTTCAAAGTATGCGATTCTCAAATTTAGTATAGAAGACTCATTCATATACATATCACAGGTTGTTTTACCACAAGAATTGGAAAATAGTTTGAAATAAATCTTTGATATATGTTTTTCTTTTTCCAGGCACCATAGCTTAGTGTAAGTAAACACTTAAAAAATACAAACCTCACTCTCTCAGTTTTAATACATAATGGAATACAATTTCGCTTGATTTATATATATATCTCAAATCCCTTACGACAGCGTCGGTGAAGCCATTTGCCCAATTAAATCGCTCTTCGTACTCGACGCGCTCTTGTCTTCCGAACCCGGACTCAGCGTCGAATCCGTACTCGTGCTCCCACCAGCCAATTTCCAAATACTCTTCAGCTGGAACGGCCCGAACCGATTCTTCGCCTCGAGAAGTTTTTGCCCTTGATTATTCTCCCCGTAGATCGCTATCTTCTTCTCAAATTGCGAGGCTTCCTCCGCCTTCTGTTTCGTCAGTGTCTTTCGCTCCTTCTGAATTTCCTTGTTTTGCTCCAAGTAGGTCTCGAGATTAGGATAAATATTCTTATAAATCGGAGATTCCTCCGCGAGACTATGCATATACTCCTCTATCTCGCAGAGGAACTGCTGTTGAGGCCCAAGCACGCTGCCGGGTCGACAAAGGCGGATCCATCCAATGAATTCTGCTGCGCAGAATTTATAATGCTTCATCGCATAGCACCCTATCAATGTTCCTGTTCTCCCTAGTCCCGCCTTGCAATGTACTGCGATAGCACTCGGTTCGTTCTCGCAGACTTCGAGGAATTTCGCGACGACCTCAAAGCTTGGGACCGACCCGTCAGTGAAATAGAGATCCGTGAAGTTAAACCCACCCTTGACGAATGCGTTTTCGTTATATTTTCTTTTCGATAGACTTACCACGTGCTTAACGCCGAGTTTTTTAAAAATTGCGCAGTACTCCTCAGGAGTCAACGAGCCAATCTCTAGGGCCTCTTCTTTGCTTTCGGCTGGTCCGACAAAGGCGATTAATTTCCCTGGAATAACCCAGTTGAGATCACCATTCTCGATTTTTTCATAGTGTTCGTACTCCTTGACATTGAACTGCTTCCGGTCGAACAATCCCGTCATCATAGCGTACTCTAACCCTCTGAGAACATCGAGTATAGAGCAACTGTAAGTGCTCGGTCCGCTGCTTGCGTCGCGGAAATCAGCGAGAGGCGGAGTGACGTTTTTGAAGTAACTCCATGAGTCGTAGGCGGTACGCCCGAGAGACAGCATTTGGTAGATACCCATCAAGCAAGCAGCGTTAGCTCGCTTCCCGGTGTCAAGGGAAGTGTAATGGTAGATATGATAATCTTTATATTGAGGGTCCTTTAAAATCTTTTCTAAGGCCGTGACGAATTTGCAGCTTTTTGCGATGTCCAATGGCCCGAAATCCTCGAAGAAAGACTCGTAGACTAGGTCTTTGTCAACACAGAAGAAGAATACTTTTGGTTCGTGTCTTGGAGGCTCCTCAGCGGAGAGCCAATACAATCGGTCGGGTATAATCTCGATTGGAGGAGAGGGCTTTTTATTGGCGCCGGATTTGTTCATGAATGGAACGCGAAATGCTCAGCTTGAATCGTTTTTATTATATAGATTCTCTACATGCTGCTACCTTATGATTTTTAAATTATTTCTCGAAAATCAAACGGATATTTCACAAATTTCTAAATTCATTACTGGAAGCGGAATAAAGACTTGTATGTTCGCTCGTTTAACGGTATACAACGTTAACGCAACTTTTAAATGGCGGAGATGAGTCGTGGTTATTCAAGAGTGTCTTTTCAGTTGAAGAGTCTGGGTCTTAAGAAGTAGCAAAATCAGGGTGATTCATTTGACAATGACCCTGGTTTGAATTTTTTTTTTTTGGGTTGAGTATTATTCTTCACAACCTTTTGACTCGTTTAAGAAAATTCTTGTTCAAAGTGGTTGGCTTGTTTGTTCATAAGTTTTTTCTGCTTCTCCATCGGTTATTCTGGTAACTAATAAGGTGAGCACGATAAATTGACATGATAGATTTAACTCTGTTGCTTGTGAAAAAGTAAACGCTATTTTGGTCAACAAAGCAAATAACGCCGTTTGAATTTCAGCAATATGTTTCCTAGTTTTCTGGGAGATAAGGTCTACCTTCAATTAGCAATATATTTTTATGGCCTTCTATGAAATTCATTTCATTGAGCTGTTTTTGACCCTTTGAAAGCATAGCAACTTTATGTATGTGATAGATATCAAAAATACTTTAATGAGTATTGGAAAAGTGTTGGTTTTACGGATCAGAACTTGCTTGGAATTATTAGTATTTGGTAAAAAATACCTTAGAAAAAACACAAGCAAATCTTATTCGTTCACTAAAGGTAATTATTATCTATTGTCATTCGTTAGTGCTTTTAGCACGGCCTTGATTGAAATAAAAGACTTTTAAATTTCCTATTCTGCAATCGACCATCTCCAATAAAACAATCTGTAACCTTGCAGTTATTTAATGCAAGATAAATTACATTAGAAGAATACATTTTTTCCTTTTACAGTAAGATATATTATTAAAGAAATTCGTGAATAAGTTAGCTCTATCGCATACTATTGGAACTCTTTTCCGCTAGGATAGAGCAATAATAAAAGCCACTCGACCTCAAAGTAACTATTTGAAATTTTATATGTTTTCTTCAGCTCATCTTCATCTTTAAAATGATCGAAAAGAGCAGGAAGAAAACTCTTTATCACGGTTAGATCCCAATTCAGTTTCATTAGAGGTAATAATTCCATTCGCACTGTTAGAGTTAGTTTCCAGAATACAGGATGGTTCCTCTTCGAGAGTGAGTATTTTCTCCTTAAATTTATTTCTCAGTTGCGGCAATTGCGGCGATATTTCTTCTTCAGCACAGGCTTCCGGGATCTTGGACAATACTTCAAGTTTTTCTTGTAATTTAACGGGTTTCAAGCTCGTTGCCTCTTCTCGAGCCCTTTCTTCAAAAAATTGATACAGGTTCTCAGTCACGGGTCTCACATCTTGGGCCTACATGCCATCAGCACAATAATCAATGAAGAATTGTTGACCTTCGAAATATGCAGGAGGAAACTTTTCAAATAATCGAGAGCGTAGTCTCCGGAATCCCCTTTGAAAGGATTTATCAGAATAGAATTAAGAGGCTGGCACCGAGTTTGCTCTAAAGAATGCTTTTATTTGAAATTAATGGTGAGCTCTCAAGAATTTCAATGGAGCTTACGTCGATAAATATCGTTTCAGACAATGAAAACCCGAGATTCATCAAAGATTTCATGTAAATTCCTCGGCTTATTTTCGTGCAATCATTTCTTGAGAGCACTTTAAAAACGAATGGAGTTATTCCTACAGCGTTCACGATCTCTTCAGCATCCTTGAAAAAGAAGATAAGAGCCGTAATACAATAATTTCCTACTTTGGATTTATGAGCTGTATAAATACAAATATTATAGACAGAGCTCATTTCATTAAGAAATAAATCGAGGCCAGGCCGCTTAACAACGTAAATAAGCTTCTTCATTTTCGTAGATTTTAATTCAACGCGGACGGCTACTTTGCTTGATGGTTTCATCGTAAGGCATAATAGAGTGTGGTCCAAGCCTAAGACGAGAGTCTGTTTTGCCTGTATATGAAAATATCAATTAGAGATATGGTATAATTGATTTGTCTGACTTCATCGTATGTTTTGCCATAGCTTCGAATTGGTGGAGTTTGAAGTAACTCGCTAGTCCTGCAAAGAGTCAACGATGGCATCATTTACCAGTTGGAAACTAGGTTCTGACTTGCAGCTCTAGAATTGATAGTTATTAAAATAATAATAACATCAGAATAACCTGGCTGAGTTCTATTCCAGACTGAGATACGTTTTCGAACAAATCTTCGTATTGAAATAAATTTACAGAGTTAGTAAAATGCTCGCGAATTATTTCCTGATACTTCACAAAATAGTGAGAATGCAGAATGTCTAAGGAAATAGCACGCATAGGCGGAAGTGAAACTTTTCCACCCTTGTCTTCTTAATCTGGATATGAAAATCTGTGCAAATCAATTGACTTTCTCTTTGAATATAAATTGAGAGAATTTTCTTTGTATTACAAACTGATTCGAAGAGATGTTCTGAAGAAGAAAAAAATTAATTAATGCAGGATAGAATTTGGAAAAAAATTTAGTGGATCTTAATAAACTCGATAGAAAAATTATCAGAACAAAGTATTTGTTTGCTCCCAAATAAATTAAATATCGCTCCAATCTGCTGTCCCAACGCAAATAGTGTAGGGGTGGCTATTTAATATATAAATTTGAATTGCTATAACTTCAAGATAAAGCAGGTTTGATTGCTTCGCATAGTTCTATTTAAAAAGCTGCTCTCATCGATATAAAAAATATTTAAAGAATCTATTCCTCGTTTAAAACTGGCGTTTTTTGAAATTTTCACTTGAGCAACGACCCCAAACAATATGGCTATGGTTGAATTCTATCGATTATTGGATGGCCCAGGTGTATAAGCGGTTTCTAGTAGCGAGGTTGTTAGCGAAAGGTTCAAAGAGTAGGAAGAAATTGCCAGAACTATAATCCATCTTAATAAATGAGAAGCAGAAGCAATTGCTTGAGAAAAGCTATTCTGAGTTCTTCATAAAAGGAACGTGATTGTTTTACACGTGGTCGTGATCTGATTCATTGACTAATTTGAGGGTAACATTGAGTAATTATGTAACAAGACATTAGAGCACTATTCCAGAGAACAAAGTATTATTGATATTCATTAGCGTATCTAAGGTGAATTTCCCATCAAATTAGGGTACCTTTGAAACAATTTCTCAAATTGATTTTGCTCATGATTAATTTGGATGATATCAGGATACAATTTCAAATTTCCTATCATCGCCGAGAACAACGAGGTGTTGCACAAAAAACTTTTCTAAATACGGATATATTCATTCAATAATACAGTATACAAGCACTTGAAACTCATTATCTCTAGATAATAAAAAATTAATTTTGATCGCGATCTCAATTGAGACATCTACTTATGACAATTTAAAAGGCTGGCTATTCCTCATTTTATCATGATGACTTGAAGGAAAAGTAGGAAAACCCTTGATCTCGGTGAGAGCCAAATTCTGTATCATTCGAGTTTATATTGCGACACGTGCCATGAGAATTAATTTGCTTGAATGGAGATTTTTCTTCCTCAATGGGAGCCATAATCTCTTTAAACCTCTTTCTTGCAGCAGGCGATAATTCTTCCTCAGTACATACTTCCGTGATCCTTGGTAATGCTTCTTCTGGCAATTTCATCGGTTTGATGCTTTTCTCCTCATCTTGACTTCTTTTCTCAAAAAACTGATACAAATTATTGGTCACAGGCCTTACGTCTTGAGACTACAAATTGTTGGACAAATAAACCTAAGAAAAAATTACCTCTGAGATAGACAAGAGAAAACTCTTCAGATAATCTAACGCACAATCTTCAGGGTCTCCTCGAAAAGGAGTAATGAGAATAGAGTTAAGGGGTTGTGACCGTGCCTGCTCTATAGCGTGCTTTATTTGTGAATAAGAAATCAGCCTTGGTAGTTCTTTTCTGATAGGGTTTACGTCAATAAATATTGTATCCGCCATATAGAACCCGAGATCCATAAGGGACTTCATATATACCCCTTCTCGGATTTTCGTACAATTGTTGCGTGAAAACACCTTGCAAAGGTATGGAGTTAATTCAGCAGTCTTCACGAACTCTATCAAGTACTACAAACAAAAAGAAGAAAGAAGGTAAATGAGAGCTTTTGGCAAATTGATACGTTGGGCTTATAGGCTGTATAAATACAAATATTATATAAAGAGCTCATTTCCTTCAGAAAGCTATTGAGTCCGGGTCGCGCTGCCATATAAAAACGTTTCTTTTTCTTATCAGATGATACTTCGACACAGACGGCTTCCTTGTTAAACGGTTTCGTTGTAAGATAAAGCAAAGTATGATTTAAGCCTAAGACAAGAGTTTTCTTCTTCTAAATAAGGAAAACATCATTAGAAAATGGTAAGAAAAGCTTTAACTGACCTCAGTGAATGTTTTTCCATACTCTACTGACATGGGTAATGGAGGCTGAAGCGATTTTTTCATACCGTCTATAGTTGGAAGTTGGAGCATAAATCCTGCGAGATTGGCCTTGCTGGTACAGTTTATAATTGAGAGTTCGAAATATTTCCATAAGCCTGAGCTAATCAATGAATTTCTGGAATTGAATTCGTTTTTGATTGATCTTTTATTCTAAAAGATTAGATAAGAAAGAAGGACAATTTCTTGAACAAGTAAAGAAATTTCAAATCATTTGGAAAATTTTCAATGGAAAATTACTCGAAAACAGCACTGAAATAATGAAGACTCCTATTATACCACAGTATTGAGAGCAATGGAATAATTTCTTATCTGAAAATATGAGATAAAGTTCTTCAATGCTCTCGGATAAGAGTTTATATTATAAAATCGAATACTTTTCGAACCATCATTTCAAGATTCTTAAGAAGCTCACAAAATTAAATTAAAGGACAATTTATGACTCGAAAAAGTTGTCTTAAAATGACAGAAAAAAAGGAAATGTTGCGTATATATACATAACAGATATTCGAAAAAAGCACTATATTATCCACATTCTCGTAAGATAAATCTGCCGGATTTCTCATTCCCAGTTGGTGAGAGTTAACAGGCTTTTTGGAATTCCTTGTATCTATTTCTTTTTATTATTATTCGCGCTCGGACGTCTTGAGAAAAATTAATACACGTGCTTTTCTTTGTTGAAAATTGCCAGGTAAGAAATGCCACAATGCCAAGATATTTGTGTATGATACTCCTCAATGGACTTTGCCAATTCTTTCCTCGGAGAGCTTCTGAGGTAATAATCAATTGCAGCAATAAATAGAAAGTTATTTCTCGAAGTATTGTAGCCGAAGTGTTGGGTTCCTCTTTCATAAAAGCAAATTTTTCATGATAATATGAGTGCGATTAAAACATGTGTGTGATCCAATTTGATACGATAACGAATGAACGCATTACAAAGTTTTGGTAACCGCAAAGCCACAGAGAGACAGACCATTTTCAATGAGAAATTTACAATTCGGCCGAGCATAGATACCCTTCGAAATGACTTTTTTCAAATAATCCAGAGTTACCTGTGAAGAGCAATTTCTTAGTATGAAAGCTAGACCTTTAAAGTAACAAAGGCTTCAAGTAGAAGAGAACCCACTATTCTAGACTCTGGACCGCTCGAGCCCAAATTTCCTCATAATGTAGCATTATTTGCCGAGAAGAGAAAACTTCTACTCTCATATGAATCTCAACTAAGCATGGCTAAGAGCCAAAAGCTTAAGAGTTGTCACGGAACTTTTTGATGCAGCTTGTTAATTTCTTCTAATTCTGAGAGGTATTCAGAGGAAATTAAACATGAGCAACAAGGAGAATCAGATCTGATGAATCTCGCTTCTAGCGAATATAACCCCATAAGAAAATAACTTATAAAGAGCCAGAAAACCACAACCAAACTTAAACTACTTGACGTAGGAGGCCTAGCGCTCCTCACACAAGTGAAAAATTTAAAAACCTTTGAATTATAGATTTATTATTTCTATATACAGATTGATCTGCTCACTCAATATTTCCATGATAAGATTCCGATTCAAGAGGCTCCTTCATGACATCGATGTAAAAAGTTAATAACTTTCCTTGAAGGATAAAGCTTATTTTCTCTTCTACAAGCAACCAAGACCATTATTGGGCCGAGTAAGCACTGACGATAGCATTGCTAGAATGATCTATTATGTCTCCGCCAAATCTGCTTTCAAAGAACAATTTGAACATTCACGAACCTGTGGAACGATTCTTTATTTTATTCAAATTTTATTTGCGATTAAGTTCGAAGCCGTTTATTCCAGGAATTTCATGAATTGAAACAGGATCTCAAAACTTTTTTATTTGAGTTTAGGGACTCATGAGACGGCTTTAGCAGTGACAATTTGATTTCTAAATTGATCTGACTTTTAAAATTATAGAAAAAAATTCATTAGAAGTAAGCCAACAAAATCTTGATTAAATTCATGGATTGAATTAAGCACGCCGAATTATTTTGAATGGTTAAACGCTAATGAAAAGAACGTAGAAGCTTAATAAATAATTTTTTCGAGTATACCAATAAGAAATCTCTTCAATTTGATACGGGTTGTAAGCTTCTCATCGCTTCTGATTATTTGGGAATTATACAGCGATGACTTGAGATTTCTTGGGAGTCATCGGTTATGATTTTCTTGTGTCCAAATAAAGATGATAATCAAGCTTCTGATTCTAATTAAACGGAATTTGAATTAGAATCAAATAAATTGAATAACCCAATTAAAAGAGATATCCAACGCGAAATTTTTTATAAAATTTTGGGTTAGAAATCTATCTATCTTTGGAGCTTAAAATCAATTATTAAAAAAAATTGAATAAACGTTCTCAACGCAGAAGCATGGCAACTCAAAGCACCAAAGCCAGTGTGTCTAGACCAAAATTCGAAGAGGTACATGGAAATATGGAGAATTTCCTGTGCTAACCACTCTTTCTTTCCAATATCATTAGGAAAAGCAAACTTTAGTATTCGACTTGCATGGCACCTTGATCTGTCTGACGTCCAAGAGACCAACAAAAGACAAGAGTAGCTACGTTGAGATCTATGATCAAGACAGCGTGCTGTTTTACGTGATCAAACGCCCAGGGCTCGTGGATTTTATCAAAGAGATGAGTAAACTGTTCAACATATGTATTCACACGTCCAAAGAGCGAAAGGTATTACGAAACTAATGAAACTGCAGATTGCTAACCGATTTGTTCACTCATTAGCTCTCCGAGGATGTCGTAGAGGCGATAGGACTGACTCCATACGTATACGCGCTCTACACTCGCGAAGATTGCTTCAGGATTGCAGATGGAATATACATGAAGTCACTGGTGAAGTTGAACATGCTGTTATCGTCAACGATTTTTATCGATGTATGAACTAATGAATATGGGTATATGACTCAATTATTTTTTTAGAATTCACCCAGACAGACACGAAGCCAGCCGTTAAACTCAATTCTGATTCACTCATTTAAAGGGGATACTAGCGATTGCGCACTCAGTTATCTGAGTCCTTTCCTTAGATATATGGCTACGGTATGAATTTGACTTATTATATTTATTTAGCGTTTGTCCGGTCGTAGTTGAATGACGTCAGACCAGTCACCGAGAAGCTTTTTGTTTATTATGAACAAAACGCCCCTGAGCCAAGCATCCAGCAAAAAATACCAAGTTTAATTCTGGAAGGCATTGAGTCGGAACGTAAATCAAAGCCTTTCCTAAAAGAAGAGCAGGGAGAAGAAAAACTGCCTCGGAAAACCTCAAACTCAAAGCTACAAACTGAGATAAAAATACAATTTGACACCCTAATCTTACGAAGGCTGTCTGAGGAATTAAATGCAAAATAAATCATCAGGAAGTCACTTTGTTCAGAGAAGCGGGTGGGAAACATATTGAGCAATGTACAGCCCTACAATTAATGATCTAATATGTCAGAATTGCTAGAATTAAGAATTGCGACATTTTTTATTTTTCACCAGGAAAGATTTTTTTGCCATGAGAAGAGTTTTTGAGTTTTGCAGTGACCGTCGTTTTGGAGACGAGACGATGGCACTATGATTTGATTTTTGAAAGTTTAGTGTATTATTTAGTAAGTTTATAGCTTCACGTAAATATTCATGTAATTTCAGCTTAAAATAAAGCATAACTACATCCTGTGTTAGCGCTTAACGCGATGATACTTTTCATAATTCGAAGGAGGCGAAGTATACCTTTCTTGTGAAACAGCTTTGTAGGCGCACCTCAATTTTCACAGAATTAAATGATAACATTGGGTTTTGATGTTGCGCAAAGAGCCAGCAAGAGACTAGAAGGCTTAGGAATAAGAATAGGAATCACTCTGCTAAATCAGAAACGAACAGAGTTGAGCTCACCATGGCTAGCAGGATTGAAATAACAAAACACAAAAAAGCATCAAGTTTTTCTTTGAAAGACTTTCATTTGAAAAGAAGCACAGAGGTTCTGCTGTTAAAAAGTGGTGGAGGAGCTGAAGTTCCAAATAAATCGTTCAGAACTGCAGAATTTGAATAAACAGAAGAGCACATGTGTCTTTTCCTTTGGAAGCTCAGAGAGCCAACCAAGCACTGGAAAAATAAAAGAGAGTACAGTACTTTCTCGGCAAGGTATAATTTAGATTTTCAAGGTTAACAAAGATAGATGTCTCTCTAAATTCAAAATTCAGAGATCAAGTTTCTTTTCAATTCACTAAGGTGCATGCTCTCATTTTTCTTGGCTAGCTACAGCCTTTAAAGTGGTCTTCCTAGGTGTAGCTGCTGTGAAAGTCATGTTGAAATAATCTTATCAATCCATTGGTTCATTCATACCTCTAAGAAAGTAGAATAGTTCAAAGAAAAATGGGTTTATTATCAAGCCAAGGTCAACCGAAAAAATAGCAATTCTATCGTTTTTTGTTCTGACATCTGATCGCAGAATCAATCTATGTTCTAAAATTTTTTTCATTTTTCTCTCACCTACACAAAATACATTCTGAGAATCGAAGAATCGATTTAAATTAATTCTTCAAACTGGATCAGATAGAATTCGCGCGTTGAAATGCTGCCTTTAAATAATCTCTACGCATCTTAATCAACGCTGGCTTGCGCACTATATGAGGCTGCTCTCTTTTCATACTCCCGGATAGATCGCTTTAGATTTAAAAGTGAGTCAAAAATTTGCTTTCTCAAGCAGAAAATTCAGATCATGAAATTATTTTTTCAGTAAAATATTCTCGATTCAATATTAGAAATTTCAACAAATAAACTTTTTTGTGGGATATTGACGGAAGATTGTTAAATCTGTAATAGCGATTTTGTAAAAAAACAAGAAATTCAGAATAGTTTCCTAAAGCTCTGAACCCTCGAGATAATGGTTGAATCAGTCCTTTACAGTTCTTTCGATCAATCATGTAAAAAGGCGATCTGCGGTCATATTTTTGATGAGGTAAGGGCTATTTCTACATTGAAACTAAGCACATCCTTTCTCAAAGAATAAGAAAAATCTGGTGTTGGAACTTCGTCAAACGTTAGTACATTTAACGATGGAGCTTCCAAGCAAAGAAACAAATTTTATAACAATTGCTCACAAGGGAACAACGAAGTGTTGCTACGCCGTTCCTCGGCTTGGACTCGATGTCTTTATGAACGAAGCAAGCTCATTTTATAACGTTTCAATATTCACCTCAACAACTCTAGAGGTGTTTTTGTTTTTGAAGCTCTCCTTTTCTCATCTCTTTCATGATTAGGACGCAGAAATCCTCATCAAAGCGCTGGGCTTAGCTCCGTATATTTCGAAAGTTTTTGCTCGCGAGCATTGCACGCAAACAGCAGACGGGAAATATATAAAATCAATCGAGAAGCTGGGATTTTCGCTATCGGACACTATCTTTATAAATGTAATAGAATTTTGTAGAGTTCCCTTTATCTCATTGAGACGCTATTAGAATTCACCTGAGCAGATAATGCATCAACCTCTAAACTCAATCTTAATACAGGCGTTTAAAGGGGAAGCCGACGATATCGCCCTTAGTTATTTGACCCCGTTTCTTCGGTACATGGCTTCAGTAATATCTCCCATTTCATCAAAATCTAATAATAATATTGGTAGTTAAAGGACGTTCGGCCGGTAACCGAAAAACTCTTTGCTTTTCACGATAAACCTAAAGTCGACAGAAAACAAAGGAGAAGCTCTTTGTCAAGACCGAGCAGCAAGCAACAATCCACTGGCCTGCCAGCGATACGTGAGGAAAGAAACGAAGAAGAAAGAACTAAAGAATCCGTTAAGAAACTCGTGCCAGGCCGAAGGGTTACTATCGCTACTACTACTTATAACTGCTGATCTGCAAGTCAGCATTCCTCCGAGCTAATTTAATTTAAGCAAGTTGTTTTTTTTAAAAAAAAATCACTTCGGCTTGATTACTGAAATCACTCGATTGTTCTATGTTGCGAATCGCTCAATGCATAGGATTCGCATAGTCAATGAATGTGTATTCAATATTTGTATGTGCTCACGAAAATCATCTCATCTAAACTTTTTAGCGAACATAAAGCAAACTACTTATACTTTGATATTATTATAGATGTTAACCTTCAGAAGAATAAATTTGAAGCATTAAAGTGCCTTAATCCTTAATCTTTGAGGAAAACTCTTTCTTTTAAAAGAGTTAAACGTAGAGACATTCATTTGACCACCCAAAGAATTTTTGAAAAACACTCAAAGTATCATATCACAATATAAATTCATTCCAAGATAAAATCGGATCTAAGCCTCGATGCTCGCGAGATTCACGGACAGAATTACCCACTTGCGTTTGTACGGCGAAATCAAGAAAGACATGTATCCTCAGTTCCGCTCTGCTTCTCACATCTTTGTCATTTAGGGTGGAAAAGCTTGCATTTAATTTGAAATACAATCCAATCCTCAATATTCATCTCATCGCGGTCTCCGTCAACGCAAGCGGAAGTAAACCACCATCAACCTCACTAGCAGCTTATCTTTCTCGTTTCTAACAGAGTCCATCCCTCAAGCAAAGAACATCGTCAACCTTATCCAAGAATATTCAAGAAAAACACAGTAGCGTCCTTTATTCGCCTTCAAGCTCACATTCATTCAATATTATCAGAGCACCAGTTTATACATTTGCCGAGGATGCTGTCCTTGGAGCCGCAAATATAGTCCTTACGTCCGGAAACAAAGTTTATGCGAGTATGAAGCATTTTTCGTCACACTCATCACGTTATTAACTCTCAGATAAGTACACGTTGCTTGGAGAATTCGGTTTTGATATGAATCAGCTCGAGCTTAAAGAATTCGTGAAAGAGTGGAAACTTAAGCCTCAATACATCCACCAAGGTACCAAGAAAGTGAAACTCAACCCTTACGAGGATTTGAAGCCAGAAGACGAGAAATGGTATGAGCAGTAGAGAATGAGGTACTTATAGTTTTTGCTAGGGTGAAAGATATCCTCAGCGAAAAAGAACTGGAGCTTAAGCAGCAAATTCTCAATAACCGAACAGAAAAATTCGCAAAATTACAGTTAACAAGCGAGAAGATCGAGGATCAGCTATTTAGTCAACCTTTAATCGGAGCAAAGAAGGCTAAAGACCTCGGGTAATGCAGTTACAGTTCACTTTTTCTGAGATATATAATATAAGGTTAATTGATGAGATCGCTACATTGCAATCAGTACTCGAAGAAAAATATCACGGTGTTAAAATCCAAGAAGTGATGAAGGATAATGTCCCTCAAGGCGGGATCCATAACACGCAGCTTTAAGTGCAAGCAATTCATCAATTAATTTCTCTTTTGTCTGTATTTTGCGGATCGAAACTGCTGGAGACTCATAGCTTGAATAGTTGCAGATTATTTTTGAATAATCCTTTGATGATGAAAATATGAAAAAACTTTACGAAATTCTTTAATCATCAGCATAAAAATCTTGTTTTCCAAGGGGAAAAAGGGACTTACTAGCTGATATCTCACTGCTTCTTAGAGTAACAGCTTCAGATATTATGTCTCTGCTGCAATGAACCATGAAAGTAGTGAGATTCAATGCTTAACTAAGGCAATAGATTTAAAATAGGAAAAATAGAGCGCTTTCTAAAAAGAATTCAATAAAAAGATATTATCAATTTGAACTTCATGCAAGGACATGATATGTTTGAAGGAAGAGAAACCCAGGGTCCTCCGAGGAAAATGGTGAAACGAGACTCTTCTGACGAGGAGGAGGAAATAGATTATCGCAAAAAGCCACAGCAAAGTGATGAAGAAATAGATCTAGTAATCGTTAGGTACGTCACTAGACGCTAATTTCATTAGGAAGCGCCTGTGAGTAAAATGGAGCCTGAAGATCTAAAAGACTTGATAAAGTCGTTCGAAAAAGATATTAAAACGAATCAAAAACTGAGAATCGTTCATGCGAAAGACCCTTCCAAGTCAATAACACCACTAATTTCATCTGCCTAACTGCTTGATCATAGGTACATGGATTCTGAAGTCGAACTCGCAGCGGATGTAATGAATATAAGTGCGTACAGACACCAGAGGTGATTTTTATGATTAGGTGATGAAATTCAATGCTTTGACCACTGACTACGAGCTGTGGCCTCTGTTCTTGGAGTCAAACGTAAAAATAATACCCCTCGCACTAATCTCAAGGCGAATAGGTGCTGGAGAGTATATTGACGTTGATAAACCACGATAACGTCGATTTGAGCTTGGAGGTGATAAATCTAATCAAAGATCTTGTCGACGTTGAAGTCACTGAGGACAATACTAACTATATCGTGGAATTCATAAAGCAATTGGTATCTAGCTATTTTAGACAGCAGTGATGTTAACGAAAATCAATAAGATCGACAAGAAGATGCCTGAGGCACTTGTACTGAACTTAGAGCGGCTGGACGACTCCAAACGTGAAGAATTTGAAGGGATTTTTAATACGATGAATATTTTCGAAAACCTCCTCGAAGTCAAACCTGACCTCGCAACAGAATTATGCGATAAGACCCCAATAATGAATTGGTTGGTCGACAGAGCGACAGATCTGAATAAGCCTTTCGATGACAACAAACTCTACGCAAGCGAAATTCTATCCATTTTAGTCCAAACCAGCAGAGAGAACCAATTTACCCTTGGCAAAAAGGGCGCGATTGATAAGCTCCTTCAACTTCAAAATGTCAGTATTCGCTTGATGTAAAGTTGTTAAAATGCCTTATTTTACTAGAAATACCGAAAGGAAGACCCGAAATTTGAGGAAGAGACCGAATTGCTGGAAAACAGTTTCGATTGTCTCCTTTCAGCGCTCCTTATCAGGTAAATTTTAAGATGTCTTCCTTTTTAACAAAGCCAAAAGAGAGAATCAAGAGCTATTCCGACGGGCCGAGGGGATCGAGTTGATGATTCAAATTATAAAGTAACTTTTGTATTTACTGAGGTATTAACATTGATCTCTCAATATAGAACGAAAAAACCTGCTGCAGTGCAGGCACTGAAAGTGTTGAATTACGCCTTGAATAAGAATCCAAAAAATTGCAAGCAGTTTATTGAGGCCGGAGGCCTCAAACTCATTTTCCCAATCCTCATGGGAAAGGGATTGAAAGAGAAAAAGAAAGAAATCGCCGAAAAGAACCAGGGTAAAATGATTACATTCTCCCTCTGGCTGATTGGGTTACTTTTGAAATTTAGAAAATTGCCTTTGTATTATTCAAGCGTTGCTTTGCAATGCTGAAGGAGTGGAGCTGGACAGAATTACGTTCAAGTTTAAAGAGAATGAGGGCGAGAAGATAAAATTGGTGGCTGATATCTTCAAGAATCATAAAAAGAGGCTACAAGAATTTGAATTGAAGAATACTGAAACAGAAGAAGATCCTCAGCTGCAGATATTGAAAAAATTGGATAACGGGTTGTTCCATATGCAGCAGTGCACGTATATCCTCTCTAAGTTGGTGACTTCGTCAAATGAAGAGGTAATAGCTGAGTTCGTTGGGGATTCGTTTATATGCCTTAATTAGTTGGTAAAGATGACGCTGGTCATATTGACTCAGGAAAGTATCGAAAAAGGAGACCTGATCGATGTGCTGGACGAATGGGAATCAACGACGGAAGACTCTCCTGAATTCCAGGTATACATGAGATAATAATCATTTTGTATTAACCCATGATCTTTAGGATATCAAAAAGGACCTACAGAATCTGTTAGCAGCAGTGAAAAAGGTTTAAAGATTCTATAGCGAGTATGGAAATATTGAGTTGGTTGTTGTTCATATCGGTTTTTTAAATATATATTTTGGAGTTGAATCGTGAAATTCTAATCGTATGGTTGAAGATTTGAATGAGTGAGTAAGTAGTAGCTGAATTTCTTCGAAATACCGCTATTCACCAGTGTTCTCAAAGAGATTGATTGCAAATAGAGTTCCACTAATCTTTCTGAAATTTCAGCTTCTTGAATAGAAAGATTGGATTGCAAAAAAAGGTTTTCTTCAGCTGGAAATTTTCAATATCACCTTTAACTTAATGATTTCTTGACCTTCTAAGTTTAATAACAGTGTGGCAATCTCTTCAGAGAGTAACTCATAAAAACACAGCCTCAGCAGCTCATTACCTATTGAAAATTTTAGAAAATTTATTTTTCAAAAAAGAGAATATACTATCAGATAATAGAGGATATGGCTGAAGACTCTGAAGTCGATATTCAAGCTATCCTTGCGCGCTTGAACGCCACCGCAGATGAAAACGATGATGATGATGCTCCAGAGCCCCAAAACGAAGAGCAGCAGGAACCACAACTAGAAGAGAATAAAAAAGATGAGAAAGAACCCGCCGCACTCGAATCTGAAGATCCAACCGAACCAGAAATAGACCTCAGAGCCCTCATCAATCGGACGTTGAATTTAGTCGGCGACGACGATACTACCACCAAAGAACCATCCGAAGAGCCCACAAAACCCGAGAACACGCAAGACCAGACCGATAAACCAAAGAATACTGAACCAGTCGCTGATCCTGCTGAACCCAGCGCAGAGGAGAAACCTCACCGGTTGACCTCGCAGGAATTGCAGAATAAAATGTATGAGCAGATGATAATTGTGAAAGAGCTTGATGAGGACGCAGAATTCTTAATGAAACAATCAAAGAGCATAAATATAGTTACTAACTTCTCTCTCAGCAGCTTATCTGACTTTCTAAGGTAGTCTGACTCAATTTGGAAAGCAACTGGGAGCAATATCGAAGAGCTTGATCCTTCACCCATAAATTCGATTACCGAGGCCATCATGAATATTTTTAACAAGAATGCTGAGAAAGTCGTGATAAGACAGGTAAGAGCAGCTCTACAGATACTTTATTGATGACTTATTGTTGGATTAGAGACTCTTGTTCGATCAGATGGCCAAAGTGAGATATACATCAGATGGTATAGGTGAGTTCTATAAGGTGCAGTATTACAGAATCAATCGCATGAAAACGAATGAACTTGATAAGAAGTTGGACGAGATTCAGGCCGTAGAAAAAGAAACACAGAAAAACAAGACTTATTTAAACATGTTGTTGAAGAGACTCGAGGAAATGGAAAGTAAATTGGGAGAAATGATTGCAGCGAAAAAGCAAAAGAAAGCTGAAGCTCAGGAGAACCCGAAAAAATAAAAGAGGATTTGCAAATTTTTATCATTAATTGTAAATTATGTCAATATTCATTCAGAAAATTGCCTTTTTCGTGCGTGTGGAATTGTTATTGTATTCTCTTAAAAAGTGAATTTGGAAAACAGTTTTTTCTGGGCACACAAGGATGTTAAATTAGTAGAAATAGCAGGCTTTGAGTAACAGTAAGTGATAGGATTAATATATATAGCAATGTTAGTTTATAGGACGTTTTCGGTGTTTTAGCATTCGAAAACCTCGAGCTTTCTCAAACAGGCGAAAGCAATAAAAGATAATGCGCTCGCAAGACCGAAAGTGATTCGAAAAATCCAGGAGTCGAGTTCTCCATTGGAATAATCTTCTCTGATGAGATCCGAGGCTGTGGTAATCGCGATCAACTTGGTTAGCTCACAAGCTGATACAACTAATCCATTGACTTTTCCTCGAATTTTGCCTCCAACAGCGTCGTTTATCAGTCGTTGTACGCTCAACAAGATTATTTGGATACTAGAAAACCCAAGAATCAATAAGTACCAACTGATCACAACCAATATATCGGCCTTTATTGGTGCAAGAGTCAAGTATGATAGCGCAATACCTCCAAAACTGAAAGTCGCAGCGAACGAAGCAATGCTGAGGCAGATGTGTTCATTGCATTTTTTGACGAGTTTGGGTTGAAATAGAAGTTGCGTTAGCAAAACGCTGGCTGCTGCGAGCAAGAAAAACCAATTTGTTGCTATTGGAGATACAAGCCATCCTCCTGAAGCTGATGAAATTCTGGTGGTAGTCAAAACTAGAGAAGCGGTTATAGTCAAAACGATGGCATAGCAGACAGAGACAATAAGCATCAGCAAAAGATTCCTTGAGGTGAACACTTTGCATACTTGTTTCAGGTGCTGCTTCTCATCTGGTCCAAAAAGCCTCTCGAAGTCTGGATCCACTTCGTCTTCAAACTGCTGAAAGCTCTCTTTGTTTCCAATGTTCCCTAAACACACAATTTTCTGCTTGCTTTTCAGAGTTTCTGCGATGAAAAAGCTAACCGCAGCTGCTGAAGTGATACCCATCACGCCGATTGGCAACGCGAATTCATTATTCAGCAATGATACATCAGGCGAGTTGTCCCAATTCAATCGGAGAACTGCGCCGGTGATTGTTCCAAGAGTATATAGGAAAGTAAAAAGGCCAATTGTTTTGGCTTTCAGTTTCTCAGGACATATTTCTGTGCTTAGCGTTCGGATATTAACGATCAAACTACTGGAGATTCCGCTGAGAAATTGTATCACCATCAGCAGGATAGTATTTAGCTGAGACGATATTGCGAGTGAGCAGACGTAAAAGCCGATCACTGCGATAGACAATGTGCCTTTCCTTCCAAACTTATCCATCCAATATCCTGAGATCAAGCTGGAGAGGATAAGTCCGCTAAGTTCAATGTTAAGTAAAACGTTTTGAGTAAGAGGCAGGTTGGCGAGAGTTCCGAAAATGATTTCAGGTTTGAATCTGAGAGAGTGTTTGTAGCCAAGAATACTCGAATATCCGAATATGACTATACTTAATGAGACTACCTGCAAGATTAGTTTGTTGCGATTCTGCTCGCTTGACTCTTCGAAGCTCTTATGAGTCTTCATGGGAATGATGAGTGTCTAGAAGTTTATTCGTTTTTTAAAATTTGCATATGAAAATATTGTTAGGAATTCTGTTAGGTCCAGTGTTCACTGAGGATAAATCACTCTCATGAGGACACTCCTTTGGCAACCCTATTGGTTTATACAAGTTCTAACAAATCACTTGTCCTAGTTGCTGCTTAAAATTTCTACCACGAGTTTGAATTGTTTGCTGGATCTTGAAAATTTAAGAAAACTTCAAAAGACTTTTTTTCGCATTTTTTATTATGATTCAACCAATTCAATTACTTCGTCCAACGACGATTTTTTAGCAAAGGTAGATCTAATTTGTGAAAAAATACAAAAAGCTTCGAGATAATTGAAATCTTTTGGTTATTTTTCTACAAACTGCCAATTGAATTTGAATATTCGATAACAATTGCAAATGAATTAGATATACTCAGAGCAAGAAAAGGGGTGTCTTTAGTCTAAGAGTTTTGATAAAGCAAGACGATTTAACCGTTTTTTCCTCACATTCTTGCGGAAAAGCATATCCTCTTTCTTAACAAAGATGTCTGCAGGGGTAATTGAACTCCAATGTTGGAGATCCCTCGACTTTTGGTCATAATAATTCTCAACTTCAGTGATCGATTTGCAAAGAGATTTATTTTCCGTCGCACACTCTCCGTTAACCACTTTTGCATACTCAAGCAATGAATGCATCTTTGAAACATAAGGCAAACTTTGCTGCCTTTGACGCTGCGGTAAGGGCATAAGCCGATGAGATCGAACGCTGGGTTTACTCCCTGAGAACTCAGTGTAGACCGAATCGGACCTCGTAGCCTGAGCTTTGTACTTATCATTGGCAGCAAAGTCATTTGGAGACTTCATTTGCAGCGGATTTTTCGATGAATAACCGCAAATCCTCGCTGAATCCTTAGTTTCAACCGAGCTATCTAGCAAATTACGTAATCGATTGTGCTGTGGGTTTGGCGTCATAGTTAACGATTTATGCTCCGATCTGGTTTTCGTTGAGATCGACCCTCTGACGCTTAGCTTTTCGATCGGACTCTTCCCAGCTAAAAGCGCAGATTCCGCTTTATCCAAGGTTAATGAGCGTTCGGATTGCTCGGATTGGATTCTACTGAGATCTCCAATTCCAGTTATAAAAGCGAATTCTTTCGTTTCAATCGTTTTCTGCTTATCCAAGGCTTCATTTGTGTCGACCGCAGCGGTTATATTCGGCAGAGTATGATGCTTCGAGAAAAGCCTTTGATTTAGCGTATTTTTCTCATTTTGATGCTTGAAAGACGACTTTATTAATGAGTCAATCTTTTTCTGTTTTCTGCATGATTCATATTTGAGGGGACTGCGATCTTCAGGATGTTTCTCAAAGTACACTTTTTTCGATTCGCTTCCAACCATCTTGATGATCTTTTCCGAGGAATTCTTAAATTGCGTATAGTTTTCTGTAGGACTGAGCTCAACATAACTCTTTCTCATAGCCCTTTTCTGAATCCCTATTTTCTCGAGATGATCATCTTTCGCTTGCTCAAAGATCGTTTTATGTCTCGTGAAGACCTCTTTGACAAGATTGCTTTCCAAATTTCTCTCCCATGTAAAATCATCGGTTTCTCCAGGTCTCAGTATGGGAAAACCTCCCTGAGCAGTGGATTTAAGGCCTTTTAATATATGATGAAACTCTGATTTATCTTGAAAGATTTTTTTCTCGAGCTCCATATCAGCTAATTCTTTTTCCAATAATTCTGAGGCTTTTTTCTCTTCATTTTCTTGAAAAATTGTCTCGATTGTAGGTAAAGACATATTTCTTTTCTTTGTATAGGCCGAAATCGGTATCTCTGAAAGAGATTCTTTATCATTCCGAATAGTAATTGGTGTGTTCGAAACAGATTGAAATTTAGAAATCAACTCACTCCTCAATGGAGAGAGCTGATAGATACTCTGTTGAGAGGGTTTTGTTCTAACAGATGTTGGAAGGCTACTTGGGTGACAAAATTTCCTTGGTGACTCATCTAAGGTGGTCACTGTTTCATTTTTCAGCTTCGGTATGGTTTCTTCGTGTCTGATGGGGTCAGCCAAGCTTTTGATCAGCGGAGAAACATCAATGTATGTATCTAATTTACGAAAGACGCTCATTTGTTTGTTAAACCCATGTTCCTTGCGATTAAGGTTTAAACCGACTCGTGTTTGCAATTTTTTGACAAATTTGTTCGCTTTGAGAGGATCCTGGTGCTGCGAGTGCTTGGGTGTTTCAGTAATGGGTATCTCTTGGGAGTGTGGAGGGTTAGATTCTTTTTTGAGAGGGCTTTCGGCTTTCTGTTTCTTGAGAAGTTGTGTAAATTGTGAATATAGTTGGCGATGCAGGAAATTTTCATCATCAAGGTCGATGTGTTGGTTGCCTTTGGTTAGAGAGTGCGTTTGCTGAAGGGCTTTGGAATGGTTATGCTTAGACGAAACTTCGAGTGGTGAGTTGTAGGGATTAATAATGTTGAAAGATGAATGTCGCTTTCGAGGATCTACATTTTTGTGCATGGAAGCTTATCTTTGAGATGTAGTTTATTTTGGTTCGTTGATTGTGAAGAAGATTACTGGAAGAACGGTTGGACTTCGGCTCCGTCGCTATTTTGAAACGAAAGCTTATTGTGATGTTAATTAATTATCTAAATAAGGATGAAAATTTTTAGTAGAATGAGTAAATTGATTCTGAAGATTCATGAAAGTACTCATTTCGTCACTCTTATTTTAATGGATTTGAACGACCGAAGAGTGACTTGTAACAAAATGATACAATAGGCCAGAAGGAGTATAATTCAGGCGTCGGAATGATATGATTCATCATGTAACAACAGATGAGATCTTATAATTTAGTTTTTCTTCTGAAGCGAATGAGAGACAGTTTATTTTCATTTAATTTTGCTAGTTAAGTGCTCTTTGATTTGTTTGCTTTAAGCTCAAATACGCGAGAAAGTAAAACACATTAGTAGTTTGTCAATAGTGAATATACAAAGAGCGAATACACTGACAAATCACACATTATGTCACTGATTTTACAAGCTGCCGCTCTCTAGAAGGGTCATGTAGTCCTGGATCAACTCCTCAAGAGACTTGTCCTGACCTTCAATGTATTCACACACATCGTCAAATTTCGCCTGTGGGAAAATGTCCAGAATAGCCTTGGCTTTCTGAACGACCTCATTAGAGAATTCCTTCTTCTCAACTGGCTTTTCAATCACGATCTGCTCTTCTTTCTCACCAACAATCTTGAACTCAACTGAGAAACCTGAGCCAAAGGCTTTCTTATTTCCCTTTTCATCGACATAACCGAATCTCCATTTGCTTTCGAAAGTTCCAACTTTCTTTGGTGACTGAATGATCAAAACAGTGGAGAATTCCTTTCCGGCCTCAATGCTTGGGAGCTTGCAGCTCTCACCAACGATTTCTCCCTCGCTTTCAATATAGCAGTTCTTAGGCCAGGCGTTCAAACCGTTGTTTCTGAGAGAAACAGTCTTATAGACAGTGAGGTCCTTCACTTGAATCTTCTCAGGGATAGTGTTGATTTCCCTCACGAAGACAGCATCGAAGAGATTGCCTTGAGGAGTCTCTTCCTTAGCCTCTTTTGGAGGCTCCTCGGTCTTTTCCTTTGGAGTCTCTTCTTCTTGCTTCTCGACCTTGACAGGCGCGGTTTGGGTGTTCTGTTCTTGGGTTGGCTTGTCAGTGTTGCCAGAAACAGCAGACAACAAGTTGCTCACTAAATTTTTGGTTTCCTGTGGCTGTGGGTAGGCGTCCTCGTTGAGGATAGTGATCACCTGGATTGGGTGCTGAGAGTCGTTCTTGATTTTCAAGAGTGGGTAAGGATGGTCAACGACAGCCTCGCAGTTCTCGCACAAGTCGTAATCTTCCAACACAGAGCATTTGTAGCGGACTCCAACGATTGGATTGACTCCGCAGACGTCGCAAGTGACTCTGTAGTGAACAGGCTTGCTAACCTCGGGTTTCTTGGCAGGCTCTTCGGGCTTTCCGAGCATGGTCTTGACCTCGCTGACGATATTTGGGAGCTCCTTGTAAAGAGCGTCTTTCACCAAGTTTTGAAGCATTTGTCTCTTTTTTGCTTCCTTCTGAGTGAGAATTCCAGTGCCGAAGCATTGTCTGCAAGGTCTTCCGCTAGGTTTTGGCTGGCCTTGGCATTCGCAGGGGAGGTTGCTGTATTCGATATTCGATTTACCTCTGCCTCTGAAGCATTTTCTGAAGGTATTATTGACATTTTCGCAGATCTTAATGTCGTCGACGGTTGCTTGGAAGTACTTTTGCTCTTTGACTTCAGGTTGAGGAGAAGGGCTCTTCTTTTTAGAGATTTTTTCGACTTTCTCTTCAACCTTTGGTGAGGTGAGATTCAACTCGTCGAGGATGTTTTTGCTAATGAATGAGGTGGTGTTTCCGTCATCAACCTCGTTCAAGAAGACCTTCAAGGTCTTGGAAAGATCGGATTCAAAAGCGAGCTTGAGGTCTTCGTCATTGGCGAGAACGATCTTGTCGCCTTCAGCGTCTTCGTATTGGAGAGTGAATTTTTGAGGGACGTCGTTTCTGAAGATTTCTTTAATGGCTTGGAGAAGAGAGGCAAAATCCTTAGGATTTTTGGCGACTCTGTGGATTTCGCTTTTGTAGCAGACTTTAATTGGCATAATTCAGAGTTTTGAGGATTATTTTATTGATTATAATGAATTCGATGGCTGCTTTTAACCTCGATTCAGCGCTGGTCAGAAATGATCAGTTTTTTGAATTTCGGTATTGAGCCTACTATAAAGCAAATTTTGTTGGTTAGAACGCTTAAAGGACTAGAGAGTTTGAAATGAGGGCGACGATAGGCGACTAATGCCGTGTCTTTTAACTGAGGATGGCCTGAGCTCTCTAAAAACCGTGCTATTTATCAGTTGCTTGGATAGCTTGCTAAAATTCGGATGTAGTGGTTCGGTCGGTTGGAGTTTTTCGTTAGTTATTTTTGTAGAATTACTTATAAGTGACTTTTTTAATAGCTTCTTGAAACCTCAGTGATTATGATGAAGCCGCATTTTCTGAGCAAAGAGAGATATATCCTCCATCAAGGTCGTCAATTCGAGCTGAAGTTGATGTAGGTGATCATCACTAATTAAAAATAGTATTATCACATAGCAAAATGGACACGTGTTTTTTCCAAATTAGCTCAGATGATAACTTCCAGGACTAAGATAGGGCCAGTGTTTCATCAGATAAATGTTTTTCAAGCAAGAAATAGAGATACACGTGTAAAGTATTGGGACTAGCATAATTCGAAACTGTTTTTGATTGATCTGATCAAAATCAAAATCAACTTTACTGAATTTGTAGAAATCTCTGGAATGAGAAGTACTGTGAGGAGGGATATAATTCGAAATATCTATGGAATTAGTGGAATTAGGAAAACGAACCTGAACTACATAACTAAATTTAGACATCTATCGAGAAGAGTCGTATGAGTGGTATGCTAGGGCTGAATTATTTGAAATTTTGAATCATTCTGGCAATATCGTTTTCCAATAAGTGAAATCTTTAAGTTCTCCATCAAGACGCATTTTGATAATGAACAGTATTTTATCCAGCCATTTTTATTCAGACTGTTTGATCTATTTTTTCGAAAATATTTTCAGAAGGTTCGATATGAATTTCATTGCCTCCTATCTTTAGCACCTAACTTCTCTCACTTTCTGGTCATAAGGTGTTGCTTAATGTAATAGGCCTGAGAACTTTTTTGCTTTGGAATCTTTCGATATTGAAAACCCTGCTGAAATAGTAAGTAGTATGAGAGTCATTTTAATGCAGCTTTCAAATTTTCAATGGTTCTATCAGTTAACTTACAAATCCTTCAAAGAGCAACACATATTAGCAGCCTAAATCCCCTATCCTTTCATTTCGCCTAATATTTCCCAAATTGTGCCAAATGCGATAAGTATTATGCACAACTTGTGAAAATGATTGCTGTAATCATCTAAAAAAAATAGGCTTGCTCACCTTTTAAGGAAGACCGTAGATCTAACCTCAATATTTCATCAAGAGATAACTTAGCGAAAAAGGAACCCATAGAGCCTCTTGACTGAGGCGTTATCGTTATTCTAGGACAGAAATTCTTATTTTGACACGTTTTATAGATTTCTGAAAGAGTCTTGCGCCAACATGGATATTCTGAATCTCCAACAAACCTTTACAGATAAGAGAATTTTCTCCATATTATTCAAGATGCGATCTCCTTTCGAATGAGCAATCTTCAGAAAAATTGTGTGACAGATTGCAGACATTTTCAAGCCTTGAACATGTGTCTTTCGAAGTCACTGCTTTATGTAAGTATCCTAAGTATCCCTCTCCAAAAGGAGACTTTTGATGTCGGGGTTCTCTGAACGTGATAGATTGAATTCTGAAAGACTATTGAATTCTGGTTACCTGCTATCATCCAAGAATTCTCTTGGACGAACCAAATTGCGAAATGAAGTCCAGAAAAATTTCTGAAAGCACTTCCGAAAATTCCCACATAATGTAAGGGAGTCTTTCCTGCTCGCTGAATATTTTTCTTGATTAGATTTGTTATCGTTCTTCAGTATTTCACTCTCTTTTCAAATGTAGGCGAATTTTGTGATGATGAATCAGAATCGAGCTTCAGCCTACCGACGAGACACCTTTTCAAAAGAAAACTGACGAAAAGACACGATTTTTGCAACTGAAATATCGGCTCACTGGATTCATTTTTCAGATAAATCGATACACCAAGAAATCTCCTCTTTGATGCCTTTGTAGCCCCACATCCTTCACTATTCATGAAGTAGTCTCTTTGGTAAATCTCTTGTAGGACATCTTATCTATATTTTTCACAATTTGTCTCTCTTTTCTCGGTTTATGTTAACCAAGATGAGTTGGATAATTTTATCTTAGCATAGGAAACCTGTATGAGGCTATCCTCGTAGAGTGTCAAACTGAAACCAACCGAGAAATTATTTTGAGACCTTGAAAAGAACAAGGAAATGTTTGAATTTAATGCCAGATCGTTGATATTTATGAATTATATCAAAAACAAGATTCAATACACAAGAGACAGCTATGAATTTTGATTAGACCTTCAATTAGTGAAGTCATTTTACATCTTCTCCTGCAGATGCCAGCGTTGCTCTTCATTTAAGCATAGTCACGTCGTGGATGTTGTGCAGTACCAGAATGAATGTTTCTCTCGTCATTATTTAATTTCTCTCCTAAATTTGAAACTAAGTACAATAGGTTTAGTGAACTGCCATTAATGAATGGCAGTTGACTATCACGGTGAAGATGTAAGAGGGCTTTAGAATTGCACATATTAGTGTTATAAATGAGAGGTAAGGAGAAAACAAAATTACATGCTTGTGGATTCTATGAATCAAGAGGTAGGGTTATTGGTCTGTCTTCCTGAGACGGTAAATGTGTGGTATCATGTTTCTCAATTTTATTGCACGACATTTCTCTCATATACATTTTTACATCGAACTCAAAATCTAGGAACAACTTATTAAAACAGAATCACAAAAATATTTTCATAAAACTTTTTTATTCCTAGAAATAAAAACACATGAATTCCCAAAATTTCACAAAAGTCAACCAACTTCAGCAAATCCCCCAAACCGAGCGATCGAAAGCAAGAGAACATCAGCTGGCAAGAGAGCTGATGGATATTCAGCCTCAAAGCGACTACTTTGACGCTACTCA
>ENA-UOUE01000252-UOUE01000252.1-compost-metagenome-genome-assembly--contig:-NODE-252-length-45163-cov-4.954154_pt1 | contig 45163 bp, 26 predicted proteins | sample MGYA00238146_ERZ747223 | MGnify/ENA primary metagenome ERZ747223 (study PRJEB28781, sample SAMN06268865) | compost metagenome | isolation source: single cell | place: USA: California, Emeryville, Joint...
CTGACAATAACAAATGTATAATTGGGTAGCTCCGGCAAATTACCCTGAATGTTCAATAACAATGGTCTTAAGAAGCAAGGGATAGAATATTAGCTTCAAAACTGAAGATTCTTCGCTAGTTAAGCTGTTTTCTGGTATTTGTAAGGAAGTTTGGCTTGCAGAAAAGTTCCATTACAGCTCTTAATTCCATAAAGAAATCATTCTTATCGAAATTTACGGAATTAAACCAGAGATTTCTATAATTTGCGATTGTTGATTAAAAAATAATTTTTCGAAAGTCATAAATATTTGGTTGTAATGTCAAAGAGCAAATCTAAGAAAAAGGCTCAAGATGATATCACTGAAACCAAAGAATCTCAGAAGAGCTCATATCCAAATTTTTTGAAAAAGACTTATGAGATCGTCGATGTATCGAGTTATTGCCACCTCCGTCTCTAACCGTTGCCTCTCAGGATCCACAACTCAAAGAACTAATAGACTGGACTGAGGGCGGAGAAGCTTTTGTTATCAAAAAACCTAAGGATTTCACTCAGAAGGTCCTTCCAGTCTTTTTCAAACACAATAATTTCACTTCATTCACAAGACAGGTACAGTAATTTTGTCATTAAATGGAATCAACTTTTTTGGACCATTAGCTTAATATGTACGGTTTCAAAAAGACTAAGAGCGAATGCTATGACTATATCTTTCGGCATCCTCATTTCCGTAAAGGATTCAAGTAATTAGTCCATACCTCAGAAGTGTTGCGTCAATAATACTAATTTCTCTGCAATTAGAGATGAGCTCAGGTTCATCACCAGGAAACTTCCAGAAGATGTTGTTACGCTAAATAAAAATAAAATAAACGTGGAGTCCTCCATTCCAGAAGATAAGGAAACTCTTATTCAGGCAGTACAAATCCAAAGTTTACTAGGTCTTAATAATCAAATTTAAGAATTATCTGCTGAAGAAATTGCAAATGGAAACATATGAAAAGATTCGGAAACTAGAGAAAAAAACCAACGAGTTGAGTGCAGAGAATCAACGAATTTATAAAAATATTAAGACTCAATGGTAAAATGAATTGTGTTCCATCATACACTAACTCCCTCCCTCCTTTATACTAGTCAAAATCAAGACGAACTAATGAAACTGATCAATGCAATTGGCTATGTTTACGGCAATTCTAGTGCTGAAAAAATTATGAAACTATCTGAAGATGAACTATATGATTATACAAGGAGTATTAATAGTACAGAGTCTGAAAAATTCATTCAGAATTTTCTGGCGAAGGACGCGATTCCTCTTATCATCCCACCGACTGGGAGTAAGAACTTATTTTCGGCTCCAGATGAACTCGATTCTCTTGGGATTCCACATGCGATATATGATGGATCTGGAATTGGACAAGGTGCTTCGAGACCCTTTCCAATGAGCGAGTCCAATGACACCCATCTTGAGGAATCTTCCGGTAATACTATATTTCATAATGAGACCACCGAGGTAATTTGACCATGTTAGCTTGTTGTAATAATTACAAATAGTGAGAGTGGACGAGTTAGGGAATCGCTTGTCTCGAAGGAACAAAAATAACATAAAGAGTTATGATAAAATCTGCTATCTGAAAAGCTATAAATTAAAGGAAAACGATCTCTACTCAAACATAAAATCGCTATCTAATGACTTTTAGCACCTTCTCACTGAAGCCTACAAATTTATTGAGGTTAACCAGACTTAAGAGTCAAAATCTTTTAATTGTATTTAGCTCAAGTGTTATTATTCATTTAGAAGCTCTTGCATAAGAGTCAAGATTGTTGATAAAAGATTTTCAATTAATGTTAGAGGCCTTCTTATGGTTATATTCATCTGAAATATCTTGAGAGAGGGAGAAGGAGAGAGATTTTTGCATAATGTTTCATCCCCTAACCTGATTGAATGATACTCAATGAAGTTTTGTACGAAGATAAATTAAGTTGATTAATGCGTTGTTTGTTGTGTGTGTCTTAACCCAGTGAAATAGGTTTATTCTCATGATGTGCTTTTTGAGAGAGAGAAGAAAAAAAACATGATAAACTCCTCCCTTATACTTATATAATCATAGTACTTGCTTGGAGCAAAAGAGATAATTGTAAGGCCAAGTCAGCTTCCAAGAGATTCCGCAACTCACACCAATAGAAAAATATCCTTTCACGTGCTAGCCTAATCGTTGGTAATTCAAGGTGAAAAAGAGGTTTGTTAGCAACTCTGATTTCTAGCGGCAACTCAGGTGCCGTTTTTTCATAAGAAGTACGGAGTTTGAAGGATATTTGCTCGATATTGAATTTGGATAAAGTCTGAAAACAATTTCAAAGCTTGAATTATGTTCAGAGATAAGAAGATGCGATTAATATCTCTTGACTACGGTTAGTTTTAAGAAGGTCATACCAAACTTTGGAGATAAAGTAAGGCTTTCCATTGTTAAGAAAAATTTTGATTCATACAACACTGGATTTATTTTTAAACCGTGACTGGGGGAAATGGATTTCTCTAGCAACCCTAATCGCCTTAAGAGTCACACACTATGCATTCTCTTTCAGAGGGTGCTGCACCTGCCATATAAATAATGTGTATACCATCTGGCTTATTGCTCGCTAATATTATAAAGAAAGATCTTTTAATTGGTGCAAATTTATATTTTTCTTTTTTCGAGAAAACGATCTTCTGAGAACAAATCAGAGAGAGAGATTAGGGATTTAAATTAGAAATCCATAAACACTCACCTCATGCGAACTTAGCATTCAAATGTTCAGTACTTTTGAATCAAGATGATGGAGAGATAGTTTAGACTCTTATTCGGATGGAAGCTTCTTTGAATCGCAGCCCTTTTCCTTCTCAATCTAAATTTCGAATTCTCTCTCTGGAGGTCTGTCAGCAGGATAATAGATGTCTAAATTGCTTTAGGCTGCTAGTAATGACGAATTCAATTGTTGGGTTATACGAGACGTAGCAACCCGTGGCTACCCATGGAAAGAAGAGTAATCTTAAGATAGCAAAACTTATTATATCTAATATCAAGAGAGAGAGATCAATCGTTTTTGAGTAAGAGATATTAAATTATCTAATGGCTTTTGCTATCTTCTGGGTTATTTCTCTTTTCATTTGAATTGCATCTTGGTTGTTATAGCATGCTACTTTCCGGCTCAGATTTCTATGCTTTTCATTACTATGATCCTAAGTTTTCCGTTTTCAATGAGGAATGTGTGGTAACTATTTAATACATGTATTTCCTTAGATTGTTCTTTATGATAGACGTTCAATAAATCATGTGTCTATTAAAAAAATTTAATCTAAACTTCGATCGCAGCATAAATAGAACTCACACACAGATAATTAGAACTAATAATTTTTCTCGATGGGTTGTAAAATCTCAACGAAGCAAAGAGGTCCCAATTCCGTCTTTGAACAAGATGGCCCTTTGAGAAAGCAAAGGACTGAACTCTCCACTAAATCTCCAACGACTCAAGAAAATTTGCATACTTCAGATGAGCTTCCACCATCTCGCAGTAATTGAATATCAGACTTCCCATAATCAAGTAGCATAGAAGATTTGAAGCGATTATCCTATTTCAAAGTCTCCCATACAGATCTTGTTAACGAAAAAACAGGCGATATCAATCTTGAATATACACTGCTCCTCCCTCCAGTCGGAAGAGGTATTGCAATAGTTTGCTTTGATATCTAACGATTGCCCTTAGGCGCGTTCGGAGAGGTTAGACGAGCAATCCATAAAAAGACAAATTTAGTGAGAGCTGTGAAAATAATACTGAAGGAAACTATTGATGAAAAGGAAAGAGTGCAACTCATAAATGAAGTCAAGATCTTAAGGAGCCTTGTAACAGTGAACCCAGTCTTTCTCTCTCTAACCGAGCGATGATAGGATCATCCTAATATTATGAAAGTTTTCGAATTCTTTCAAGATGAGAAAGCCTTCTATATTGTGAGTGAGCTCTATTCTGGAGGGGAGCTTTTTGATAAGATTGTTGAGCTGAAAACTTTTAGTGAAAAGATGGCAGCTATGACAATCAAGCAGATTCTATCTGCTGTTTACTACTGTCATCAGCATAGAATTGTCCATAGGTAAACCATTTCAATTTATTATATATATAACTAACCTACTATGATAGAGATTTGAAACCAGAAAACATGCTCTATGAGAACAAAAGCCAAGACTCATTGCTTAAAATAATCGATTTTGGAACCTCGAGAGTTTTCAATTCGAAAAAGAAGATGAATCAAAAGTTTGGAACTGTAAGCCACTTCAAAATTTGTATAAATCTAAGACATTGCCTTACAGCCCTATTATATCGCTCCAGAGGTGCTGATGAAAAATTACGATGAAAAGTGTGATATTTGGTCATGTGGAGTTATTTTATATATCATACTCTGTGGGTACCCTCCATTCAATGGTCCAAGTGACAAAAAAATATTGGAACAAGTTATGATTGGGCGTTATGAGTTTGAGGGGGATGAGTGGTCTGTTGTCTCCGATGAAGCAAAAGAATTTGTTAGTAGACTAATGCAGTATGACCCGATGCAGAGATATAGCGCTGAAGAAGCACTAGCTGATCCATGGTTAACCAAACAAGCAGACAACTTCCAACTAGACAAACCTTTGGCTATGAAGGCGCTCACAAATTTGCAAGGCTTCAAAGTACACTACAAATTTCAAGGATCACTGGAAAAACTATTTTGTAGGCTGAGCGAAAACTTCAGGAAGCCGTCTGGATATTTTTAGTCAACTCCCTGGCAACCAAGGATGAGAAAAGAGAACTGCTAAAAACGTTTCAAGTTCTTGATAAGAACGGCGATGGACAACTCACAAGAGATGAATTAATTGAAGGTAGGATACATTGCTGTTGTTGTGGACGATTTTTGAATGCTTTTGGTAGGCTACAAAGAGCTGATGAATATTGAAGACCCTGAAGCCGAAGTAGAAGCAATAATGAATTCTGTTGATTATAACAATAGTGGAACTATCGATTATACAGGTGAGGTCTTTTACAATTATATTGAAGCAATAACTAATGCAATAGAATTTGTAATTGCGACGATCAATAGGAAAAATTTACTATCAAAGAACCGATTGGATTCTGCTTTCAAAATGTTTGATAAGGTGAAGCGACCCTTTGTGATCAAAACTCATAATTCAATAGGATGGAAATGGATATTTAACAGCCGATGAGTTAAAAGAAGTGTTTGGATCTAAAGTGGATGAAGAGGTATGGAACGAAGTTATTGAAGAGTGTGATGAGAATGCTGATGGAAAGGTAAGCTAAACGGCGTGTAATTTAAGTAAGATAAAATTTTTATTAGATATCATACCAAGAATTCAAAGATATGATGCTGAAGTTTATACAATAGACTTCAGATTGTGAAATTACTGCGACGAGCTAAAAACATACTATGCAAAATTTTCTTAAATACTGTTTACAATGTTTATCTTCAATTTTTATCTTTTTCAAAATTTCTTAAAATTTATGTGCGAAGACATTTGAGTCGTATCATAATCTAATATACATTGAATATGTTTGCAAAATTGTTGTACACATGAAAAAATTGTATTGTTTTCACATTAAAATTGCAATTCATCACAAAAGTAAAATAACTTTCACGTCTCTAGTCGGGAAGAGGTAAATACTAGGAGATATGCTTTAGCCAATCTCAGACTGAAAGATTTTATCTTGTATCAACCCCATTATCGTGATACACTCCAACTTAATATTATCTCAAGGCATCAATCTATGCATTGCGAGTGATTCATTTTGAGGGTTAATTGATTCAATATAAAAATTAGATTTATTGCATTTCCTTCTGATAATTCACAAAATTGGTGTTAGAGACGAACAACTCTCACGAATTTCGAAGTCTATAGAGCTCTTTTCGTGACATTTAAAACTTGCCATCAGCTATATATTTGAACTTGAACAATAAAATCGAGTATCTAGCGACAACTCCATTCGAGGGCAGCTAACTTGAAATTAAGAAATTTTTAGAAAAGACCACTTCCTCATTTATGGCCTGTGGTAGGAGCAACACCAACATAGTTTTTCGATACAATCATATGAATGAGAAAGCAGCAGGAAAAAGCTCTCTATTATTCTCAATTAGAAAAGAAATAAACTAAAATCCGCTTAATTTTCTTCATAAACACAAAGAAAATTATCTGAAATTAGCAAAACTCTAAGACTATCTTCAAATGTTAAAGGGAACAAAAGCTCTATTGACCAACCGAGATCTGTTTAATCGCTCTGTGAAAAGATTCTCAGATGTCGCAAAATTGAACTATCTCAGCTATGTGGAAAACCCGACAGCTCCAAATCTCGTTGTTTTGCACGGATTAATGGGCAACAGTATGAACTTCCGGTCAATCGCCACTCATAACGAGCTCAAAGGCTTGTGTAACTCATACTTGTTTGACCTCCGAAATCACGGAAAATCAGAACATAAACCCACGATGTCCTATGAAGAAATGGCTGCAGATATTGATGCTGCCACAAGCGAACTTGGATTGGATAAATTTTATCTCTTGGGACATAGTCTTGGAGGGAAAGTTGCCATGGTTTATTCAAGGCTATATGCTGAGAGACTAAAAGGACTGATCGTGTGCGACATTGGACCCTTCAATTATAATGATACCACTAAATTCAAATCAAGCAGTGAGATTCGTGCTCTGCTGCAGGCTTGTGCAAAAATAAATCTCACAGGCACTACACGTGAAAAACTGAAAGTAGAACTTGAAAATGCTGCAAATGGCAAAAAAGATATCTCGGGACTGCTTCTTACTAATATCGAGCAAATAACCAACGGTAACTACAAGTGGAGAGTGAACCTTGAAGCGATTATTAATTTCTATGGTCAGATCATGGATCCATTTTCTCATTCTTCCAAGAAATATAATGGACCTGTCAAAGTAATTGCCGGAGGCAAATCAGAATATGTACCTAAGGACCGATTATCTGAATACAATACTATCTTCGAGAACTTTGACATCCAAAGAGACGTTACTTATATTGAACCTGCGAGTCATTGGGTTCATTTCACCCATCCAGAAGAATTCGTAAAAGAAGTGAGTGCGTTTATAAAACAACATGAACATTGATAGTAGGCTTAATGACAGGACTATAGTATCTATCCTAGGTGAGTTGCTATCGCTATTCGTTCGTATTGAGATACAGATTATCGGCGTTTTTTGTTCTGTAGATAAATTTAGTGTTTTTATTCATATACAATTACAAGGAGAGGATATATAAACAAAACTATGCTTTGTTTTGGTACATCACAACTTAAGCTATTAGCAAAAGTAACTCGGCTTCATCAGCAGGCTGCTCTCTACTATCTTCCGCAAGCTTCTGTTTCAAGCTCTAGAAAACGTGAATCTCTGAGTGAAAAACTTGCAAAACGAGATCTGGTGAAAGATTTTGCTTCCACCTCTCCCAACACCGTTCAGAAGAAACATCTAGCCTCTTCAACACAAACATCGACAAGAAGAGACGACAACAGTGTAGCAAGCCTTCCTTTCGACCAACTGACACAAATGATCTCGAAAGGAGACCTGAATACAGCAGAATTGCCAGAAAGTCTTAAACGTCAAGACTTCGATTCAGTCGTACTGAAGCTTGCTCGTTCAGATTATGATAATCTGAGATTTCCTTTTGATTTTGCAGGGAGAATCCAAAAGCAAAAAGATCAAAATGTCCAATCTCCTATCGTCATCGAAAAAATAATCAGTTACGAGACAATTATGTCAATCTACAAAAGCTTTCTCGATGGCCTTGTCGAAAATAACACAGATCTTCTAAAGACGAACGTGGAAACTTATTTTCTAAGTAAACTACAGCCAATTTTAAAAGGTCTTAAACAGAAAAACCATTCTGTGGAATTGAGAAGAAATGTCGATATCAAAGAGGATAATGTAGAGCTATTTAATGTGAATCTAATTCTTGGGAATGGGCTCTCTACAAACCGGAAGAAGAATCGCTCAATCTTATCTTATAACACTATTGATACGCTGTTCAGGGACTGTCCAATTACAGTCTACTTGAAAAAGAAACCAGGCTATGAGGAAACAGCGAGAATGAAAATCCAACTTGAATTCAGCGTTCGGTCGTGCTGGTATCTTGTTCTTATGAGAAAAGGAGAAGTGGTTGTTGATTATAATGGAAAAGATGGAGATTATTGGCATCATTTAGTTCTTGAAGGTGATCTACTTGAACTTACTCAGAAACAGTTCAAAGGAGCGATAGCGGCTTTGAATTCTGGCGAAGGTCTGCAGTTGACGGAGTATAAAAATTTGACAAAAGAAATGGAGTGGAAATTAATAGATTTTGATGGCTTCATGGAGGGAAATCCACTTCTTGAATATGGAGCTAGATGGTAGGATGTATAAATTGAAATAGATGGGTTTTAAATAAAATTTTTGTGTGGCATAAAACGATATTCAGAGTATGGATGTTCTCGTATCTGACTGTGTACATTGCTGACTTTCAACTCTCAATAAGTTAAAAAAACATCTCTGCTTCTCAATAATTTAGAAATTTCCAGTTCAATAAATTTATTAATCCACCAGTATGTGTGATTCCTGCCTCTGCAAGCATCACTCTTTGCCCATCCAAAGTAGGGCCTACCTCTGAGAAATTGGGCTCGCCGATTACGACAAATTAATATCTCAAAGAGCTTGGCAAACCCTATGTGTTATCACCTATGACATGAGCCAGCTGTTTCTTCATGCATAACTATAGAGTTTTTCAGGCTACGGGAAAGTTATTATTGTCAGGTGGGTTAATTGATGACCAATACTCTAATATAAAAAGCTTTTTGTTCTATAAACAGTTTAATTTCTAAGCAGAATAATTGTTTGATACAATATGCTCCATCACGTATCTAAGACTCTGAAGCACGCTTTACCCCTTCAGAAGTCATTCATACTATTTCCCTCTCAGAATACGAGCTCCGCCTTCATTTATAGTTCAAATCCTGTGCGATATTTCTCGGAGAACCATCACAATGTTTCTTATCGACAATTTTCCACGAAACAAGAGGTTGCCACAGATGCACAAGAAGTCTTTAAAGACACTCTTCACAATAAACCTCACATCACTTCCAAATTTCCTAATATAATCCCTCCGAAGACCATGCCAGGGAGGTTGACTGGACTATTCTTTGAGGTCTTGGAAGGAATTCCTTCCTTTGGGCCGAAGAATAGTAAACTACTACGAGAGTTAATCGAAACCTCGAAAAAAAGTTTAACCTCTGATTCTAACTACGAAAATCTCAAAAAAAGGTTGGAATCCTTCACAGCTGAAGAGATGGACACTGTAATACGAATGCTGTACATTCATCAACATGTGCTCCAAATAGAAGAAGAGACTGAAGCACAATTCATCAAAGATAAAAGAGAGACACCGGCTAGAAAGACTGTCGTAAAACTGATCGAGCAGTTTGGCAGACAGAAGGTATTGCAGTTCCTGCCCACGTGGATGGCTGAGGTTTTCACTGCACATCCGGTATTTGCCGACAAAGAGTATATTCTCACTCGGAAAGAGCACCTTTCTAAAACCTACAAGGATTGGATTCGAACGAACGACATTATTTCACACCTCGAGGGAAATACTCCATCATATCGAGATTTGAGAATCGAAATGGACAATATGCACGATCGCATGATTGAAAGCATCAGTACGATGCTTCAAACTGATCCTGTGAGAGAGGTGAAAATTTCCTCGGCGCAAGAGCAAGAGAACCTTCGAAGACGGCTTTCGAAGCTCGTTCATGATTGTCTGCTCATGGGGGATTTTGTCAAGTATATCATCCAAGAGAGTATGATAGAAGATATCTCCGAAGAATTCGTTAATGCGGGAGAAGCCGATAGACAGCTGGAGGACATCCTGAAAAAACCGAGAAGCTACGATCGATTTCAAAGTCTGAAAAATCATGAATTGGTTAAGAACCACCCTGAATTCAAAAAGATTTTTGACAAAGACTTTTATTTCACGCTTAATGTTTGGGCATTTGATCTCGATGGCAATCCAAATGTTACTTCAGATACGCTAATGAAAAGTATTGCTGCTGGTATCAAGACACTCCTTCTATCAGAGCCTTTCATTGAGCGCACGGAAGAAGTCCTCCCAATAACCATACACAAAGAAGATGAGGATCTCGCTGACGCGATACAAAATCGCCTTGATGAAGTTGAGCCCTATCTTTCAGCCACACTTGAGAGAACAAAGTTGTTTTCCCCTCTCCGTAGACTCTGTCTTGCTGCGAGGAGAAGGCTCACTTACACCAGTCAAAAATGTGACGAAGTGCTGACATCAGTTACACCTGGATTCTATGAACTCCTTAATCACCGAGGATTTAGGACAACTGAAGAATTTTTGCACTTTATCGAGCCGTTGGTTCAAGCGGAGAAGAGATATAACGTTGACAAAATTTGGACCAAAAGAGCGAGGATTGCGAAGAATTTCACTCTTCCCATCGGAGAGTGCCATTTCCGTGTCGCAGAGCCCACAAATCAAGCAGCTATCGCTGACTATTTACATGTGTTAGATCCTGTCAAATTCCCTGAACGCAACTCGCTGCTGCAGCTTCCAGAAAAAGAGCAGATCCAGATCTTCAAGGAAATCATAAATTCCAAGGAGCGAGTCAAAAACAAAGAGTTGAACAAACTATCTGCGCAAAACTTAGAGACTCTTCGTAATTGGAAGGTGTTCTCTGTGCTTCAGAAGGAGTCATTGATAGTTCAGAGCGATTCTACGTCTCCCGTCTATTCGATTCGTTTATTGAAGGCTCTGGGTACTTTGTTCGATTTCAGAGGCCAGTATGCTCCTCTTTTCGAAAGCAAAGAAACCATGGAAGTTGCTCTCGAACGAATCGGGAAAGACTCCGGGCATCTATTTGAGCAAGTGAGAATTATGAGCGCTGGAAGCGACAATCAAAAGAAAATGGGACTATTCCTGTCTTCCCACTACAACATCAAATTCATGGCTGTAGCAGACCTCAAAGGGCTTCCTTCATTCTTGGGCAAAGGAGACTCAGTCTTCCGATCCAAGCTGCTTGAAGGTCTTACGGATATGGAGACCTGCCAGCCTGGACGACAGCAAAAATTCCTTGAAAATCCAAAGGAGTATCTCTTGAACCGATTTATTAAAAGGATGCAATTTAGGCAACAACAAGCTGGGATGACGACAAAGGATTACAAATTAATGGAGAAGATTGCCGGCACAATCTGCCTTCAAGCGTATGAGGGGAGAAAAAAGCATCTCGAGAAGATCTCTCCCACTCTCAACAAAACAGTCACAGAATACCTTTCCAAGTCGCTAAGCACGGCCTATTCTCGGCCTGATAAAAAAACGGTAGCTGGAGGAGATCTGCTAACATCGGTTCGAGCTATCGTAGCCTCCAAAATTAAGCTTTATACAAGCATGCATCTAGACACTGATGTTGGAGATATCAAGCAAAATGTCATCAACGCGATCAAAGAACTGAAGGCTCAAGGCATTTCTGAACACCAAATTCACGAGGTTTTCAAGAACCCTCCTTACCGCGCGGTGACTGACGCACTTATCGAATTTTTAGAGCTCTATGACCCAAAAATCGCTCAGGAACAAGATACTCAGAACCTCCGCATTAACGTAGACGACATCGGTGAAGTCTATCAAATGCTCACTGGTGAACCTCCTAAAATAGGTCCTCAAGATCCGCACCTTCGATTAATTAGATTGATCTGTCTTGAAGCGAAAAGAAATCCTGAAACTCCATATATTCCTGAATATCTCTTCTGTCGTTATCCAGTATAAAGAAAGTCTCTTGCTCGTCCATTAATAACTAACTTTCATACTGACAGATTTACATTCAGATAATTTTAGGGCTTTTTCAAAAAAAATATTTTGCCTAAAATTTGAAATTCTCTCTTTTCGTAGAACGCTCTTAATTATTTTTTTTTTCTTTGAACACAAATTTGAGAGTTAGTTAATAAATGTGATTCTTTAAAGTTTATCAATGAAAAAATTTTGAAAGGGGTTTTTAGACCATTAAAAACCTCTGCGATTTAATTTATTCTTAGAAGTCAACGCTTAACTAAGTACTACAGAATTCTTCAGTTGATGATGAATATCGATAAGCAGACGAACTCCATTTCATTGCCTCCACAGAGACAGACCAAGTCACTGGAACCCGAAATAAGACGACCATTGCTGGTTAACACACATTTCTTTGGTATCAAGACCAGAAAATGGGCTGTCGCTGAGGATAGTACTCTATTGGTGTACAAATCTCGGCGGTCCCAAATTATTTGCAAGAGGATCCCTCTAAAAGATGCCACAATAAGCTTCCCAACAAAAACAATCACTAAGCAGAATTTTAAGCCTTCAAAAGCCGGATTTAAGCTCACATATCAGAACAAATCCCACTATTACTTGCATCCGATAGACTACGAAGACTATCTCCAATTAAAAATGCTGTTGGAGCTCGCCCAAAGTGGATTCGAGCAAAAAAGCTTTCCCAAAACCGTGCAGAAACAAGAAGTACAGGTGGATCAGTCTTCACCACAAATACTGGGGATTTTAGCGAGTTCAAGACGAGAAAATAGCATTGAAAATGTGGGCGATGCAAAATGCGAAGAAGATCTTGTCGAGGGCTCTGACCTTGAAAACACTGTCTGTTACAATATGTCTTTTTACTCCAATGCGAAGGTTAACCGTAAAAGTCACCTCGAAGTCAAAGCGAAATTACAGTACTCGAGACCAAAAAAGCAAGACAAACCCACGAGAATGCTCACACATGATGACGTCTCCGAAGGCAGTCGATACTCAACAGTCCCGCAATCGAATTTTAATATATCTGAGTTGAGGACTAAGCGCGGAATGGGAGGCAGAAACTCTATCGAGCATTCCCAAATTCTGGATTTAAACAACAGCGATATACATACACCTAAAAGGCAGGAAAATAAATACAAAATTCTTCGTTCAGCAACCGCTTTTGTAGGAAAAGTGTCACATCAGCGAAAAGAATCTCTGCCTGACAACACGTTAAACGATTCTTTCGGACCTAAATTATCCTACCTCTCCGCTACTCAGAACGCTCATGAACAGCATTCACGTTCAAAATCTCCTGATCAATATGACTCTTTTGGTCCGCATTTGATCGGGAAAAAATCTCCGTTGGAACTGCTCCTTCAGGATGGAGATGCAAATCTGATATCAAAGACACTATCACATGCAAGAGAAGTTTTCGAAGATGAAGAGGAACAGAAAGTGCTCGAGAGAATGCAATCTAAAAAAGATACTCAGATTGGTCGCAACTCTACGATTGTAGAGAAAAAAACTCTCGGAAGCTTTAAACATTATCTCAGTAGGGAAATTTACTCAATGAATCCGGATGGATTACAGGAAGAGAATTCAAGAGCTAAATTAGAATCAAAAAAGACTGGAAGACTGAGTCATGGTGAGCGGCCCTCAGTTGAACATACACTGGATGAGGCTTTTCAATTGTTCCAAAACTTCGAGCTGAAAGAAGCAAAGGAACTTTTTTTATCCCTCTCAGCAGAGAACCCAAGACTAAAACTGTTTGCCATTGAATGCGATCTCATTGTATTATCATTGAACGGGTTCAAAGACCTCGTGGATAGCTGCTTGCAAGAGCTTTCTCAGCTGACCATGCAACTTATGCATATGCCTTCGAGTCTGAAATCTAACACAAATTTACATTTTGAAAACGAGATCACTAAAGCAGAATGCATTGTATTCAAGGGCGTCCTTAATGTTGCATTGAACCACAAATGGCAAGCGTTTTTATGTATTTCTGAATCATGGCGAATTGTAAGAAAATTAGAGGCCCAAATCAAAGATGCCAAGATTCAAAGCGCTCTGAGCAGTGAAGTATTACACCGAATTATGTTTGCCATTGGGGCATTTAACCTGGCTTTCTCTCTGGTGCCTCCGACCTTAAAGAAGATCCTTAAAGTTATTGGAATTTCACCAAATAAGCAGCTTGGACTCGAACTTCTGCAACAGTGCTGGGAAAAGAAATTTTCTCGATCAATGTACGCTGCACTCCTGATTAGTTGCTATCATCTTGAATTCGAATTGGATTCTCAGAAAGCCTGCGACGTTATTGAGAAGGCAATGATACAGTACAACCATTTTCCGCTTTTTTCTTGGGTCGGTGCTTTGCTCTCATGGAGATTCTTCCAAGTAAACTTTTTGTTTAATTGAGTGTATATAACTCACTTTTTAGCCTGAAGACGTAGAAACACTCGTGAAAAATGGCTTGGAGAAATGCGTCGACACGATACAGAGTCCGATCTTTTTGACATATGAGTTAGGCTGGTACTATTTCATCACCTGCAAATGGGAGCCAGCGCTCGATGTGTTCTTGAAGCTCATTTCAGGAATTTTAAAACCTCAGTTTTTCAAAAATTTTGAGAATGACTTGCAGCACATAACGAAGTCCTTGCGACAGAAAGGAATAAACATATCGTTGGACTTTGGGCCTTTTCCATTCCAAGAGGCTCGGTATGCGCTATTTCCACATCTAACTCACATACTGCTTAATATTTCTGCCTGTTATTACGAAATCGAGAATGTACAGGAAAGCAATAGATGGCTGGTGGCAGCCCTAATCGCGAATAAGAAATATTTGAACTATCATAACAAAACAGAGACTGACTTTGGTCGCTTAGCGGAGAAATTCTTGAAGAGAAAATACAGGAAGATGATTGTGTTTGAACTTCTTTATTTTCTCAAGCAGCTAGTGAAATTGCCTGATACTAACCTTCAAAGCATTATCGCCCAAGTGGATAAGCACATCAATAGCCTCAAAAATATTCCTACCAGGAGCCAGAATTTCCCATGTAATGCTGATGAAATGGTTGAATATTTGAGTGCTACGCTCATTACTACTGTCAGCAATTGCATGATGGGAGAGACCCAACTTGTTATTTCAACTTCTGAAAAAGTACTCTCAATGATAGAACATGCTCCATTTGACTATAACTACTTGGCTCAGCATATTCTCTACTGGATTGGAAGAGCGGCCATTGCGGAAGAAAATATGAAAATGGCAGCAAATCTGCTAAAGAAAGCTATGAAAGTTAAAACAAACGAATTTAATTACTCTGAAAAGAGTAGAAAGTTGATCCAGCAGCATAATTTGTAATCTCTTGCGAGAATTTTTCTTTAGTTTTTTTTTTGTCTCGTCAAGAGAAGATATTTAACTTCGTTGTTTCTTGCTTCAATGAATAGGTTCTTTTTTCGTTTTGGTTTTTACTTTTTGTTCTCATATATCTATAAGATCATAAGTCTGCGATCTCTTTTGTAGTTTTCTATTTTTTCTTTTTTTCAGTTGAACGGTTACAAGGTTTTGAATGTGAAATAAGGGACCCAGTAAACCTCTTAAAAATATAAAACAAGTAAATCAAATGAGCTCTGTTTCAGTCTTTACTGTCAAGTTCAGATTCATAGTTAAAGGAAGCTCCTCGGCACAGTTCTGATATCCATCTACTTTATGGTACTAAATGCTTAGAATTCATGAGCAAGAAGAGCATTATAACTCTTAGTAATATTTACTGAACATGACTAAAAAAAAAAAATACACTTAAATCATCTCATTTAATAGTTTCTTAAACTTGACATAGACAGTTAGTTCCAAGCGACTGGGATGACACACCTTAATCATTAGGATGATGGTTGAATATAATAAACTTTTATCTGCTTTATTTCCTTGTTAATCAACCTTAAAAAATTATGATCTGAGAAATATGAGATCTCCAGGCTTTAAATCATCTCTATATTATACATTGGGAGCCTGCTTTACTGATTCAGCTCAAAGTTGATACCAATATAATGTCAATTGCATCAAGAGATGCAAATATTTCAAGCGCACCAATACAATTTATGAGGTTAAAATGATGAAACTAATTATTACCAGCACCACTCTGAACCCAATTACTACTTAAATTTTTTCAAATCTAAATTCAATTATTAAAAATTTTCAAATTTGGCAAATTTATTTGATACAATATTTATTTGAATAATTGGATGTCACACTTGAAAATATCTCTTTATCTTCTGAGACTCTGCTTCAAAATGAACTTCCGATGCAAAACTTTTTTTGAAGATAAATATATGAACAGTTGCATTTTGGGCTCTCAGGGCTCTGACGATTCAAATGATTTTATTGATGTGCCAAACACCAAGAAGTTTCATTTTGATTATTGCATAAAAACCCTGGAATTTAAATTTTATTAAAGCAGAGAACGAAAATTAAATCAAATGCACACACAACAAACGCGACCCTCAACAAATTATGTACCTTACAGAAGCTATTCTCATTCGATTGTATATCCCAACCTGAATCAAGGTGATTTCGATGTCCAAAACGAGATCAAAGAAATGCCTAAGCCAGCTTCAAGAAAGTCTATTCGATCATCTCGTTCACCAGGGATTCTCTCATTACTCAATACTTCTGACCTGCTAGTCAAACCCCAAGTCGGAAGCTACAAACCTTCAAAACTGCAATTCAAAAACGTCAATAAAAGCTTAGAAAAATCTCAATTTAGCAACTCTTCGAAGGACCGAGTCGGTTTAATCAGCGATTTTCCTAACATTCCTTCAGTTAACTCTCGAGGTGGAACTAGAAGACAGAAGTTCTTCGCTGCTGGAAATATATCTGGACAAACTGAATTTCTTTCGGTGGATATGGAAAAAGATCAAAGCAGCAAAATGGACTCAGCGATATTCGGAGGAGGTACTAAAACACTGAATCAATCGTTTTACATCAATAAAAGCCAAAATCCAAATTACTCGACAGTTAACTTCCAATTCGACAATCTAAACAAGCAATACAGCAAACAAGAAGCATATTTCGTTGATGGAACCAAGCAACTCATAAAAGAAATGAAGCTCTCCCCTATTACCGAACTGGTCGAGGAGATTGAGGCCTGCTTTAAACAATTGCAGCGCAATTTTGAAACTGTCTATGCCAAATTTCTCTTGCTTCCTGATAGTGAGCGTCTGACTCTGGAGGGCGTTGCTATAGGCAATCTGCAAGTTCTGAAAGTTGTGAAAAAACTCTGTGAACGAGTAAAGACTGTTGACCTCGAAAATAAAAATCTCTTGCAGGAAAAGGCGAAACTAGGAGATCAACTTAAAGCTGCATTAATAAGAAGAGAGGCAGGCTACGATGAAAGCAATGAACTCCGCGCAAGCAAAAAAGCACTACATGAGGTCCAGAAAAAATTTGAGCAAGCTCAAAACAGCTGGACAGCTGAGCGTGTTAAACTGATGAAAGAAATCGAGATATTTTCTAAGAGTATCTATGAAATAAAAGGCTCTGAGAAAGTCGAAGTGTTAACCAAGCAATTAAAGACTGCAAATCAAACTATTGAGGCGTTGAAAAAATCTCTTGTTTCGGTTTCTGCGGAATGCGAAGCTCGAGTTGATAAACTAGAGCTCACAGCTGGAAATGCCAAATTTGAAAACGACAAGCTCCGAAAAGCGCTTTTAGCGTTGGACCAAGAGCTGACAGAATTTAAACAGAAGCCAGGGATTGAAGTCGAATCCCAAAGCGAAAAATGGTCTCAGTATCGAGAGCAATCTTGGATGCAGAGAGAGGAGCTTGATTCCGTAAAGGTCAATCTCAAAAGAGCACAGGATGTTAATTTAACTTTGAAAAAACGCATCAATCAGCTCTCAGAGAAGCTTGACAAATTGTTAAAAAATCAAGATTTTACAAGTCCAGAAGAATATGAAAAAGATAAAAACGTCGTCGAAACACTGAAGGAAGACTTCGCTGGTAATCAGTTTATTAGAATCGTTCATGCTTCTCGAGGCAGAATCAAAATGGAGTCTCTTCTGGCGCTTGGGACAACCGATATAAAATTAGAGCGGCTCGCATTGTACAAACCGAATTTCCTTCGCGTTTTTGAAGAGAAGTATACTCAGTTTATGCAGACAGCAGAATTTTTGGAATCAAAAAAGAAGATTGATTTTAACTTTTTCGCTCAACTCCGCGCGATATTAGATGCGAAATTCAACGAGCATCTCTACTTTGATGAACCGAGATGTTTCTCTAAGTTTTCTGATTTCGTTTATTCTTGGCTTTCAAAATTCGGTCTGGACCCTATCACGAAACAAACGGTGATACTTCCAATGGAGCAGCAAATGGACAGTGAATATAGGATTCTTAAATTCATAGCAAACCTACAGAAGCCTATGTATAATAGCGTCTGGGACGTTCTGCTATTCAGAGAGTTTCTTGAAGAGAAGGGCTCCCTTGATGAACTCCACTTTTTCCTTTTAGCTCGAAACATGCTTTACGACGGTCCAGAGCTCAGCTACAATATTGCATCTTTTACAATCGTTCACTACGTTCAATTAAATCGGGCTTTAGCTTTCGTGGATCATATCCTGAGGAATTTCGAGTCAAATCAAGTCAACCTCGTAAAAGAAAAGCTAAAAGCGCGTGCAAAATTCAAGGGACCTCGTGAATTGATAGATGGAGCTTTGGTTTTGAGGGTGCTCTTGGAATTTTATAAAAATGAAAGGAAAGCACGGTTTATTTCGATAAGGGAAACCTTCGAAAAGTACAAACAGCCGGAAGATACGAAAATTAAATCTCTCAGCTTTGATAACTTTAAAGATTTCATTGATACGAATTTTCCATTCGCTACTGAGCTTGAAAAACTAGAATTGTATCGAGACAGTTGGAACTTCGGTGGCGGCCATGTTGGACCTGAAGCATTTTATGTAGCAGCGACAGAAAGCGGGTTTTTTATAAAGAGTCTAGCAATAAGACCGTTCAAGCCTATGGTTGATGCAAAATATGCCTATCATTGCCATAAAGTATCGACTTTTTTGCAGGAATCGCAAAATCAGAATTATGAATACATTACGAGTTTAAAAACGAAGCTGAGTTGTCTCGGGATCGAGAAAGCTCTTGCGGAGAACCAGGAAGTTGAGAGAGGGCTCGAAAGAGGGCTTGATAAGATCAACCTTCGAGGGAAGACCGTCTATAGTTATTTCTATAAGATGATAGCTCAATTTTTACAAGTGAGGAACATCTACTGTATAAACAAATGGTTTGTGCTTGACCCAGAGCAGGAACTAAAGATAGCGCATCAAGATATTGGAAGCTTCGACAAATTCTTTGAAACCTTGATCTATCTCGATAAGCTAGAAACGGCCGAGGCACGAGAGAAAGATGCGAAAATTAAGAAGATTCAAAAACTTCAAGAGAAAAAATTATCCGCTTGGTACGTGCTGTTGGATCAAATTATGAAGAAGATTAGCAAAAAAAAGTGACCTTGTATGTAGAAAGCGGTTGCTATATTTTTCAAATTTCGTACGTAGATACTGGCAGGTTTCATTCTCTGTGAATTTCAATCTAAAAAAGCATAATCCACGAAATAATTGTATTATCCACAAACTGTCTATATTCGAAAACAGATTACTTATTTCGAGATGCTATTGCCAAGTAAATTCTAGGGTTTATTTTTGAATGGTTTGGTTCCCATAAATTTAATACCTATTCTATCAGATCTATCATACAAAGTGATTTACAAGCAGGACTCTCTCGGCCAGTTAATGGCACAACAGAATTTAATGATACATTTCTGGTATGGAAATGATTTTGTTAATTTTTCATAACCTCTTCATGATTTTCTACTCTTACAGTTTTAATCGCGATGTTCTCTTCCCATGCTCTATTGCACCCAGCAAGGACAATGTCTCTATCTGGCATATATGCTAACGGCATCATTTGCATCGGGGTCTCCTCAATCGCAAGTTCTTGAATAAACACCTCTGGCTCTTCTTCACCTCCGTCGTCAGGTTTTTTATTGATTAAGAGAATCATCGCTTTCGAAGTATCAAATGGATGTTTCTTCACTGACATTGCTAAAGTATACAGTCCCATATTGTGAATCAGCTGCCCAACCACGTAATTCTTTAATTCGAAGCTGTCAGCGGCTTCCTCAGGGTCATCCTCAAGATCCCAGATAAATAATTTTGCATGCTTATCCGTATTGATTGAATACAGGAGCTTTCTTTTTATATCAACCTCTAATATCCCTACCTTCTGGTAATTTGCATATCCTTTTAAACGACACACAATCCCTTTCGCCTTCAAGTCATATATCGCCACAGCCCCCTTTTCAGCTGAGAAGACAATGCTGTCTCGCCAAGGTAAGTACCGAAGACAGAGCACAACGAAGTACGGCGCAATGGCATATGCCTGTCTGTCTTTTGTCATCGCGTCCAGAATGTAGATTGCCGGAAATTCACCACCGACAGCCACTCGACTCCTATCAATCATATCAAATGAGTTGATAGCGCCAGGTAATTCAAAGGTTTGTCGAGGAGTGATATCGCGATCTATTTTCCAACTCCTCAGTTTATAATCCGCAGAAGATGTAAAAAGAGTCCCTCTTTTATCGAAATATCTTAAACCAGTGATTACGTTCGAATGAGCTCGCTCAAAAGATTTCAGCAGATCAAATGATTGGGTATCAACGAGATGCAGGTCATGATCCGTGCAGAATACTGCTCGATTGGCTCCGGGTATGTATTCTAGAAATTTAATGCTCTCCAGGCTGTATTGATGACCCTCTTCTGGCTTCAGAGAGACGGCGCATTGCCGATTTTGTGGATTGATCAAAGGTAATTTATTATCATTATTCTCTAAATCTGTTTTCTTTAAACTGAAACTATGGCCCTCAATTCCAATCACTTTCCTGAGTGCGGCATCCATCTCGGTCAGTATTTGCTCCATTTTAATTGTTATAGTGTCGTTTTGTCGTCTCAAGTCTTTGAGGATGCTATCGGCGTGCTTTCCAACATCGACCAACCTTGAATAAAGGCATATGTATTCATGTGCTTGCATTTCATCCATTTGCCTTGCATTCGCGACTTTCTGTAGTATTCCGAGCATCTTCTTCCTAATCACATGAGTTCCAGAGAAATTCGAGAGTCCTAATTGCTTTTCAACGGATTTTATCGTGTTAGTCTTGATAAATTCTTTGTAGTATCGCAGGTTGACAATAGTGTTCTCAATGATAGCTTCCAAGTGTGTTGAAGTGTAGCTGGTTGCACTTCCAGTGCCTTCCAGTTGATCTTTAATGCTTTGATCGTATATTTTCAAAGCCTTTTCAATTGTTTTTGGATTCAAGATATAGGAGATATCTTCGTATGCAATTTCTTGAGATTTCAAGCACTGAAAGCAAAGCAATTTCCTCTCAGCTCGCGGATCTGTGGCGAGGGCCATGAGCGATTTGCAATGCAAAGGGCACATTAAGATCCGAGGATCGAATGCATCAAAAGGGGGAGCTTTGAGCATTTGCATGAATAGCTGAGTCAGAGGAGAAAATAAAAAACTATTAGGAATATCAAGTAACTAAATGATTATTAATTTTTAATCTTGATAGATTGTAGAAGAGCCAGCTCATTTTTGAAACTTCAGAGTAAGGTACGGTGAATAAATATCAATTAGTTCAAAAACTAAAAAAATGAATTCCGAATACCAACAAACTTCAACTTAATGTGCATGTGTGTGAAATAAAAGATGAGGAGAAGAAAATTCAGTATGCACTTTTTGATAGGCAGCATGAGAACTATCTAATCAACTGGGAAGTCAGAACTCTCAATAGTTTTCACTTAAGATGGCAGTGCAACTCTGTTTTCAGCGAATCTACTTAGACAAACAATAAGCAGTCATTGAAAATACTAAGTTATATTCCTATCTGTATTCGATCCAGAGATGCTATTAGATGTTATAGTGTCGCCTGTCTTGGAGATCATCTCAAAATACAGAAAACTATATGTATCAGATTTCTATGGATGCACTAATATAAAGCTTCTTTTTGATGCTGTTTAATTTTTTTGAGCAATTCGCATTTTGTATCTAAGACCATTTCTATTACTGGCTAAACATAATGTAGTTTAATAGGGTTCATGCAAAACAGAATTGTACCAGGAATAGATAACTGAATAGAAAGCGCGAAAGACATTAAAAGTCTAAAAACTAAGAGAATAGAGTTTTGAATTGCTAACCACTGACCTTTTTCTTTCTCCATTAATGCGTTTATTCTCACCTATATCAACCATTTTCAATTCTTTCCAGTTGGGATTGCTCGCGAGAAGACAGGCACCTTTATATCCTATATCATTTGAATGTAAGTTTAGCTCTTGTAATTTTTTCCAACACCCAGTATTCACAATCGCGATTGCCCCATTATTATCAATATTGTTGGAAGCCAAATTTATTGATTTAAGATTGCTCCAACAGCTATTTCTGCCGATTGCAGCGGCTCCTTCAGAGCCTATTTTATTTAAATCAAGAGCCAACTCTTCCAAAGCGATCCAACTCGCGTTCTTTGCGATCCCTGCCGCTCCCACATCACCCAGATTATTCGAGCCGATCTGTAATTTCTTTAGATTTTTCCAGCTTTCATTGCTCCCTAGTCCATGGGCACCTTTCTCCCCGATACCATTGTATTCTAAATTCAGTTCTTCGAGTTCATTCCATGCCATATTCATCGCCAACGAGATAACACCGCCATCACAGATTTTATTCCCCGATAAATCTAAATTTTTTAAGTGAATCCACACCTCATTACTTCCGAGAGCAGCAGCACCAGCATCACTTATTTGATTCCAACTCAAGCACAGCTCTTCAAGCTCAGTCCATGTCTTATTCCTAGCAAGTCCACTAACTCCTCTATCGGTGATATTGCAAGAAACCAATACAATTTTTCGGAGGTTCTTGAGAAAGTTATTGCCTCCAATCACAATTGGATAGGTATCGGTCAGCGGCCTTTTCTGGAGATTGAGTTCAGTGGTGCTTAAGGACTCTGGGTCTGTAAGGGTAAGAAGTAGGTCAGGATCAAACTTTCCTTCACGTAAGAAAAGCTCATCCATCTTCAAACAACGCAGGTTATTGATTATTTCGATGTAACCATCATCAGTAATTTTATTTCCTTGCAAATGAAGCAGTCTGAGCTTACTCCATGTCCTGTTGCTAGCGATAGCAACCGCTCCTTTATCTTCGAACTGATTTTGGTGTAAAAACAACTCTTCTAGGTTGCTCCATGATGAGTTTAGACTCAAACCAATTGCTCCGTCATCCCTTATCTGATTCCTGTAAAGATCAAGCCTTTTCAGGTTCTTCCATACAGTATTGCCTCCGATTGCTATCACACTCTTGTTTCCCAGCTGATTATCATTCAGCCACAGCTCCTGCAAGTTTATCCATGATGTGTTGTTACCAGTCGCCACGCCGCCTTCGTCTCCAATCCTGTTTTTATATAAGTCCAGCTTCTTGAGGTTCTGCCAAACTTTATTCCCGCCGATAGCAGCAGCGCCCTGGTCTCCGATATCATTTTCACTAAGGTTTAGCTCTTCAAGGTGGATCCATGAGGTGTTACCTCCAATATACACAGCTCCTTGATCGCCTAATTTATTACTCTTCAATACGAGCGTTTTCAAGTTCACCCAGCTTGTATTAGTGGCAATGTAATAACCAGTCTTAAATCCGGCAAGACTCTGAGTTAGATCATACGTTTCTAATTGAGTCCAGTGAACTGCTGTTTTGCATATCGTAGCTACGCCGTCGTCGCCAATGGCATTTTGTCTGAAAGAAATCTGCTTGAGGTTTTTCCAATTTAAATTGTTGGAAATTGCTATCGCTCCCTGAAGACCCATCTGACAGTTGAATAGAATCAACCTTTCAAGATTTAGCCATGTTTTGTTACTTGAGAGTCCAGTCGCACCATCATCTTTAATTTTGTTGTAAGATAAATCGAGGGCTCTAAGGTGAGGCCAAGTCGTGTTAGTTCCTAGCGCCACAGCACCCTTTTCTCCAAAGTAGTTATGAGAAAGGTTGAGTTCTTCAAGTTTGGGCCATAAATCGCTAATTGCGATCTTTTGAGCAAGATCATCGTCGATTTGTGCTGATTTTAGATTTAGTTTCTTAAGGTTGCGGAATTGATACTTCAATAGCACTTTAACTTCATTGGCACTAAGATATGAGCTCTCTAAATTCAGCTCAGACAACATCTTTGAAGACTCCGGGTTCTCATCTTCGATGCTCATATCATTATTGGATGAAGCCTGTGTTTCGAAGGCTGTTATCTCGTCTTTTTGGAGTTTTTTCCATCTCATGGAACTCTTAAGTCTTTCAATGAGGTGATCGACAGCTATCGAATCGTTGTCAAAGGAGATTTCTTCTTCGACTTTTCTAGAAATATCCATCATGATCCATATATTTATTGTGTTAATCTTGTATTAATTTGTGAGAATACAGCTCATTTTCCAAAATAAAAGGTGAAAATTTTAATTTTGGTTAGGATAGTGCGATACTAGTCTTTGAAGAAGAGCAACGTGTTCTTTTACCCTTCAAAAGATTACGTGATGTTAGCTTTGAATCAATGAAGAAAAAATTATTGAATTAGTTAAGCGCCGTTTAAGTCCAAAAGCACACTGCCGTTTCTTATAAAACAATGTAAGAAGTGAGATTGAGTTTCGAATAAATTCAAATAACAGACCTTGAAATATTGCATGCAATATCGAACTCTTCGTAAACGAAATTTTCTTGTCATCTGCGCTTAGGAAACACAATAAAAGATTATTTTAGCTAGCAAGTACATCGTGCTACAAATATCTAATTTTTAATAGGTCATGTAGGGATTTTTCAGGTTCATAAGAGAGCTTCCTTTCCTTTTCGGGGTTCAATGAGGTCTTTCTAATTTTCAATTTATTTTCCAAACATGCATGCAAACGATCTCTCATTCATATTTTTTTAGATTTTCAACCATCAGCAATCTAAAGGGATTGTAATTAATTTCCTGACATTTTCAGATCTTATTCAGTAGTAGTAAAGAAATTATCTAAATCTCCTTTAGATAAATCATTTACTCATATTTGAAAAACTTATATTGATTTCGCTTCGAGCCGTTGGACATTGCCTACTTCTTTATGCTGCAAAAAAGCAATTCGTCAATTTATACATTTCCCATTCGTCAGACCCCAAATGGCATTGTTGCAGAGAGAGAGATAATAAACGTGATTCAATCGAGCAGAGGATTTAATTCATTTGCTTCTCAAAATTATAAATCTCGGGTTTACAGGTCTTTGTCTTCCAACATTTATGAGTATCTTAAGTACACTTTTCAAATCATTTGTTCACAAGATACTTCTCAAATAAATGCATAAATTATAAATACTTTAATTTGAATTCACAGTTCAGTCATTTTCGCGGGAACCCTTAACGGACGAATTCTGTTTAGTTCTAAGTTGATTCGCCAGTCCAAAAATTCGAGTTTGTGCTACTTCCTTTGATTTAATCGTAAAATGAGGGCCGTAACAATGTTCTCAATAATTAACCTGGCATTCACCTCTAATGATGTTCGGATAGGTGAATCAATGCATGATAATAAGTAGGGATCCATGATCCCATTACTGGCCTCCACTGATTTGCACTCCATTATCCTGATCAAATTATGTTCAGATTGACCATTATTCTGGCAATTCATTGGATATTTCAGCATCCCTTGATCAATATTCGCATCATTTCTGATAATCTTGATGTCTTGGAATGGTCCTTCCTCAATCATATTGCTATCTCTGTTCATCTTTTCCTCCTTTCGCACGATCAATTGATGCTCTTGATTATCGAAATTATCTCTTTTCATATCTTTTTGCACTTTACAGGACATTTTAGTTTCATATGATGAAGAAGAGATCTCTTGCATCTTGTTAGTGGAGAATAGAAAGGGAATTCTCAGCATTTCGAGATAAATTTGAGGAAAGAAATCATCATCAATCTTCACATGATTGTGAATGAGATTGACAGCTTCTATTTTGAAAACCGATGAACCTGGTTTTGTGCTGACGAGCACTCTTAATGGACATTGCTCTTTAAAAGAACTCTTTTTAGCAAACTTCTGACTGGCAAAATGACAGCCAATATTGTAGAATACACGATTCGCTTTTAGATTCGGCCTCCCTTTCCTCTTGATAATTGTGTTTGTGTGCCGGCAATACATCATAAGATGCCTGCAAAGCTCATCTTGAGACAAAACTGCGTGTAATCGTATCCATCTATGGAAATTCGAGCACAGGTTTTTGTATTTCTGGAGTCCAACAAATATTTCTCTTTGGCATCCGTCGTTATTATCTACAATATTAAACATGAATAGGATATTGAGAATCATTTATGGATATGGTTACCCTCTGAAGCTGCTTCATTGTACAGAACATTTCTTTTCGAACGGCCCTGAGCGTCGGAATCACTAACTTGATTTGGATGATTGGGTAGCATGTGATTCTAGAAGTTGTAGTGTGAGAGAGCTTTGACGAATATTTCGGGCTTATTAATTAAAATGTTAACTCGGAGGACGCTGGTTCATTGTTTCAAACGATATCAACAAGTATGGGCCAATTTTTCGAAGTTGAGACCGAGTAAATTTATAAAGTCTCACTCAATCGAATCGTTAACAAAAAATTAACACGCATGCCATATTTTTTATAATAGTAATAATAACTTCCGTCGAAGTGCCCTGTTTATTTATCAACTCTTCATTTCTTCAAGGTAAATTTTCAATTCCCATCTGATTCTGTGACAACTTGCTGTTTCAACAAAGGAAGGTGATCAATATTTTCTGAAGAGAAGGAATTTTGGCATCAGAATAACTCAAATTGAAATGAAACTGCTGCTGAATGGATGGAATTACCAAATCAATTGATGCAACTCATTTTTCGAAGTTAAGCAAAATGAAAGCTTAAGAGCAGAGGATATAAAATTTTTCAAGAATTGGCCTCTATGGTTCATCTTTTTCAGAGAAATTGCGAGATCATTTAAAATTTGAATAGACAAGAAAGTACTGGTTTGTTGTGATTTATCATAAGAAATTGCTTGCCGCTCGCAGAAGCATCTAGTACATAAAATAGATCTGAAATTTTGTTGCAATTATGGGCAAGTTATGGACATTAAATGATTGAATGATGATAATAATGTGAATTAAATTAGCTGATTTGAGAAGCAGCATGAACCCCATTTCATTGAGAGCATAATGAGAATTTTCTAGTGCTGGCAGACCATTCAGTCAATTCTGAGGAAGGTTTGTTGTGCGCAATTTTTTTCTGTAATCGAGTCAGAATCGCGATACTATGCAACGCTAGAATCGATTTTTCGGTAGACTCGAAGCAGACTCACGCTTCATTATTGTTTGTAAGTGCTGCTCATACTTTGGAGTTAGCATTTTCAACTCTCTAAAATACTATTTTACTACTATGCTTAATCGCATTTCTGATTCATATAACAAATAAATGTATAAGGAAAATAATGCCATGATCAAAGTTGTCTCGTTTAAAGAGATTTTTATCAGACTTCCTGTCTATCTTCAAACGACATCGAAGCCATGACTGTTGCGTTGCTTTCATAAATAATTATTTCCACATATTGTATTTACAAGTGTTTCATTGCTTCAAAAATGTTCAACGAATTATTCCTTCAGTAGTGTGAAGGGGAAAAAGCGGTCTCAAAATTTCAGAGGCATATGAGTATAAATATTTCTTAAAAACAAATTTCAAGAAATTGGACTTGCTACTTTCCAAAATCTCAGAAGTATTTCATATGTATCCGAAATTTGACTTTGAAAGATTTTTATCGATCACAAACTTGGAAATAAAAATCTTTAAGGGTCTTTAGAAATAAAGCACCTTTAAGTATCTAAAAGCGATTTTCCATCGCATTAGTTGCAATAATAACATTTAAAAGAAATAAAGCTTTTGAACAACGTACTCACTCTTACTTAATACCTTGCCAATTTTTGAAGTATTCATAATTTTTTTTCTTTCTTGTTTTCTGATTTGAATATCCATTACTGCTAAACAAAAAGATGTATGATTTTTTGCACTAGTTCACCCGTGTTAAGGGATCTCTCAATATAATTTCCTTGGAAAAAAAAGAGACAAGAGATTTCAATATTCAGAACAAATTCATATGAGTAAAATGAAATTCTTATTTCCTTTTTTTAGGTTCTAAAGCGACTAATTTCTCATTAAGCGATTGTGCTCTAGCCTCAAGTTCCTTTTGCATATCTTCTTCGATTGCTTTGAGTTTCTGCTGAATAATATACAAAGTCTTATCATCAAGACGATTTCTCTCTTCTTCCTCCTGTCTAAGTCTCTCTTCCTCCTCTTTTTGTAATCTTTCAATATCTTCACGCATTTTCTGCGCTTCAATTTCTTGTTGCTAATTACACATGATAATAAGCTATTCGAAACTTACAGCAAATTCACATTACCTTTTTAAGTTCTTCTTCGAACTTCAAATCCTCTTGGTCTTTCTGAATATGTCTACCTTGGGATAGCGGTGGTATTTCAAGTGGATTCTCAACAAACAACGTCAGACGCTCGTTTTCTTTTGGCTGTTGATTATACATTGCGAATTTAAACAGATTATATTGCATGAAAAAGAAATCTTTTGCGTAGTCAGCGATTTCTTTCACATCGCTTGTCTCTAAATATTTCTGTCCAGTTAGCGGATTCTCAGCTGTATGGTTTTTAAGCAGCCTCTTGAATTCCGCTAGATCATTTTGCTCGGTTTTGCCTTTGAAATATTGCGCTCGTTGTGGAATAGATATGTTCTTCCAGTCAACTTGTTGTTGATAGAGAATGTTGTCATTGATCAACAGATTCCAAAGGATGTTAACTGCTATAGCGGCCTTCTTGTTATCAAATTTGAGCTTATCTTTCACAAAAATCAGATTCTGAATATTGAAATCCACGAGAAGTGAGATATCTAAAGGCTCAAAATTGTCAAGGACGTCTCGATCTTTGAGAACACGAGTGATAAACTCATGGAGAAACTCTTTGGGGTTCGGATGACGCTCATCCCAGAGTTGTTCAATACAATATTCATTGATCAGAAGCGCAAGGCCGGCTCCGGAGTCAGGAGCTTCAGTCTTTCTGCGCTCGATTAAAAGTTTTCTTTCTTCCTCCGCCTTGCGCTCTTCCTCAGCAATTCGCATTGCTTCCAACTCTTTTGCATCTGGTTTCTTCCCGGCCTTCTTAGACATTGTAACTTATTTGTTTAAATCTAATTATTGTATATAATGTTAGAAACTTGTCTTTAGAATATCGGAATTTTATTTTGAGTTGTAGACCACTGGCAAAGTCGCCTTGCCAGTTAGTCATAAAATACAGAGGTGCTTTCTGAAAAAAGTTTTCTCGGATAGATTGCTTCTCATTTGATAGAGATTGTTTCTCATTTGATATAGCTTCTGAATATCTGTGAACTCAGCTGCAGAGCAAGGTTAAATGAACATCACGCTGTCTTTCCAAATTCACTTTCTACTGAGAAATGATCGCATCACTTAAAATTCTGTTCTAAAGCAGAATATTTTTGCCTCAATATGAATTATCTTGCATCTCCTGTTCTTTTACTAGCCAATCAAATATTTTTTGAAAATATAACCCAGAAGGCTCAGTTCTGACCTTCAATGGAAGCCTTTGAGTGATATCGATAAGTTGATACTATTTCTTGTTTTTCTCCAACACTCCTCCATAATGCAAGTCATATTCGCATTATTCTAGGATCCCGAATTTTGCGGTCGAGTCCTTTCCAGATAATAATTTAAATTTTGTCTGCCCAATTGAGTTGCGACCATAAAAAATATTTTCAATGGAAACCTCATCAAACACGAAAGCCCTTGACGAAATGGTTGAGAGGATAAATGAACACCAAAAGCCTTTTCGAAGAATCACTAAAAGAGAAATCGCTGTATTTCTGCCTAAAAACTGGATTTCCTCTGGAGTAGCAGTCAGTCCTCAAAAACAACTCAGATTCCTACCGGCAGATAAAAACTACGTCATCTAAATGCAACCTTTTCCAACCCGAGAGTAAACCATCGCCATTCCAATCTCAACACGTGTCAAGCGAAACCGATCTTTAATTTCCATGTAAGGATAACTCCTTTTTTCCTCACAGCGCGCATGGTTTGCTTTGTATTTGTTTCCCTAAAGGTCAAACTTCAACCGCTACAGGAGTACTAATTGCTCCAGATCTCGTATTAACATCAGCTCAGAGCCTCTTCCAAAGCTACTAAGCAAATATATCAGCCAAGTCAATTTATTTCTGCTTTAAATCAAGGTCGCAAGATGCCCTTTGGGAGTGTCAAAGTATTCGAAAGCTATGTTCCTTTTGATCAGTATATGGATGCACTCGAGACCGAAAATTTTGCGATACTGCTCCTCGAGAGGATTATAGGCAGGGAAACAGGTTATCTTGGTCTGCATGTCGCAACAAAGATCGATTTAAGCGGCAATGAGATCAATAGTGAGGGGGCGACTTCGATAGTCCAAACTGGCGCTTGGAGCGCATTACGCGAACTCCGCTTGTCATGGAATTCGATAGGAGACGTAGGGGCCGTCAGTTTCGCTTTGAATCCCGTATGGAGCGATCTAAAAATAATGGATTTGTCATCCAACAAAATCGGAAACGATGGAGCCAAAGCCCTTGGCGAAAATAAAATATGGACTAAACTTGAAGAACTCTACTTAAATCGTAATTTGATTGGAGATCAAGGAGTCCGGAGCATTGGAACAAATGAGGTTTGGAAGGCTTTAAAGGTGTTTGAGATAAGAGAGAACAAAATAAGCGATGAGGGCGCCGTCGAGTTAGGAAAAAATAGTTCTTGGATAAATTTAGAGACGCTGATGATCAGTGATAACCCCAGAGGAAGCAAAGGGTTCATTGCGTTAGAGAGAAACGTTGCGTGGAAAAAGCTGAAAAAATTGACCCTTCGAAATAATAAGATCCAGGACGAAGATCACACTGAGATTATGGCTCATGAGAGCATCAACTGGAGTAACATTATCGAACTCCGATTGAACAGCAACAAGATAGGAGATCGAATGATAATGGATGTCTTCCGAAGAGGGAGTTGGAAATACCTTCGGGTATTGGAGCTTTCAAGAAATAATATTGGAGATAAGGGCGCTTTGGCGCTTGTATGTAATACTTCCTGGATAAATCTTGAGGAACTCTATCTCGAAACCAATCAGATTGGCGATGAAGGAGCGATTGCTTTGGTTAGCAATTTATCTTGGAAATATTTGAAGATGCTCAATATCGAAGACAATAGACTCAGCGAAGAAGGACATTCAATTTCACTACGAAATAGGGAGAAACCATCACGTAGCTCTAAAACTGGGCGACTTGAAAATAGACAATAAATTTCTAGATCCGTTGTATCACAAAACTCCAGATGAAGTGCTTGAAGTCTGTTGTGATTTTGGATCTTATAGAGGGATCCATGCCGCGCTTCTGAGGCGGAACCAAACGTGGAAGAATTTGAAAAAATTCACCCTTCGCTTAATCCATGGTCACATAAATAGTGCTGAATGCATCCTTGGAAATACGACGTGGGGTGCTCTTGAGGAATTAGTTCTGAGAAGTTCGTATCTTAGTGACAAAGGTGTCTGTATCATAAAAGAAAACAATACTTGGGTAAATCTTAGGATTCTAAACATGTCAAATAATGCCATAGCCGACAAAGGTGCGATTGCAATTGGAAGTAATAAAGCATGGACCAAACTAGAGCAGCTAATTCTTTCTGAGAATGCAATTGGGGATGCTGGAGCGATTGCTCTAGGAACTAATACTGTTTGGAAAAATCTCTCAAAACTTGATCTATTTTCGAATAAAATAGGGAATATCGGTGCAGATTACATAGGAAGAAATGAAACGTGGATTAATCTGAAGACTTTAAGTTTAGCAGATAATGCAATAGGATACAAAGGTTTGAGAGCTTTGGTGGCTGGCCCAATTTCGGCAGCGCTGAACTTGTATATAATCTCTTACAGGAAGCGCTTGAATCGAGAACGAACATTTGTGTTGCTAAGGAATTTGGAGGCTGAGAGATCACGTAGTAATCGGTTTTATGCCTTGTTTCCTACCATTTATTAGTTAAGATGCTATGTGTTTTTTGCTGCGCTTGCAATTACAAGCACTAAATGCCGTTAACAGACCATCTCTTAAAATACTTTTTTTCCATTTATTAGTAAATGATATTCATGAATTGTTCTTCATGTTCTTCATGACGAGCAAGGTATCAAATTTCTTAATTAATTCCAAAAACTAATCCTGGAAGTTTCTATAAAGAGGAAGATAGACGACAACTGGAGAGCTGCTCCTTGTGAATCAACGTGATAAACTATTTATTGCAGTTGAATCTTAGAGGACGCACTTGTTGGTATCACATTGACGTCAAATGCTTTGACTCAAACATAATAAAAAAGATAAAATATCCAAAAGCACCATATCAATTTTTCAGTTAAATTAGGATTCTGTGTGTCAGCTACCTCTGTTTTAGAATAATCTACTAGCCGAAAAATTAAAAAAAACCTTGTCAAGGTGCAATCTATGAACCGCATAAAGAAATTATCCAACGAGCAACGATTCTACCCAGCGTCTCCTGACACCATGAAGAAATCTCGCAAGCTTTTTCGAAAAATAATTGCAGACGTTCAAACTGAGAGCATTGAAGGGTTCGAACTAGATGGCAAACGGAAATCATCTCCTCCTTTTGACACTTCTTCATCCCCAGGCTCTCCCAAAAACGTTCTTGGCTTAGGATCGCCTAGCTTCTTTTCTGGCAAGCTCTCAGCTGGTATCCAGATGAAATTTGACTTTCAAGAGTATATGATTATCAGAAGTTTTACTTTCTCTCTGGTATTGGTCATACTGATTGTTATCTTGGTGTACTTCAGCTACCAGCTGGTCGGAGATTACCTCACTCTAATCTTCTTTTCATTGCTAACGAGTGTAGCTTTGAGACCTTTGAAACGTGAACTCAAACTGCGTCTCAGATCGACCCTTGGACTTGGGACGTATCGGAAACATAAATCACCATTTTTTACACGATCATTTATCTATAAAGGAATCTCAGCGCTGATCCAGTTCTTTAAAAGGCATTTTATCGCTCGTTCTAAGCAATCATTGAACCCATTTGAAAAATTTACGAACGTCAACTTCTTGAATATAGTGAGCGATGTATATGGGCTCGGATATCTAACGTTAGCATACTTTCTCCATAGCAGATTAGGACTCGATGCTTGCCTTATCTTATGTGTCGGGATCTTAATCGGAGATTTCGTGGTCAGAATACTATTGGATATCTTTAAGGAGGTTTTTCGGAGACTATCTTTTTGCAGGAGACTTGGTGTTCGACTTCAAAAGCACGCGAAAGTGCATGAGATGATCAACTCTGGAGTGACCACATTACTAATCATTACCTTTGCATTGGGATTGCTTGGTTTTTTCACGATAGGTGTCACTCTTTTAGTTGTGGATTTGCAGGAGATTCTGAGCAATGCGCAGTCTTTTATACAAATGATCGTAAATTATGTCAATCCTTACCTTGGAGATTCTTCCCCATTCGATGAAGAGAGCATAATTTCGTTTATGAAAAAGTACCATGATTCAATTGGATCCTTCTTAAATAATACAGAGCTGAATGGGACATATACAGCATTCTCATGTAATAATAATGCCTTGACACGCTGAAATGACTGACAATAAATTATGATAGTTTTGCTCACGAGCTACAATCAGACTGGGAATCGTTCAAAGACCTCCTTTTTTAAGAATTTGTTTCCAAATATCACAGATATTCAAATTCACGATTATGAGACGCTCGAAGACGGTACTTTAGCCAATGCTACCTGCATCCCTGGGTAATAAAGACTCGATTACAATAATAATAACTTTTCATTTCGATATAGGAGTTGGGGATGTCACAACCGAGACCTAAAGCTACTAATCAAAACGTGCATGAATGAAACGAAGGTCCCAGCCAAAAAGCAAAGCTTTTTTAAAAAGATCAAATTGTATAACTGCATCGCGAGCGCTTACACTACCGTTCTAAAAATCAACTTTCTGGATGTAACACACAGATCGCTCTTAAAATTTTGATGTGTAAAATTCACCATTAGATCTTAGATCGAATACACTCTACTGCTCTGTTTCTTGCAAGACTCGTGTTTGGGACATTTCTGATCCAATTATTCATGTTCCTGAAAGCTGCCATGAGCTGGTTCTTTGATGTGACAATCTTTTTCTCATCTGTATATTACTTACTGCATTCAAAAAAGAATTTTTTATTACAGGTATACATCCTTCCTCTCTCTTTGTTTTCTCACTCGTTATTTTCTTAGGCGACGAAAATTCTTCCCCTATCCGAAGAGCTCAGAGTTGACTTATCCAAATCCATAACGGACTCGATAACTGGAGTCTATATTTGTTCTTTCAAAATTTTTTTCTATCACTTCTTTTTAACTTGGCTACTACTGGATGTCCAAGAGATCAAATTAGCTTTCATAACTGCTATCGTGGCAGGCGCGCTTAGTATTATCCCTCTCCTCTCACCCTGGATGCTCTGCTTACCCTCAAGTCTCTATCTTTATTTTGGGCAAACAAAGCCATTTGAGGCAGCTATTCTTCCCATTGTTTACTATATATTATCAACGATGGCATTCAATCGCATTTATGAGAAGCACATCATAGTGCACTCTTATATGGCTGGCTTATCCGTTGTGATGGGAACGTACGCTTTCGATCTCAAAGGCATTATCTACGGTCCATTGCTTGTCTGCATGATGCTGATCCTATATAATACGGGCAAAAACTACATGAGTTATATAAAAATGTCTCTCATCTCGAATGGCCATAAAGCTCACACCGAGTCACAAGAGCTTACAAAAAGCGTATCGCAAGCAGTTGGAAGGATCTCCCTTGATAAATAGGAAATTCAATGGGTTTTTTAGCTATTGTTAGAAATTGATGTTAGCTTTCTCATTGTTGCAGTTGATTTATTCTCTGTTAATACGAAAGCAATGTTTCAACTTATATATATTTATAGATAGAATGCAAATCAGTTTAGCGTGATAATACCAAAGAAATTGTGGCATTAAACTGAATTAATTTTATTATTTTTCTATTTTAATCTTCTTCATCCCAGATATCGTAGGCTCTTCCGTCAGTATCGATGGCTTGGCAGTTAGTAATAGCATAGCGGAGCTTATCTCTCAAAATTTCATAGGAAGTATACTTTGGTAACTCAATTTGGAAGAAGCTAAAATTGATAAAATTAGTTAGAAGAACTTCCAAATGGAGATGCATATTACCATGTGTGAGCGACAGGAAGCATAATATCAGGGTCATTTGTACCAGCTCTCAGGCTACAGAAACAATTAGCATGGAAAAAGCACTTATTAATTACGTTTCCACGGTGTGTTTCATTGGGAAGTCTTTGGAAGTAAGAGGAAGACGAGATCTACCCCAAACGAATCTCAGGTACATGGATCTTTCTTCCGGAGAGAACTCTGCGAGAGCTCTCCAGAAGAATTCGATAAGGGCGTCGGTCTCAGAGCATCCTCTGTATACGGTGTTCTGCTTCAGGAGGTCAAGATCGAGAATTGGCTTTCCGCAAACGAGTGTTTCGATTTCTCTCCAGGTGAGAAGATTGAGCACTCCCTCAGGAACGACCAGGGTAAGACCTTTTCTGACAGCCTCGACTTGCTTTCTGGATTCATTCATTCTTGCCTTCTCAACCAGCTCTGCCCATTCAACTCTTGTGTCAAAGCTATTAAAAGAAAAAAAAATCACGCATTAGTAAATGTTAAATAATAATTTGAAGTTTACGTGACGATCTTGCTCTTTCCTCCAGGGATAAGCTCGACTTCGGATCCATCTGATTGAGTAGTAACGAATTTCTCTTGAATGATGTCACTGAAGGTGTTTTCGTCGACTCCTTTCTTGTTGATATGGATAATATCGTCAAGACATTGGATCAGATATCTATCAATGTATTCTAGATCCTTTCTGGTGACAGGAACATCGACCAGTTGTTTCCAAATGATGGATGGTAGATCCAAGTTCAAGAAGTTTCTAGTCCTGATCGAGCAACCCATGAGCACTCCCAAGAACTCGAACATTTGCATGTGGACAAGGCTCGTAGCGCTTGGGTTGAAGACCCACTTCTCTCTGAACTGACCGCTGTCATTCTTTTGGTTAGGACTCTGAGTGAAGAGTGGGAGAGCTCCAGATTGCAATTCAGTACATAATTGAGAAATAGCCTCTCTGTAAGGTCCTCCGACATCGACTGAGGCCTCTCCGACGAACTGAACAGTGAATGGATTAACGTCCTTTGCAACCTTGAAGCAGTTGTAGCCTTCGCTCTTGAAGTGCTGGAAGATCTGTCCGAAGACGGTGTACTCACCAGTGTGATCAGGCTTGCCCTTAGCGATGAATTTGCTCGCTTTAAGTCTGTTAACCTTGACCTTTGGATTGCTGGTGCCCTTAGCATCGTTAGCAAGGAGTTTATCAAAGAGCTCGCTCTTAACATCCCAGAAGATGTAAACTGAAGCGTTGGCATAGATGTTTCTGAGACGAGTGGTTTCTTTCTTCGCTGAGAAATCAATGTATGGGAGAAGACTCTTGAATTTGGTGTTCAAGTTCTTCAAGATCAAGAATCGTTTCTTCAGGAACTCTTGGCTGGACTTTTCGATTGCCTGTCGAATGGCGATTTCTTCCTTAGGGAAGGTGATGTTGTCACTGAGGTCAAAGACGTTCTTTTCGAGCTTCTGGGTAAAGTTGTTGATCAAATCGACAAATTGTTCGTCGACTTCAGGCTTGATCTGTTTCATGTCGCCGTAGAAAGCTTCGAAGCTTTCCTTGTATTTCTCAGTCATGTAGTCATGGCCCTTTTCGTTGAATTTAGGAGTGACAGTGATGTTGTATCCATAGGTGTCGCTCTGGGCGGAGAAGTTGGTTCTAGGAGCAACAGGGAGGGATTTTCCAGGCTTAAGTTTTCTGGTGATTCTGTAGTAGAGGGTCTGGGAAACCTGGCCTTCAGGGATTTCTTTGACTGCATCAGCGCAGAGATATTCCTGAGGTTCATACTCATGTTGATGCATGTTGACGAAGCAAACACCAGTAATTGGCTGTCCAGTCACACTGCACTTGATTCCGAAGTCTGGATTTGCAGTAGCTGGCTCGAAGAGATCATCGAGTTGTGAAGCCTCCAAAACTGGCCATTGAATCTCTTTAACAGATGTGATAGCCTCTTTAACTAACACGAGAACAGGAGGAAGTGTAGAGACATTCTTTGGATCCTCAGCAGCTGTGGCACTGTATGTCTTGTTGCCGTTGAGGATATCAACGTACATGTGGCCGTTAATCTCGCTTTCGCCTGTTAGATGGCATTTGAACTTGTGAACATCTCTTACTTTTGGAAGCTTGATTGGCTCAGTGATAACGAATGAATGGTTGGTACCAGTGTAGACCTTCATTGGGCTCTTCTCGTCAAAGAAATCGATCTGAGTTGGTAGGAAGAGTTTGTCCTTTCCTTTAATACCAAGTCGGCTGTTAGTGTTGTCACCCATGACATAGAGTTTATTTTTCTCCTCGCCCTTAGTTTTGGCAATAACTACAGTGTGACTGGCGCCTGTGCTGGCAGAGACGACTTTCATTCCATCGAAGAAGGCAACAGCCTTTGGAGTATACAGGTTGTCCTTGTTATCGTGGCCGAGTTGACCGTGTTCGTTGATACCCCAAGTGTAGAGCTTTCCGCTGCTAGTGACAGCAAGAGCGTGCTTTCTCTTTGCGTGGATGTCAATAACGTTCTCTTCTTCTAAGGCAGTGATTGGAGTAAACGCTGTGACGCTTGTTGCAATATCATCGCCTAAACCGAGCTTACCGCCGGCTTTTTCACCAGCAGTCATCACAATATGCTTTCCTTTTTCTCGCACAAGCACCATAGAGAAGTATTGGCCGGCAATTGCCTTCACGTTCTTCTTCTTTGAAAGGTCGGTGACCTGTCTGAAGGTTTGAATACCAGTGACTTTGTTTCCTGATTCGTCATTGATACCGAGCTGTCCGTGCTCGTTGCTACCGGTGGCAAAGAGGACATGCTCAGTCGTGATCAGGAGAGAGTGGTTGAAACCGCAAGATAATTGCTTTACAATCTTAGAACCACTCAATTCGACAATCTGTGGGCTGGCTGTGCCTGAGTTCCAGTTAAGTCCGGCTCTTCCGTCACCGTTGTTACCGACGGCGTACAATTCATTAGCTTCAGTCACGAAAATAGTGAAGTTTGAACCGCAAGAGAACAGACGGACTTTGTCCTTTGCGGCAATTTTTGTTGGCACTTTAGAGGTACCCGATTGGCCCGTCTGATTTCCTGTACCCATTGACCAAAGCTCTCCTAAGTTATTGAGGATGACAGTGTGGGAATCACCACCGTCAATTCTAACTGTATTCCAAGAGGAGAATTCTTCAAGGACGACAGGACCAGTGTTAGCAGTCTCATTGAAGAACTGGTATTGCTCGTTGTTTCCGAAAGCAACGACATCGGCACCGTGTGTTGGGAAATGAACGTAGAAAGTGCCAGAAGGATAGTTCAGCGTCTTCTTAGAGAGGTGACCGGTGGATTTTTGGACTGAAAGCTCTCCCTTGGGATCTGAGCTGAACAATAGTGAGTCTCCAGGATCAGTCTGACAATCTTCTGAGAATTTGATGGTGCACTCAGAAGCATGAGCAAGGTTAACTTTGAAGGTATGTGGGTTTTTGAAATAGAAGTGATCACCATCAATAACCTTCTGCTCGCTCTTAATGAGGTCTGGTGAGACTTCGAGCCAAGAGCTAGCGATCAAGCTCTTGTTTTCCTGGTAGTTCTCCATTACCTCAACAACGTCAGCCAAGTTCTCCATGTTCTTGTACTTGGTGAGGTCGATAATAGTCTCTTGGTGAATATTCTCAACTTTGTATTTGTTCTCAATGACCTTCTGTAATCTGTTCAAGTTGATGAGGATTTCGCAAGTGATTTGTGTTCTTCTTGAGAGGGATTCAATTTTTTCTCTGCCCTTGAGAGCATCGAAGAAGTCGTGAAGAACGACAACGTTCGGATGATTGAGGATGTTCTTGCTCTGAAGCTCAAGCATGTCAATGTTAGTGATGAATTTGTCTAGCACATCCAAGCAGAAGATGAGTACACCCCACAGAAGTGATCTGTTGAATCTGATAGAAGGAATGAATCCGAAGAGTTGGTAGAGGACGTCAAGGTTGTAGATTCTCTTCTTGACGCTTTCAGATGATGAGTTGAGAACGGTTTGAGCCAACCAGAGAGAATAATCGAGGTTTGGTTCTGCGATCTCTGATTCATTGGTGTTTTTGCCTGAGTAGTAAGTTGTGTCTTTGCTATCATCAGCTCCTTTTCCTTTTCCACCTTTCTTGGTCTGGGCAGCATGGTCAGCGAACTTCTTCGCGAGCTGATCAATTGGTTGCCTAACTCCCTCACTTATGAGCTTGTCAATGAAGCCGGATAACACTTTATTCTGGGATTCCTTGCCAAAGATATTCTCGAGGATCTTTCTAATCTTTCTAATGAGATCGTTGTTGCAGAAGGAGCTTGAGGAGAATATTCCTTCATTGCTTACGAGCTTGATGAAGGTTAAGAATGGCGTTTGGAGTGCTGGCTCGTTGATCATTTGAATAGGCACGTCGTCAGACCATCTCTCCAACAAGTTAAGGAGAGTACGTCTTGCGTAGAAAATAGAAAGATTGTAGCACAATTGCTTGAAGAGAACAAGCTTTCCGATTCTGTTCATGCCTTCGAAATCAAGCAATTCGTCGTAGTTCTTATTCTTTTCTTCAGTCGCAGCTTGTAATTCTTTCTCTCCCTTGCATCTGAAGCATGGATTAGCGTCCTCTTTCTCAACATCGAAGGTTCTCTTTGCAACCTTCTTCTTATCTACTTCTTCCTCTTCTTCATCGTCAGCAGGCTTTTCCTTCTCTGCTGGGATCTCGCCAATCACAGGCTCCTTCTTTCCTCCGCCAATGACAGGTTCTTCACCTTCCTTGGCCTGGCCTTTATTTTTGCCAATAACACCTTCTTCCTCCGGCTGTTTCTTCTTTTTGGCAAGCGCATCGTCGTCAATCAATTGGCCTCCCTTGGCCATCTTCTCTGCCTTGAGCATTTTCAATTTAAGCTCCTTTTCAGCCTCGGTTTCTTCGCCTTTACCTTCTTCCTCCTTTTTCTCTTCTTCTCCCTTGGCTTCTTCAGCTCCTTTGTTGCCACCCTTACTCATTTTCATTTCTCCGCCTTGGGCACCAGCTTGAGGCTGTGCGCCGCCTTGTTTGGATTGAGCTTGAGCCTTTCCAGGGCTGACAGAGCCTTTAGTATCACTGACATCACTAGTAGTAGGTGCCTTTAATTTATCCTGCTCGTTTTGTTCGATGATCTTCACAATGTCATTGATCATAACATCGAAGCTTTCCTTAGAGTGCTCTTGAAGGTATTTCTCACAAACGTCTCTTGGGAATCCGAATTCGACGAGCTCGTCCACGATCTTCTTGACTTCAAATACGTCCTTGTATTCTTTGGTCAATTGGTTCTTGTATTCCTTGAGAATGTTGTTATACGATTTCTCAGAAATGTTGATCAGACAGTTAGGCAGCTTAATCTCTTGCTTCTTGGTCTCTGTTGACTCAGGCATAATGATAGTTTCTTCTACTGGTTTCTTCTCTTCTTCTTCGGCTCCTTCAGCCTTAACTTCTTTTTCTGGTTTCTTACCCTTGGCAGATTTAGCGAAGTTGGCCTCCCAGTAATCTTGGAACTTCTGCATGTCATAGCCGTGAGTGATCACGATCTGTGCATTCAGGATGATTTCAGGGTATTTTTCACTAGTAATGGCCGAGCTTGGGATCAATACAGCTCTTGTGGAGAGGTATTCTTTCAAGTCTTTTTTCTTTGCGAGAGTTGCAGGGTCATCAACGATGAGAACTTCATGATGGGTCGTGATCTTCTCAATGTTGAAGCCGCTGGTAATAGTGTATTTCATCGATGACAAGTCTTTTCCGAGAAGGATTTCCAATTCCTTGCCTTTGATAGTCGCAGCCATAGTCGGAAGCTCCCCAAGGCTGGCTTCATTCTCGCAACTGTGTTGGAGGAGTCTGTAAAGCTTTTCTTCAGTGATTTCAAGTGAGCTGGAGTCCGTCGATACGATCGTCTTCGTAGCAAGTGTCAGAAGCTGGTTGACGATATCGGAATGCTTGCTGTAGAGCATATAGGCATTGGCGTCGTTGTTGGCATAAGTGCTAAGAGCCTTCATGCTCAAAGCGCGGAGGTAGAGGTTATTGCTGTCTTTTATTGCATCGGAACCAATAGCCCATTTAAAGATTGGCATGAGCCTCTCCAGGTTCTTGCTGAGGTCAAATGATTCAACGTTAAAAGGAACAGTGTCAACGGCGACGCTGTTGAAACGAGGCACAGTTGTCAATTCGATCGAAGCGAAGGTGGTGAGCTCTTTGTTTATGGTGGAGTGAATCAAGACAAGAGGGTTGCAGCCACTAGCAGCTGAACCGATGCTCATGTAGATCTGGCTACGATTCGACATGTCTTTCTTCTCTTCTCGCTTCTTCTTCTCTTCCTCAGAGAGTTTTTCCTTGTATTCCTGAGTGAACCCGAGGATTGTGGCATTTTCAGTGGATTCTGGAAGCTTGCTCTTGAGGAGGACGTTATCTTCGAAAATTTCATCACGATCAGTGGAAGAAATATGGATTTTGCCACCGTATCTCAGTCCGTTGATTTCTCCTCCGATAATTGAGAGGATGACCTGTTTGGTGATAACATCATCGCCTGAGAGTCCATCAATCACAAACTCGGTCATATCTTTATTCCAGTTTGCGTTTTCAAGCAGATTTCTGAGGACACCGACAAGCTCGCTTGAAACGGCATAAATATCTGGGTGTTTGAGAGTCACCTCAAAGCCTCTGCTTCTAATACCGGTCATGTAGTTTAGCAGATACTTGATGATCTGGATGGATTGACTATCTTTTTCTGTGACTTTGAAATGGTCCGTTTCGGTTGATTTTATTCTATCACCGAGATTCGCGACAGAGTCGTGGAAGAGTTCAACAGGAAGGATTTCAAAGAGAGCGTCCAAAGTTTTCAGGATGATGATTTGGTGTTGAGGAGGGCAGCATTTCATCAGAGAGAGCAGGATAGAGATGTACTTTGGATTTCCGACGACAGCTGACACAATATCAGAGCCCATAGTCACGCATTTGAAGATAAGGCAGAGGAGTCTGTAGAGGAAATCAGGATCATAGAGCTTGTTTTGCATATCGAACAAGGATTTTTCTTCCTTCTCAATGATTTCTTTTAGACGCTTGGTCTTTGATTTCTTAGGGTCTGTCTCCTTTTTGGAAGCTTCTTTGGTCTCTTCTTGTTTTTCCTCTGCGACCTTCTCCTCTTCCTTAAGTTCTTCAATGAACTCCAATTCAATTTCTTCGTCAATATCGGACTCTTCTTCCTTTTTGTCCTTATTCTTGTCATCAGCGTTTACCATTGGAGAGCCTACTTCATCGTCTAATGCCTCTTCTGCATCATCGTCGAACAAGCCTCTCGCTCTTCTGCTTTCTGTTGGCTTTTTGTCTTTCTTTGCATTCTTTTTGTCTTTTTCAGCTTCGATTTCCTTTCTTCTGAGGTATCTCTGATAGGCGACCCAGTCGATACCCTTGTATTCCTTGTAGTTTTTATCAGCGTCATCAAGCTCAGAGAAGAGCACGTGGAAAGCCTGTCTGATGAGGATATCAACAGAGTACTCATCCAACACACTGACGTGTCTTTCGAGGAGTGGAATCTTATCCTTCTTTGCTGCTGCTGGTTGAGCAGCGGCTTCAGTTGTAGTATTCATGTTCAGTTTTCCAACGCAAAGGACGACTACGGTTTCGAAGAGAGTGACCAATTTCTTCACGAGAGCGTGATCTGACTTGGAACCGCTGACTGGATGCAAGCTTTTACCCCAGGCACCTCTAAGAAGTGGCTGCTGTTCATTACCTCTCAAAATACCAAACAGATCAACTTCGGCCAGGAAGACATGGTCGTCGCCGTGGTACTTCCACTTCAGGGCCTCAAGCATGCATTTAAGCTCTTCAGATTGCGTTGATCTCGCCATGGATCGGACAATAGCGATGATAAGGTTCTTAAATGCAGTGTTGACAGCAGATTCAAGGTAGTGGCCACAACCTTGGAGATTGTCGGTGAAATGATAGAGCTTGCTATCAGCTCCTCTCAATGAGCTGCAGAGCCAGCCGACGACGTCTTGTCTGAACAAAGAGCTCTGGCAACCATGAAGAATACTAGTAAGAGCATTCAAACCGATGGTTCTGCAGATAGCTCTGAGGTAGGCGCTTTCAACTTGTTTTCTGAGTCTTCTGATTGAAACAGCTGATTGAAGACAGAGGAGGACTGAACTGCTGAGAGAAGAACTGATTTCTTGAGACTCATCTTCAAGAGATTTGTGGACAGTCTTGGCTTGTCTAACCGATTTCCATTGCTGTAATCGGCGTTTCCATTCTTCCTCCTTATTGACTTCTGAGTCGGTTCTTGAAGCAGAACGGAAGAGGAGTTGTTTCTCCTTCTTTTCAGTTCTGTCTTGAGTCCAGTGCTTTGCTGGGATCAATTGGCAGAGGAATTGAGCTTTCTTGACAATCTGGTCGATCATTTTCTGAATGATTTCTTCAGTGTCTCTGACTTGCATTTGGCCAGACACAATAGGATCAGCGCTATCCTTCTCCTCGGTCATGATCTCTTCTGGTCCGTCCTTTTTCACTTCCTCTTCTTCCTTCTTCTTGGAAGCACCAGCTTTCTTCTTTGAGCCTGCTTTGGTTGTTGTAGGCTTAGCAGGGGATTTGGCTGCTTGTTGATTTTTGCGTTTTTCTTCTAAATCGTCAATATCCTTACGCTTTTCAACGAGCCAAGGTCTCATTCTGCTGGCTGCGTGCCATCTCTTAAGAAGATTCTTCAAGTTTGGTGTGAGCTTGCCTTTCTTGACATCTTCATCAACTTCTATATCAATCATCGCTTCCTTGAGATCGTTGATCAATCCTCCGTGCTTTACAATGACCGCGAAGGTGGCTCTGACAATCCTTGAACCGTTTTCGCCTCCAAGGTTACCCCAAAGAGCTTCCTTTACAAAGGCTTTCTGAATGAAGTCGAGTATCTTTTCCATGTCAGGATCCTTTCCAATGAAGATAATGCTGTTCAAGAACTCTTCCTCGGCCTTTTCCTCTTCCGTCATCTCGCCTGACAGGTATTCAACCAAATGTCCAGCTTGGTATTCGTTCATTATTTCACCGACTTGAGTCCAGATTCCTTCCTTACCGCCGGTGAAGTAGCATTTCTCAATACCTCCAGAGAACAGCTTTGAGTTCAACAGAGCGTTATATCTTTGCTCTTCATCAGCAAGCATAGCCTGTTGGAGGGCAGAACCATTGATGAGTTGCGCGGCGCATTTTCCAGCAAGCCAAGTTGTGGTTCTGTGAAGGCTGCTTATCCAGTCAGTCTCTTGTCTATCCTCAAGCTTCGCGTAGACGGTGAATTTGTAACCCCATTGAGAGTTACGGCAACCATCCTTATGGAAGTTATACCAGACAGTATCACCCTTAACAATAAGGTCTCCCTTGGGGAACGTGGATGCTGAGGTCAATCTCTCACCAACTTTCTCCTTCATTTTTTCATCCGTGAAGAACTCAAGATAGTCACAGTTCTGTTTCAGGTCGCATTTAGGATCGAACACGATTCTGAGTTGCTTTGCACCTGGAATATGGATCTTGTCTTTTTTAGCAGCTCTCACTGGTGGAGGGTGCTCAGATTCAACACTCTCGCTCTTTTCAGTTTCAATTTTTGAGATCTTTTCGGTGCTTGATTTATCTAATTCCTTCTTAGCAGTGTAGAGAGAATTGAAGGAAGTAAGCAACGAAGTCACTTGCTTCAAGGTCTTGGTTGCGATGAGGAAGTTAGAACTGAGAAGCGCCAAGGTGTTTATTTGCAGAGCAAGAACTTGGAAGAAGTATGTACCTTCAGTAAATCTGTTGCTGATGGCTTCCCAAAGGTCCGAGTAGCCTTCTTTTAAGAGTTCAGTCTTTGACTTCTTCTTCTTAGAGTCTTTCTTTCCCTTGTCGCCCTTAGGCTCAGGAGATGCAGCTTCTTCACCAGTTTCAAAAGCAGCTTCGACAGATTTTGTTACTTGAGGACTAAGTCTTTCAAGGGCAGCTTGGAGCTCAACATTCACAAAGACACCATATC
>ENA-UOUE01000253-UOUE01000253.1-compost-metagenome-genome-assembly--contig:-NODE-253-length-45123-cov-8.739133_pt1 | contig 45123 bp, 25 predicted proteins | sample MGYA00238146_ERZ747223 | MGnify/ENA primary metagenome ERZ747223 (study PRJEB28781, sample SAMN06268865) | compost metagenome | isolation source: single cell | place: USA: California, Emeryville, Joint...
ATCCGGCAGCAAAACTAACTTTTCTTGATTCTTCATCATCAGCTTTATGACCGAAAAGCACTGTTTGACAATAAGAAGGAGCGCATTCGTCTATAATAGATTTGTATTTCTCAATACTCTCAAAACTCGAGCAATTTGTGACATCATACATAAGGAAGATACCATCAAGACTCTTGTAATAGATCCTTGGAAGAGGTGCCCCTCTTTCTGCGCCATGACGACCCCAGATTTGAAGTTGTGCTACTTTACCTTCATACTCCACATACTTCTTTTCAAAACCAAGCTTATATATCCAAGCTTGATAATCTCCATTGATATAATAAGAGCAGACAGACCTCATTCCAGTGCCTATATCTCCGAGAATGAGAACTTGGAAGAAATAGTCAAAGTCATTGTTCTTAGTTTTAGCAGGCTCTTGTGATTTAGATTCCATTTTCCACTTAAATTTATTGATTATATGATAATAGTAGTATTAAATTCATCCAGCATCTTGAAGGCTAGATTTATGTCTAATGTCATTAATTTAGTGAGTCCTTATTAGAAAAAATGACTATGAGTCAGCAACATTTACATGAAATGTACAAAAGATGCTTACTCATCATTTTCGGCTGTATGAAAAATAAAATATGAGATTTACATTCTAAATGATTAATTTTTTTGGATGCTATGCATAGCCTCGACATGATTGTTGAATTATAAAGTTGATTTCATTTACAAGTCATTGCTCCCTTGGCAAAAAGAAAGCGATTTCTTCCAGAGCTCTATAGCTGAGAATTGAAAAGCACTTGGATTAAATCAGGCGCAATGACGAGTCCCCGCAGTCGCTATTATGAATGAGCCAAAAATGAGTATTGTTTGGGAAAACATAAACAGAAAACACTCTCTGAAATCGCTTTACAATATTGTACATTTCTGTCATCTTTGATCTAACCCAGCCAACAATGTTGATTCCAAAACACTTTTCATTGTTGTTTTCAGTTGGAGAAGTCTGCTTTCGGAATATCGGGCTTGGTTTGGAAGATCATTTGTAAGAACCACACAGAAATTGTTCAATTCTCCCATTAATAAATGAACATTTCTGAAGTATGCACAAATTTGGAACTTGGTCTTAAATTACACGCTAAACTCTTAGACTTATTCTTGTTATGCAATTGCGTGGAGGTATGTATACTGGCTTGAAATCCTCTTACGATTTAGAAACATTTACTTTGGGTTTGCGAATCTTTGAATGACAACTGTGTCTTGTTTTCTTCAAATTTCTCTTCCATCGCTTTAGTCATCATTAGTCCAATTAATTCAATGAATGCCTCTTTCACACCAACTCCTGATCGAGCTGATGTCTCAAAAAATGGCGCTTCAAGCTTGGAGGCTAACTCAGAGCCTGCAGCGTAACTTACTATTTTTGCCTCTTCTTGATCAGCTTTGTTCCCAAGGAGAATTATTTGACAATCAGGAAATGTAACTTCCTTGGTACTAGCAATACACTTTTCAATGATTTGAAAACTCGAGGGATTTGTGACATCATACAGAACCAATGAGCACCTCGATAATACAACTCCTTGCAGGAGATGAGAACCTCTCCCCACCAGAAAAATCCCAAACTTGAAGTTTGATGGCTTTGTCTTCGTAATTTACGGTTGTTGTCTCAAAAATAGGCTCCCAGAGTTACGCTTTCAGTAGAAGCATACTTACCATGTAAATAAAACTGATGGATAGACGTTTTTCCAACGCCATAATCTCCTAGCATGATGATTTTGAATTGATAGTCAGGTGAAGCTTGAGTTGATTTGGATTCCATTTTCTGTCAAAATTTTATTTTGATACAGTAATCGGGCTCTTCAGCTACTATCAGAAAATTGGATTTCATTGATGAAATTGACTTAAGTTTCATTATCTCTTTAGATTCACCAATATAGATTATTTCCAATCTTTACTTAAAGGTATTAACTATCTTAGATTTTGGCTAGAGTGCTTTTGCTAGAAAAGTTCAAGGTAGCTGTCGGTAGCATATAATTTTGCATATAGATATTATTTGGCTATAAAGAGAAGCTAATCTCAGTATGCTTCTTTAATAGTGAACTCGAATTTAAGCTAATTTTGCATTGAATTTAGGCACATGATGCTTTTTTCTTTTGGGTTTGGGAATCCTTCTTCAATAATTGCACGGATTCCTGCTGTTGTTTTTCTTCGATCTTTCCTTCTTTTATTTTGGCCGGTATTCGGGCGATTAGTTCAATGAATGCCTCTTTCACACCAACTCCTGATCGAGCTGATGTCTCAAAAAGAGGTATTCCAAGGTTGGAGGCCAACTCAGAGCCTGCAGCGTAACTCACTGTTCTTGCCTCTTCTTTATCGATTTTATTTCCCAGAAGAAATATTTGGCAATCAGGAGGAGCCTTTTGCTTGATCTCATCTATATACCACGTAACGCTCTCGAAGCTTGAGGGATTAGTGACATCATACACAACCAAGACTCCATGAGTGCCTCGATATAATTCCTTATCAGGGCGAGAAAACCTCTCCTGGCGAACAAGGTCGTAAACTAGAAGCTTTATGACTTTATCCTCGTAATTAACAGTCTTGATATTAATACCACCTCCTCCTTTTGGAGAAGCTTCAAAATTGTCAAAGAAATAATGCTTCTGAATAGATGTTTTTCCAACCTGATAATCCCCTAGTATGGATATTTTGATGCGATAGTCATGCTTCTCAGGTTGGCAAGGTGTGTGCTTTGATTTGGATTCCATCTTTCTTTTTCCAAATTTTATTTTGATACAGTATTAGGATTTAACAACTCATCAAAAATTAGTATAATTCCTGCCATGAAGGTTCTCAAATTCAAATTGAGGTAAGAAAGTGCCTTATGAAGAGAGTATTTTCATATTGAGTTTCTTGGTTAGACCCATCCGTAATGCTTCGAGGGTAATGAATGGTAGATAGTAATTTCTGTAACAGTTATCCTACAATTCTTGATGTTCAGTATAGATTTAATTGATTCTCTTCGTATTGAACTAACGAATCACATGTAGAATAGCTTGTATTGAACTTGAAGAACATAAGGTATCACATACAAAGCACAGAAATTTGAATAAGAAATTATGATATATTGAAAAAAAGATAGAGTTGATTCAAGCCTTAAGATATATTAGTATACCCATCACATATTTACCATCTTTGACTTACCCCAATTAAGGAGTAATATTAGTAACATTTGTCTTTTTTATTCGTAATTTTAGGATCTTTCAGTGGATAATGTTGAAATGCCGGTTTCTTCTCTTCTACAAATTTTCCTTCTCTTGCTTCAGCCATCATCTTCCCAATTAACGCATTGAAAGCTTCATTAATCCCAACACCCTCTTTAGCTGATCCTTCATAAAAAGTTGCTCCATTCTTGGAAGCTAACTCAAATCCTTCAGCATAGCCCACCGTCCTCGCCTCTTCGTTGTCAGATTTATTTCCAAAAAGAACTATTTGGCAATTTGGAAAAGCGCTGCTTTCTCTCACATCAGTTATATACTGATCAATACTCTCGAAGCTTGAGCGGTTAGTGACATCATAAAGAATTATGATGCCATGGGCGTTTGTATAATAGACTCTTGTCGCGGATGTACCAATCTCTTCACCAGGATAATCCCATACGAGAAGTTTTATGATCTTGTCTTCATAATTTACCATCTTAGCTTCATAGTCTATCCCGAGCGTCGTTTTGAAGGTAGATTTAAATTCGCCATGGAGATAATGAAAGCTTGTTGAGGTTTTTCCAACACCATAGTCACCGAGCATAATTACTTTGAATCGATAATCGTACTTCACAGGTTGGTGAGGTGCTTGATTGGTTTTGGACTCCATTTTTTTCTTAGCAATAAATTAAAGAAGAATTAATGTTTTATGTCAGATTCATCTAATACATATCGTAAAAAGATATTTGATTGTTTCACTGCTAATACCACATATTTCACACAAACCTCATTGTCCTTCTTACATTTATTCGAAGTAATTGCAATCTACACAGGACTGTTAAAAGAATATGAATGAAATTAAGTTAGAGTTCCAGTCAATGGACTACAGGACCCTTTTTTTTGTTTCGCGTCAAGGTTATTGTAGTTGATAGATTATTTCCCGAGGCAACCAATTACTGCAGAAAGGCTATACTACCCTTCTCCAATTAAGCACATAGAAAGACGAAATTTTCTGATTGGACAGCTCAGAAACACTTGCTCCTTCCTTGTTCTACTGAGGCAGCTGTTTTCAGCTTCACAGCTTTCCAATCGTCAATCTTCTCTCCTTCATTTGCTATCATGGCCATTAGCCCAAGCAGTGCACTAAAAGCTTCCTTCACGCCCAAGCCTATTTTAGCTGATCCTTCAAAGAATGCCACGCCAAGCTTTGAAGCTAATTCTGAGCCCTCTGCAAAACTAACTATTCTAGCTTCTTCCATGTCGACTTTATTTCCAAAAAGAATAAGTTGACATTCTGGCCAAGCGTATTCTTTGATATACTTCATGTACTTATCAATACCTTCAAAACTCAAACGCTTAGTAATATCATACAGAAGAAAAATCCCATGTGCGTTTCTATAATAGTTCGCTGGCATAGGTCTGAACCTCTCTGCTCCAGCAGGATCCCATAGACGAAGATTTATGGGTCTACCTTCATAATCCAGGGACTTTTCTCTATACTCGCATCCAATTGTCGTCCAAACTGGTTGAAAGTCGTCAGTAAAATAGCGTACTCCTACTGATGTTTTTCCGGCACCAAAATCTCCTAAAAGCATCAGATTAAACGTTAATGGAATCTTTTCAGGTGGTAGAGGTAGCTGACTTGAATTGGATTCCATTTTTCTTTGAAATTTATATCTGATACTGTAATTGCGAGTTTAATGCTATTATGAATACAACGCTTCATTCATTCCAATGAAGCGAAACGCCTTTCCTTTACCATGTAAAGTGATAACAAAAACACAGAGGAAAGACTTTAAAATTTTCTTTCAAGCTATCCTATTCATGTTCACTGAGACTTCCTTCGATTTTCTTGAGCGCTGACACGAAATTTCCATGACAAAGTTCATATATTTTTCAGATTCTATTATATTGAGATAATAGAGAAGTTTGATACGACTCATTTTCTCAGAAAAAAATAAATTAGCATAATCATGGCCGACAAAGACTACCTGTCTCGAAGTCTCAAAATAATTCGGTTCTTCGCCAAGAACGCTGGAACTGCAGAGCTCGAAGCCAACAAAGGCACTCTTCTCAATGAATTGGTCAAGTACGTGAAGGCTCTCTCGGAAAATTCCCAAGCAATCGCAAAACTTGCGTCAGAATCCCTGATCGCCATCCTCCGTACCTTCATAAGCGATAAAGACCGCAGCTGTAGAATAAATACTCTTAAAGCGCTTCGTTATATTCTCGATTCGGCGCCTGCTTTCCAATATCTCCGTTCGAAGCATGTTTATATTTTCCTTGCGAAAAATCTTGACCGGGAAAACAAACCCGAAAACACTGAAGAAACCATTCAAACGCTTAAATTGATCCGTAAATGGATCGAGATAGATGCCAAGTCTTTTCCAAAGCTCCTGGTCAATTCTATCGTCGGGTTGACGGAATCGCAGGATGAAGTCATTCGTAAAACAGCTGTTGAGTCTCTCAGAATCCTCTCTATGGCAAACCCGGAACTGTCAGGCTGGGCAGGCGGAATCAAGACCCTAATTGACCTTTCCGTCGACCCGAACTGCCGAGAACTCTCTCATTCGATTATTTTAACACTGATTTACCTCTTGAATGACCCAAACACACGATCAGTTATCAAACCTCATCTGGATCTGACGCGTATCTTCTCTCTTTTTACGGATGTTGATTACCCTGTTGAAAGTCGCGACGGTAAAAAAGACCATCTCGTGCGATTCGAAAACCAATTGGAAATCGCAAAAAAGGCCATTGTGATGATGTTGAAGAGCTGGACCGGACTGATCTACCTCGGTCACGATAGAACCTCGCTCAAATCGCTTATTACTGCGCTAAGGCAGCCGATTAAGCCGCTTATTCGTAACGCGATCTATGACATCCTGAATGAAATTTTAACCATTGGTATCAAAAACATCCCGAAACGCAACTACGACTCTCAGATGCAGAACTTAATCAACTACTATTTGATGGTGGTCATCGAGTTGCTTATGGAATGCGATTTATTCACAGTGCTGTTGGAGCTCTCTGGTGTCGAGGACAGAGAAATCGCGAACCCAGCGCAGAAATTCCTGAAGAATCTCTCTTATCTGAACTTCACATTGCTTTCACAGAACCATCAGCAATACCCTAATTTCCTAGTCGCTTCATCGGAAATAACCAACCCTGTCCTCATGGAACTGAAATCGCGATCGTATAACGTCGTCCATAGCATGGGAGACTACCTTTTCGATTCAGTGTTGGAGAGGAGAAAGGAAGGAGGCTCTAGATTTCTCAGTCTTTGTGAGAATCTGTACCTTTCAACGCAGTTAGGATTGCCAAGTCACAAAATGAACAATGAAATCATCGGAAAAATCAAAACCCAGCTTGAAATGGAAACCGATGACCAGAAATTCGCTGCGCTTATGAAAAGCTCCCTCGTGACTCAGAACAGAGAGCCGAAGAACTGGAACTGGGCTGATATCATTCAGATCACAGACACTTACCTCACGAACATGCAACGGTTGGGAGAAGCAATCCGAACAAAATTCCTCAAGAGACTTTTGAATTTCTACCAGCCGTCCAAGCAAGGCTTCATCAGTCTTGAATGGAAGCCTGAAAACTTCCCTTATGTCAAGGTAGGCTACAAGCTGCTGAAAACGATCTTGAAATACAAAGAAGGGAAACAGATCCTTTCGAGCACCTCTGATGAATTCTTTAGCGCCAGTCGTAGCTTTATGGTCGATATGAGCGGTCTCTTGCGGTGTGCTGCTGAGGAAAAGCCTTCGAATTCGAAAGACAACGCCTATGTAGAGTTTATGCCGCTGCTGAGTCACGAAGTTTTCAATCAAAGAATGATTCGAGAGTATATCTGCTGGATCGGACTGCTGAGCATGTCGAAGGTCGGCCTCGAGCTGCTGAACGAGTTCCAGATTCTACAGTCATTGACAGCGTTCGTTACTAAAACGGGAGAGAAAGACCATATTTTGACTCTGATTATCTTTAACCTCGACTACAAAAACGAGGGCGAAGCCAGGAATTTCTTACAGTATTGCTTGGAAAACGGCTCAAAAGGCTTGATTAAATCAGGGATCGAGCTGCTCAGACTCCTGTACCGCTCAGAGTTGAATGATTTCGCGAAATGGGGGCTGCCGCTCCTTTGCACCATGCTTTATAGATCCGAGCAGGAATTCTCGCTCCTCGCTTTGAACGTCATTGAGGAGGTCTGTCAGGATAAAGAATACATGCACGCCTTTCTGTCCCGTGGGCCAAAGTTCACCAGTTTGGGCAAAAATGGCAATAATTTCCTGATTACGCTACTCAGTATCAAGCAAGGCTTTGAATACCTCACCAATGTGACGAACTGGATCGAGGCAGAAATGGAAAGATGGAAAGAAACTGAGAACAGAGAGTACGTTCAACGTGTTGAAAGGTGCCTTTTGACCGCGCTGGACCTCGGGAATTTCGATGACGCGAATAACGGCTTCAAGATGTCTGATTTCTGGCAGAATGACGACAATGCCTCGACTCACCTGTCATTTGTGTTCAGGCTACCTTGGAACATGATCCTCCACTTCGAAAACGAGAAATTTGAAGGGGATATGTTCATGCAGATCCAAATGGAGTATAATCCTCAAAATTCTCAGCTTATCCTCATCGGACTGCCGAAACCACCTAACTCGGACTTCGATAAGAAATTGACTGTTCACCAAGACGCTCATTTCGTCATGAAGCTTCACCTCACGATCGGAAAGGTGAATATTGATAATCTCTGCAAAGAAACCGGCTCGCCTTTTACGATTCGATGTGGTTACAATGATAAAAAGCACAACGCGCAGTACATTGGCAACCAGTGCGTTATCAACCAAAACGGCGTGATATTTATCTTCGATTGCTTCGAAAGCACCATCAGGCTGTCGCAAATTAAGGTCGCTATCAAGCTAGATAACCTTAACTCCAATAATTTGACGAAGCTGCCACCTCATCTATACGGAGAGCTGGTAAAAACCCGCAAAGGTGTTGAATTGTTGAGACAAACCAAGTATTTTGAGTCATTTGTCGAAGATATGTTGAGCCCAGACTGCCCTATTCTCAAAAAAAGAGCCAGTCTCTGGTGTATCGGTCACATTGGGCTGAGCAAGAACGGTTTTACTTTGATCAAGGAACATCAATTAGTCCCAAAGCTTGTTCAAATGGCCCAAGAGGCCGAGTTTTTGTCACTTCGAGGCACCTGTCTTTATGTGCTGAACCTTCTTGCTAATACACTTGAAGGCAGCTATGAGCTTGAGAAATGCAATTGGCTCACGCATATCACCGGGGCTAATATTAAGGTCTGTCTGCCGAAGGATCTAAAGCAGTTTTTCACGATTAAGAGCAGTTTTAAGGACCTACAGAAAGCGCCATGGCCGCTTCAGGATGATCTTTGGAAGAAATTCGATGAGATAATGAAGAGTCTTCACCATAGTGAAGAACAACTGGAGGTGTTGCATCATATCTCGGGGCTGAGTAGTGCCATGACGAATAAAACGGCGCAAAAGGAGCTGAAAAAGCTTTCAACGAAAAGTCCGAATCTGTTTACAGATGCCTATTTGTTCTATAGTGTGATCATGATGATGACGTTCTATAAGTTCAGGACGCAAATGAGAAGGTATATCTATTCGCTGTTCGATAAGCTGTTGAGCAATCAGAAAATTTTTGCGATATTGGACAGCACGCAATGCTTTGGCTATAACATCATATAAACAGTGAAGAGAAACGCGAAAATAATATTAAGTTGAGTCCGAGAAGTTTGATTATCATTATATTTTTCACAGTTTTTAGTGAATTCATGAATAAATTGATGACCTCCCAAATCAATAAACAACCCTTAATCTAAAATTTCCCAGTGAATCATACTCAGATTAGTTAGTCCTAACAAGGAATAATCATAAATGAAATTAACTCCAAAGTTAATTAGTCAAACCTACATAAAATAGTAATTCGAAAATTTTAGCTACTCTTGCATATTTTCGACAAAATTATTTTGATTTGCTGTGCCTTAATTTTCAAATATGTCATCAAAATAACTTAAATCATAGCCGATATCCCTGCTCCGCATTCTCCACAGAGAAAGACTATTACCACATAGCTGCATTGATGCATATCAAGAGGATTGCCTTCATTAGATTTTCATAAATTTTAATTCTCAGATGCAAAAAATCAAATAATATCAAACGGGAAGAAAAGATCAGACATCCTTTGAAGGAAATCATTGATAAAAACTTATCTTATCCATTATCGGCAATAACGAACCGCTACAACAATATTCATAAAAAAAAACTTTTCCTCTTAGATCTGAAAATAATGATCTCTCTGACTTTCAGAGTCCGTTAGATTCGGACTACTCAGAATCACCAAACTGTGATTGCTACCCACATCTTTTTCGTTGATCCGAGAATACCTCCTCGCACAACACTCCTTCACTCTCGGCGCTATCCCATAAGTTACTGCATCCAACAACCCTTGAAATTGATATATATTGCTCAGGACTACATCTACCGTTTCACTAGGTTGAATATATCCGAATCCTTTCAAAACGTTGTAAGTAAGAATCGGTATCCAGCAGAAAATGACTATCCCAGGGTATATAAGTAGAGCAATTGAGTCTGCTTTGCTGCCTCTCAGGCCTTTCGCATTTAATTCACCACCCGCCTTAATGAACCAGTACGCACTCAAAATACAGCAAATTGCCGTTGGAATAATAACGAGAAAAATGAGAAGAGTATCGATCTCCCCGGGATAAATTAAATGGACACAGGTATGTTGAGTTTGAGAGTAGCTGATATAATTTGTTAACCCGCTCGAGAGGCCCAACGTCAGAGGGACAACAGTAAGGACGAGAAGATATCTCTTCATATACTTTTCTATAGCTTCTAAGCTTTCATATTTAGTTATTGTGTAAAGCGTGTGTCCAAAGAGTGTGCTTGCGAGGATTGACATGCAGATGAAAACGCGTAAGATCGTGATGGCAGTTTTGCAGTAAGGGAGACCTGATGGTTTGTAGATATATCCACTGATTTTCATGAAGCAATATATGGTATTAGCCGCGTTAAGTGTGAGAATCATCTTCCCGAGGTTTGTTTTGTAAATTTTACTGTAACAGCACAGAAAGACGACGATAGCGGCTGCAAAAAAGGAAATAAAGCCTGTGATTGAGTATTTTGGATCAATTGGAAGCAGATTCAGCTCATAAGGGGCTGCAGTTGTTGTTAGCTCCATGGATAGTCGGCTACGTAGACACTGGAATCGCTTAATGTGCTTGGCTAAGCAATTAAAGTTCCTTGAAGAATTTTAATTTAATTATTAGAGTGGGCAAATTAGTTGGTGAGAGGTAAATGAGACCCGGGATCGCCTTATTTCTAAATCATTCTTTATGTTTTTCTTTGACTTCATATGAAACTCTAACAAGCTCAGTACCACTTGTTAACTTTGTCTTCCTTTTTGCTGACTGAATGAGGTTGCTATCTAGGGCAAAAGGAAAATCCTTAGAAAAGAAGCGTCTCAAGTCAAAATGGATCGACTTCATCGAAATTGTGATCGACAATTGCCCCGCATCACCTTAATGCCCTTCCAGACAAAGTTATCGCTCTAGAGAAGTTAAGCACAATGAGCTATGAATGATATGCCAGTAAAGCTATTTGAATCGTAGATTATGATGAGTGTGTTGCCTCTAAAGTTGAGAATACTCACTCATATTAAGCTTAGTTTTTTCATTTTGTTTAATGCACATCAGAATTAAAGCAAAAACGTTAAGAAATCAAGTCACTATTATTCGCTAAATTCGCTTGCTTATACTACTGACTATTTAATTAAGAGACGACCTCATAACTTTAAAATTTCTTTCGAACATTCTCTTTAGTCAGCAAAAATGCCTTCCGCAAGAGTTTTTCTGAACTTCAGTCAAGCTTATATTTCAACAATTCTTTGAATTAGAAGCGCAGTCTCGACAAGACTCACAGTTCTGAAGTTTATAAAAAAATTCAATTTTTGTTGAGGCTATACTTGGATTGGTATTCCCCCAATCAACCTCATATCGTCACTTTGTTACCTACCAAACTTGTTCTTCTACCTCAAATATTCTCCTGGCATGATTAGTCTCCATTACTTCATGATTTCTGAATTAATTCACAAAATATCATATTCTTAGCTACTTAAAATCTCCGAACAGATTTCGATTCCTAACTAAATAATTTGAAAACAAAATTTTTTACTCTCATCTTCCTCATTACAATTGACGATGGTGAGCTTCTTGACCTCATTTTTCCAATCGATCATGTGCAGTGATTCGAGAAAAACCCATGGCAAGTCTCATAAGACTAATCTATTGTTTGGAGAGAACGAAGAGGTAGGTTCTTATCCATCGATCTGTCTTAAAAAACTCGCAAAAGAAAAAGTTCCTTGTCTTGGATCTCGACGAAACGCTTATTCACACGAAGGTCATCAGGCCAGAGTCCAAGCAAGAGGCTATGGAAGTACTTGGACTCTGATTGATTGAATATCATAGAATTTCTACTTTAGAATGGTATTAAGCTGCTCATGACCCCGAGACCCCACCTGATGAAGTTCATTGAAGAGGTATGCAAGCATTACGCGCTCATAATATATACAACTGGCAGGAAAGACGTAATAATTTCTTTTCTGACTCATAACTGACTACTGGTTCCGACTAGTATGCGGAGTTAGTTATCAAATCACTTGGACTTTGCAAGTATATCAAGCATATATTTCACAGGAATGATTGTGTGGGAACTTGGGACGGGTTCTTGACGAAAGACTTGTCTATTCTTGATGTTCCCATGAAGAATGTGCTGTTGATTGACGTAAATGGGTTCGTTGAAAGCAGTTACTAATCCTTTGGAAAATTAAAGGACACTGCGGCGAATTCAGTCCTATGTCCCGAAAATTTCTTGCAGATTCGACGATTTGAGGGACAAAGTGATGATAAAGCATTGCTGGAGTTGCTTCCGTTTTTGGTGGAGCTCGCAGCGTGTGAGGATGTAAGAAATGTGAGCAAGAGATACTCCAGCTTCTTGAAAAATTCAGTTAAACCAGCGCCGATGAAAGTAAGTGATAGTGATGTGTCGACCATTGCAACAGAAGAAACTGCCGTTACAGAGGCGGATTAATTGGAAACACTAAGTGCTAACTAAGATTAAATTATAATCCTAATTGAGATAATTGATGGACCTTGACAGAGCATTCAATGATCAATAGTTTGCTCTGCTGATACTATGACAATTGATTTGTTAATTTTAGCATATATGTTTAGTTGCTTGCTATATGAATGCCAGAGGAGTATTCATTCATAAGACTGAATACTTGTTACAATTAACCAACTAACCTTATAAAAGCAAAATTCACGAATTTCTTAGAGGTTTCAAATATAAATGTCAGATACTCTATTCTTAGAAGAAATTTTAGTAAAAACATCAGTCATACTTTTCATTATTAGTAATTCGTGTTGTTATTGGATATCTAGGAAAACCACTCCGAAAACTATGTATTGAGATGATTACATAAATTAATTAGAATTTGAAATATATAATCTCCTCTTGCTTAGAAATCTGCTTTAATTGCTTCACATTTATGGCGATTATTCCATCAATTCGTTACGATTCCGCAAAACATATGCTTCTAGCTGGTCCTATTTCAGTTGGGAAAATGAAAGACTGCTTGGGATTGGCTATTACTTTTATCTGATGTTCCTTGTCTATAAATCACCTTATCTGCCTTCAAATCGATCACATTCGCACCTTCTCTATCAGAAGCGACGCCTAGCAACGTCCCATCTTGAGACCATTTCACTGACCAAATGCTGCCTATAGAGGAAAAAACTTTAATTTTTTCACGTTTACTTAAAGTGAATTTTTACTTGCAAACGTGTCAACGTAGGCTTTAACAACCTTTCCTTCACGAATATCATAGATCTTGGGGTCATACTCAGCATCGCCAAAGGCGATTAGGTTTCCGTCGCATTTCCAATCCAATGAGTAAGTTTCTAGATATGTTTTATTAATAAATTTGATATTGCTCTTACCAAACTTGAAATTGTAAGCTTTCGACTGGGCTTGGACCTGCTTTTCCAGATCCATCAACAAAAGTTTACATTGGCTGTATTTTAATGCAACAAGCGGACTTCCCATGGTTGGATTCCAGCGGCATTTGTTATAATAGACTATTCAGAGAATTAATTGTGTTCTGTAACAATGGAAGTGATCACAGCTTGATCTTTGCGGAGCATTATATTTGTAGAGATATTTATCAGAGTCTACATCGAGGACTACGAGGCGCCCATTAAACTGAAATAGGGAAATTTTGGTTCCTTCTGCATTGAAGTCCATGCTCGTGATGAATGCTTATGGATGAATTGGTATTAAATCGCTGGAAAGGCTAAAATTTACAATTTTGTTGGCTGTGCCATTTCGCTTTTTTGAGCAGTTGAAAGCCACAGAAATCAAATAGGTGATATGAAGTCGTTTGTTCTATCGGTAATGCCACAAAGAACTTCCTTTTTGGATTGAGTGAGATGTCTCCTGCTCCGACCTCTGGCATCAAAGTGTTAAAATCCAATTATTATTCTATCACAAATTACCTCCTTGTACTCCACCAAAGGAGAACTGACATCTTTTCGTGGAGAGGTTATAAACTTCGAGGTCAGCGTTGAATCCTTCAGCATAATGATGAAGAGAAATCACATTATCTGTCTCCGGGATCCATGCGACATACGTTTCATCAGCTCCTAATCGCGAGAATAGTCATTTCAATGCTTACTTTTGAGTTCTTACCAGTAGGAAGCTGCGCTCCTTGAAAATGACTGTAGGCGCTTTCTGGCTGCGATAGATCGTGGAAAGCGACTTGGTTGGTCTTATAAGTGCACCAAATGACTTCTTTGGCTTTCATGAGAGCAGATTAGATCAAAAACTCCAGGTTTGTGTGATTACACTTGGAATGAGAAGAAGCATGGGCACCCAAAATTTCCATTTTTATTGCTTTTTTGTGAGAGAGGCTATTTAATTAGTGAAAATAAATCAGTAACTTTTTAGAATTTTTTGATCCAATCAGATGAGAACAGATAAAGTTTTGATAAAATTTGTCTTATTGGAGAATTCCAGGAGTTTCATCGGAACCGTAATTTTACAAGATACTTGTTGATGTTATCCGATTCTGAAAGCTAACTCATTTGCTATGGCGTTACAAATCAACAATATAGCGAAACTACATTTTTACATCTGACTTGCAAGAGACAAATGTTACTCGAGAGTTTGGCCAGACTGATAATACCGAGTTTAAACTTAAAGCATACAAAGAATGTTTTTCTTTAAGATCGTTGATTGATCGAGTATATTCTAGGCAGCTAAGTAAGCAGGCGAGATCTTGTTGGGTATTTCTTGATTGGTGAAAATTTCCTATAATGCCGATTCTATATGTGAGCATCATTTTGGATCAAATTGGCTACAGAGACTATGAGAAATACACTCAAGACCTGGGTGTGAAAAATAGCTGCAATTTTGGATTGTAAAAAGATCGAGTACTATGAATCCGTAAGTTAATTTGAGATAGTTTTTCTATCTTTTAGTGGAAATTCAAACTAATATAAATTTTTTTTACTAAGCCTTTAGCTGAAGAGAACTGGTGACGTATTAGATCAACAAGCTGAATAACGGAGAAATTCAATATATGAGCCAACCAAGTCCAATATTTTGAGCTTTCGATACATTAACTTAATTTGACAAAAACTATGAAATTTCGGAACAGCACTTTTAAAAATAAATATACAATGATAAAATGAAATGCTAGTCGTCGAAAAATTTACATTACAGTTCGAAACTCAAAAAATTATAATGTTCGAGAGAAAATGGGGCAAATTATTTGAATTCAAAAGGTAATTCGATGAAAATTGTTAATTTCAAATGATATGAGGGTATGCGCAGAACGTAAAATTGCAAAGCAACTTTTCGAGCCTGAAAGCCTTCATTTTTTTCAGACCACAAATTTAAGTAGAAGATTCCAGAATTCCTCAATCTCCAAAGTGCTTTACACAGGAACCGGGAATTCTGTCATGTCCAGACAATTAGAACAATTGAGATACAGCCTCTCTCCCTCCTCTTTCTTTAATCTGTTCAGTTCTCTCTTCCTGTTATAGGATAGAAACTGATAAAGACTTTTTAACAGTTATCAGGTCCTAAATTTTCTGTTTGAAGGTTGTTTCTTCTTCCTCTTAGGAGCTACTGCTTTATCATTCTTTAAAAACTCTCTCCATGAACCCGATTTGAATTTCATTGTCTTTGAATAGGCTATCATGGAGAACTAGATCCTGCCTTGCGAATGGAATCTGCTTCATTTTTAAAATTAGTTGTAAACAACATAATATTACTATTATTATTTTTTCAGTCTCTCTCGAATAAATGAGAGTATCTAAATCAGAAGTCCCAGAGAAAGCCCACCAAACTCTGAATTTGAAATTTTACTGAATTATCAATATTTCAAACCCACCAATTTTTCGAATCCATTGCTTGTTAGTTATCAGGAATTCCTAAAATTTTATAATATTTTGATTAATTCTGAGGATGAACTTATGAACAAATCCTGTACAGCATCTGACTCTTCGACAGCACCCTCTCAACTTAATAAGAGATCAAAGAAAGTCAGAAAAGCGGAGCAGGTCAATACCATCCATCGTGAATTCGAAGAATTATTCATGAATGGAGGATTCGGACTTCAAAGTCAAATTCTAAATCTGAAGGCAGATTTAACCACTAAAGTCCTATCTTTTGACTACAAGGGGGATCATTATGAAATCATCCCTTTAAAAAAATCCAAAAAAGCCAAAAGATTAAAAACGCCAACCATTGGAAGCCCGCTGACTTCGAAATCAGCAACGACTTCAAATTACTCAAAAGAAGCATCTCCCATTCAACGCAAAATAACTCTTCCGAAGAGACCTAAGGCAATTGAACCTGTGGAGTTATTGATGCTATTAGGAAGCACTGAAGAGCTATCGACAGATACGCTATTGGAACACAGGAGCAACTATGAATTTTCTGGGCCAATGGCTCCTGAGCTCTTGAAATTGAATGAAGAAAACTTGATTCAGTTTGAGAGACAGGAAGTCATGATCGGGAACGAATACCAAGCACAGATTCCTCCACTGCTCCTCAAATCAAACCATCCGCCTCCTTTAAGAAGGTATAAAGTAAGATCCGATCCAACAAAAATTGGGCCTGAGGAAGTGCAAGCTCTTGAGGGATGCTTGGTCAAAGAATTTTTATTAAAAACCATCAACACTGAAAAACTGTTGCTTTGGCTAAAGGAGCTCAATTATACCATTTCCGAGCTTTTTCTTGCAATTGTTCAAGATAAAGAACAAGCAAAGAGGCGGCTGGTTGTAAAAAAACCAAAGGCAAGAATTTTCTGATTAATAACGATCTAATATTTTCTCCTTTTTAGTAACTGGCGTTGGAGATGTGGCATATAACACAGAAGGAACTTTCTTGGAGCAATGTGTCTAGAGGGAAGATAGCTTAACATTTGTATAATTTTGCCACATCGAAGTCCGATGGCATTGTAGAGCACACTCGAAAATCGAGATGGCACTCTCAATTTATCTTAAGTTTATTTCATGTACTTTGAAACTCGAACATTCCTAGAGATAGACGTTACATTGATTTTTTCTCATAAAATAATCAGATCTATGAGGGAGCAGAAATGAATCCATTCGGTGTCTAGTTTGGAAATATGAATTTTGCATTTCGCAATGGCAAAGAAATTCTGTTAAAGAGAAGACTGCTATCAATTTTGGAAGGTAAAATGCATTTTCAATACTCCCAAAAGGTAAAAGCTTAAGCTATATGCAACATGATTAGAATAACTCGTATCTTATTTGAATGTTTTTAGGCCAAGCGTGATTCTTCTTTAAACTTGCAGCTCCTTTATTACTAATCGAGTTGCTTCCCAAATCTAGTGATTGTAGATTAGTCCAAGTTGTATTCTGACTCAATGCAGTAGCTCCTTCCGCACCAATCTTGTTGCCTCCCAACTGTAGTTCTTGTAGGTGGGTCCAAGTTGTATTCTTACTCAATGCTGTAGCTTCTTCATCACCAAACCCGCTGTTCGACAAATTTAGTGTTTGTAGGCTAGTCCAAGTTGTATTGTGACTCAATGTAGGAGCTCCTCTCTCACCAATCGAGTTGCCACTCAAATCAAGTGATTGTAGATTAGTCCAAGTTGTACTCGTACTCAATGTAGTAGCTCCTTCCACATCAATCGAGTTGCTATCCAAATTTAGTGTTTGTAGGTTAGTCCAAGTTGCGTTGAGTCCAATGACGCCGGCATGGAATGCATTACATCTTTTCTTCGATAATGGTATTTCTCAGTGTTTGGATGTACACAGTACTATGCTACACCGCACCACGTCATATTTCGTTGGGAAATCACTCAAGATACAAGTCCCGAAAGCCAGATTCAAATAATGACAATAGTCGTGCACGACTTCGAGGTGCTAAACACTTTTTTAAGTTGGCTTTCTTCGAATTAAGGAGGTTTGCCGGCTAACCCCTAAGATCTCCTCAGAAACCGTGGATTTCAGCTACAAATGAGTTCCTTGAAGATCAATATTATAATTTTGTTTAGTGTTTGCATTGATTTCACACTAATGTCTTTCTTTCCCAAAATTTTTGAAGGAGCTTGAGCAGATATTGAAAGGAATGATGTATAGACACATCCTTGGCCCTCACAACGAGGATATTTGAAAAAAAAAAAATTAACAATTTTGAATTGGACCATTTTTGTTCTTATCTGATATGAATATGTAGTTTTCCCTTGCCATTCGATTTTTTCTTTCTCTGTCGTTCTTCATGGTCCTCTTGGGTAGCATACAGAATGATATTGCTGAGGATTTCGCTTCTGTAGTCACATTTTTCTTCTTCCGAAATTCTTAATCTTGAAAGTAATGCAATATTCTTTGTCTGTTCTTTCTATTGAGCAGGTTATGAAGAGAGAATGCCTAGAAACACGTTGCCGGTTTCTTTGGAAGCTATTCTTGGGCGTTAGATATAATTCTCTCATGATTCTCTTTGAAAATACTCAAAAAGTATTCAAATACGCCTTTCTGATTTATTTTCAATCATCACTTCCCTTCTGATTTTCTCATTTTGAGAGCCAGTGGAAATAAGTTTTCCTTTTGCATGATTTTTGCTTCTTTTTTTTTTTTGTTTTAATATTCTGATGACTCTAGAGTAATTAGAATTAACATTTTTTGGGTTTGAACTTACTGATTCTACTTTCGATTTTTCAGTCCTGACGGAAAGTATAGCGAACGTCATTTATTCTGCTTGCGATATCCTGGCCGTTCAAAAATATATAGAATGCAATTCATTTAAAGGTTTTTCGGAGATTGCGGAGACCACCGAGCTGCGATTTCGTTATGGGGCTTTTCTGGATGGATGAATCGTTATTCTGGAACAAAAATTCTCTTTTTGATTCGTTATATAAATTTATGAGAGATTCTCGCATCATTATAGGAATTTCGAAGATCCAATAAAACTTCGCAGAAATGAAAATGCCTTCTTCTATTGTTGAAGATGTGATTTCCTTTCGAAAGCGCATTTTTCTTTGACGATTTGAAGGCGTTTTCAAATTTTAGAGAGATTTCCGTCGAAATTATTTTTTGCAGATTTTCAGATTGAAGTTCTGTTGATTATCGGATTTTTTCGACTGGTTTTTGAGCCTGCCGCGATATAATAAAAAATTTTTCTTGGAAATGCAAAATCTCGAAATACTGTTCCAGAAAAAAGTTCTAACAACACTTCCCAAAATTCTTCCCTATTGATAAAAAGCCTCTCCATCTTGAGATTAGTTTTGCTGTCTGAATTTGTTGGCATTCTTCAGTATTTTGCCTTTTTTTCAAATGTCGTCGAATTTTTGCTAGAGAAATTCGAATCTGACTTCTGCCCGCCATCAGATACCTTGAGAGAAGGAACTGAGAACCGATTTTTAACGAGTTCATCTTGAAATACATCGATAATCAAGTGAAATCTGCTCTAACTGTCATTTTCGTATCTACAACTCCACTATTTATCATGTATTCTCCTTCGCACAGACAGAGCGATGTGAGGAGAGAATTTTTCTATATTGGTGAAAATTCCAATTTTCTTGGATAGCTTCTTTGAAAAAATGTATTTGATAATTCAAAAGATATGGAGAGAAGTACCAGCTATCATGATAAACAAATATTTTCTGATAATATGCTTTCACTTGATAAAATATTATTGAGAAGCATCTTCATGTTTTCTGATATTTTCCAAAATTGTATTCAGCAAATATTTTACTCCCGTTTTTCACTTGTTTCGTAGCTTCCTTTTAGAATCAAATGTGCTATTTCTGATAATTAAAAGATGCAATCACTAATTCTAATAGCATTATGAATATAATCTCCTTTCAATTCAAAAGCCGAAGAGGAGACCAAAGGTCTCAGTCGTGCAGATTTCGGCAGTTTTACAAATGTGAAGCAACTCCTATTTCCAATAGAATTTTGACTTATAGCAAGGAAAGATCTCAACTAAATTCTCTACTCATGTATTGTTTAATTTCAAGAACCCAAATTACAAAAACATGTATTGAGGAGGAATATTAGCAGTTTCTCTTCGTTCAGGAGAGCTAAAGTTGTTCTTCAACAAGAGACATTTATGTGTCAGGTCTGGAAAATTAAAAGAATAACAGTAAATCAGTTAATAATTATTTAGAAGAATCAATAATCCCAGTATCTAAAAACTAAGCAGATCGGTTTGATAATGTAGATCCACAGATACCGTTTAAGAATCATGTTTTTCGGTTGGTTTTACAGTGAGGTTTAGCCACAAGAGTCTTTACTGAATAAACTTCATCAGTGAACGTTGAAAGAAGTTTATCGGATTTTTTGATTATCAAACATCGAGAATTGGGCCTAGCATGCTATTCTTCCTCACTGCAGCCTAAATTAGAAGTTAGTCTTCTGAAATGATCGTGGAATATGGGATTTTCATTCATTAATGAAAAGCGAGCGATTATTTTAAATTCTTCATAGATTCTGATGACCAGAATTTCAACTAGAATTCAAAAGTTGACATTAAGAAAAAATCCCATCTAATACTTAAGAGATCTGTAACTATCATGAGAAAGAAGCAATTCTTAATAAAGCGATTTGAAGTTGAGGTATTGATCTCAGGAATCAAAATTTCTAGTTCGAACTTTTAAGAGTTGAGATCACTGCTTTTAAGATATTAATTATTTCACAAGATTTGACACAAAAATAAATGGGACTCTGCAATTGCATAGCAGTTAGAGATGACAAAGGTTCAGTTTCTCTAGACTTGAGGCTTAAAGGTTCCGATAAGAGCCAGCTTAACGAACAAAAGCTTTACAAAACGAATCAAAAATATCAGAATTTTAGTGCGGATCCTCCCTCAAACATAACAAATGATGAGAAAAAGGAGTCGAAAAGCCCAATCCGAGAGAATACGAGATTATCAGGCTCACTAGGAGAACAAAAGGTGGAAATCGTAAATAAAGAACAAAGAAACGGTGAAAAAGAGAATTCTGAACTTAACAAGAAAGGGAATATCCTAAAAGACAGGAACAAAACTCTAGAAAAAGAAAGCTTGGAAACAACAAATAAGCTAGATTCGAAAAAAGAGAATATTTCGGCTTTGGAAAATCTTTATGACCTATTGAAAAAGAAGGAAGGTTTTGATGAAAAAGTGAGAGAACTAAACGACAAAAATGGAAAACTTGTTCATCAAACTGGCCAATACGAAACGGACTGGAATAACTTGTTCAGTGAATCTAAAAAGTTAGAGGATGAAAAATCTCAAATGTTGGAACAGAAGAAGAGCTTAGACACTGAAATTGAGGAGCTTCAGCAGAAATTGCAATATCAATATTCCCAGGCAGTAGATCCCAACAATGTCCTATTCATCGCTCTGAACTGCGAATCGCTCTCAACTCTCTTTAGTGATGGCTGGACTGCTTCTAATTCCTCTAACGAAAAGACAAAAAAATTGCAAGCAGCGAAGCTGCCATTACTTGGTGTGCTAGGCGAATCTAGCGCAGGTAAATCCTGGGTCGCTAACCAACTCGCCGGAAACAACCAACTTCAATTCGGACAAATCGACGAGACAAATACTGACAAACTCTATTATATCAAAACCAGCCTCAATTTTAGCGAAGACTCTGGTTGGCTTACTATCTTCGATCCTAAAGGCTCAAACACAGCTCTTTCGGTTAGCGATGAGGGCAACTTCGACAAATATCAAGCCTTGATAGATGAATCAAAGTTTATTGATACCCTTCGACTAGATTTTATGATCAAATACTGCGGGATCATTATCTTCGTAGTCGGGAAACTGACTGGGACCGATATAATTTCAATTCGGAGGATAAGCCAAAGAATAAGCCAATTACCTTATGCAGATCGTCCTCAACTCATAATAGTTCATAATTTGAGTTGGCTGAAAAGAATCGAAGACGTTGAGAGAGAAATCAAATATACTCTTCAACCCAGCCTGGGCCTTCACTCTGAAACTCTCTTCAATGTTAAACTCGAATCTCAGATCGAGAGGTCGTTCAATTCGATATTATGGAAAGATCCTTTCAATTTCACTCATCTTGTGATGGCCGCGGATAACTCTGACGCTGGAGACTTCTACAACAAAGAACCGATTGCTTGGCTCCGGTCTAAAATCAACACTCTTGAAAATAAAATAGCTTTCAATTTCCCAGAAAATTTCGCTGGGTTTTTAACATCGAGACTTGGGACCAAAGTCCAACACAAATTAGATACTCAGAGGATCAAAGCTGATGCGAATGAAGAATGGAGTCATGCGCTCTCGGGTTATGCGAAAGCAGATGAAATATATAGCACTAGGAATATTGGATTCAAGCCGAAATATTTGAAAAAGACTCGAGTGCTTGAAGACGGAAAACTGGAAATTGAGTTGGAGTTGGAATTAGGCGACAGTACCATTGAGAATAAGCGCATTAAGCAAATTGATGGGAGATATTACTTTGTAATAACATTGAAGAAAGAAGTGGATCGTTTGGATGGAGAAAATGCTGCACAGACGAAGTTTCTCAAAGGGACAAGACAGGAATGCTCATCGACGATGCATCAAATCGAGTTGGTCGCTGACATCAATAGAAAGCCGCCAAAGGCGATTCGTCAGGATGCGGTGAGACCTGGGATCTTGAAAATTGTCTTTGAATCAGATAAAGAAGAAGATTTTGTGATTTAACTGATATCTTTTGAGGAATTAGCACGCGTCTACATTACTTTTTCGGCAGGTTTATCATGCCTTTATTATCTGAATTAGAACGAAAAAGTTCGTTTAATGAATTCTCATTTCAATCCCGATTGAAAATGGATCCATCTTAAGGCAGTTCTAATATCGTCAAGACCTTTGGCAGTTTCGGTGAAGCTTCCTACTGATCGAAATCTTTTTCACATCCCTGACATTTTTGGTTGGATTTCTGAATTATTTGATTAGTGAGCTGAGGTTGATTTTATGAAATCACGAATATTTTGGTAAAATTTTTGATCGAAATTAATTTTATTCAGAGCAAATGCAAAGTTATAAAGAGCAAATAAGTCCTATAAAGTGTCCGATTTCCTAATATAGAATTGATAAATAACTCATTTTGCAAATAATTAGCAGTCGACATTTATTATAGTTTGATTGTAGTTCTGACTCTCTTGTAGTGATATTACGGTACCCACCTTCTGCAACTGCTATGATTATAAGAAAATAGGCCCAGTTAACTCTATATGCTGAAGGTTTTGCTATATTTTCCGCTCATTTTCCTAATTTTATTAATTTCTTGTACAACATACATATCACTTTCTAAAAGGTCTGCGAGTGAAAAACATAAAACTGATAAAATACATCACACTCTCCTCTTAATGATACAGCTTAAATAAAGTATTAGAATTATCCCTTTCAACTTGATATACGGGCTTTTTACAGGAAAAAAAGAAATTCTGACTCGTTCAGCTTTGGACTACAATTAAACACCTCCGTTCCCGCTCTAGAGAGCTTCTTTAGCGTTCAACTCGAATGACTTTGCTCAAATACTTCAATTCAATGCCATCATAGTTAGTCAAAGCAAGAAACTAAGTTGTTCTCTTTAAATCAGTCGACAATGTAGGCGAGTCTATTTCAATGATTCTTTTTCCCTCTCTATGTAACTTATCCACTGGAAGTTGCCATTGTTCGGTTCCATTTCGTTTAAAAGCTCCAAAACGCTACTTCACTGAAAATTATCTTGATTTTATAGCTTCTGTCTAATATGCACCCAAAACTTATTAATCACGCAAAAGACTCAACAATAAAATTTATCAACACACTGAAAGATTTCCAGATAAGGTCTTTAGCATCTCAGCTATTAAAATAAAAAAAAAAAACTGAGCGATTTTATTAGGAATGCGAAACACGAAATTTGAAAGCTCCTTTGAGCACGACATGAACAATTACTGTGCCGAACGGTTCAAGAAGAATCTTCCACTGATCAAGGTCGGATGTGTCCTGTACTGCGCAGTGCAATTTGCGATGAACGTGATGTATCGTAATAATTACGCTCTTGTTGCGATTTGGGCAGTTTTGGGTCTTATATCGGCCCTTATTCTCGGGATCTTGATTGGGCCTTGGTCTAGAGAGCAACCTCAGAGGCTTCAAAGAGCATTTCTCCTTCAAATTAAAACAAAATGCTTTATGATTATTTACGCCGGACTTGGATTCTACTTCTTCAAAACACTATTCGAGAGCAATGACCAAGCTACCAGCTATGTTAACTTCATCAGCGGTTTTGATCTAGTCCTGATACTATTCCTCTTCCAATTTACCTACGTTCGATGGCATTCGGTGATGATCGCCGTTTCTCTCCTCATGATTGCGCTTATAATTAACGCCTGGGCCGAAAATTCCTCGGTTTTTAGCACATCTCAGGGCATTGAGATCACTTTTAGACTGCTTGTCGCTGCGGTTTATACTACGGTCTTCAGCTATGTCTCAGACCGGAACTGGCGTGAGATCTACAAGGAAAAATCTGAGCTGAAAGACAACGAGTCCATCCATAAAGAAATTTTGAACCAGGTACCAGAAAGCATTCTCATCCTGGGAGCTGAGCTTCAGGAGAAATACCATAATGACTGTTTTGAGCGTCTCGTGAGCCAGACAGGAGAGAGCATTGAAAATCTCAATCTCGATGCCTTTTTCGGAAAGTTTAAGGATCTGTCAAAGGTCGTAGTCTCCAGTTCCCGAGGACGTTACGATTTCCCCGCTTCCATCGGCACAAACGAGCTCAAGCCTCTTCTAATGCGGTTTGTGCGAAAAATGGAAGAGGGCTCTTGGGACACGAATGAAGGGCTGTCGACCTTCACTAACCAAGGACTCGACCCGAAGCAGAACATAACTCTGGTTTACCGAGGGACGTATAAGAAAATGACGCCGGTAATGCAGAATCTCACCACCACCGCTGGCGATGAGGATGAGCCTGAGACAAATACCGAGCGAACTGTAGAAATCAAGCTCTTGCCAATTAAATATCAAGGCGAATTCGCGGTTCTAATGATCATACGCCATGCGCCAGAAATCAAGCTCCTCGAGCAACTCAAGAAAGCTTCGAAATATAAAGACGAGATCCTTGCTTCGGTCTCTCATGAGCTCCGAACACCAATTAACAGCAACATGAACCTGATCAACGAGGCTCTTAAATCTCCGGATGTGCCTCAGAGAGTCAAAGAAAATCTCCTTGACCCTGCCTTCAAGAGCGGAAAACTGCTGCTTAACCTCGTCAACGATATCCTTGATACTTCCCAGATTAAGGAAGGAAAGCTCAAACTCGTTTCCCAGGTCTGCGAGATCCGTAAGGTCATTCAAGAGTGCCATTACCTCTTCGAGCACCAATGCAGACAGAAGAAAATCGCATTGAACCTTACAATCGATAAGAGAATTCCCTTGAAGATAAGAACTGACCCTAATAGACTCACGCAGATCGTGCTGAATTTGCTCAGCAACGCCTATAAGTTCACGCTAGAAGGGTCAATTACTATTCAAATGACCCTTGAGAACGGTGGATTGATTAAAGTTAGCGTAGTAGACACTGGAATCGGTATCAAGGAAGAAGATATGGGGAAACTAATGAAGAAATTCGAGAAGATCGATTTAGGAGAAAACCAAAAGTTCAATTCCACAGGAGCAGGACTCGGCCTAACGATAGCGAATTCATTGGCAATTATGCTCGGACCCAAGGACAGTCATCTCGGAGGGCTGAAGTTCAGCTCGGAATGGGGAAAAGGGACTACGGCCTCCTTTTTGATTAAATCACGCAAGAAATTCAATCCGAACGCAAATAACGTACAGACTCATCGATTCGAGTCTCCAATCGCAAAGTATTTAAAAGATTTCAATGCGAGCTCAGATTGCATCAAACAATCGACAGCTTATGAGGAAGAAGATAGTTCTGGGTTCCTGGAAGAAGAGAACGCGCTTCCATTGGTCTATGCTTTTTCGAAGAAGGACACGAGACTTAATGGGGCGCTGTCGATAGACTGGCAGCGGTCGGATAGTAGTGAGAAAACTCTTGAATTAGAGACGAAACCTATACTAAATAACAGAAGGGCCCACGTCAGTGATATCTCTTGTGGGTGTCCGCGGGTGCTGGTTGTTGACGACGACGCTTTTAACGTGTTAACCATGCAAACGTTGCTTAATGCCATGCAGGTGACGTCAGAGACAGCCCATTCGGGAATTGAATGTATAAAGACAATACAATCAGCCGAGAAGTGTTGCAAGAGATGCCGTCGATTCACTTTGGTCCTTTTGGACGGGAATATGCCGATGAAAGACGGATTTACGACTGCAAGGGAGCTTGTAGAGTGGAATACGGGACTGGGAGCGCCTTGGAAAATGAATATTGTGGGATGTACAGCTTACACGGAAAAGACGAAATGGAAGGAGTTCCTGGATGCAGGAGCGATTGAGCATGTAACAAAGCCTCTGAATAAGGCTGATCTTGAAAGGATTCTGAAGAAATGCCAAATAATTTAGTTTTTTTTTGGGAAGTTATATCATTGCTAAGAAATCTATTGTTAAATGAGATATATAAGGTTCATTTCAGATAGTATAGTAACAAATATTTTGAGGTTAAAGTTCTATCTGCTTCTGAAATGAGTGGTTCTTTTAGTTTTGCTGGTAGCGGGAGGAGGTAGGAAACCAATTAAGTTGGTTATTGAAAGTATTGGAAAACTATGTATGTGATTCAAGTACAACTTTTTAGAAAAAACGTTCATTGCTCTGAATATGACTATTTTAAATAATCGAGTCATCACCTCTTACGAGAATAAAAGCAATGATCATGTATTTTCATTTCCAAAATCGCATTTGCGATTACGTTTTCTGTAACCTTGAAATCTTAGTCCACAACAGTATTGAGAAGCCTCTTCCCGCTAATGATCTGATTTTCAATCCACAATTGCTGTGGCTAGTTCCTTAGTAGCCTAAACCTTTCCAAAAATCTCAAGCAGATTCCTAGTTCCATGGTTCTTTTTCCGATTAGAATTAATCGAGCTCAGCTTAAATAAATTAATTCGATTCGTCGGTGAAGCTATTTAACACATGCGGTTTCGGTGTTAAAATAACATATTTTAATCGAATCCATTGAAATAACTCATCAAAAGATGGATTTCCTATCGATTTTCTGGAGCTACTTTAGCATATGGAAGCTTCTTTTGACCATCATCATCCTTAAGGCTCTAAGGTACGCTTGGCAGTACGTCAGCCTTCTCAATTTCCTCAAAGGCTTGAAGAAATATCCAAATGGACTCACCTACTTCCATTTTCCTAACGGAATTCTCCACATCCGTAATGAAGGAGACCGCAAAGGAGACACCTACCATCTCTTCAAGGAATTAACCAAAAAAGACCCCAAAATCCGCTTTTTTGGAACTCATTTCGGATCAGTCCCAACAATTTATCTCATCGACCCTCAGCTCTGCAAGGACTTCCTCTCCGACCAATCTAGATACCAGAAGCCTGCAGTCCATAACGTCGCTCGGCTTCTCATGGGGAAAAGCGTGCTTTTCCTTGAAGGCGCTCTATGGAAGAAACATAGGAAGTTCCTCTCGGAGATGTTCCGTTTTGAGTACATCTCAGGCAGCATCCCAGTAATCGTTAGCAAGACCAAGAAGATCTTCACTGAGGAATTCAAGGCCGGAAATGGCAAAGATTTGCATATTCTGAACATCATTCAGAAAATTACAGCGGAACTTGTGTTTGATATTTTCTTCGGCCAGGAGGTCTTAAAAACAAAAATCGACGACTTAGACCCTATCAGCTGCCTGCTCGAGGCTCTCTCACTCGTGAATACCAACTCCTACTCACCTGAGAACCTCCAATTAGGATTCTGGTTTTTGAAACTAGGCCTTCTGGAGCGAAATCGAAAACTTTTCTCCTCCATTGGACGATTTAATAACTTCTGTATCAAGAATATCAAAACCCGGAGGGCCGAGCTGGAACGCCTTGGCTGGGAGACGCCTTCTTCTCAAACGAATTTGCTTGATTTCCTTCTAAAAATCCAGAAAGATACCAAAGGCACCGAAGACGAGCTCACTAATGAGGAAATCCTCCAAGAGTTCGTTACGATGTTTGTCGCCGGAATGGGAACAACAGCGTATGTGTTGACTATGGCTCTATATTTCTACAAACAGCAAGGAAGCAAGGTCCAAGAAGCGGTGCTGAAAGAGGCTGAAATGATCGCGAAGGGTGGTGAAAAGCTTGAATACGACATCCTAAACAAAGTGGAAGTTATTAACGCCTTCATTAAAGAGACACTTCGCTTGGGAAGCCCTTCTCCTTTCTTGTTTGAAAGAGAGGCCCTCTATGGACATTATATTGGTGATATTTGGATTCCCAAAAACGCTTTGGTCAACGTGAGTTTCATCAGCAACACTGTGAATTCTGAGTATTTCAAGAACTACGAGGAGTTTAATCCTTATCGCTGGGTCCAGGGGCATCCTGATTATAATGCTGACGTAGCGAAGCATCCTTTCATCTTTACGCCCTTCTCCGCTGGACAAAGAAACTGCATTGGACAGCATCTCGCGATGATTGAGGCGAGAATTATCTTGAGCATATTCTTGGCGAATTTTGAATACACTCTTCCTCAAGGCTATAAGCTCCATATGATTCAAGGCTTCCACTATGGACCACGCGAGCCGATATTAATCGACGTAAAGAACAAAGATCCGGAAGCAAAAGACAGCTATGAATGCAAATGAGACGCTAAAGAGGAAAAGTAAGCTTAATTTGTTTCGTTTTGTCTAAAAAAATTCATAATTTCATACAAATTCGTTGTTTCAGAGTTGGATTTTAAGTTCATATTCCAAGGTGAATTCCATTATATAGCGTATATCGATCTTCAAAGGAAACAAGTACAAAAGAGATCGTGTTTTCGGTCTTGAGGACAACAGCTGAGGCCAAAATTAAGAGACATTGAATTTTTTCAAATTTAACGGAAATTAGCTGTTTAATTTTTGAAATAATCGGTTAAAAGCCTAATTTTATCTCTATGCAGGAGGCTGGAAATCAAGTATCTTCTGTCAAACTCACGATCCGGGAACAAGAACCAAGCAATCACAGAGGGTCGCCTCCTCCAAGTAAGATCTCGCATGCTATCCGAGTTTAACCTTCAAGTTAAGAAGGCGATGTTTGGGAAGTCCAGGAGCTGCTTGCTAAAAAGAAAATTCAGAATAAAGTGTTCTATTTGGTGAAGTGGAAAGGATGGAGTGTGTTGGATAGTACGTGGGAGCCTGAGGACCATCTTATGTTCGAAATACAGGAGGGAGAGTGAGATAATCATTTATTTGGTTCTGATTGTTGAAACAACAATGAAATTTTTGTTAGGTGGCTCTCTTAGGCTGCACCATCAGGCTTTTGAAGAATAACGAACTTGTTTGCAATTGATACTTAATAAATCAAGAAAGAATTACAGAAAACAACCTCTAAATTCAATATTCGCTGTATTCTCTATTATTTTAAATGTCTAGATTGATAAGGTACATAAAGAGTGCTTTCTAAGGCTGTATAAAGACCATCTTAATCAAATGATACGATATATTACAAAATAGCCTTCTAAACACTGCAGTTACTCTTTGCAAAGGCCATGACTGACATATGCTACTTAGCATAGAGGATCTTGGCACGCGATAGCGTCATAATGGCTAGGAATGGTAAGTATGTTAAAAAAAATATATCTAATAAACAATCAGACTTCCAAACGTAATAAAATTTAACGATTTTGAGTCTATATCTGAACTCTTAATATAGTGAGAATCTATTAATTCCATATATGTGTTATCTGCTCGCCCTTAAAGCCCAGGGAGACATATTCTCTATCGTTTCTACAAAAAATGCTGAGAAAATAGCAGAAAAAGCTTGCTATGGAATCTGAAAATTATCGTATGGAATTATTTTATGGACAACTGTTTCTAAATTCGTTTATTTTGGTTAAAGCTTTGATTAAGTTACTGGTTCAGCAGATTAAATTTTAGTCGGGCCTTGTGGGTGTTTTCTTTTAAATTAACTTTTTCGAGGTAATCAGTTTTCAAATTGGATTATCCGTCCTCCAAAAGAGGCGGCAAACCTGCCTGCTTAGTATTCTTTCGCTACTATCAACTGCCCGGGAGTAATTGTTTTACATGCATGCTTAAAGCTATCTGGTTATGTATTATTTTAATGACCTCTTCGTTGTGAGGTGCGCATTGGTCTCAATCTAAACGCTATTTTGATAATATCACTTAAATGTAAATATCACAACTGCTAATTCGAGAAAAATGAATCTTTTCATCATAAAAATCTATCAAATGAACTAGTCGCCTCAGCTTATGTCAATAAGCTTTGAAAAACGAAGTAGTTCACAGCTGATAACTGGCTATGTAAGAAATTACCCAAAAGTCACTGAGGTTTTTGCGAAAGAGCGTTATATTGATAAACTTTAATAAAATTTGACCAGCTTTTTAATGGAGTTGCAAAAAGTGAATATTTTTTACCTGTCGTTTAAAAATAAGGTAACATCGGCCATCTATCGTCACCGATAAGCTAGATAAGAAAAAAAAAGAGGCATATTTCAAGTATTCTTTCTGACACAGCATCCCTTCATCGAATAGTTCCAAGATGAATTTTAACAAACTATTAATATTCCAATAATTTTACCAAGTTATTTTGGATAGTTTACGCTAATTATCAAATTTCTTAAACTCGAAGATGAATACCTCCGTTTCCTTTTACGGGCGCTCTCTCGACGTATCACGTTACACCGTGCAGTCACTTAACGTCTCGAAGTGTCAAAGCACGTTTATAGAGCCTCCACACGCAGATGAAGCCCTTGCAACCATCATGGAAACCGATCCGAAGCTATCAAAAGGCGAACCTCCAGCACAATCGGACGGACTACCTGCCTCCGCGACGAACAGAGATCTCAAAGTCGATAGCTCTCGCATACACGTCTCAATCGATTTGAAACTCATTGATACGCCGACTCTTAAGTTGAAACAGGATCATTCTGCAACACTCAAAGAGCATGGTGATGATTGGTACGAAGATAATCAAGTCGATCCGAAGCCAAGCGCCTACGAGCGAGCGTACATCATAAATGTCATTCATTACGCTTGGGCTATCAGAAATATATGTAAGCTAAGAAAAAAGAAACGTAACGAGAACATTAAGCTCGATGATATCCCTTTGCTGGGCAAAACGGAAGAAGTCAGACATAAAATCATTGAACTTGAGCAAGCATATGAGCGATATAAGCAGAAACACAAGAGTCCATCACTCCTTTGGCCGCTTTTGCGAGTTTTTTGGAGTCGATTGTTCAAGCAGCAGTTCATCACGCTGATTTATAGCGCAACGAAGGTCCTCTTCACGCTTTTTCTGAGCAATGTGCTCTACGGGATAGAAACAAAGCAGCGGGATATGACTTACAAATGGGCTGGTGGCTTGTTCGCCATCATCATTATAAACGTTTACTGTCATCATTTTAGTTTTTTCATCGGATTCAGAGTGGCAGGGCAGCTGAAACTCGCTCTGATTGGCTTAATCTACAATAAAATCATCAGATGTAGCCACTTCTCGGTGAGTCGGATGAATATCGGAAAGATCGTGAACATAGCCGCGAACGAGTTGAACAGCATCGAGTTCAATATGTTCACCGTTCTGTATTTAACTGTGTCTCCGTTAGTCCTCGCTGGCTCAACATTAATTTTATGGAATCTTTTCGGGATTGCCTGCCTCGCTGGTATTGGGTTTGTGCTCTTGCTCTACCCTATCCAGTTGCTTTTTTCAAAACTCGGCGGGAAATATATTAAACAAAAAAACGCCGTCACCGACGAGAGGATCAAGCTCACCGATGAAATGCTCGAAGGGATCCGGATCATTAAGATGTATGGCTGGGATCTTTACTTCGAGCAGCTGATCGAAAAAGCAAGGAAAAAGGAACTTAACCTGCTAACCAAGCTGGGATACACTGAGTATTTCGGTGGGCATATGCTAGCGAGGATGACTCCTGCGCTGGGCAGTTTTTTAATTTTCATCACATATGTATTAACAGGGAATACACTTACTTCTGATAGGGTCTACTCGACTATTATCCTGCTCTCTCTGTTGAGATCGTCAGTTGTGATGTATGCCAGCATGGCCTTCAAATTCATAGTCGAAATTCGCTTGACATTCCAGAGGATTATCCAGCTTTTAGAAATACCAGAGACTGAGATAAAAACCCAAGACATGTCTGTCATACCTCTCCTTGAGAATAAAGGAATCGTTTTCAATAAATTCGCTGTGTACTGGGGCGAGGAGAAAGACAGCGAGCTGGTCTTTGAGAAGCCAATGCTTAAGGATATCACGTTTTCTGTCGATATAGGCACTCTTTGCGTTCTCGTTGGGAAAACAGGCTCCGGTAAATCCACTCTTCTCAAGGCTTTCTTGCATGAGATCCCAAAAACGACCGGTACGCTTCATCACATAGGCCGCGTCGCGTACGTTGAGCAAGAAATCGTGATCTACCCAGGAACGGTGAGAAATAATATATTATTCGGCCTGCCTTACCAGCGGAAGAAATACCATAAAATAGTTGCGGCGTGTTGTCTTAGTGACGATTTCGCCGCGTTTGCTAACGGCGACATGACAGAAATCGGTGAAAGGGGCGTCAACCTATCCGGAGGACAGAAAGCGAGAATCTCGTTAGCAAGGGCAATCTATGCTGACGCGGATGTCTATCTCCTCGACGATCCACTGAGCGCTGTCGATACGAAAGTAGCACGAAATCTCTTTTTCAACGTTATACGAGGGGTTTTGAGAGAAAAGACTGTGTTGTTAGCCACACACCAAGTCCATTTCGCAAGAGAAGCGGAGAAGATCGTCGTGTTGGAGGATGGCGTGATGAGAGCTGAAGGAACTCTGCTTGAGATCGCGAAAAAGGAACCAAGCGTTATGTCTATTTTCAACGCTAAGCGAAGGAAGAGTCGTTTGAGCTCCATTCAGAAAAGGCTGACTACAATGATAAGAGTCTCGTCTCCAACTTCTGGTGAGGACGGAGGATCGACTCCCATGGGGATGACCCCAATGGCAGGGGGTTTCACTCCGATGGCAGGAGGCTTCACTCCAATTGGAGGGACATCCGGAGGGAGAGTCATCCGAGAGGGAAATCAAAGACAACTGACATTCGCTGAGAAGGCGGGAAGCCTTGCTTTTGACGTTATCGAAGAGAGGAAAAACGAAGATGAGAGCGCCAGCGAGCAAGTTTACGACGATCATGATGATGACGAAGACGAAGGAGACGCCGTTCCGAAATCCGAGGAGAAGAAAGGGAAACTTATCTCGCAAGAAAAAGATGAGGCTAGTCGAGTTGGGTGGAGAACTTACTGCTATTACTTAAAAAACGCAGGCAACTGCTTCACTATACTCCTTCTGTTTTTAAATTTAGCCGCTATTGAAGGTCTCTACGTGACTTATACCCGCTTCCTCGGCTATTGGACTCAAGGCACATGGTCTTCGACCCAGTCGATGATCATCATATCCGGAATCCTTGGAGGGTACATCCTCGCATTGGTATCGAGAGAACTGTTATTCGTCAATTTTGGAATGAGAGCCTCCAGACTGCTCCATGATAAGCTGTTACGTAGGGTCGTCAGAGCAGTAATGGAGTTCTTTGACACGAATCCAGAAGGTAGAATTCTGAATCGCTTTTCCAACGACGTCGGAGTGTTGGATAGATTCATTTTGCAGGTTCAAAACGACGTTGTCGACGCCGCGTTCTACTTCACTGCGATCTTTGTGACGATATGGATTCTGTTTCCTTGGCTCCTTGTTCCGGGAGCGGGTCTCATGCTATTCTTCATCCTCCTAGTAAGATTTGTAAAGAAACCCATTATTCAAGGCAGAGGCATCGAGCTCTTGACCCGAAGCCCTATCTACAGTCTTTTCTCCCTCACGTTATCAGGGCTGGTTTCCATTAGAACTTACGGCCAAGGGAATCGGTTTATTCACAGGTTTACGCACCTTCTGAACCGTAATTGCCGAGCTTTCAATTTCTATTTCGACTCTAACAGAGTTTTCGGGTTCTATTGTGATTTCTCCTCCGCGCTGTTCGCTTGTGGAGGAATCGCGATATTAATTACACTGAACGACGATGCTAACCCGTCACTAATTGGTCTTGCCTGCTGTTATCTCCTGTCTATTACCGACTACATCCAGTTTGCCTTGAGACAGGCCTTGATGCATATAATGCAAATGGCTAGCACAGCAAGAATACAATCTTACACTCAAATCGAGCAGGAGGCAGCACTTTCCCTTCCCGCTGACCAAGCGCTCACCGACGTACTTGAATGGCCGATGAAGGGCGAGGTTATTTTTAAAAACGTTCACATGAGGTACCGAAAGAACACAGATCTTATCCTTAAAGGACTGACTTTTAATGCCAAGCCTGGAGAGAAAATCGGATGCGTTGGAAGGACAGGCGCTGGAAAGAGCTCAATCATCCAGGCTCTGTTTCGAATGGTTGAGATAGATAGGGAAATCGCGCCAGATTCAACCATCACGATCGATGGCGTGAATATTCTCAAGATCGGGTTACACACGTTAAGAAAAAACATCTCGATTATCCCTCAGACTCCCTTTATTTTTAAAGGCACTATTCGCAAGAACCTTGACCCTCTTGAAAAACATACTGACGCCGAAGTCGAAAACGCATTGAAAGAGACAAACTTATGGGACTATGTCAAGGGTTTACCCCATGGCCTTGAAACGGACATGACTAACGCGGCATCGGTGTTTTCGGTGGGGCAGAAGCAGCTTGTTTGTTTGGCGCGTACTCTTCTGCAGAAGAATAAGATTCTCGTGTTGGATGAGGCCACAGCGAACGTTGATTTCGAAACTGATAATTTTATCCAGGAGAAAATCATGGAGAAGTTCAAGGACGTCACGATTTTTACAATTGCACATAGATTGTCGACCGTCGCGCATTATGATAAAGTGCTTGTGATGGATAAAGGACAAGTGGTTGAGTTTGATCACCCTTATAAACTGTTGGTAAATAGCATTGGAGATAATACGATAACGAAGAAAAACGGTGTGTTTGCTTCGATGGTAAGGGAGACTGGCACGAGGCAAACGGCTGTGATTTTCCAAATCGCCAAGTTCAGCTATCACGCCCGGGTAGAAGAAGGAACGTCGTTATAAACTTGAGACTGTCATCGGGTATTTTTTGGGTGGTGGTGGCCCACTTGCTATGATTTAAAGTCTGTAAGAGTAGTTGTTGATATATGTTCACAATAACAAAGAATTTAAAGGACTTTTCGATAAGAAATTCTAGGTTTTTATCTTTTATTGGTTATTGAAATGGTTTTATACTATTTTTTTATTCTCAATAAATACAAAGGCATACCTAATGGTTATATGCTGCTTTGAAGTTACCAATCATATTTTTTAAGACTGATCGAATTTTTCTTATAATACTGAATTTCAAATCAAAAATATGCAGAGGCTAGATCAGTGGAGTTTTTCTCAAATTCAGAATTCATGCTTAGAGATTCATTTTAAGTTTCATGAAAGGAATAATTTTAGCTACAGACTCTTGAGGGGGTGAAATATTTTAGATTATTTAGCCATGTAAGAATAAAGCATTCACGAGTTTTAACACCATCATTATATTTTGCAAGTTAATAGAATTTAAATCGCCATGTCTTCTTCTTGGCTAAACCAAAACTCGATTTTCATTGTTCCGTTCGCAGGCTCATACTTCTGAACTTTTTGATTCTTCATCCCTCGCACTAGCTTAATCGATAATTGAAACGGTCCAAATTCTCTGGTTCCTTTCAATCTTTCTTCATTTGAATTTATGTATTTATCTTCCTCTGAATCACCACGATCGTCCTCTTGCAGTCCATTCACTCGTTCGCCCGAAAGAACGAAATAGTGCCACCCATCTCTTGATTTTAGAGCCGTTTTCCCAATTTTGCTGTTTAGAACATCGACTTCAACCGTAACCAACTTTGTCTTCGATTCTAATATTTTGTGCGTTACAGTATATCTCGGTACGAATTTTGTTTGGGAAAACACGTTCTTCAATGGATCGTACAATGAAAGATCTGAAGGCTTGATCTGTGTTGCATTCGCCGCAACGATTTTCTTCTGCGCTGAGTCGTATTTTACATTAAGTTTCATGTCGAGCATGAGAGGGAGCTCCTGATTGCAGTGATCTGAGAAACTCTCAGCGAAATTTAGTTCGGTTTTAGTTTCTAGTGTGTTGATCTTAGTGCCTACAAACTTTAAGGACCCGGGATTATAATGGCGGCCAGCCTCAGAGTCTGAAGCAGCGATAATCAAATGAGTGTATCCAAACTGATCCTTAAATAGCTTTGAATTAGCTCCCCTTAGGGCAGCGGTTTCATCTTGCGTGTTAAATAAAGGCTGTTCTTCTAAAATGAATGATTTCTTTAAAATTTTCAACTCTTCCTCAGCTTCTTCAATGGAAATTAAATGCCTGAGGTTATGGACAATGAGCAGCTGTGGGGTCGCAGCTTTTGGCTGATTTTTGTAACATTGGTTGAGCTTTCTGGCAAGTTTTTGGAGGATAACGTGATCATTGTAAGTGAATCTGTTAACTATAAAAATAAGCAATCCGCTGTGTTTCACGAGGTAATCGAGCTTAAGGTCTTCGATCAAGGTGAAATTATCCGACAATGTTTCGTAAACTTTCTCTTGTGGCCTAAATTCTTCTGAAAGGCCGCTCAAAAAACTATCATCGTTTGCTTGTAATGGTGCGTCGTAGCCTTTGAAATCAAGAACTCCAAAATAAACGGAGTCTCTTCCCATATATTGCAAGCTTATTGTATTTGAGTTCTCATGAAGACTGTAGGGTTGAGAGTCTCCGCTGATTGCATATGATAGCCAGGATTTTCCAGAGCCGCTTGCGCCTATGATCCCAATTACAGCTATCTTTGTATTTTGCAACCGCGAAAGCTGCTCAGGCTTAGTTGTTGTAACTGGCCATCCCTTCTTCGATAAAGCAAAAACCGTTTTTATACGGATATAGCAAGAGGGAAGAGCATTCGGTTCGATTCTGAAGTTGCTCGTTGTTGCTAAATGCCCATTGGTCTGTTTACATGTTAAAGCATGAGAGCTTCTTCCTTCCAGCTGTTGCTTCTGTTGATAAAGCCTTTTCTCAAGATGATTTGATTCTTCGAGTTTTTTTGCTTGAGTTGATTCCGAAAACCTAAATTTCTGTCCATTTTCGGCTGCAGAGCTACCTAATTCTAATATTTTTTTATTGAGCTGGTTATTTTTCTCTAGTAGATCATCGCGTTGCTTCTCAAGCTGCTGAATCGTATTTTTCAGTGAGCATTCATTGGCAGACATTGCTTCTTTCAACTTTTGGTAATCTCTGCTATATTTCTGAAGTTCCGCTTGCAAATTTTTGGTCTCTTCGGTTTGTCTCGTTAGTTCCGTTCTTATGTTATTTATTTCTTTGTTATGAACTTCGTTGGGGTGCTCAAGTTGGAGATTGAGTTGTAAATTGTTTTGCTTCAGGTTCTCAATGTCTTGTTGTAGCTGCAAAATAATTTTTTTGTCCTAATAACAGTCAGAGAGGTTAAGATTTAGGGCTGTGTTGTCTTTTACATAGACGGCCTGGCTTTCAGTCTCTATTCCTTTTGTCACATAATTGGAGTTACTTTCATATCCTTCCGATTTTAGAGGAGAATTCCTATCTTCAGGCTGATCCTTGTTATTCTCCTCATTTAGAGGCTGAGAGTAGCAACATCCCATTATTGGGTTTTCTGATGTGAAAATTAATTATAACAAAGGAGTCAATTCGAAGTAAATATCCTTCAACTAGAAGTTCAATATCTGAAGGCAATTTCTGATCTCTAAAATTGTTTATTCCTTGATTTGAGTTAAATTCTAGGCAGAGTTATCGTAGCCAATCTTCAAAGAAAAAATCAAATGAGTTAACTCAGTATTCAGTGCATAATCAGCTTTGAGAAAAATTTCTTAACCGAATCAGAAAAATTGGCATTTGTCTCATATATTTTTTATTCTTCTCGAGATCGACGTTGCCTGAATTCCTTTTCTCGGGCATCTGCCTTTTCGTTTTCCTCTGATTTTCCCATTTTTCATAAGAATAACTCACCTATCAAAATTTAACAGATTTCTAGCAAATACTGCTAATACTTCTTCTTTTTTTAAAAAAGAAAAACTGTTGTAACTGGAAATATCAAATGAGATGATGTTTGCCATTGTTCGAGAGCTCTTCTGATAATGTTTGTCATCTGGGCTCACTTTTCACTGAAAACACACAATATCAATATGTGTTTTAAAAAATAATCATGCATATTCTCTCCACTATTTCATATTTAGCAGAGAAGCTCAAGGTTCCTTTCATAACCACGAAGATTATTGAGAAATACTTAAAACATTGATTATTTAACAAGGAATTTGTTTAGGATTGAAATGATGAACGAAGTATTTTGATCTTTTGAATTGATTTTTTTCTACACAAACATCTAAATAACAATGAAAGAAAAGCGTCTTCTCAGTTATTCTTAGTTATCTATTGCTGGAATCAATTACAAGTTTTTATTTTTCTTCAGTCTCATTAATTAACTCTCTCATATAGTGGCTAATTTAGATGTGTAAATTAGATTTTATCCCAGAAATAAAATCCGCTCAGACATGGTAGAGAAGCTTGAGATCCCCAATACATCTGAGAACAGCAAATTAGCCTCAAATGACGACAAGAAAAAAACATCTGACAGCGCCAATAAAACATCCGTGTCTCAAAAAACAACATTATGTATGTAACTCATCAAGCATAGCCCTTTTGTCTTTTGTTGTTGTTTCTTCTGTCTTAATCGAATTCTCATTTGCTCAAATAACGTATAAAAGTGGGACCTAGGCCACAATTTTTCGCTTGGAGTACAGCTGCAAAGAACGAAATCACAATTTGTAACATGGATGATGCTCAAATCCACTGTCAATTTGAAGGCGTTCAAAGCAGCTTCGGGAACACAGAAGGTTCGTATCCCATCATCTTTATTAGCTAATAGCAGCCTTTCAGGCTGGTCAATATGCAGTCAAATTCCTAATTCAACTCTGCTTGCCTCAGCACGTTATTCACCTACCTCTCACGCAGGAATTGAAATATTTGATACCTTATTCGCATCTCCAAAGAGAGTTTTTTCCTTCAAAGCAGTCACCGGAAGTGAGAATTATCTTTCCTGCGCGATACTCAAAAAATTTTAATTTTAAGAAGTCGGATACGGATTTATCGCTCACAATGAAAAGAGAAATTGCACGGCTGCTATTTCATTGAAAGATAAAAGGATTGCATATCATCTTATCGATCACAGCAATTTTAGCGTCATCAGAAAGGCTAAATGGTCAGTGCTGCAAAAAGGACGTAATTACTTCATCGCTTCTTTCAAAAGCTCATTTTCTTTAAGGTTGGATAACAAGTTTAGATTTTAATAGCGAGGGGAACTTGGTCGTTAACCTTGACACTGACAGCAATTGTTTAATTTCTGGGTTAGATACAGGAGCAACTGTGTTTTGCAAAAATCTACCTGGGAGAACTGGTGAGGATTACATTATATTTGAATACCTCCTTATCCATTGGCCCCGAAAACAGATGAAATTGGGCTCTGTCGATGGAGTCCGATCAGGAACGACCCAATGATAGTGATTAAACATGATTGGAATAACCTAAATGTTCTCGATGCGGAGAAGCAAAGTATTTTGTTGGAAAAGTCCTTATGCTTGGAGTCTGATTTTCAGACAAGTAAATCATAAAATTATGTTTGATACTCATCCAGTTCTTTTGGTAATTTATCAATAGATACCAATTCGATTGATATAGGACCTGAAGGTAATTTAGTGGCGACAGGTGGCAAAAGCCTCAAAATATTCGATAAACGGCAATTTGCATGTATGAAAGAATTTAAAACACATACAATGGCAGGTATTTGGAGAGCTCTACGTGATATAACTTTTCTTTAGGCAATATAACTTCTATCAAATGGGATGGTACTGGAGATTTATTGGCTGTGGGGTATACTTATTTTGTTACACAGGTTTTTGAGCTTGGTACGGAAAAAGCGATTTTAGAAATCAAGAATGAGATAACAGGTTTTTTCAATTCAATTTGACTGGAATTTGAACTCTTTTTAAAGATTATTTCGATAGGATCACTTCTGTTTGCTTTCTCTGAGGAAGATCTGAAGGAAAAGGTCGATCAAGCCTGAATTGAGATGAAATTTGATAATGCAGGCTAGATAAACAAGGATTAGGTAGTATGATTCTCGACGACAGTTTTCAGTTCATTGTTGTTAGCCATATTAAATGCAAATCAAAATTGGTGTTTTTTATTAACTTCAGACTTAAGTGTAAAGGTATCTCAAGATGACCTCTATTGCTCAGAATTCACAAGTTAAATGTATGATCGATTGCTTCAATCGAGGGAACTTGGCCTGGATAGAAAAGACTCAAACTAAAAAAACGGAGTGCGAAGCCAGTTTTTTTCTTTCAAATATATTGGAGTTCTTTCTCTTCTGATTCAATTAACACACACAGCAATTTGAATTAAACATTGAATTAACAAAATGAGCTTACTTTCTCACAATTTTATTAAATTTAAAGATACAAGAAGCAATAAACATCGGACAACACGGAATCCGCAACCAAGCTAATTAAAAATTACTCAAAAGACCAAATTACTTCTACTTTCTCGAAAATCCAATCCTTTTTTAAGGACAACGGCATCAGCAATGGAGAATTCAGCGTTGAGTCCTGTTTTAGTCATGAATCAGGAGAAATCATTAAAAGCAAGACATTTTCGAGTACAATCGATTTCCACTCAGATAAAAAAGACCAAGCAGATGCTCTCAAAATGAAAGCTGACGAAGACTCTATACTTACAGACATCATTGGAACTCGAGAATATGATTTGATACCCGGCGATCAGTTCCAATCTATTGATAAAGCGGAGAGACCCGGGATCCCGATAGAAAAAGATCTCATCATCACAAATGCCAAGGGGACTGTTCTTTTGGTATATTTCTGGGAAATCGAAAACGAAGCATCTATCAAATGATGATGATTTGGAATTTCGAGCGAAAATGACAAAATACTAAAAATTCGACTTAGGACAAGGTTAGCAGTCCATTCTTAGCTTTTAAAGTCGAGACAGGCTTTTCACGGTGAAAGTTGCCGGCATCCATTCAAACGAAAATATGCAGACCGAAGTGAGCTTGAAATTTACGGAAAACTAACTCATTCAGCCGTAGAAAACCTTCCAGATCGCCAAAGAGAATACTATAATTCGACTGCTCAGAGAGAAATCCAAAAAGACAACACTCCACTCCGAAAATAGAATTAGATCAGCCCTGTGGGTCTTGCTCCCAGTCTCTTATTGATAAAGAATACTCAAATCATCAAGACTGAATGTCCTATTGCAAGGCGTTGGAGAATATGGGAAAAATCAATGATTCAGCAAGGTTCAAGTGTTTAGCATGCACGAGTGAAGACTTTTGCTCCAAAATATCGAAGAACGGAAACAGAGCTTGAGGAGATTTTGATAAGTATTGATCATGATGCGAATCCCATATATTGCAAAGATACTGCTTCCGCCATGCTTAACGGCCTTTTTAACAAGCAATTGATTTTGTATTTCCTTATCTGTCGTTGAGGTATACTAAATCCATACAAATTTAATTCACCCACTTTCGTTGATCATAAAATCCTGAAAAAATACCTCTAATCAATGAAGTTATTTCTTAAAACGGAACCTGCCTGTCACAGGTAGTCAATTAGAATAAGAAGAAAACGAGTTAGGGTTACTCATCGATAACAACATAATAATATGAAACGCTACAAAGATATTTAATCAACTTCAAATAATGCTATGCTTTGGTCTCCATATTGCTAGATTTAAACATAATCTCATCAAAAGCGCTTATAGTTGTGTGAATAACGTTTTAATCTCATATTGTTATTTTCATCATCTTGGGTCATTTTCATTTTGATGATTCTCATAGGACTTCTAATATGTAAATCAGGAAACTCACTAAACTCAGTCAAGTTTTCGTTCTTTACCAAGAACGGAGATCTCAGACCTCTTGAGATTATGATTAACGAATTATTACTCTAGATAGTTTGGATTTTTCGATATTCTTTCTTTGTTATTCTGATGTATTCTGTATTAAGCGTGGGTTGTGAGAAATTAATTAATTTAAAAGTCAAATAAGAAGTTAAAATAGACAGTTTTGGATGTGAGAGAATTGATAATGAAGCGAGTCCGTCACTTAAACTCAGGAGAGAAATCAAAAAATTTGAGAATAAATGGCTTTAAGACAGAAAAATCAGGACCTATTGGAAGGTGGATTACCTGTTTATAGTCACAAAATGAAGCAAGTTAAAGCTAAGTAAACAGGATATTTGAACCGTGACTTTTCTCATCGGATGCGCGAGGCCTGGAAAGATTGAGAAGTTTCAATCTGAAAATGAGAAGAATTTCGGGAGATTGAACAGGAAAATGTTTTCAACCGCGATTTGAGAGTTGAAATTGAAGTTTGCGCACTGGCTCAGCTTTGATGAAAATGGAGCCAACAGTACTATCGAAGTCACTACCTATAGCGTGCCAAAGGATCATTAGCAAGTCCATAAACAATTTTTACCAATTAAGTCGAAACGTTTCTCATGCGTTATCGGATAACGGTCTGTAAATAATGCGCTATTTGCCAAGTCTTCAAGACTTTATTTGAGAAGTTAAATGATGAGCCATTCTACACGCGGATTAGCTTTTCTTGGGATTGCTGACCTATGTATGGTTAGGTAGCTTGTAGGTGAAGGAACACCAAATTGTTCATTTTTGTTTAATTTGCGAACTTAATTAAGTAAAGAGTCTAAATACTAACAATTCTCCAATGAATCGCAAGTCAGGGGTTTAGTTCACCTTGTACTACATGCGAGTGGAAAACAGTTCTATAACATTAGAGATCATGTGATTTTGCCTACTAATCTCAAAAATTCTCATTATCTTTGGTTCGTAAACTAAAATAACGTATTGCAGTATTAGAGAGAAACTCTTGACATGATCTCCTTGTAAAAGTTGAAAACTTTTGAGAGAAACTTGCGTTCCTATTTTATTTCTTTCAATTGAAAAACATTACTACCTTGATTAGATCTCACTCTTTCTTATCAAGTTAATGGATCGTTTGACTATTTAGTCTTCAAGTTTTGAATAATTTCGTACTGAAGCTAAGCCTCTCGTTTAGATTATTTAGAAGGTGACGTTATTGCAAAATTGCCTAATATTTGAGTTATATTAACGATAATTTAGCGTAAACAATTAACTATAAATAACTCAAGTAAATTAACTGGAAATATATCTCTTTAACAAAAACGGCTTTTGAGTGAAATCCTCTCTATAAGGTACTTAGAAGATGAAATATTCAAAATTAATATCCGAAAATTAAGCGCATACCATGAACAAAGATCGAAAATATTCCGATCATTTGATTGATGAGCAGTCCGATGAATCTAAATCTCTTCTTGAAACGAATCAGGAAAATTCAGCTGGGATAGTCACTCAAAATCTCTCTGGATCTGAGAAAGAGATTAAAGATCATACTGTGACAGTTTCAGAGCAGAAGAAGCCAGTGGTTGGACCTCTAGAAGAAATCGAAGTCGACCCTAATCCTTCACCGTACGAAAAGGCGTCTTTTCTCAATATCATGCACTTCGTCCATGTGCTAAAATCTCTTTGGAGGCTTCGCAAGAAAAGATATCAGCCTCTAACTCTTGAAGATACTCCGTCGATTGGAAAGACAGAAGAAGTTAACCACAAGATTGACCAACTCGAAATTGCTTATCAGAAGTATCACAAGAAGCACAATAAGGCATCACTTTTCTGGCCTCTGGCTCGAGTATTCTGGGCGGATCTGGCTAAACAGCAAACTCTAGTTTTAATTTCCTGGGCAGCAAAGATTCTTTCAGCATTTTTCCTCAGTAGACTGCTCGCTGCTATTGAAGAAGAACGAAGAAGTGAAGCCTACAAATGGACTTTTTGCTTGTTCGGCGCTGTGATAGTCAATTTGTACACTCATCACGTGTATTTTTTCATGTCTTTCAGGTCTGTACAGCAACTCAAGTTAGCGCTGACCGGTTTAATATACAGGAAGATCAGTAAGCTCAGCTTTTATTCAATAAATAAAGTGAGCATTGGAAAAATCATCAATATTGCTGCAAATGATCTTAACTGCTTTGAATTTTATGGAATCTACATTTGCCCTTTGATTGCTGCTCCTTTCGCTCTAGGAGCATCATTGGCAATATTATGGAGCTTCTTTGGAGTGGCCTCACTCGTCGGAATAATATTTGTCTTCTTAACTGGTCCTACTCAAGGTTGGCTAGCAAAAATCGGTGCCAAGTATGTCGGTCAGAAGAATTCGGTCACTGATGAGAGAGTCAAGCTAACAAATGAAATGATCGAAGGAATCCGACCTCTGAAGATGTATGGTTGGAACATGAAATACACGGAATCAATCATGAAGACCAGAAATCAAGAAGTCGGCTTGCTGACCAAGATCGGCTACACTGACTTCTTTGGAAGCCACCTTCTCCCAAAATTGTCGCCTGCCTTAGCGAGCTTCTTGATATTCGTGACATATGGGCTGATGGGAGGAACTTTAAAGACGAGTCAAGTCTACTCTACAATTATCATCGTCTTTTTCCTCAGAGGCTATTTGATTTTACACGCTAGTTTAGCCCTCAGATTTATCGCTGAGGCTAAGCTTATCTTCAAAAGAATAGTAGAGCTTTTAGATGTTGAAGAGCGTGATCCTGAGCTAAAGAACAAGGCTATTCAGCCACATGATCCTGAAAACTCTGTGGAATTTTCAGATTTTTCTGTGTTCTGGGGTGAACAACCAAACTCATCAAACCCTTCCGATAATAAAAAAGAGGCTCAAAAAGTCACTTACGAAAATCCAACTCTCAAACACCTTGATTTTTCAGTCAAGAAGGGATCTCTTTGCGCTATTATAGGAAGAGTTGGCTGTGGCAAAACAACTACACTCCTCTCATTCCTTAACGAAATTCCGAAAACTTCTGGAGAACTCCGCTATTCTGGTAGCATTGCTTATGTTGAGCAGGTACCTTCCATCTACCCTGGCACACTCAGAAGCAATATCTTATTCGGAAAACCCTATGACGAACAAAAATACAACCAAGTTGTTGAAGCTGCTTGCCTGATCGACGACTTCAAAGAGTTCCCGAATGGAGATCTGACAGAAATTGGAGAGAAAGGAGTGAATCTCTCAGGAGGTCAAAAAGCAAGAACTTCTCTTGCT
>ENA-UOUE01000255-UOUE01000255.1-compost-metagenome-genome-assembly--contig:-NODE-255-length-45089-cov-8.429330_pt1 | contig 45089 bp, 31 predicted proteins | sample MGYA00238146_ERZ747223 | MGnify/ENA primary metagenome ERZ747223 (study PRJEB28781, sample SAMN06268865) | compost metagenome | isolation source: single cell | place: USA: California, Emeryville, Joint...
AATTACAATGCTCCATTGTCAAATGGACTGCCAACTGCGTTAATTCCATACATTGAACAGATTTGAAGGCTCGAAATGAGTTTTAGATGATAAAAACTTCCTGTAATGGCTGGTGACGGGCATTTCTAATCTATTTTTTAGTTTATACAATTGCCATTGCTTTGAGGATTTCCATTCTTTGATCTCCTAGAGTTCTTCGAGATTCTTTCAATTCTGATGAGAAGCTGTTGTCCCTTTATTCATGGCTCCATACTAAAGTTTTTCAAACCTCTTTTGAGAGAAGCTTCTGTTGAAAGACCTCTGGAATACGTTGGAAAGATTTCTTTATAGTGTATTCCAGAAAATGAGAGAAGAACCTGTAAATTTTTCTTTTTTCAAAGCCAACTGAACAGTGAATATTCATTAATATTTGAAATTTCATCCAAATTCGAGTTATTTCAGATTTACATGAAAAACAAATGGAAGAATGATCCCTTGAATAGTTTAATGAAAAGAGACAGATTAGGATAACTAATGCATGCTATTTCTTGATTATCCCCTTCCTCTGAAATTAATACTATTGCCAGATAATAGTTGTGAACAAATATTTTGCTTCATTTATGTTTATCTAGCAATTAAGTTCTTGATAATGAATTACCAGTATTTCAATTCGCACTTCTTCAGTTCGTGGTGAATAGAATATAGGTTCATAACTCTGCTAATCTGCCATGCGTCAATACAATTTAATAATATGAGTGCCTTTAATGACAAAGAATGATTTAATTATAAGCAATACAGCAATGCTCGTTGGAAGTCTATAATTTGCGAAGCGAAAGCAATTATCAATTGGAGGAAAATTGTTTGCTTAGCAAGTCATACTTTAGACTGCAAATACATGAAAATACATTTCTTGTTTTCAAAATCTAGTTTCAGCTTGAAAACATTTCTACGAGAAGGAGAAAATTCTAGAATCACCAATTCTCTTTATTCTTCATTATTAGCCCTATCGGATTACTCTTTTTCGGTTGGAAAGAATTTTGAATTTTAATTTGCTAAAAGCAGCTCCAGATTTCAATTTCTCCCACTCAAGCAGTTGAATATGATAACCTGAATTTGTTCATTAATAGATTCCTTTAGGTTCGCTTTCACTGGCCAATACCAGTCTGATGTCTGAATCCTCTCAAGCTCTGAGTAATGGAAACTATTTGTACAATCTACGAAATTAACTGGTGCGGCAATTATATGATAATTCTCTAATTGAAGAGAAGAGCTGAAAACTGCTCCCGGCCAAAGAACTTAACTAAAATTGGCCATATTTGTTTGCCTGGCTTTAGGCAACCATATCACAATCCATGATAAATACTTTCTGATTGGTTGTTTCCGATAGTGAGACGTTCGGTACACTATAATTTATTAGGTGTTAAGGTTCAGACAACTGCGAAAGGCTATGATAGTAGGAGGGCAATGAGAACATCTCAAATAAAAAGGAATCTTTATTTCTGATAAAAAAAATAAATCGCAACTAACTAAAGTAGTCAGTCCCTGAAAAATATCAATACGACTCATTTTTTAATGATCTATTTTTCAATTTCGGAACACATTCAAAGAAAGGCTCTGAGAATGCATTATTAAATTTAGAGGGCAAAGAATTATTCAAATAAAATTTCTGAAATTATTCCTACCGAAGAAATTATTCCATTAAGTTCACGTCACGTGCCAAAACCTTAACTCAGCCCTCTTAATACCCAATCCAGCCAATTCAATGGGTAGTAAAGGCTCAAATGGCAATTCCTAGAGGACAACCTCATTGATCGAGCATTCAACTTTGTGCTCTTGGGATTGGTAATTGTTCCAAAAATATTAACAAAACACTAAATTAATCGCAGTATATTCTTGTTACTTGCGGATAATGATTTTTTTTTATAATAAAAATACCTCAAAAATTAATTTCCCAAATAAGTATGGAACGAACTCGCAAGTCCACCAGAAAATACAAGGCATCTTTTCTGGACTCCTTGTATGCAATGCTTGAAGTACTTTTTTCCCTCTGCGATTGGTATTTTATGCCATATTTTTCGCAGTGCGGAATATATCAGGGGATTGTCTGCTGGAGCCGTGACGGCTCTTTCTTCAAGATAATAGACCCACCAACATTTTCAAGCTCTGTGCTTCCTCACTACTACAAGCATGAGAAGCTGAGTTCGTTTATCCGTCAGGTGCCATAGATTCAATTTCAATAATTTGTTAACTAATGAAATTTATCTTCAGCTCCACCTCTACGGTTTTAAAAAAACCTATCAAGAATGTGAAATTAGTAACATTGCTTATATTCATCCGCTATTCCAGCAAGGACGTCGGTAAATGAGCTTTTGCAACTACAATGATCGCTTTAGTGATCTGCTAGAAAAGATCAAGAGAAATAAAAACGTTGGCGAAGAAACAACTGTAATCCCTAAAGAACCATCCGAACGAACTGAAGATAGGGAAGAAGATAAAGAGGTTTTCTTTATAAATTTGACTGAAATTGGAAAATGACATTCCTTTTAGATCACAAAGAGGAAAAAACTAACAAAGAATTCTGGAATAAAGTCAAGTGATAACTCGAACATATCTGGCAACGAATTCTTATATAATTTTGAGAATGAGTTGACCCAAATGAAGTACAAATGATTCTCGAACACTACTTATGATTATTTAATAGAAATAAAATTCACTGGTTTATGACAGTATATTTTCCAAATTTAAATCCGCAGGAAAATGAAGCTGAAGCACCTATTGGAGAAGAGAATTTATGGCAGGTATCGCGATTCAACTATTTTTTTTAATCTTTCGATCAGGAGTACCAAAATTTCTGTGCAGGACTCCAGAAGGTCCTCGGATTTGAGGAGATCGAAAAGAGCTATAACTGAAGAATGCTATCTCTTTATGAATTCATTTTGATATGTCTAGGTAGGTGATGAGGTTAGGAGAAAACCTGCTATATTTCTGCCTTTCTCTTTAGTCTCTATATTAATAAAAGGTAAAAGAACTCCATTTAATGATCATTGATATGACCTTTTTATTTCTTTCTATGACTACTACATTCACTTGTATGCTTTTAACATATAAACTGTGACCAGACTGTGAAATCACAGATGTACTTCTCCATCAAGATAGTTTGATTATACAATTGTTTTCAGCGGGAAGAAAGAAAAATGTCAGCTTTACTTTGAGAAACAACCTATTGTTACCAGTCAATATTTAGTAAAGATAACGAATCATAGCTCATCAGTAATTTTCCAAAAGAAACAACAGGACCTCCAAAGCTTATCGAGATAGAAAAGCATGCTAATGCATTAAGCAATGGAGTTATGCTTTGAAAATGAAGTCCCGTCCTATCTTCATTTTCTTAAGGAGATGGAGGTTTTGTTACCTTTCTGAGCCATCACAATCACAGTGCCTGTTGATATATACTAATCAATCTCTTTCCACTCCAAGCTCATATGCTGCAGGTATTTAAACCGACAGTGAATTTATTGTAGGCTGTGTTCGAGATTCTCATCAAAATTATTTAATATCTTTTTTTCTCAATCATGTTCTTAATTATTCTAAACTCCTTGCACCTGAATTAAAATCTGGGTACTTATCTACCATATAACTAGTCACGGTTCTGAACAAATTTCATGCACTTCACTCCTTCATGTATGATTCAACAATTATTCCTCAAGCATTACATCTTTCTGCAGCAACAGTGAAACATACACAGCTGCCTAATGAAAACCCAACTGATTAATACCAAATAACAATCAACAATTGCGGTTTATTTTATCATAAATGAGCCTGCTCCTTCATAAATCGATTTCTCCAGTTTTTCTTTCAGCACTTCCTTGGATTTATATTGTGGGATCTCCAAATTAAGCGAGCTAAACAAACCAGTCAGAAAATCGCAAGTTAACAAATTAATTACCAGGTATGCGCAATAGGAAGCTTATCTAGATCTTCAACCTTTGAAACTGTAATTTTCCCAGCCTGGACCCCTTCATATGGTAGTCTCGCGCTGCCCGTTACAAAGTAAAGGAACGCAGATCTTCCTTTTTGATCCAATCCTTCGATAACCTCCCAGAACCATTCCTTAAATTCAGGTGAGAAGAAACTGCTTAAGGTAATTATCGCTTTTAAGTTCTCAATCTCGATCTTTGAAGCTCCAGCTATGATCGAGTCCAATTCTCCTGGTGAGAATCCCGTCAAAAAGTTCAATGGAAGCACCGAATTGAACCCTTCCAAAAACGCCTCCATCTCCGCGTCGATCTCTTTCTCGAGTTTGGACACAACCAGCAGTTTTACATATAATTGCTTGTTTTTATTATTGACGATGATGTCGGAGCCGCCAGGCACGAGCTCTATGTGATGCCGCTTTCCGCAGACATCGACTTCGTAGCTGAAAGTCTGGTGTAATTTCTCAGCGTCGTTTTGGAGCATCCATTGCAGGCCCTGATAGAGTGAGCTATCTATTTCTTCAAGATCGTCCAATGTATATGGAGCTCCTGTTCATTTGTTAATTATAACACATATCACGAGGAGAAGCACTTACCGAGCATTCTCTTGTAAAAACTTCTCGTAAAATGCACATCGAGGAAGGTTTTCGTTTTGATAGCCTGTTTTATACCTTAGATGGAAATTTTTTTGGTTGATTTGTTACCAGAGCTATATGGTAGCCCGCGAATTCGAAATAAGCCAAGTGGTTCGGAACTAATTTGGAAATAATACTAGGGTGAACGGCATGGGTGCTGCAATGGGCGAAGAGACCGAATTGAGGATTGAAAAGGATTTTTGTATTTTCAGTGAACCATGAACGTATCAATCCACCTAATAGTAGAGAAAACCAATTTAGCCGAGTCTAATTCGTTGAAAGATTTACCTTGGTCGATTCCTATTTCACCCATATAAGTGATTTTTGGCTTATATTTCATTCTGTCTTCCTTTGGCATTTGCGACCAGAATTCGATAGAGTCCAACAAATGATTCGTTCTGTTAATCACAACCTCTGTTCAAAAAGATAAATAAAGTATATTAATAACGCACGCTTCCTTCGAGAGAAATTTGTTTACCATAAACCGTGGGTGGTGGATCACGGAGACCAGCATCGGTTTCCTTCTGTGAGAGGTTTTGGAGGAATGAAAATTTCTTCAGGAACAACTGCTTTGAGACCTCATCAATTTTGCCTATTCGTAGTAAAGTCTTGATGTTCTCCTTGTTAAATTTCATCACCGAATGCACAACAATATCATTGAGGTGCAAACTACTCCCATTCGAAGTCATTTGCGAAAAAGTCATCAAGACGGGGAGAACTTCGCTGTACTCTGCAACGTCCTTCGAAACGCACCTGTGCAGAGAAGTACTATTCGCAATCGCGTTCAATTCTAATTCATCAGGCGTATGTTCGGAAGGCAAAACGATCTCATTTACGAGTGTCAGCACCGTGTTAAGGCATATCAGCAACTTGAATATTTTTTTGAGTTGCGTTTCATTGAATCGTCTTGGGTTCTTTTTATTTTCATAGTCCTCCCAAAGACTCTCAAAAGAGTGGACCAAAAACGCTTTCGCGTCCTTTGAATTTGCGATCTCAGTCAGGAAAGTCTGAAGGACTTTGGTGCATCTAATCAGCTCTTTTTTCTTAGCAGCCGAGAGCTGTTCAAAGCTTTTTCTGTCGACTAAGTCTTCAAATTTATGGATGATCGCTCCGCTGAGTAGATTATTAAGCGCGTCAAGAGAGTCGACCTCTTGGGAGATGGGGTCTGTGGGGATAGTAGAGACTTGCTTTGCGTTGTTTCTTATTTTGTTTTGAGCTGAGGTAAGCAAGAAGAGATAGTAGTTGCTAAACTCGTATTTAATCGCCTCAAAGAAAGCGGTTTCCGGCAACAGCTTTGCCAATGCTGTAAAGAGAGGGTTATTCATGCCTTCCTTCTTTCTCTGTTCGATTTCAACGAAAGCGACCCATAGCTTCTCAAAAGATTCGGTGTGAACAGCTGCAATAGAATCAGGAGAATGATCTTGATGGGCGGAGATTCCGGTGTCTTTGAAGGAATTAACTAAAGCGGCGATTGAAGAAAATAGCGCCTCTTTATCTTCAAAACGAGCTCGTAGGTCCAACAGGTTAAGAATACGATCAAGACCGGTCTGAGCGAGGTAAGCGTCATTAGCATTGTTAGTTAGAGTTGAAGGCAGGTAAGGTATAATGGATTTTGTGGGAGTTTTAAGGGCGAGATCAAACCAAATAGATTTCTTCGCTTGGAAAAACGAAAGGATGATCAAGCAGATTTGAGAGTAGCGCACCTCAAATTTCATTCCCGCGCTCTCAAGCAGTTTGTAAAACTTCGCGAGTGAAGCGTCTTCAACCAGTTCCAAGAGTGCCGCGTTGATTCTAAGCGCATTCAAAGGATTCAAAAAGGCAAGATTAGAAATATCAGTGTCTTTGTAGGTTCCAAGTGCGATCTTTATCACGATTTTTTCTATTGTTTGCTCCTCGAGCCAAAACCATGAATGAATAAATTTCGTTTTCTCCAAATTTGCTGGGTTCGCCTCGAAGGCCTTTAACGTTGTAGGCCTTTCCCAGCCAGTGCTAATAGGTTGCTTTTGCTCGCTGTTTTTCTTTGCAACTTCCCTTGTTTGATAATATATTTGCTCCTTTCTTTTGACACTATTCATAAACGCTATCTCCTTCAATGTCTCGAATAATTTCTCATTGGAGTACTGCCGAAGGTTGTCCTTCTTTAAAAGCTGCTTGATCGAATCTAAACAAATCTCATAAAACTCATCTCCAGTTGTCGCGATCTTTGGATCCACAAGCTTTTTCAAATCTTTCGGCAAGAACAGCCAAAAGAGTTTTTGTTGGTATATAGGAAGCTCGCTAATATATTTCTTTAAGTACTTTTTCCTCTGTGCCGTAATCTCTTCTGCCTTAGCTCGCGTATTCGGAAGCGTATTATCAATCTCTTCGAGGAAAACGGATTCAACGTACTGCTTCTGGGTATCTCGCAGGAGCTCGCAGCTCGGAGGCAATAGCATCTCTCCCATCTCGCACAGAGTCTCCAGCAAATCATTATCGAATGAGACCTGCACATCATCTTCAGGCAGTTTTACCTCTTCTTCTTTGAATTCTTCCTTGAGAGCTTCAGGTTGAATTATCATCTTTTCATCGTAGCGAAACTCAGTCGTCTTCTCAGATAAATAATCGGTTTGAATTTCAGGCTTTTGCTCTGATAATAGTTCAAGTTTAGCTTTGGCTATCTTCTCTAAGATAGTTGCCACGTTTCTTTTTAGGGCAGGTTCCTCCATTTGCTTGTTGGGTGCTGAAATCGTATCCCAATTCATCGCAGGATAGGAGTCCCCAACCAAATATCCATTTGAAGGACCACTAATAGTGGCAGCAATATCTTCTACTGGGTCTCTATATGGGTTAGAGAGTGCAGTTATTCTATATTGGCCTTTAAATTCAGGCAAACTTGAAGAAATGGTCTGTGCTAATGAGGCTTTTGAGGCCTTTTCAATTTTAGCCCCACGATTTGATAATAGGTCTCTTTCAAGGTTTTCGATTGAGTTCGCGTTTTTGGCTTTTTCTTTCCTCTTTTGAGCCATTTCTTTCAATAGCTTGCTTTTACCAGCTTCGTCATGTTTATCAATATCAGAGTTGTCTTTAAATATTGAGTTTCTTTCGAAATTTTCGATAAACGCCATCTCAGAGGTGCCTTCAGTGTCAACTCTAAAGGGGAGGTGATAGTAATTCGTCTTGCTCTGATTTGTAAAATGAGTGTAATCCGTTTGAGGGAAAACAAAGCTCATCACAACCTCCGAAGGTTCATTTACCTGGGTAGAAGACTTGCTAGCCGATAGGAAAGCGGCGCTCGCAGGAAACGATAAAGATTTTTTGGTCATGAAGTTATCTCGCAGAGCTAAAACAAATCTAGCATTTCGGTTCACCCATTCTGCTCCATCTTCATCGACCATGTTTTGATAGAATGGCAACACAAAAGCGTAGATTTCTTCGAACTTCAGGCTATCATAGCCGCTCTTTTTAAACTCCAACTCGAGGTATATTTGCCAGAACTGACTCACTAGAGCCTCGATGTGTGAGAAAAATCTAATTTTTCCAGCGAGTGCCAAGCTTTTAAAATGCGATATCATGGCATTTTGACACTGGGTCAAAAGTCCGCAATAGTTGTTCAAAATATGCAGTAAAAACAGTTGCTTTGTCTTTAGGAACTCTGATAATATTTTCTCGACCGCTTCAGTCACTGTTCTAACAGCCGCAAGCATGATTTCATAGCTCAAGGTTACAGAATATGGCTCTTTCTCTGTGGGTGCAGTGAAAAAGACGTTTCCTCCTTGGATTAAGCTCAGCAAAAAGGTTTCCACTAGCCAAGGCTGGAAAACGAAAGATGGTATTAGCAGAAATTCAATCAAAGAAAGCTCTTTCTGTTCTGGTAACGGGAAAAAGAGGCCCTTTTTTGGTGAAATCCACATGAATTTTCTTGAGACTAAGTAAGGGATGTAGTAGTTATGGTGATTGACCAGCGTAATCAAATGCATGAGGGTTCCACTTAGCATCTTACTCACCTCACGGATATTCAGCTCAGACGCTCCAAGCACTGTTTTCTCCAGCGAATCAGTCAAAGCGTCGATGTACTGCTTTTCCACAGGACCGATCGCTGAGATTAAGTATTCAATGACGTTTTTAGGTTCGCCAGTGTAATATTTCACCAACCAGAGTTCTAGCAAGTTACTTTATGAAGCTACAGATATATTAATTTTACCTTTTGATTTTGCTAAGTTTTTGGTCACAGTCAAATCCGAATTAGACACCCAAGGTTTGAACTCCAGAAAATCTTCGAAATATGTCCTCACCCACGCTCCAGTCACTTTTTCATCTGTCTGAACGAGGTTGGTGACGAAATCTCTGAATCTGCATGGCAATTTGATCTGATTATTCGCCATCCAACCATTGAGCTTGATTTCGAAGAGGATCTTTTGATAGTACCCACAGTTCAGCGACCGAGAGAAAAACTTAGATTCGAGTTTGATCTCCTTCTGGAAAGCTGGGCTAGGAGCCAGTAAGATTTGTAATAGCTCTTGGTCCGCGACTAAGACGGCTTTGTTGAAAATTTCTGGGTGCTTGCTCGCCAAAGTATAAAGCACTTCAAATAATCTAAGTGTCAGCTCGTAGTGATCACTGACTCTCTCGTCGAATTTCAAAATCCGATAGCTGATTAGCGCGAGCTGCTTTATTGTCTTCCAGAGGGCTTTCTCTGTGTTCTCCTTCATGATCGCCGTTTGACATGCGAATAGCGGCAGTGAGCGGACAAAGCGTTCATAGCGATCGCTGATTGGCTTGATAATAGTGTTCTTTTGCGCTAGACTTCTGAATTTTTCGCGGGTGGCCCTCACGTTTTCAAGAGAAAGCTCTTTTTCTAGCGCATTGCAGATTACCATTAACACTACGATTTTCTCGTATGTTTTAACGCCTTTACACCTGCACAACTTTGTCGCTAAATTCAGCACTAAGCAATTATGAAACGCCTGGTAGAGCTGCAAATCTATTTTTTTGAGAAACTGGCAGCTGGCTTCCAACACCTCAAAGCTATTTATTTTATTTTCTTCTATCATTCCTTCGCCTCCCACATCGTTTTGTAAAATTGCTCTCACTGTTCCCAGCAGCTCGGATGCGTCATCATATGAAACGTAATAATCTTCGGATTCATTCGTAGACAGATAGCTGCCAGTTTGCAGCTGAAGCATCTTGAATCGTAGCTTATTTATCGAAGGTGCCTTTGCCTGATCATCAATGAAAACATGATCTATATAGTTAAAAACATTATGTATAGAAACTTGTAGTGCATTAAATTACATGTTGAGAAGTTAAATAAAAACGTCGCAAATGGGGTCATGTCGCTAGTGACCATCAGGCTCCTGCTAGCATACCGGCTTATATTCTTCAAAAAGCTCTCCAATACTTCTAGCCGTATTTTACATCTTCGCTTGAAGGCTTCTTCGCCTCTTTTATCGAAGCATGAGTTATAGCCAAGTACGTCTTTTGGGTCAAGTCTTGAGATAGCTGGGTGAAGGTAGCTCCAGCTGACCCCATCAGCGGATTTAATCACCTGTGCCACATCAATCGAGCTTCCCAGAACTGCATACCAGTTGAAGAGTTTTTGGAGATTACTAGCTTTCTGGATAATTGATGCAAGGAAAATTTTAGTATTTCTCAAAGGTTCTCTGTTCTCAGCGAAGCTCATTTCAATTAGTTTCATCAAAGCATGATTTCGAAAGACCTTCTTGGCGAAAAGCGGCCTGTTTTCGAGATCTTCAAGTTGAATCTCCTTGAATTCTTCGAAAAGAGAAACTCCATCCCAAGCTTCGTATTTCTTATTGCCATTTACGATCATTAAGTAATTGAAAGAGTTCCAAAGGTAAGTCGTGAAAGTTTTAAAAAACTGTGAACCAAAGTACTCCACCATCGCGTCCCTGTAAACTTTTTCAAGAGAGTCTTCTAATTTCCGCTCGGAGCAATACGCATCGAAATAATTCTCTGAGATTGTTAAGAATAACTTGACTCCAAGCATGATGAACCTCTCGACTGTTAATCCATATTTTTCTGCCAATCTTGTCAAAACAAGTGCAGTTGTCTCCTCCTGGTACCAGAAGCCACCCTTAAGGCAAAAAGGCTCATACTTGGCGATAGAATGATTGAAAATAAAGTGTAAGTAGTGCGATATCTTCAAGGAATCCAGGCAATAGCCTTTGATGAAATATGGAGGGCAGAGCGATCCAAAATTCTTGTAATACGATAAATAGTTGAGCAGTACCTTCCCTTTTAATATTTTTGCTTTATCCCAATGAAATGTGCGAAGTCCGGTCTGAATCGCGAAATAGTAGCCAAAAATCTGCCAGTAATTGCTGGTCATCTCATCTGGTTTAGAGACAACTAAATTCACGTTCTCAACGATATGCTTATTGACCAAAAGCGACCAAGGCCGGGAAATCCAAGTGTCGTTTAAGACCCTCCGTCGTTGTCGGAACTCAGGACTCAGAGACGCTCCTTTCAGTAAAGTAACTGTCCAATCGCTCAGGATATCAACATATTGTGCTAATGGTGAAAACCAATGAAATAAATCCTCAGAACTTTCGATGACCCGTGGGGCAGCGTTCTGGAGCTGCATATACCTCTCTTCGAGCTCTATAGCAAGGATTTGCTGACAATCAAGGAAAATCTTCGCGAGAAACTGCAGTCTTGCGTCGTTTTGCTGAGAAGCGTCTGAAAGGAAGTATTTGATTATCGTATCTAAGAATTTTCTGCGGTTATATCCGAACACGATCGCTGACTTCCCTTTCATTGAGGAGGTAAGCATCAGCCGGAGGAGGTTCTTCTTGATTAGCAGGTGCATTGCGATTGAAGAAATCGAGGCAAGGTTGAAAAGTTCGGCGACATCAACGAGTTTTTCCCACGCCTGCCCGTAAAAATCCTCGATAAATATGAAGTTCTCATCAAATATTTGCCCAACAGATTCACTGACCATCGAGTCCTTATCCCCTTCGTCAATCAAGAGATAGAACCATAATCGTACTAGGTATCTAGTCCCATTATATACGAACTCCGAGTTGTGATAGACCTCTCTTTTCTGGTAAATGAAGGTCAAGATACTCTGTATTCTCTGGAGTACTATCGAGGATTCCTCTTTTTTCAGGAATTTTTTCTTGAAAAGCTCAGTAAAATAATAAAGGACCCATAATAGCTTCAGTTGGTCGTTGTTTCTTTGCACTTGAAGCTGTTTTTCGGGAAGATCCTCGTATAGTTGCTTATATAATGACTCGAAAAGACTGTAGAGGCGATTGATCTCGTATTGAACGGAATTGGAAACGTACTTACTGAGCATTAATAAGAGATAAATAAATTGATAGCAGGTGGCCATACTCTCTAGATTTATGAGATTCAGGAGGGTTTCCTGTATGAAATTAAAGAACTCGGAGGTCAATGGCATGATTTTGTTAAGCTTTTGGAAATAATCTTTTCGAATTAACCATTTGAGAATCATGAATAGCCAGGAATGTGTCTGGTTCCAATCGCTTTGTTGAGTGGATAAGAGCAGTTTAGTAGTATCTTTGAAAACAGAAATGAGAGTAGGGGCGGACGCACTCGCCTCTTCTCCACAAAGCATTCCTTCGATAAATTCATGGAGTCTCTCTCGGATTTTCTTATCGTCAATTGTTAGCGAATACTCTGAATCTTTCCAGGACCGTCCCAGATGCTGAGGCAGAAAACGCAAATAATTATAGACTATCAAACCAGATTCTTCAGCAGCCTCGCTTTCCAATGTTCGAATATTTTCTGCCAGACTATCGAAACAGAATCTGTCCAGGGCAAGTGGATAGCTCTCGAGAACTTTTTCGAAAGAAGAAAACGCTTTATTTTTCGAAGCAACCAATCGGATTTTAACTATATAAAGAAATAATGAGACAATGGATTTTATGAGTTTGTACCCATAAACGCATGGATCGCGGTTAATTTCCTGAAGAAATTCACAGGGCTGCTTGTTGCAGAAATCTCCTGGATATCGAATATAAGAGCGAGTCCTCCGATCGCGCTGCCAAGATCTTTTGAATTTTCATTAGCATTTTTCATGATCTCTGTATATGCAGCGAAATTGCTTTCTTCTGCTACCTCATTCAAAATTTTGCTTCCAAAATTTCTCCAAGTTTCAAAAAACAGCGCCAATGGTTTACTTAATTCAGAAAAGACTTTTTCAGTTTGATCGACTGCACTGTTTATGATCTTGGAAAGCGAAAACGTTTCTTTTTTATCTTTAATAAATTGCATGAGTTTTGCTAAATTATGACCAAATGCATCCAAAATCAGTTTGTAAGGTGTTATGTAGTCCACAATGAACTCCGAATAATGTTGTGTAGAGCAATGCCTGGAAAGTCGGACACTTTCCCTTAGGAAGTAGTTAGTTATGGCAGAGGTGTTTCTTGTGTTGAGAAGCATATCAACCGAAAGCGGATCTACTTGAATATTTAGCCCGTTATCATAACAGAAGCAGTCGAAGCAGCGGATTTCTTTGAAAATGGCAAGCGCTTGCTGGATTTGCTCGTTTGAGCCGGTTTTCAATAGCGAACTGCAGATTATCAGTGCGTCGTTTTTAATTGTGTCTATTTTCTGCATTTTATCGGTTGTAATCCTCTGGACCTGCTGTTCTAGGGTCTGGTGGAGATAAAACCTGTCTCTCAGCTGTCTTAAATCTTCTACAAATGCAATCGCGTCGTCATATTTGAAAGAGGCGTACTTTTTGCTTATTTTTGTGAATTCAGTCTAAAATCAATTCAAATTGTCAAGAAGACATGCTAATGGAGGAAAAGGGTACTTGAATCCTTGAGTAGTTTGAGGCCATCAATGGGGGTGTCTTGTGATATTTTCTTCCAAGATAATTTTACTTTCAATTAGTGATAAGTGCTCGCTTTTTGTTGGTATGAGCCAATAAGATTATTTAAGATTCTTGATTAAACGAATCTGCTCAGAAATTAATGAAGATTTAATGGAAAAACTATCAGTGAAGTTAATACCTCGTCAGAGTAACTAATATCATTGCACGCTCAGGTTTATTGGATGAATTAGTCTGGTATGACTCGATGTTACCAGTTTTGGGATTAACCGTGATATTTTAAAGTGATTATGAGGATTGCATCGATGAGTTGAAAGATTTTTTTTTGGTTCAGATATAATATTAGCACACTTCATGATGTTGCCTTGTATATTCTAAAAATGAAAGTTTAATCGTAGCGTGAATGAAACGGGCCTCCAATTAGTCAACAAAGAAATCAATCTGAAAGCAATGAAAAGAAAGTTTAGTATTATTAATTCATGCCACCAATCTTCAAGAATTGACTCTGTTATGATCAAAGCAGCAGAGGTTGTAGCCTGTCCATAATGCAAAGAGGCAAAGAGTCTATAAGATTCATATTCCCATTTAAATTGTGTAAGGAGATAGTAAAAAGCTCTAATTCTATTAAATATTCCTTCATAACTACACTGCGAAACTTAATTTGATTAGCCTAAATAATCTCGTGATCAGCTCGCTCCAATAAACACTACTAGGTTGTCTTCTCTTCTTCTAATTGTTTCGAAAATGCGACCTGCAAAAACATAATTGAGGCTTCATTCTCATTCTCGTTAATTCCGCCATTATTTTGAGGAAGAGTCTCTGGAATTTTGTTTCATTTTCAACGGATAGCATGACAAATCAACCAAAGGCAAAAAGTTTTTTCAGTTAACGAATTCTTAAAAATACACCCAATCAGTCAGTTTCCACATACGCGTATAGGTCCAACGATTTTCTTATGTTCTACCTGAGCTGAAAGACAGAAAGTCTCTATGTAACTCGATAAGAGCGATTTATGCCTTCACTTTTCATATATCTATTCATGGATGATTTGATCGGTACTGACTGAAAAAAAAGAAAAATAGCTGAAATTAACCTTGAAAAGAAAAAATAATAACTTTTTTTTGGTTTTGATAGAATAAACCCGCAGACAGCTGATATTTCAAGATCATATTCAGTAGAATTAAAAAAATTTACAATTTCTCGAATAATCTGTATGTGATCAATTAATTTGGTTTCAGGAATAACTTGCCTGACAATTTTTATCTGGTAAGCCGGAAATAACGAAATGTCTATGAGTATCGACTATAAATGCTGGTCAATTTTTATAGTTGCATATCGCACAACATTTTCAAAAGCAAAAAGATTCAGCTGAAATGAGAAGCAAACTTCTAATTGCAGTTTTATTGGCAGTATTTGTATTATCATCAGCCGCTCTGCGCAAGAACCGTGTTGGCTGGTTCGGTGGCGGAAATGGAGGGAATGGAGGAAATGGAGGAAATGGCGGCAACGGAGGGAGCGGAGGCAATGGAGGAAATGGAGGAAATGGTGGAAATGGTGGTAACGGAGGTAATGGAGGGAGCAGTGGCAATGGCGGTAACGGAGGCAATGGAGGCAATGGAGGCAATGGTGGTCACGGAGGCTGGAATAGATGGAATAATGGAGGGTCAAATTATGGAGGAAATGGAGGGAATGGAGGAAATGGCGGCAACGGAGGAAGCGGTGGCAATGGCGGTAACGGAGGCTGGAATAGATGGAATAATGGAGGGTCAAATTATGGAGGAAACGGAGGTAATGGAGGAAATGGAGGAAATGGAGGGAACAGTGGCTGGAATAGATGGAATAATGGAGGGTCAAATTATGGAGGATGGAATAATGGCCGGTGGAACAATGGTCGATGGAATAACGGTGGTTGGAATAATGGATATGGGGGAGGTTGGAATCGCTGGGGTAACAGCGGATGGAACAATGGAGGTTGGTGTTAAGACTTCCCAAAGAGAGATAATAAGTACTAGATAAAAAGATATTTTTCGGGTATATGTGTTCATTAATGTAATTCCTTGATTTGCCAAAGATATTATCATATATGGCTCTATTATGTGATATGATGATTCACATGAATGCGTAAATCAGCAAAAAATATTACTGCAAGTTTGCTTTTGATTCGTCTAGGAATGCTTCAGAGTCATTTATCAGATATTGCTCAAAAAGACTCTGAATGTATATCGATATCAATAAGGGACACAAAATAAGTTCACCACAATCGCAGAAACTATTTGAGGTGGACGACTCATAATCAAGAAATTAGAATCAGAAGGAAAACAGAGTATTATTATACTCAAAGCAATTTACTCTGAACCGAATATTGGAGGGAAAGGAGGTGGAGAATTGGAAACTTGGAAAGTTCTGGGCACTGTCGTCCAGGGATTCCTTATAATAGATGAAATCACTTCATTTGTATTGGAGATTGCAAAAACTAATGTGTGCTAACCTGTTTCGCGTGAAGTATGAATTTAGTAGTTTGAGGTAGGAGTTGTCCTTGCTTGAGTTTCTTGAAAAGAATATTCTTGATTAATTGCTTGTTTTGAAGAGATAAACTCGATTTTTGAGCCAATTTGACACTAAGCAACTTAGAAATTATCAATGGAGTCTTTAGTTTCTGCAATTTTCTTCGTTTGGAAGGATCTACCTGCCACTGACTCCGTCGGAAGGTCAAGTTTTGAAAGGATCGGCTAAATTTTAAATTGATTAATTTATTTGGATATGACTGTTTTAGATTCTCAGATTTTCTCAGATTTCTACCTGCTATGGAATCAGATTCATAGGGTCAAGCAAACTGGGTTTCTGAAAAACGCTAAGTCAAAAGGACGTTATAGCTGATCAGAAATTGCTGAATTCGGCACCTATAACGGACGTTGATATGGGACTTCATGTTGTCAAACCAAAATTATCCTTTCAATGTTCTTTCTCTCCCCTCATTAAGATTCCGCTGGAAAGACCGGTATCTCTGTCTCAACTGACAGGTTTGAAGATCTGTTTTTCTATCTCTTTCTCTATGATTTCGAGAATATCCATCTTATGTTGAATCTATTGCTATAGAGGAGGCTCTCAATACTATTAGCGGCACAATTCTTCTCTTGAATCAATTGATATTGGTTTGGTCAGCATTAAGAAATCAAATTTTGCATTTGTTTACGTTAGACTGTATTCTATGCAAAAAAAAAATTGCTATCTTACTTCTAATTTTCTAAACAACGTCACAGAATCAAAAAATAGCTTTCTCACTGCTTCTCTCCTTCATATATTGAGCTTCTACTAATCTTCTCTCCACTGACCATCTAAACTTCTTGTTTGCATTAAGAAAAAAAAAATCGGAGGACCTCGAGCCTGCGCCTGCTAAACCGGATAACTTTCACAAAACTCCCTCTTCCTGCATTATTGACTCTTTCTTGCCTTGGCTTATTGGGATTGAAGAACCGTTTCCTCTCTTTTCACCTAAAATATCCCAAGCTGTTAAACATTTCTGATGATTAAATTTGAATCAGGAGCTTATTTAATTAAGTTCTCAGTTTTTTTTTTTTCTTTAAATTTTGCTTGGTTCTCAGCAAATGGGCTGTTACGTGAGTTAATTAAAAGCTTAATAGGGATGATTCCAAATGATTTAATTTAACCTCTGAAAGCTTTCAGCCTCTATAATACATTTAATATTCCATAGAATCGCTTACGTGGCCTGCCTGACCATGAAATTCAAAACCAATTATGCTGTCCACTTCTTTGATAAGTGGAACTCCATGGAGCGCATTGATCAAGGCTCAACTTGCGAGTAACTCATTTCTTTTCATTCCGATCTGATTTGTTCTCGTCAAATAGCGTTTTCCTTGTTAAAGAAGTTCCGTCTGGAAAGCAGCAAGCCCTCAAGCTCTTCAAGCCTACAGTCGATCCCGACACTTGTCAGTATGAGGCCAAAATCACTCTTTCGATCTCCCATCCCAGAGTCTGCTCTGCAATACAGTTTTTCCCTCAGATCATCCTTCCACCCTCAGACGACTCTCCCACAGCATCTTGGAACACCCAGCCTCTTATTCTCCCAGCATTGGTGCTAGAATACGTGCCAAATGGCGATCTTGTAAAACTGACAAAATCCCTTGGCTGTCTACCGGAAACGGTCGCTAGAACGTACTTTTTGCAGCTTGTCGATGCTCTTGAGTGCATTCATGAAGCGGGAGTTTGTCATCTTGATATAAAACCGGACAATATCCTCCTGGACGAAAATTACTGTGTTAAATTGGCTGACTTCGGCTTGGCGCTTGAGACGTCAGGGAGAACTGGTTTGAAAGAAACGGCAGGGACACCGCCTTATTTCTCGCCTGAGATGCATCTAAACTTGAAATATAGTGGATTCCAAGCCGATTTATTTGCTCTTGGAGTCACGCTGTTTTCTATGGTGGTTGGCACTCTGCCTTTCGGGGAAGCAAAGCTCGAAGATCCTTTATACAACCTGATTGCTTACAAGAATTATGAAGAGTTTTGGAAATATCATTCAGGGACGAGGAAGCAAGGAGCTCAGTTTTACAATCAGAGCTTTAGGGATTTGATTCAGAAAATGCTTGCTTATAAAGTTGATGAGAGATTGAGTATTAAAAGCATCAAATGCCACGAATGGGTCAAAGGACTGACTCTGTCTGACAAGTCGCTCGGAGGTATAGTTAAATACTACCTCCAAAAGGACAGTCAGGTGAAGAGCACATCGTACACCACTGTAAAAAGTGAAAATATTGAAAAGATGATGATCACTAAAGATGCTAAGATTTTATCGTCTCAGTAATCTATAACAATCAAAACAGTTCAGAATCTAAATTAATTGTAAATTGTTAACAAAAATTTTTCGTATGCTTTCTTTAGAGTATAGAAACGCATTCTAACCTGTACATAGCAGGAATATAAATATTCTCAAATTTTCCAAATTTCGCTGCTCCGTAGCATCAAGAATAGATTTGTTTGATATAATTCAATACTTCTCTCTCTATCTCTTGTAAAATTTAATGGATAGAGGTTGGAGAAAAAAGCACAAACTTTTGTAATTTTCGCAACGAACGAGAAGAAACTTATAGTGGCTAGTCAAGTTTCCTGTAGCAGCCAGCAGTTCCATCTCTTCAACGCAAAAACAAGCGTTGATCGAAATGAAGACAGTAACTTTTGTCGGGTGCATTCCTTCGCATGGCAATAAGATCTGGCAGTTTGAAATAGTCATGCCCACAAGTAGCGATATTGAATCAAGAAAAGCAGAAGTACCGATTTGCTGGATACTGCTAATTTTATCTCATAAAAAGCTCTAGATTAATTTTCGCTGCACTAAATCCGACAAGTTACAGACGCGAATCTGTTCAGTCAGTTTCTTTGCTCTTTCCAATACCTTTTCAGCTGACTAAAACTGAAAAAGGGAAGAACATTCACAACATATTGAGAAAACGCTCTGAATGACTATTGGAGATAATTCAATACACCACCTAATGATGCTTCTCTCTCTCTCAGCTAATCAATTCGCTCTCAAGCTTCGAATGAATGAAAAGGGCAAATTCATATGCAATTGCGAAATCACTTGCATAGCATTTTGAAACTCCGTTTGCTAGCCACCTTTTGACTTGCTATTATATCAAAGAAGAGCAAAATGATTAACCAGAAAATAATCAGAGCACCCATTTTGTCATTCTGATATCAAAATTTCGATCCATCAGAAATAAGTCAGTTTCGAAATATCAATTCTGATCTCAATTAGTAAAATTTATTCAGATTCAAAACTTGGAACAAAAATTTTTCTAAAGCTCTTAAATATAAAATTAGTGGGCTGATCAGAGCAAATTCCACTCAGCCAATCCCTAATATGCTTCTTCTCGTTGCTAACTACCCCTCTGCACAAAGTTAGTCGATCTGCGTGTGTTCGTTTTCAAGGAAACTGAAAGAACCCACTTTGAGTAAGAAAATTTCGAAAATTTTATTTCAATTTAATTGCATAAATTTTGCATTGGAAAAACCCTATTTAACATTATTAGCTGTTAGCAAAAATTGCAGCGATTCTGTTCATAAAACAAATATAAATCTTCTGGATCCTAAATAAATTTATATTGAGGAACCATTGGCAGTATTCTATCGAATTTTTAAGAACTCCAATAATACAGGAGTCAGCTTATTAAGAAAAGCACTTCTTTCTTAAATTATTCTTTCCAGCTTCTCTTGATAAATTTATCTCTAATCGATTTATAATCGCATTGATTCTCTTGGAATACACGAAGAGGTAATTCGAGACCATGGAGCCCATCGACCCTCGTCCGTCTGTTTATTCCTTAGACAAATGGGAGCCGATTACTCGTATCAACCACGGCTCGACTTCCACGTAAAGCATTTTCTTTCTGCTGATTTCAATGATCTATCGTAGTATTTTGCTAGTCGAAGAGATTCAAACCCACAAGCTTCAGGTCATTAAACTTTTCAAAAAGGAGACCAGCCCTAAAGCAATCGAAAATGAAGCTCAGCTGCTCCTATCGTTGTCACATCCCAGAGTTATTGAATGTTTAGGCTATTACCCTCGGGTTTTAATTCCTTTGCCAGTTGACGTAAACGCACCAGATTTCAACTTTCCGTGCGACTGTTATTCTGCTTTGGCCTTAGAATATGCTCCAAATGGAGACCTACTGCAGCTCGTTACGTCGCTTGGCTATCTTCCGGAAGAGATCGCTCGGGCCTGCTTTCAGCAAATTGTGGACGCAGTGGAATATCTACATAATGATGAAATTTGCCGTCTTGATCTTAAGCCGGATAATATACTTATCGATGAGAATTTCTCGTTGAGGTTATGTGATTTTGGCACTGCATTGCGGTCGCATGTGGATTCTTTAGTGAAAGGAACGGCTGGAACAGTTCAATATTTTTCACCGGAAATGCTGGAAGAGAGCAATTATAACGGGTTTCAGGCTGATGTTTTTGGGTTAGGTGTCGTTCTGTTCACGATGGTGAGTGGAATACTTCCTTTCGCTGCAGCTAAGCCTTCTGACGCGATTTATGGATTGATTGTGGAGGGAAAATATGTTGATTTTTGGAAAATTCATGAGGGTTTGAAGGGACAAAGTCAGCACTTCTACAGTGCAGATTTCCGAGACCTTATCCAAGGGATGCTTGAGGTCAAACCAGAGAAGAGGCTGAGTATAAAGGAGATAAAAGCTCATCAGTGGCTTAAAGAATCGACAGTTGGTGAGAAAGAGCTCAGTTTATACATAAGAACTGTGCTTGAAAAGCAAATGGCTATGAATTCGCAGCTGTGAACTACGTTAAAACCATGTTTTACTAATAAGCAGGAGATGACTTGCAGTATAACTCACTTAATTATAAATTTTTATTGCGTATAACACGGGGCTTTTTTTCAACTAACATCTTGCTGTCTTCAAATAGCAAGAGCCTTCAGGTGGATTAAATTGTAATTGGCTTGGTTTGAATTCTTATTCTTTTTTCATATTCCAACAAATTCATCCTCGTATTTCCAAGTAAATGTTGTCCGTGGTGACATGCTATTTCAAAACCCGAAAATAGTTCTTGCTATGGATACATGTAGGTAGAGAAATAGGACGATTTTATTAGAATAGATATAAATTGCAGAGTATTTTTTCAGAATTACTCAAAGCAGATGTTGTAGGATAATGGGATACTTTTTTATTCAAATGAGAGCACGGCCGAGTCCATGAACAATGAATTAGTAAACAGGTTTTATTAATGATAAATGACGAAATGAGAGATTGATTTGATTTGTTCTTTAATGAGAATGGCATTTCTGCCTGTTAATGCATCGATAATTATTCTTCGAGGCTATAAAGTTGAATAGGTTTTTCAGGATTCAATTTCTATCCGATTCGAGAGTTGTTAAATATTGGAATTGCTGATCTTATTCTCTTGATAAATGCAATCGGTGCATCCGATGAAAAACTAATGACTAAAATCGCTTCTTCGCAGGCTTTCAATCTCCAAAATAAAGATTATCTGCTTAAGGTATTATGTAGTCGTAGCTTTCATGGAAACTATTTGCTTTTTCATGGGAATTCTCAATTGTAACTCTTGAAGCTTTTTAACGCCTACTATAAAGTTATCGAAGCTTATGTACAATAAGTGAATATTAATCAATATAGAATTCTCAAAAGAATTCAAATTCCTCTATATTCTAAAAGAAAGTAAGCATTTCCAAGACATTTGATAAGGAAAATTTATTCGTACCTCTATGATGAGCCCCGGTATTTTGTACAAAGTCGTCGATTTTATACATTCACATTGTTTGTTTGATTTTATAAGTTGATATATATGCTTAAATTCACATATCCTGATAGTACATGTTCCTGCTTATCATTTAAGATAAAGCAAGTTGTTTTATCTCCTCAAAGTTTTTGTTTCTACTGGCTTTGAATCCAATCACATCTATATCTGCAAAATAAAATTTCCATTTTCTAATAATTTCTTTCACTGTTTATACATGTGACGCCTTCAACATTGTTGGTACCAACAATGTTTGCTTACAGCTAAAAACTGCCTTGTTTCCTATTAAAATCATGAAGTTACAATCAGAAATAAGGAGAATCCGAAGTTTAAAACAATTTAAAAGATATTAAAAATCAAGAAGAAGATCAAACATAAACAACACCCTTTGATGTTTTGGAAACTAGCTTTGGGCATCTTCATTTGGTGGTTTATTACCTTTTTGATCGTAAGACCCTATCTCCAACTGAGGAAACTCAGAAACAAAGGCGGAAATACTTATTTCTTCCCTCTCATTGGAGGGCTACTGCTCGTCGGCAAAAGTGAGAGAGAATATCGAGACTCATGGGGTGGCGTGAAAAAATTGATTAAAGATAAGCCAAATACTCGGTTTTTCGCATCCAATATGGGTCCTTCAATCATGATGACATTGATTGATCCCAACCTCATCAAACTTGCTATTTCTAACAGCGATAAATACGCTATCGCTCCAAATATCAAGATTTTTAAAATTCTAATGCCAAGCAGCTTGTTCGCCCTCGAAGGAACTGCATGGAAGAACCGCAGAAAGCTGATTTCAGAAGCTTTCCATTACGAGATCCTTCAACAAATGATCCCTCATGTTCGAAATACCACCCTCGATTTTGTCAAGGAATGGAAGAAAACTTCAGCGGAAATCAACATACTCCAAGAGTATGAAAAATTGACCGGCGAAATTGTTGGAAGGATTTTCTTCGGGAATCATTTTAATGATCAGTACATTGAAGGGGTTCCTGTGAGCCAGTACCTTGCCCAAGCGCTAGTTGAACTCATGGCTCAGTTTTATAGTCCTATTTTTCAGGTGTTTGGATGGAAGGGGGTTACCTGGGGACTTTCCTCTTCTCATAGAAATCTCCTCCGTAAGATTCGGCTGATTCGCGAATTCAGTGCAAAAATCATTAGAAAACGAAAAGCGGAACCATCTAGTCAGCCGAAGGATCTGCTTCAAATCCTCCTTGATTTTGAAAAGAATGGCGAGGGTCTCTCTGAAGACGAGCTCATTGATGAGTTCTTGACGTTTTTCGTCGCTGGAATGGACACAACTGCTCATTTGTTGACTGCAGCGACTTACTACTTGGAAAAGAACCCGAAGTATCTGAGCGCTTTACTTGCTGAAATTAACGAGAAAATTCCAAATCCGAGTGCAGTGACTCTTGAGCAGGTGAATGGTCTGGAATTGGTGCATGCGTTTCTCAGAGAATCCCTTCGACTGTTCCCTCCCGTGACCATAGTTTCTAATAGAATAGCGTTGAAAGATCATTATCTCGATGATATCTTCATTCCGAAAGGAACAACGATGAGCGTGCTGTTGGTCGCGAATAACTACAATCCAGCGATTTATAAGGATGTAGAAGAGTTCAATCCTTATCGATGGGTAAAGGGTCATCCTGATGCTAATCATAAAGGGAATTCCGAGCCTTTCAGTTTCACGCCTTTCTTTGCAGGACCAAGAAATTGCATCGGACAGCATTTAGCTATGAATGAGGCGAAGTTGATTTTTTCTCTTATGATCCTCAATTTTAAATGGAGTATCAGAGAGGATTACACGCTCAGGATGAAAACGAGAACATTTTATGAAGCGGAAGAGCCAATTCCTATTAAACTCATGCCAATTGATTCTGAAAAATAATTATGAATGGTAGTGCTTTGTTGAAAAAAAATGAAACAAGTTTGCTGTGATCTAGTTGGGCATATAATTAAGTGTATCTCTATAGTTACAATGAACTAAGAAATACGAAATAAATTTCAAAATCAATGAGAAAATTTCATTTCTTAAAAATTGATATAAGGAATTTGTCCTTATCAAGCTAGTGAGTAGCGAATAATGCTCTTCATACGTCACGCATAAGTAGAGTTGTGGGCCATTATTGAAAAGAAGTATTAGAGGTTAGAAGTTTTTTGTTAGAGATCAGAAACTCCTATTCTTCTCATTACGAAAGCACATTAGTAATTCAGATTCAATACTAACTTTCCTGAAGAAGGAATGTGATTAAATTCAAACTTTAGAATTTGTTTCATTCAGTCAAAATTATTGAATAAGCATTGTAAGGCGATCTCGCGTTTCATTTCTCTTGCAATGTGCTATTCTCCAGAAAACCCTACTCATAGAGTAGAAGAATCTAATTCGACAAAGTATCCTCAAAAGTGATGTCACTAGCCTCAAGACGTCTAAAATACCACCTTCTTTTCGAAAAAAGTGAAAAGGCATCACAACAATATGCGCCTTAACCTTATTTTCATTCGTATTAAAACTACTTATTCATGGAAAGTTGCTAAGTTCTACCAACAAATCCCCTCTGCTCATTACTAGAAGAGATGAGATACCTTCTATTATCTATTTCTTCATACATCATTTAGTTTTGCTAGCTCTGAGCTTGAAAACTCTGTCCTATCCTCAATATAGCATCGAAACTTCTAACAAACACTCTTCCTCTCCAAGAGAATCCTTTTCCCGGAGATAATCTCACATTCGTGCCTCTACAGAAGTTGCTTACTCGCTTTTTTGGGCTGGGAAACGGAGAATTCTCTCTAATGATAAGCATCCGCACATTCAAATTTAAATATTCTATCTTAAAGTAACATTTGATATCGTCTGAGTTTTCTTTCAGATATAAAATCAGGCCACATCTTAAATTTATTATCACAATTTAAAAAAGCAGAATTTCTAAAAACTCCAAAAATGTTTTGGAAAATAGTTTTTGGCATCTTAGTATGGTGGGTTATTACCTTTCTCTTCGTCAGACCTTATATGCGGCTCAGAAAATTAAAAAGCAAAGGCGGTATCACATACTTCTTCCCTCTAATTGGAGGTCTGCGGATCGTCGCTGCAGGCGAGAAAGAAACAAAAGACTCTTGGGGTGCCGTGAAAAAATTTATGAAAAGCAAGCCGAGCACAAGGTTCTTTGCAGCTAATCTAGGTCCTGGAATCATGATGACATTAATCGATCCGAATCTCATTAAACTGAGCCTTCAGCACAACGACAAATACGCCATGTCTCCTAACACGAAGATCCTAAAGGTTTTAATGCCTAACAGCTTATTAACAATTGAAGGAGACGCTTGGAAAGCCCGCAGAAAAACGATTTCCGAAGCCTTCCACTACGAATTTCTTCAACAAATGATCCCTCAAGCCCGAGACACAACCTTTGAGTTCTTTAAAGAGTGGAAGAAATCTTCGAAGGAACTCAATATGCTCCAAGAGTTTCAAAAACTGACTGGAGAGATAGTTGGACGAGCATTCTTTGGAAACAACTTCCATGACCAGTCCATTGAAGGCGTGCCGGTCAGCCAGTACCTCACGCAAGCTCTCGCCGAGGTAATGGCGCTTTTTTACAGTCCTTTCTTCCATTTTTTCGGATGGAAGGCACTAACTTGGGGTCTTTTCGCTTCCCATAGAGAGGTCCTTCGTAAGGTTCGACTGATTCGTGAATTTAGTGCGGGGATTATTCGGAAAAGAAAGGAGGACACTTCATCAAAAGCGAAAGATCTCCTTCAAATCCTGCTTGACTGCGAGAAGAAAGGTGAAGGCCTGAGCGAAGACGAACTTATTGATGAGTTCTTGACGTTTTTCGTCGCTGGAATGGATACAACTGCTCATTTGCTGACCGCGGCCACGTACTACTTGGAGAAGAATCCCAAATATCGCGATGCTTTGGTCGATGAAATTAAGAATAAAATCCCGAATCCGAGTGCAGTGACTCTTGAGCAGCTCAATGGACTGGAGTTCGTGAACGCTTTCCTGAGAGAAACCCTCAGGCTATTGCCTCCGGTCTCCATTGCTGGGAATAGAATTGCGATGAGTGATCATTATCTTGATGATATATTCATTCCAAAAGGAACGATGGTGGGCGTGTTGCTGGTGGCGAATAATTACAATCCGGGAATTTATAAGAATTATGAAGAGTTCAATCCTTATCGATGGGTTAAAGGGCATCCTGACGCGAACCACCAAGGGAATAGTGAGCCGTTTAGCTTCACACCTTTCTTCGCAGGACCAAGGAATTGCATTGGCCAGCATTTAGCTATGAATGAATCAAAGCTGATATTTTCGCTGATGCTCTTGAATTTCAATTGGAGCATTAGAGAAGACTACGAACTTAATATGAAATTGAGGATACTGTACGAAGCGGATGAGCCGATCCCTGTTAAATTGACACCTATTAATTCTTAAATAGTAATGATATCAGAATATTGCCCTGTGTTAATAGTGGCGAAACACAATGATAACTAAGTTGAAGAGTCGTTGAGATATATTTATTAAGGTAATTATCTAATTGAATCCTCGTCTTAGTGCTTGAAACAAAAGTTGAGCAAAATAAATTTTTAGAATATATTTGATTGGGCCGAAGTTCTGAAAGAAGCACTTGCTTCATTTTGGTCAAATTCACTGATTTTTACCTACCTTTATCGAACCACTAATAAAGCGATACTTAACAAGTATTGATCGAAAGTAAGTGAACTCGATACCATTAGTTCATTTGCTTTAATTACTGATACAATAAAATCAAAGCGTATGAAAATCGCTATTAACCTGGTATTTTAGCAGAACGCACAACTATAGAAGGCAAACTAAAACAGCAAATCTGATTCCAATGATTAACCTGATTCTCAAAGTTAATTGACTTCCTTACATCGCTCTTCGAAACTGATTTCATTACTTTTTCTTGCTTGAGGAAAGAGAATCACCCTCTCCTACGAAAATATTTTATATTTCGAAGTTAGCCAGCCTGCTCACTATTTTCTCTTTGAGTCTTTAGCAACACTCTCTTTTGGTTGGAAAATAGCAGTACTGTTAAGCATTAAACACCCTAAAATATTTTTATTCAATGCGAGCCGGTAACTCTTCGAATCAGTAATTTTTCGAATACTGGATTTTCTTATAGTTCTCCATGTTCAAAAACATATATTTACAAAATTTAAAGATATTTAATGGAAAGAGAGCCTGTAACCCAAGTCAATACACAAACAACAGTAATTCATGCATTCTTGTCTTGTTTGACATAATCACTCGCGATAGTTAAAGATAGATTTAGACGAGGACTTTCATGATTTCGAAAACTGTCGAATGCCTTATCTACTCTTCAGTTCGACTCCGGACTCGCCTGCATCTGCTCCACAACGTCATAAGTTGATGATGAAACCAAAAGCATCTTCCGGTATCCGAGATATGCTAATCAGCGCGTTCTTTGCGATCTTACAGGCGGTCCTAATCAAAACATTAGCAGAAAAGCTAACCGAAGTGCTTTTTATCCGATCAATGATCCTACTGCTGGTTCTTTGCTGCCACTTGTTTTTTACAGGAAAAATTTCAGTAGTGACTCACTCGTTTTCTCAACAAATGCTATGTATCGGGGCCCTTGGAGGTTTAGGAATATGCCTCTTCTACTATAGCCTGAGTTTTCTGACTCTAACTGAAGCGATTTCCGTCTATTCCATCATTTTAGTACTGAATTCAGTGTTACAGTGCATTGTTTACAAGGAACGCAGTCCAAGGAACCTCGGAAGAGTGGGATTTTGCTGTATTTTAGGACTGCTTCTAATAGCGCAACCTGGATTTTCTCCAACTACAAATGAAGCCAACCCAGAACCTCTCCAGGAGCCGCAAGACTATAGTATCAGTCATGTTACAGCAGTCATTATTTGCTTGATTTCAACGGGACTCGCATCCGGTAGCCAATTAATCACGACGAAAATCAATGAAGAGCATGAAACGAATATTATCGTAATTTATGTCAATGCCTTGATTTTTGCTGTCTTGGGAGGGTGGCTGCTTCTGCTTAATGAAAATTGGCCTGCAATCTCTTTCATCGATGTGGTTAAAATTATTGGTATTGCTGGAAGCAGTATCATCGGCATCTCCTTTGCGCAAAGAGCATTGAAATCTGACTCATCACGTCTTGTCAGCGCATTCAGCTATTCTCAAGTAGTCTATTCGTTGCTCTGGGATATTCTCCTGTTTCACCAATTTCCTGATGTATGGAGCTTGATCGGAAGTGCGCTTCTGATTGGTAGTTGCTTGTTTCTGCTGCTGAAGTGAGAAAGCAGCAGCCACTCCGTATGAATTTTGAGTGATAGTATATCATCGTCCTTATGATAAGAAACTCTATATTGTATTCGGCTAGGTTCTTTTTCTAAATTATTTGATGTTTTTATGTGAATTGAGCTAGATATCACTTGAAAAAACGAAGCCAGTCTTATGCGTTGATATACAATCATTATTATGTATTATTTCTTGAATTAAAGTGCTGTTTCTATTCGATTTTCCAATAGCTGAGTTCTGTTATTGCCTGTTTTACCCAAAGAATAAATTTCATACTATCTTCTTGAAGCTCTCATTATTGTGATTCAAATATTATTCTGATTAGATCAAACTCATTATTTTCAAACTCTCTTTAATACAAGAAAAGCCATCACTATCACCAGCGAGACTCACACACAAATCCAAATTCAAAAGAAAAAAATTGTGAAAAAAATTTAACATCATTCGATCATGGATTTCTTATCATCTTTCTCTAAAATGGACTCTAAGAGGTCTCTTTCCTGCTCGTTCTCTTCTGATTTATACTCAGGATTTCTTATGATGAGATACCCAAAGCACGATGCATTATCATTGAATTTTTCGATAACTCCCAGCCGAACTGAGTTATAATAGTAATAGCAAGCTTCCTGGTAATGCTGCGATAGCACATACTTCCTCGCATACAGCTCACTGTTCTCTTTGAAGAGTTTATCTTTCATCTCGACTAATTTTTGGCTGTTTTTTACCTTCTTTTTTGAATCAGACTGATGTATTTCATCAAGCTTGTAGTTCAAATCATCGAGAGTATCAGTGTTGATCTTGATCTTCTTCCTAATAGTAAACAATTCGTTGTACAGTATACACACGAGGTGGGAAATAAACGCGAATTGCTCGGGATTATACACGAGCTTAGGGACATTTTGTTTTCTTTGACTCGCATTCATAACTGACAGAGATCTCGAGGTATTGTCCACCTTACGAAGCTCCACAAAGCTCTTTTTCTTGGAGTCATTCTCTAACTCCACCGTTTTCGGGTTTATGCCATTTTCTAGAATAGAATTTGACCATTTTGAGCCTGTTCCATCCTCAAAGCTTCTCGCAATGTCATCTCGAAGCAAACTCAGTCCGTTTTTATAGGAATAATCCACTGCTTTGAGGAAATTGACGATCTCAGGCTTTTTATAGTAATCATCAAAATGGTTTCGTATCTTATCGAATTTTTTTGAATCTAACAGCTTGCATGTATCCTCGTCGCTGTAGTTTCCAAAATATGAGAGCTGATGCTTCAGATTGAATGGAAGTATTTTCATCGGTAAATTTTTGTTGAAATACGAGGCGAAAACATCAAAATTTTCATGCATAGCTTCGTAAATGGTCGACTTTCCAAAATCATTCATTTGCAGAGACTGCGTGATCAGTGGCTCAAGCAGCTGATGGAAATTCGAGCAGAAAAGATTCACAATCTCCGACACGACAGTTTGACAGTTGTTACTAAATTGCGAATATCCTCTTATCTCGGCATCAGCGATCAAATTCGTGAGCTTGAGGAAAACTAACTCCCCTTTTTGCATTTTATTCACCGAGTTTCCAAATGACCTCAGGATTTTTTTACTCATGTGAGTAGTTGAGTGGTTCAGCCCCTTCTCTCTCACGAATAGGCCTGAATACCTGTCTTCGAACTCACTGGCGATTTTCCCTGGGAATGAGTTCTCTGATAGCAACAGTGAAATCCTATAGCTCATCACTTTTAAAACATTTGGAAAGAAAATGTTGTCATCGTCTTGCAGGATCTGAACCAATTCTAATGCTTCTCGGATAAAATTCGTGATTTCGTCGATCCAGCTGTTCATTGGGAAAAAATCAAAGAACTGAAGCCTGAAATAATTGAATTTTGACTGGGAGGACCGGAAGTCTCGCCGGATATCCAGACTGACGCTAACTTTATTCTGCATGCTTGGATTCCCTGGAACGTGAATGAACGAGTAACGATGGTTTCCGACTGAGAATGAAGCGTGGTGACTTGAACCCCAAGGCGCGCTGACCGCGTTACTCAGCATCTTTTTGATCCAAAGCATAACGGAGCTCTCCTCCATGGTGTTTATTTCTACAAAGGAAGGGAACAGGCCCAGACCGCATACTGTTTTATACACTAAGCTTCTTATTTCTGTGAGAAATACCGGACTGGAAATGATCTTTTTGAACTGTCTGAGCTGATTTGAGTCTTCAAGGACTAAATCGAATAGCTTCTGTATCGTTTCTCGGCCATTTAAGTTCAGGGCGATTCCCATTAGATTCGCGATGAGGCGCAGGACTTGCTTTATGCTTTTGTATGTGAGGTAATGTATCCGCTGCTCAATCTGGAATCTCAGGCCGTGTCGGAAGTAGCGTAAGCGGAAATTGGCGCGGGATATCTTCTGTTTGATCGAGGAGAGTACTTGCATGTCATCCTCTTTAAATTTGAAGGAAAAGATGTGATATTGGTCTTGTTTCGATGGCGGCTGCCATATTCTATCTCCCTTTTTATCGGGTCTCACCACCATTTTCTCTAAAGTTTTGAAGATGACATAGCACACATTTTGGCCCACGACGCGTATTTTAGGCAAATGCTTTGAAATTCCGCCTATTTTGCTGATTCCGTCGTTTTCATGGGCATTTTCGGTCAAGTCAGAAGGCAAAACGCGAGAATAGGAAGCCCCGAAGTTGTAGGTGATGAATATTTCTTTTGTTTCTTGAGATTTGGAGTTGTAGTTGGTGAGATAGAAAATCTCCTCCTTGTCTGTTTTTACGATAAAGGTTTTAGCGTCGACCCAGGACCCAGTCTTGAGGTCCAAATAACTGCAGTTGTATTCTTTGGTTTTAGGCTTTATGGGAGCTTCGGCCTTTGTGTCTTCTGGCACCAACAGGTCGTCATTCATTTCTGGAAAATTAATGTAATTGATTGATGCGTGCTTTGATATTCAGCTTTTATTGGTTTAATTTTGCACTCAAGAATTAAACCGTATCATAAATAAAGTAGGTAACTAGAGCAGCTCTCTCTTGCAACTAACTGCACTTGTTCCTTGTATTCAAAACTTCATTCTTGTTTGTTAAAGTCATAGCTAAAGGTATTTATGCCTAATAAAATTTAAACGAGTACACATCTTTAGGAAACGGTAGGTTTAGTAGAATAAATACTATTTAGATATAATTCGATATTTCCATGTCAAAAGAGATCTGATATCTTGATCGCTGCATCTGAAATCATAAAATTAGCCATTGCTCATATGAATACCTTGATTTGAAACAATTATCTTATATACGACAGAAATTTTTTCAAACCATACTAATTTCCTACCTTGCTTTATTAAAAAAAGTAAACACATTAGACCCTCATTCATTTCTGAACTTGACAGAGAAAACTCTATTTACTTCCTCACGTGAGTTTGTAATAAGACTCTTCCAATTTGGATGATTCCATAAACTCCGTTCCATTAAGCAATTTAGATCCCATCGCAGATACTCCACCTTCTTCAAGATTATTCTTGACGACTTTCAGCTTGAGGAACTTTCCTTCTCGCTGCCAAGAAATACTCGAGATAATTCCGGAATATTTGTTTGCTTCAGCCAATTCAGAGTCAATTTTACATTTAACCACCTCTCTCAGTATTGCAACCAATACAAACAGCACGATCTCAGCAATTAAACCCGTTAGCCAAATGAACTGAAACGATTTCTTTCTTTCCTCCGATAAGCTTCCTGCTCTCGAGCTTAAGAAGAACTGGAACACCGTCGCTGCTAGGAAAAGCAGCGATCCAAGCATTATTATGCTTATGAAGTCCTGCATCATGCGAGGAACTCTGATCCTGTCACGGAGCCGTCGCAATAGGCTTTCATACTCATCATTGCTGTAGTAAGTGATGAGTTTTTCACCCCCGTAGTTTTCGAGGTTGTCCTCAATGAAATTTGAGCAGAAATAAGGGAAGAACCACATGTTTGGCTGAAACGGGATGAAAAACTCATTTATTTCGTAAGTAAAGACCTTATGAGCGCTCGCTTTTGCGGTTTTTGGAGTATACAGAGCTGTTTCTGAGAGTCTTCTCTGCTGGTCGCCTTCGACTAGAGAACTTCTCCAAACTTTGAGTGAATTAGCCATTGTTGAGGGGTTTTAGACCTGTCTGCTCTGAATTATGAATTTAAAAATTAATTTACTAAAATAGGGTGGGATTCAAATTTTACTTCGTGAATCTTGGTATTAAACAATAAAATCGAAAGCCCTGTGTGAGTCAGTTGGATCTTTCTGATCATGGTCGAACCCGCACGTAAGAAATTGAAGGGGATATCAAATATCTTACCTAATATAAAGCTAAAAATTTGAAAGCACTTGTCTTCGGAGGATCAGGCGCCACTGGAAGAGTACTGCTTCTCTTTTTCGATGAAATGACAATGAATGGTTTCCAAGGAACTTGTCGATGAACTTCTGGCGTCGCCTAAATGGGACAAAGTAACCGTTGTGGTACGAAGAACGATTGACCGATGGGAGTCGCTTCCAGGTTCAACAAATCAAGAGAGAAACAAATTAATATGTCTATTTATGGTTGGTAAATAGAGGATAAAAAGAAGAAGCTTGACATTCTGTTCTGCGAGAACTTTGATCAACTCAACGATCTCAAAAAATGGGATTTTACTGGCTATGACACTTGTTTTTGTGCTCTCGGATCGCAATCGCTGAAATACGGCAAGGTATTTTCTTTGTTGCGGTGGTTTTTTCATTGATGAAATAGAAAATTTTTTATCAAGTTGATCACGACTACACCCTTCAAACTGCCAAGATAGCTAAAGCTAGCAGTAACTTTTGTTTTTCGAAAAACTATTGGCTTCAACAGCTTTGTAGAGATACCTCATTACTCTCTCATATCTAGCACAGGAGCTGATCATAAGTCCTTTTACTCGTACTATATGCAAGTCAAGGGGCAAGTAAGATGAATACAACAGTCGTCGTTGCTGATATTTTATTTTCAGACTGAAAACGAGATAATAGGATTAGGGTTACCCCTAACCTCGATCTTCCGGCCAGGTTTGAACTGAGTTTATCGAAGGATCATATTCAACAAATATCATAGGCATGCTGCTGGGTAGGGATAACGATCAACGAGTAGGCGAGAAACTCTTTTCGTGGATTCCCGGTTTTGTCTTCCCAAAAATTGAAACTAGGGATGTCGGTAGAGCTGTGCAGAAAGAAGCTGAGATAAGACATGATCCGAAATTGAGCGAGGTGATTGACGAGAAGCTAAAACTGAAGAGAAATGGAAAGAAAGGCGCGGCTCATTACTTCTATGAAAACGCTACTATGCTGAAGTTAGCGAGAATGAACTTGTTTCCCTCTTCTTTGTAAGTTATTGTCGTCTAAGCCGAGGATTAGAGATTATCTATCAGTAGGCCACTATTATAGTCTTTTGCTAGATCATCATTTGCTGTATATAGTTCATTGATAGCGATTCATGTGTCTTGTATGTGAAACTATTGTCAACTAAAACGTATGAGAATTTTCATTAAGGTAGTGTGGAATTTCATATTAACTGACTAATGAAAATTGGCTTGAAATGCTATATATGGAATCTCTGAAGCCTCTGGTTCGCGAAACGAAGGAGGGCTCGACTGATTACAGGATTTGAAAGCTGTATAATCTGTCATTCACAGTCATTTAATAAAACCAAAACACTGTTTCTTGCATTAGACATGACATTCAGGTGACTATCTTATCCCTCCCACGTGGTTAGTAATCATGAGTGTGCACTCAAAGTAGTGATTCCTAAGGCTTTAAATTTGTTGAAATCACGGTTGATTTATGCTGCTAAGTTTCGAATAGATTTAAATAATAAAATTGGGAGCTAATTCGAATCACCATTATTCTTTCTAACCATGGTAGAACCAACAAGTAAGACAACTCATTGACTGCCCAATCATCTGACCTCATACAAGCTAAAAATTTGAAAGCACTCGTCTTTGGTGCTTCCGGCGCTACTGGAAGAGTATCCAATCACATATTATCCAAATTCGAATGATTCACTTAGGAACTCGTTGATGAACTCCTTGCAACCCCTAAGTGGGAGAAAGTAACTGTCGTAGTCAGAAGAAAAATTGATAGATGGGAATCACTGTCAGGTTCGCACAATATCGCAAGCCAAACAAACTAACAACTCTATTTATGGTTGATTACAGAGGATAAAAAGAAGAAACTCGACATCGTGTTCTGCGAAAACTTTGATCAACTTTTCGATCTCAACAAATGGAGCTTTGCTGGCTATGACTCCTGTTTCTGTGCTCTTGGTTCACAATCAACGAAATATGGCAAGGTTTTTCTCCACACCTTTTTTAAGATTTGCTAATAATGAAACAGAAAATCTTCATTCAAGTTGACCACGACTACACCCTTCAAACTGCCAAGATAGCTAAAGCTAGCAGTAACTATCATTTATAACGGACTTTGGTTTTAACACATTTTTCCAAAGACATTCCGCACTACTCTATCATATCCAGCACAGGCGCCAACCACAAATCTTGGTTCCTCTATCCAAGAATTAAAGGACAGGTAAACAGAGCGATTATTTGTTCGCCAATAATTTTTTTTCGCAAGACTGAAAATGATATAATCGCATTGGGTTTCCCTATTACCTCCATTCACAGACCAGGTTTGGACTGAGTTGTTTGCAGTTCATGCTCAGAAATTTGTTGTTGATAGGAATGCTGTTGAACAGAGATAATGATCACCGAACGATGGAAAAGATGTTTTCATGGCTCCCCTTTTTCCCAAAAATTGAGAGCAGAGATGTTGGAAGAGCCGTGAGAATTGAGTCTGAGATGAGACATGACCCGAAGCTCAGCGAAATGCTTGACAGCAAGTTAAAGCTCAAGCAAAAGGGAAAGGAAGGAGCAGTTCACTACTTCTATGAAAATGCCGATATGCTTCACTTATTAGGAATGAAATATTAAGATGTTTTATAAGGAATTAAGCCGTAAATTTGAGTTTATGTGCAAGTAAATACCTATCATCGTTCCAGAAGAATTCAAAATTACAAAATTAATTCAAAGTCATCAAGCTAATTCCTCCTTTTGTGGATTTGAGATGATAAAATCACATAACATTCGATTTAGTATGTTTACTTTTATTTAGTTGTAATGCATCATGCTTCTATAGGTTCTTTCTTAAATATGCTATTTTAAATGAATACACAATTTGATTTTTATTAATTTCTATTTCCAAACGCGATCAATTTGAAAAATGACCGAAAAACCAGAAGTCGTGCGCACAAGCGAGGGAAACAGCATCGCTAAGGTATATTCTTCCTTCTCTTGTAACAATCACCTCATTTAATACAGGAAAATCTTATGCAATTTGGTGTATCGGACAAACAGCAGCCCTTCTATCTGGCGAAAAAATTGAGCTTCAAACCAATTCAAGAGCAGATTAAAGAAGAACGGTTCAAGCGGCCTGTCCAAGTGAAAAAGCAATCACAGATCGATGGAAACCTTATGCTTGCTCTTAATAACCATGAAGGCGCATTTAATGACGGAGATTTTGATTATTTTCAATACTTCGGTCAGAAAAAGACCGAAGAAGCCAAATGGAAGCAGCTTCAGGAAGATGACATTAATAACTTCAAAAAATCTCGTTCAGAGCTTGTGATTAAGGAGGCAGAGAAGAAACAACAAGGGATTTATGTTTTAAAGGAAACTAAAGAGGAAGAATCATTTCACAACAAAGCCAAACCAAAGGTAAGTTGCTTTTCCTTGCATAAAGTTAATTGAATAATTTCTTTTACAGATCAAGATAGGCATCAAGGTCAAGAAAAGTGCCTCAGAAACCTCCAAAACTCCCTCAGAGAACGGCGAGTCAAAGTCGCAGAAAAGCGGTGAGAATAATACAAAAGGTGGTGACAATAATACAAAAACAGGCGAGGACAGCGATGACTATGATTTGGGCATATTGAGCATTAAGAAAGTGAAAAAAGAGTAAAATTGAGCTATGATACATATCATCTTCCATTGTATTTTTTCTACATGTTAATGTATTTCAAAGGAGGAAAAATTATTCAGCTCCAACCCGTTTTGTTTCCAAGAAAGACCTTACTTGAGCTACTTCGTTATTATATTCGCGTAGTTTCAGAGATCGCAAACCGAATGTTGGCTTCAGTCCTTTTGTAGGTATAATACCATGTCCTGATAAATTTAGCCTTGAAGGCTCAGAGTGCCCTCTGCTCATTTTCTGCCTTCCTTCATTATAATAGCTCTTATTATTATAGTGACTCCTATTATTGTAATAGCTTTCAGCTAGTTCTTGTATTTCAGTCGAGGTTTGATGGCTTTCAGGAAGAGGACGAGGATGATGTATAACCTCTTTTTGAGTGATTAGCGGTTGGCGGAGAAGCATGCTCTGCGTTTTATTAAACATGGAGTCGGAGTCATCAGCCAAGGGCTTTTTCTCGATATGACTCATAGCAAAGCTAGACAAATTGTGAAAAGGCTTAGGATCATTCACCATGACTTCAAAAGGCTCGCTTTTTCCAATATTCAGCCCTTTCTGCATCGTTTTCTCTTCTTGTGCCTTCCTGCGAGAGAACTCTATCCAATTGTCGAGATTCTTATCACGAAGCTTATCCATCATGAAAGCCTTTCGCAAACCATTCAAAATATTCTCTCTAACACTGTCTTTCTTCTGAGACATTAAGGTAGAATTGGCTAAACTTGAAAACTCAATCTTCTGTTCTACCTCTTCTTTCTCTTCCTTAGGGCTGGGTCGATCGGTAGCGATTATCGGCACATGAGTGATCGTACGAGCAGGCGCTTGTTCAATCGGGTCGAGCATCGTATGGATATCCTTCTTGCGACGAGGATCGACCTCTTTGAATGGGTTAAATCCGAGACTATACGCTCGGTTTCTCTCTCTAACGAGAGAGGAGTACTCAGCAGGATCCTTAGTTTTCTCCAGCTCACGAGTTAGATTTTCAACGCTACCTCTCCGCGCCGCCATTTTCTCTGCAAATTTCCTCGAAGCGATGAATTTATCTCTGTTTCGCTGCTTCTGAAGCGCAAGAGTCATTGGATTCGTTTTATACAGCGTAGGAGGGATCCCGAAGTTCACAATCAGGCTCCTGTTGACGACGCTTTCTGCCTCAAACTCTCCGTAATGCCGTGGCCGTTGTCTTTTCACAGCAATTGCCCTATAATCTTCCTTCCGACGTGCTGATTCCTCAGCCTGTATTGTGGACAGATTTCTATCAGTCATAGGTGACTGCGCTTTTCTATTCGTAATGGGTGGGAGTTCGTTGCTCTGAGGAATCTTCACGCCTAAATTATTAAAAACCGCTGGAATTTTCTCCTCTTTGCTCGTGTCAGCGCCCATATTGCTAATCCGACCTTTCGGGTTCTTCTTCACCGCGGCTTTCGGACTTGGACTTTCGGCAGGGTCGTCTTCTTCGCATAGATCGTAGATAATTACTGGCTTTATTTCAATTTGCGTGGTTCGTAGAAGGAACTCTTTGTTGGTATAGGTTGTTTTGAGTATCTCCTTTATCCGTTTAGCATATAATTCTTCTTTCCATTTAACGTGATTCTCGAGGTAATTTTTCGCCGTGTCGTCGAAAAAAATCCTTCGGAAAAAGTCCTGATAATGAAAAAATTGTTATACGAATGAATCGACGCCGATTGCTCACTTTTTTTGAGATGACGTAGAGGTCAGCGGTTTGAGAAATGCAATGTACGCTTATTTGTCTTTTTACGTCGGAAATAACTTCTTCTTCTCCAAAGATCTCGTTGGCTCCAAGGATCGCCAGCTGCAATTTTACAATTAAAATGATAAAGCTAACAGTCGTGGGAATTACGTCAATTGTCCTTGAATCTATAACTTCATTGTGTCGAAACATTTTATTATGGCGTAGGACATAGTCAGCTTTTGGATCAGCTGGCAGCTCGATTGTCTTGGAAAGCTTTTGTTGTGCAAGTAAGTCGATAAGGCTGGAAATATGTGAGAGAGACTTACTTTAACCTCTCCAGTTTTGATAAAATAAACGGCTGCTGCTTCCTCGCCTTGGAGATAAATCGGTTGATGCCTTGTAAATGTGACTAGATTGCACTGAAGGTACATTTTCTGTAAAAGACTGTGGCTCCAGCCCTCAAACAATTTCATTCTTGCAAAGAACACGAGCTGCTGCTTGAGTTTCTTCTCTTCCGTGTCCTCTAAAACCAGAATTATGTTTTGGTTAACAACAAACGTGTTTACTCAGAATTTTATCAAATGGCTCTTTGTCTAAACAAGCAAAGTATGTGTCCTCCTTTGCAATGATAGTCGCTGCTCTTGGCTTATTACTCATCAAAGCGAGCTCTCCAAACGCTGCTCCTGCAGGTAAGACTCTGACCTCTGTTAAAGCAAATTCAACAGGTTGATCAGGATCTGTTTGAGGTTGAGGCAGATTGATCCACACGCCGACCGAGCCTTTTAAAATGATGTAAAAAGTCTTGCCGACCTCACCTAGTGCACATTAGGCAAAACCATTGCGATATTGAATATACCGATGTTAAATACAACTTCGCCGGCTTTCTGAAAATGGAAATCTAGTCTCTGACAGCACTGACTGTGAAGTTCTGGGTCATTTTCCTTTACGAGATCTTGAAAAAACTTGACATTCGAGGTACATTTTAGAAGAACCGCAAGATCTTTCTCAGTTCGGAGTTTGTGAGGCTTGGTGAGAGTGTAGCATGCGACCTGGTTGTGTCCCAATAAGCGTTTGGGAATTTACAGTAGTTTACTTCGAATAATGTTTCAGGAGTGAGTTGATTGAGGTCGATATTTCTTGTATCCAAGTGGCTGTTTGCCTGTCGATACGCTGCTTTTGTTTGCGAACCTACGCTGGGTGAGTTGTCATTGGATTCAGGATTTTCAGGACTCTCCATAGGCTGCATCACTTAGCCTGTGATTAATTATTTTTTATTCGGAAGTTCCAAGAATTCGCAAAGAGAAAATAAACAATTTGATTAGGATATAAACATCTATAAGAAATTAAAAAAAAAAACAGCGTTCTCTCTTTGTTGTTGGCCGGGGTTGTGAGCTGTCTGCAGTAGAATTCTTAATGATGTGACTTACAAGTTCTTCTGCTGTTGCGTAGTCACCCTTATTTCAACGAAAAACTACTATTTCGGTCGGTTCTATGCATAAACTCCAACTACGAGTGAGTTTGATTCCACACTTGAATGTTAAGTAATTTTCATGAAAATGATTACTGTAAAAATTCTCAAATTCATTCTCACAAATGCAATAAGTTTAGAATTTACAGTTGAAACGCTCTTGCAAACATTAACAAATAGATTATCTTCATTCCAGTCAATGAACAACATAGTCTAATCAAACATAGCAAAAAATCTAATGATTTTTACTCTAAAACTTTTAAGGGTCCGCTCCTTGACAGCTTATTGTTTCAGGCACAGGTGCCATTATTTGTTGCTTTTACATATGGAGTTGCATGAGCTCTTTTTCTGAAAAGGACTTTTCGATCTGCTATTGAGTTCATTAAGGCTGTTTGTAGGAGTAGAATCCACTCGGCTTTGAGTAAATGCTCTCAAATTCTCGGTTGAGATGCTTAAATCAAGATCCCCAATTCTCGGTGTATCCAGCTCGGGCACTTTACAAATCTTATTGCGCTCACTCCTATTTTTATGACTGGCCGTCTCTTTTTCACTCTGAAGATCCAATTCGATGACACTGGCGCTTTTATTACTCGGAAGCGCCGAAGCAAAGCTTTGCTTTTCAGAATCACCTTCTTTACATGATGAGAACTGGACTGAATTATCAAGATCACCGCCTCTTGTATAGATAAGCTGCAGTTTAGGCCTATCGTTTTTTAATGCCGCATATTCCTCTCTTTTCACCCATTCATTGTCATTAATGGAGTTTGAAAATGAATTTTCTGCAAAGCTGAACCCAGCAGCCCCGATAAACGACTGGTTTTTCCCATAATTTGGCTTCTTACGAGGCTTGTTCACCTGCTCCGTTGAATCCTGAGAGTTTATATGACTTGATGCGCCATATCTAGGTGTGTTGCTGTTAAATTTTGGAGAGTTCTCGAGAGGAATTCTATCACTTTCATCATCTCGATACATTTGATGTTTTCCACCAAATATCTCATCATCGTGTGGTCTAGAGTTACTAATGATATCCGCTGGTTTAAGCTGCCGGTTCATATCTTCTGATGACTCGTAGGTAACTGTTGTGTCGGCTGTACTTTCCCAGGAAGTCGCATACTTGCCGATTTTTTCGATTATCTTTGCGGCACCTTCCTCTCGAATCCATTGCCCGGTTTTCAAAGGACCAATATTTGCATGGAAATTTTCAATCTCTTGGATCTTACTCCGAAGTTCCTCATGAATTTTCAACAGAAGGATGCTGCTCGAAAAATCTTGGATAGCGTTGCTAAGACCCTCTTGATTTGGGCGGGCGACTTTGCTATTCCGTGTGCTTGCTGCAATAAACGGAGCGATTTCATTCAACATCTCATAATATTTGCTCTCAAGTGACGAGATATAGCTCAAGAGCCCATTGATGATCCCTTGGCACTCTGATCTCGTGTTTTGGAGGGTTTTGCTCAAGGTCGCTAGGTCCTTCATCCATATGCTCCGTCCTTCCTGGTAGAACGCATGATTGTCATGGATAGTCTTTTGACAGTCGAGTAGACGCTTGGACCATTTCTTCGCTTGTTTAGTGTAAACTTTATGGAGTTTCTCAAGGGATGGGTCCTTTCCGCGAAGACATTGCGCGAGTTCAGCGAAATCAAACTCGCTTTCTTCTCTGAGATTTCTGTCAATTTCGATTTCTGACTGGGTGGAGTGCAGATTGCTCCAGGCCGAACAGAAAAAGGCAGCCATTTTTATTAACTTTAATAATTAAACCAATAAACTTTGCTCTATCTATTCAAGAAGGAAAAACACTTTATCAAATGTGCTAAAGACGAAGATGTCCTCTGATACACCATAAAAATTGAGTAAACTCCTCCACTACCCATCGGGTATCGTTGAAGAGGCTACACTAAAGAGGTTTGTGAATATCATTTTTGATTTGAACCATTTTAACTTTGGATATTTAATGATACTTTGATAATATGCCACGTACAACCCAAGTTGGACGAGAAGCCTACAAGGAGAGGTTCAATTCACACCCTCAAAGCTCGTAGACTTTAGCTTGTAAGGTATAAATAAGCAAATATATATATAGATATAGTTAAAAAATTACTATTCTTAAAAACAATAAAATAGGTTACTTCCACCTAGTCATCAGGGTGTACTTCTGGATAGTCCCAAGGTACAGTTCTTCACGCATGGTGAACTCTTCTGTGCCTTGACTATAGTCGCGTTCCCTGTCAGTTTCGAGAATATAATCTTCCTCATCATCAGAGGAATCTTCTGACTCTGCATATGAAAACAGCTTCATCCTTTGGTCAATACCTGGACTTTCTGTTGTTGTTAACTCGGTTTTCTCACCAGCATCCTTTTCAATCTCGATCTGACTCGGTAGTCTTTCCAATATTAGCGTCATGGGATCTCTCACAAATGGAACATCTGCTCTCCTAGCTATCATCGCTTCAAAGTCAATATCTTTCAACCAAGGGTGCGCAAAAATATCCAAAATTCCATTCTTCGCACCGAGTCTTTGGTCGGGATCTTTCCACAATAGCCGTGTCAAAAAATCCTTCGCAACAGGGCTCAGCTCTGCTGGGATCCGAGGCTGAGTCTCTCTTATCTGCTTCAAAAGTATTTGGGGATCCGGGTCCTCGAAAGGTAGTTTTCCAATTAAAAGCTCATAGGCGATAACTCCCAAAGCGTAATAGTCCACCCTGTAATCATACGCAATTTTGGCGGCCATTTCAGGGCTGAAAAACTCCGGTGTGCCGCAAAAGCTTCCCTTTTGTAGAGTTGGACCATTAATGTTTTTTGCGATGCCAAAATCGCAAAGTTTGATGTAGCCGTCGATATCAAGAAGAATGTTTTCGGGCTTTAAATCTCGATAAATGATCGAGTTCAAATGTAGATCTTTCAATGCGAGCAGAATCCCAGCAACATAAAACTTCACTTCATATTCGCTGAATTTCAACACTTTGTTCCTTAAACTCAGCAGGTTGCCGCATGGTACATATTCCATGACAAAGTAGCAGTAATCTCTCGTCTGGAAAGCGTAATGAAGCCTCGCGATGTGCTTGCTTTTGACTTCTGCCATAATGTTTCTCTCACGATATATTTTCAGGTGCTTTCTCTTGCCATAGTCGGATTTTCTAAGCTGTTTTAACGCATAAAATTTCCCATCGATAAAAGACCGAACTAAGTAGACTCTAGCAAACCCACCCTGGCCGATCTGGGCTACGATCTCGAAGTCATCGAGCGTGCGTTTAGACCCTTGAGGCTTGTTGTTGGAGTAGACAGGAGCTAACTTTAATTTCTCTGGCAAGAGCGAGAGGTGAGTGTCTTGTAGACTCAGCATATAATTCGTATGGATGTCACTTTTATCAAGCGTTTGTAGGGCTACGACCTTTCCACCAGAGGAGGATGACTTCTTTCCAGCTGCAGCGAGAAAACTGCTCAGGAGCCATGAGGACGTATGGTATCTCTCCAGGCGCTCTGGAATTTTGATTGAGAGAGCATTGTTGCTGGAAATTTCTATGAGTACAGTCCGGGAGGTACCGTTCATGGAAGGAAGGGGCTCTGATTGCGATTTCATTAGCATTTTCAATTTCATTTTATTAATTTTTAAAGCCAACGCTCTTTTGAATGGTGCATTGATTCTGGAACCTTTTCGAAAAAATTTTAAATATCTATTAGTAAGAGATCAAATCGATTAATATACATCGCTGAAGTTTTTTTCTAATTAATTTAACAACGCAATTAATAAAAAAAAAAGGTTGTTAGCTGATATTCTGACGGAACCAATAAAACGAGGAAGGTGTGTGACCGTAGCTTCCAAAGAAAAAGCAATCGAGGATTTTATTTCTACAGAATGAAAGGGGCTCACTGTCCTAGAGCGATCTGATTTCATACTTTTCTTTATTTTTACAAACATATGTGAGAACTACACTTTCCATTATTGAGAAATAAGAAACCTAGCATTGAAGACTGTAAACTGCATGTTGGAACGAAGGTGTCGAGCATTTTAAAGGCACCCCCAAGAATACTGGGAAAATTTGGTTTAAGGGCTTTAAGTTATTTAATTTTATTAAATGAATAATCGAAGCATCGCTAATGAATCAAAAATAGCCTTTTTCAAACGCCAATTCACGTCAGAGTATCTAAAATACCATATTTCAATCTGAACTTCTTACCAATTATTGAAATCTCCGTCTTAATTCCTTTGAAAGGTACCTTCTGCAATGCCATCTACTTGTTTTGTGTATGGCTCATTTGACTGATTTTTTAAAGGATTTTTGATTCAAAACGCACTCGGATAAGTTTAAAAAATTTCTCAGGAAGGAACCGACTCATCGGCATTGACCTGGTCCATCGAAAAAATGTTTATTACGTTAGAACAAAACAGAGCAGCCTTCATTTAAGCAATTAGATGTTCTTCAGGGCTATATCAACCCATTGACTCATAGAGGAAAGTTTAAGTCTCTCTCACATCCTTATTGACATACATCGCAAAATCTTTTCAGAAAAAAATTGTTGTAAATCCAGATTGTCAAGATATTGAGACAGCCATCTCACTTCTAATCATAATTGCAAAGAAAATGATAGATTAGCTCGTGACAATAACGATGGTATTCAGAATTCACATGGAAAAAAAATTCATTGGTGAAAAGTCGCTACTTTAGTTGCTGAACCTCCATTATTTAGTTGAAAGGGCTCTAATTCATTAAAACTGTGACATGACGGCAATGCGAAGTAAATTTATCAAAATTCAGAAAGGCCTTGCCACTACTGTATGAATTAAAAATCAAACAGTCAACATTAAGGGTTGTTAGATTATTTGATCTTAGATTATAAATTTTAAACAATTTGTCTTTCTCACACACGCGAGTGTCGCAGTATGTTTCTGTTAATTTTTTAATGAGATTATTAAATCAAAGAATTAAGCTTGCAGAAGGGTTCTGAAAGAGGGAGATATGATTTTTCGGATTATTTGTCTCGGTTAGATTATCGATTGCCTCGACACAGCAATGAGAGAATGGCATTTAGCGTCCACCTCTGTCGTCACTGACTTCTGAAAAAGAAAATTATTCCCATCGTGAAGCTGCAGATAATTTTCTCCAAATGTATGTAAAACTAGTCGAAGGTGCTGTATATGTGAATAGTATATATGAATTCATTTGTTATGGAAATGAACAAATAGATAGGTATCGAACATAGTTATTTCATTTATTTTCAACTTTAATCATCACTGACTTGCCTTTCCGGCTATTGTCAACCCGTTAGATCCATTATTTTACCAAGAATCACCGATTCCAGCAAAATTATATATATTTTTTTTCGGTGCTGCAGCGAAATCACACCATCAATGAAAATGAGATTGTATCGCCCTCTTCTTGACGTACGCTGCTCAATCATCGTTTCTTCATATAATGTAGTCAAAAATTCCTTTGCTCCTATAATTTCTCATGCAAATTTCCAACACGCGAAAACTGCTTTATTTGCATCCAAACTGAATACATTACTCAAATCAAATTTTATTGAAGACTTAATTAGGATGTCTAAAGGACCGAAAGACAAACAAGTTTCTCTTAAGAAGTCTGAACTCAATCACACCTCCAAGAAGATTTCAAAACCGCAGCCCAAAACCCCCGCGCCTGGGAAGAAGAAAGCGCCCGTAGTTCATAAAAAACAAACCCAATTTTCACAAGATGATCTGATCGAGAAAGCCAAACAAATTTACGAAACACGCGTTAAAGGAGTGCGCGCAAACGCATCAAAGTCCGAAGATTTCACGATCATGAAGAAGATTCTTAAGAGCGGTACCTTCGCCGATAAGGTCTCTGCATTAACCATCGAAATCAGAGATAGACCAAAACTGTCTTTGGAATACATCACTCCTTTGATCCAAATGACGAGCACAAAGAACCGCAAGCAAGCAACCCTCGCTCTCAACGCATTGTTTGAAGTGTTTACCGAGATCCTTTTGCCAAAAAATA